>Ga0302320_10020822_pt1 | contig 13048 bp, 15 predicted proteins | sample Bog_T0_3_FD_202130 | JGI IMG/M metagenome (GOLD analysis project Ga0302320, IMG submission 202130) | Peat permafrost microbial communities from Stordalen Mire near Abisko, Sweden - Bog_T0_3 | ecosystem: Environmental > Terrestrial > Soil > Wetlands > Peat | place: Sweden: Abisko, Stordalen Mire...
TTTGGAATAAGATACAGACATGATTTCTCGTAGAACCTTGTTAGCAGGTGTTTCCGGCCTGGCAGGATATCAGCTTCTGGCCGCCCCCAAAGGGCATCTCAAAATTGGGGTCACCGATTGGAACTTGAAGCTCACCGGCAAGATCGAAGCTATCGCCTTGGCCAAGACCTTGGGCTTTGACGGAGTGCAGGTGAGCATCGGCCGCGCCATCGTGGATGAGAAGATGCCGATGGACAATGCCGGGCTGATCGCCCAGTATCGCGAGGAATCGAAGAAACAGAAGATGCCGCTCGATGGGACCTGTCTCGACCGGCTGCATGCCGATTGCCTCAAGAGTGGTAACCACGACGCCGCCAAACGCGTGTCGGATGGCATCCGCATTACCAAAGCGCTGGGCGTTCAAGTGATGCTGCTGCCGTTCTTCGGCAAGTGTGGGACCCAGCTCGAGGATTTCGACAGCACCGCGGACCTGCTTCGGGAGCTTGCCCCCGACGCCGAGAAAGCCGGCGTGATTCTGGGCCTCGAAAACACGCTATCGGCCGAAGAGAACGTACGCATCATGGACAAGGTTAAGTCCAAAGCGGTCAAGGTTTACTACGACGTGGGGAATTCGACCAACGCTAAGCATGATGTCCTGCAGGAGATCCCTTGGCTCGGCAAGGATCGTATCTGCCAGATTCATTTGAAGGACAAAGGATACCTTGGCGAGGGCACGATCGATTTCCCCAAGGTGCTCGCGGCGATTCGCGGCATCGGCTTTGCCGGATATGCGAATCTGGAAACCGGCACGCCGAAGAGCGTCGAAGAGGACATGCGAAAGAACTTGGCCTTTGTGCGCGGGATCCTTTCGCACCCGGCGTGACGCTAGTCGAGTAGTGTAGGTCCGCGGAATAGGTGGACAGCGAGGTGCCGGGGATTGCCGCCTCAAGATCAATCCAGTCAAGTGAACCGTCTTGGGGTTAAAAGGGCGCCCTGTCTGGTTCTTTCGAACACACCACGACCGGCGTTACAAGCGTGGACTCAGGTACTCGCCGTCACTTGCGCAGAGTCAGCGTTTGATCTCCGTCGAAATAAGCGAGAAACCGGCTGCCGGCTAAGGCAGCGCCCTTCGACCGGGACCCGCCCAGGGAATCGAGTTGCGGGTCCTTCCGGCTTTCTCCGAGGCGTCCTGGGGAGGCGCGCACCTTCACCTTGGTTCCATTTACTGCCTCGACTTCCAGGAGGCGGTAAGCCAGTCGCGTGGTGTGAACCAGGAACTTCCTCTTGGCCGCCTCTACCACCACGCCCGCGACTCCGGCGCCCTTGGCGATGACCACCACGTCGCCCACGGCGACGTCTTTGGTGACCCGAAAACTCAGCGGCTGGCCGGGCTTCGAATCCGCGCGAATGTTCTCGGTCAGCGCGATCTCGAAAGACAGGCCGCCCGGCAACTGCACGGTGCGATTCTGCGGCGCGACCGGTGGCGCCGTCGCGGAATCGGCGCCGGCGGGCTTCATCGTGCCGGCCGGGTTGCGCATCGCTTGAATGACCGCTTCGGTGACGCCGCCCTGGGTGAGCCGGATGATCTCGGCCGTCGACAGATTAAAGTTCGTAGGCGAGGATCGGATGTGGCTGATGATCACCGACGCGGGTACATTGGCCTGCGCCATGTCCAGGATGGCCTGGTTGTTGAGAATGGCGGGAGAAAACGCCGAAGGTTTGGGCGGCGCCAGGGGATCGGCCGTAGCGGCTTGAACCGGCGGCTTCGGCTTGAAGGGGCGGTGCGAGGTCCACCACCAGGTTCCCTCGGAGGCCAGTGCCAGGATGGCGATCGAGATGGCTGCTAACGCGCGCCTGGGCTTGCGCGCGGACGTTGCCAGGGCCGAAACCGGCGGCGGATTCAGCGGCGCATCGAGAGGACCGGAGTCCGACTTTTGCTTCAATGCCGCCAAATCCGTATGCATTTCCTGCATGGATTGAAAGCGTTGAGCGGGGTCCTTGCGAAGGGCGCGGTCGATCACCTGCACCAACTCCGGCGGGATATCGGGCGCGATTTCGGTAATGCCAAGGGGTTCGTCACGCAGGATGGCAGCCAGAGTCAGAAGCGGGGATTTCCCCTCGAAGGCCTTGCGGCCTGTGACCATTTCGTAGAGCACACAGCCGAAGGAAAAGACGTCCGACCGGGCGTCCACTTTGGCCCCCTGGGCCTGTTCGGGCGACATATAGCTGACCGTGCCCAGGATCGACCCTTCGACGGTCATGGGAACCGGCCCGGCGGTCTGGGTGACGTCGCTGAGCGAGACATCGCCGACGGGGCCGGTCAATTTGGCAAGCCCGAAATCGAGGATCTTCACGCGGCCCTGGTCGGTCACCATGATGTTGCCCGGTTTCAGGTCCCGATGAATAATGCCCACAGTGTGCGCGGCGTCGAGACCGTCGGCAATCTGTACGGCGTATCGGAGAGCCACCGGCGCCCCGAGGCCGCCCGGCGGAATCAGTTCGCCAAGCGTCTTGCCCTTGACGTATTCCATGACCAGGAACTGGTCGCCGCCCTTGGAGACGATGTCATGGATGGTGATAATGTTGGGATGATTCAAGCTGGACGCGGCCTGGGCTTCCTGAATGAATCGCCGGCGGGACTCCGGGTCACTCGAGCTTTGGCCCAAGAGCACTTTGATCGCGACAAGGCGGTTGAGACGGGTGTCCTGGGCCTTGTAGATTTCGCCCATGCCCCCGGCGCCCAGTTTCTCCAGAATCTCGTAGTGCAGTATTGTTTGGCCAACCATAGAGCGGGGAGAGCTATTCAAGGCCTAGTCTGGCACACGCGCGGCACGTTCGGGGCCAGAATCAATCGGGGCGGTCCTGAAACTGACGATTTGCGCATCGGTCGGGTGGCTCACTCGTGTCCGGGAATCGACGGCGCCATTTGGAAATCTTCGGCCGGTTTCCGCCGGGGCCGCGGATTGGCTGAAAACTGCGGATCGTCGGGCTTGCTCTTCTTCCACTCGGCAAGGGCTTCAGGCGACAGGTAGTCTTCGGTATTGAAAAGGCTGAACTCTTCTTGTCCGGGAGGGATTACGGCGAGGATGAGCGCAACCTCATCGCGAGGTCCCTGGAAATACGAAATGCGAATGCGATGTTCTCCGCGTTTGAGCTTGGCCACGCCTGCATAGCCTCGGGCCGCATGCAGGCCGTCGTTGTCGATCACCTCGTGGCCGTCGATGTAAAGCTTGGATCCGTCGTCGGACAGAACTGCCCACGTGTATTTGCCGGGCGTCTCGATCCAAAACTTTCCCGTGTAATCGATGGCGAACCATTCGAAGCGGTCGGTGACGCCGGGGAAGCCTTCCGTGAAGCTGCGGTGCGGGACGTTCAATTCGCTGGTGTAGACGGTCCCGACGGGTCTCAGCTTTTCGAACTTGGGGAGTTTCAGGCTCATGGGCGGGATGAAGTAGATTTCGCCGCGGAGCCCGGAGGAGATGACCACGGTAGTTCCGAAATGGGCGACGGGCTCGTCTTGGGTCTGAGTTTGTGCCTGGGTCTGGCAGAGGGCGGGCGTCAGGCACCAAGCAACGCACCATGCGAACGTACAACGCACCATCATTGGGAACCGTGTCCCTGACTAACTGTATCACGCAGGTCTAGCCGCTTGGGGATGCACAGGATCACCGCGCAGGCGGCGCGCCGGAGTTACTGGTTGAGCGGCTTCTTCACGTCCTGCTGGTCGGCGTCGCGGAGTCTTTTGCGCGCGGCATTCGGGTCGGTGGGTGTTTTCAGGTCTTCCGGACTGCCGTACTTCCAATCCTCGGGATTGGCCGGGGGTTTGAATTCGTTGGTGTTGAATACGCGCAACTCCCTGTCGCCCGGGCCGGCTACACCCAGCATGAGTGCGAGTGCATAGCGCGGTCCCTGGAAGTACGAAACGCGAATCGTGTGGATTCCGCCGGCGAGATTGACCGAGCCGTCCACGCGCAGGGTAGCATGGATGCCATCGTTATTGATGATGACGCGGCTGTCGATGTAGAGTTTGGATCCGTCGTCGGATGCGAGAGCGAAGCGGTACTTGCCGGGCTTGTCGATATAGAATCGTCCGGTGTAGTCGATGGCAAACCATTCGATGCGATTGGTGACGCCCGGAAAGCCCTCCGTGAATTCGCGAGGCGGAATGTAGAGACCGCTGGTGTAGATGACGCCGACCGGCTCCAACTTCTCGAACTTCGGAAGCCCCTGGGCGCCGGGGCGGAGGTGATAAATCTGACCGCGGAGTCCGGACGGAATTACTACCGTGGTTCCGAACCGGGCCTCTACTCCCTCCGGAGGTGGCGGAATGTCCTGCGCCATCGAGACGGCCGGCAACAGCCACAAGGCGGCGAGGCCACAGACGGAATTGCGGCTCATCGGATACGAATGTATCATCAGTTCAGCAACCTTGTGGCATGTCCGCATAATGCTGCCGGCTGCTTGACTTGCGCCCTGCAGCCTTTACAGCTTCAACATCTCGCGCAGCCGGCGGGTCTGGACGCGAATCACCGGAATCTCGGTCCCTTTCCGATCGTCCATCCGGAGCTGGTAGCTCGACTTGAACCACGGCACCACTTCGCGGATGGCGAGGCCATCCAGAGAAACGTGTGACAGAGCATGGGGCGCGGTTGACAGCCCCGCCACTCCTCGCCTACCCTGAAGGCAATGGAAGTACATTTCAACCCCGATCTGGAAACGAAGGTCAACCGTGTCGCTGCTGAAAACCTAAGTGGCGCGGATGAGTACGTGCAACAACTCGTCGAGCAATACGTCGATCACGATGCATGGTTCCGGCAGAAGGTCAGGCAAGGGCTGGAGCAGCTTGATCGGGGCGAATATCTCACCCATGAAGAGGTCGGGGAACGCATCGAACGGATTTTTCGTCTGTAAATGCGGATTCGCTGGTCGCCGGAAGCCTATGAAGATCTCGCCGCTATTGGCAGCCGCATTCGCGAGGATGATCCAGCCGCCTCGTTGCGCACCGTCACCACGATTTACGACAGCGCGACGGCACTGAGTACATTTCCGAATCGCGGCAGAAAGGGCCGTGTGGAAGGCACGCGGGAATTGCCACTACCGCCGCTGCCGTTCATCGTCATTTATCGGGTACTCCCCGAAGCAGTCGAAATCGTCAATATCATCCACGGCGCGCAACGGTGGCCTAGATCGCGATAAGGAAACGATTGTCGAGAGGTATCTGGTGATGGCCCCGGCATACCGCGACGCAAGGAACGATGGTCCGCCCACTGCGCTACAGCCGTTACAGCTTCAACATCTCGCGCAGCCGGCGGGTCTGGACGCGACTCACCGGAATCTCGGTCCCTTTCCGATCGTCCATCCGGAGCTGGTAGCTCGACTTGAACCACGGCACCACTTCGCGAATCCGGTTGACGTTCACGATGTACGACCGGTGGGCGCGCCAGAAGATCTCGGGATCCAGGTTCTCCTGCAGTTCCTCCAGGGTCTTATAGCTGGACAGCCCCTCGACCCCTTGAGCCACCACGGTAATGACGCCGTCATTGATGGTCGCGTAGATCAACTCGCTCGCGTCCACGATCACGTTGCGTTGGCCGTGGCGCACCAGCAACTTACTCCGCCGGGGGGGATTGCTGACGCCGCGAAAAGAATCCAGCGCGGCTTCGTCCCGGTCCGCTTCCGCTTGCACCGCTTTGGCAACCCGGGCGATGGTTTCTGCGAGGCGCGCCTTGTCAATGGGCTTAAGCAGGTAGTCCGAAGCTTCCAGTCGAAAGGCCTCCACCGCATACTGATCGTAGGCGGTGGAGAACACTATATGTGGAAGGTCAAGGCCTTTTTCGCGCAATTTGCGCACCACGCCCACGCCGTCAAGCCCCGGCATCTGTACATCCAGAAACAGTAAATGCGGCTCCAGGCGAGTCACCAGATCAATGGCTTCAAGCCCATTCGAACCAGTTGCAATTACTTCAACTTCCGGGAAATCTTGAAGGAGAAACTTTAACTCGTCTCGCGCCAGCTCCTCGTCGTCCACCAGGACGGTGCTGAGCGTGACAGTCGCGCGTTCACGCATGAAGCTGGTAGTATATCAGATTGGTCTGATTTTAATTTCTTATTGGGCTCATCCGCTTGGGCTGTGGCCCCCGCACAGCCACCGCGCGGCTCGACGCGAAATAACCGATTAAGGAGAAGGTATTGTCCGATAGAGAAGCACCGAAGATTGCCCCTGCAAAGGGAAAACTGGGTGTACTGATCCCTGGAATGGGTGCAGTCACCACCACGTTCATTGCCGGCGTGGAAGCCATCAAACGCGGCATGGCGCAGCCCATCGGCTCCGTCACCCAAATGGCCACCATCCGTTTGGGCAAACGCACCGACAACCGCAGCCCCAGGATCAAGGACTTCGTCTCGCTCGCCGCCCTCGAAGATCTCGAATTCGGCACCTGGGACATTTTTGAAGCGAACGGCTATGAGGCCGCTGTCAATGCGGCAGTCCTCGACCGCCCCACGCTGGATGCGCTGAAAGAGCCGCTTGAGAAGATCAAGCCTATGAAGGCGGTCTTCGATCACGAGTACGTCAAACGGATCGACGGCCCCAACAAGAAGTCGGCCGGCAACAAGATGGAATATGCCGAGATGCTCATGGACGACATCCGTCAGTTCAAGGAGCGGACGAAGGCCGACCGGCTCTCCATGATCTGGTGCGGCTCAACGGAAGTTTTCCATAAGCCTGCCGCCGTGCACGCCTCGCTCAAGGATTTCGAACAAGGGCTCTACAAGAACGATCCCGAAATCTCGCCCAGCCAGATGTACGCGTACGCCGCGCTGAAGATGGGAGTGCCCTACGCCAACGGCGCGCCGCACCTCACCACCGATACTCCGGCGCTGCTCGAACTCGCCCGCGAGCGCGAGGTTCCAGTCAGCGGGAAAGATTACAAGACCGGCCAGACGTTCATGAAAACGCTGATTGCTCCCGGACTGAAGAGCCGGATGCTCGGTGTGCACGGCTGGTTTTCGACCAACATTCTGGGTAACCGCGACGGCGAAGTGCTGGACGATCCCGGCTCGTTCAAGTCTAAAGAAGAAAGCAAGTTGTCGGCGCTCGAACAGATCTTACAACCGGATCTATATCCGGACCTGTACAAGAACATCTACCACAAGGTCCGGATCAACTACTATCCTCCGCGGGGCGACTCGAAGGAGGGCTGGGACAACATCGACATCTTCGGCTGGATGGGCTACCCCATGCAGATCAAGATCGATTTTCTGTGCCGCGATTCCATATTGGCGGCGCCCCTGGTGCTCGACCTGGTGCTTTTCATGGATCTGGCGCAGCGCGCCGGTCTGCGCGGCGTCCAGGAGTGGCTGTCGTTCTACTACAAGGCGCCCATGACGGCTCCCGGTCTGTACCCGGAACATGATATCTTCATCCAATTGATGAAGCTGAAAAACACGCTCCGCTGGATGCAAGGCGAGCAGTTGATTACGCATCTCGGATTGGAATATTACGACTGATAGATTTGATGGCTGCTGGGCAGCCCGGCAGACCACGGCACACCATGGTCTGCCCCACGGATTGGGATTGAGATGAAGGTTCTGGTGATCGGCGGAACTATGTTCATCGGGCGGCACCTTGTCTCCGAGTTGCTGAAGGAAGGCCACGATGTCGCGGTTCTGCATCGCAAAGATAAACACGAGCTAGGCAAGCGGGTGGAAAACCTGCAAGCTGACCGCAACGACCCCGAAGAGGTGAAGCGCATCTTGACCGGCCGCCGCTTCGACGTGGTGTTCGACAATGCCTACGATTGGCAGCGTGGAACTACCGCGGCGCACGTGGAAGGCACCATCCGGGCCTGTAACGACCGGCTTTCGCGGTACATTTTCATGTCCAGCATCGCCGCCTACGGCGATGGCCTGAACCATTACGAGAAGGATCCGCTCGCCGCGGGAGATCACCCCGATCCTTATGCCCGGAACAAAGCCACTACCGAACGGTTGCTCTTCCGCATGCATAACCAGCACGGCTTTCCCGCGGTCACCTTCCGGCCGCCGTTCATTTATGGTCCCGAGAATCCCTTCTACCGCGAGGCATTCTTCTGGGACCGTATGCGCGCCGGCCGTCCGATCATCCTCCCGGGTGATGGCGGGCGGCTCATGCAGTTCGCTTACGTCAACGACTTGGTCAGCGCCATGATCGCGTCGATGTCGGAGCCGGGAGCCGTAGGCGAGGCTTTCAATGTCGGTAATACCCGCGCCCTGTCCCAACTGGAAGTGATTCGCTCATTCGCGAGGGCGGCGGGAAAGACGCCCGGGATCGTTCGCATCTCGCGCGACAAGATTATCGAAGCCGGCGGAAACCCCATGGGCGAGCCCGCGTACTTCGGCATCTATTTCGACCTGCATCCCATCACCGAGGTCATCGGCAAGGTGACTCGCGTTCTGAAGATCCGCCTCACCTCGTTCGATGCCGGTCTGAAGGAAACCTATCGATGGTACCTGCGCCACCACCGCAACGGCCACATGAACGTGGATTTCGAAGACAAACTCATAGCCATGGCCGGGGCGGTACCGGTGGCTACGGACTTCTGAATGCGGGGATACGGAATCTTCGGCTTTGCGTTACAGACCAAGGTCTGTGTTTCGATTCTCGCCGCCGCCACCTTTCAGGTACATGATTACGGCGCCAAGGGAGACGGCACGACCGTCGATACCCAGGCTATTCAGAAGGCTATCGATGCGGCTGCCAGCAGCGGCGGCATGATCGTCTTCAAACCCGGCGTCTACCTGAGCGGTTCGATCTTCGTGAAATCCGGGACGCACCTCCAGGTTGACGAGGGCGTCGAGATCCGCGGCGTGCAGGACCTCTCCGGCTATCCCATCATGCCGACGCGGGTGGCCGGTATCGAGATGAACTGGCCCGCCGCGCTGATCAACGTCTATGAGCAATCGAACGTCACCCTCTCCGGCAAAGGCACAATCGATGGCGACGGTAAGGTCTGGTGGGACAAGTACTGGAAGATGCGGCGCGAAGAGTACGAGCCCAAGGGAATCCGCTGGGCCGCCGATTACGACTGCCGGCGTCCGCGCCTGATCCAGATCTACAAGTCTTCCGCCGTGAACGTAGAGGGTCTGACGTTGAAGCGCTCGGGTTTCTGGACTGTCGATATCTGCTACTCCACCAAGGTGACCGTGGGCGGCGTGACCATCCGGAATAACGAGGGCGGCCGCGGTCCGAGCACCGACGGCATCGATCTCGACTCATCCAACAATCTCCTGGTGCAACATTGCGACATCGAGTGCAATGACGACGCCATCTGTCTCAAAGCCGGCCGCGACGCAGACGGCCTCCGGGTCAACCTGCCGTCGGAGCATATTGTCATCCGCGACAATACGGTTCGCGGCGGCGCGGCCGGAGTCACCTTCGGCAGCGAAACTTCCGGCGGAATTCGCGACGTGGAGGTTTATCGCGTGCATGTCTTGCCGGGAGTGCCCAACGGCATTCTGTTCAAGTCCGCAAGTACGCGCGGAGGAACCATTCAGGACATCCACATTCACGATATGGATATGCAGGGGGTCGGCACGGTGTTCAGCGTGCAGTTCAACTGGAACCCGAGCTACAGTTACGCTAAGATTCCGGAAGGGATCAAAGACTATCCGGCGTACTGGAAAGTGCTCGTCGAACCCGTCCCGCCGGAGAAGGGTTTACCTCACTTACGCAACGTTCGGATCTCCGACATTCATGCGAAAGATGCGCGTCAGGCTTTCGGCGTGACATCGTACAAGGATTCTCCGCTGCGGAATATTCAATTCAATAACATCGACGTGGCCGCGAAGACTGCTGGCGCCATTCAGAACGCTTCAGGCTGGACTTTCACCAACACCCGCATCACGACCGCCGACGGCAGTACCGTCGCGGTCAAGGATTCCGAGAATGTCAGCGGCCTCAAGTAAAGTGTCGGCCGCGGATGAACCCGGGATTTACGCAGATAGGAATCGGTTTTCGATTCGCGTTCATCTGCCTGCATCTGCGGCCTTGGTTTTTGCGTGTGTCTCCAAACTATGCCCTTAACCGCATTCCTTTTCCCTGGACAAGGCTCCCAATTCGCCGGAATGGGTAAATCCCTCGCGGAGAAGTTCCCCCGCGCCCGCCAGGTCTTCGAAGAAGCCGACGACATCTTGCAGTTCTCCCTCTCTCGCCTCTGTTTCGAGGGCCCGGAAGACCAGCTGAAGCTGACTGCCAACACCCAGCCCGCACTCGTCACAGTTTCGACAGCCGTATGGCGTGTACTGGAATCCGAAGGACGGCGTCCCGACTACGTTGCGGGCCATAGTCTCGGCGAGTACTCCGCGCTGGTCGCGGCCGGAGCCATCCGCTTCGCAGATGCTGTTCGCATGGTGCGCAACCGCGGCCGCTACATGCAGGAATCCGTGCTTCCGGGAGTCGGCGCGATGGCCGCGATCCTGAAACTCCCGGAAAGCAAGCTCGACGCCGTGATGGCCGAGGCAGCGCAAGGCGAAGTGGTCACTGCCGCGAATTACAATTCACCGGATCAGATCGTGATCGCCGGACACGCGGGAGCCGTGGAGCGCGCGATGGCTCTGGCCAAAGCCGCCGGAGCCAAGCGCGCAGTTTCCCTCCCCGTCAGCGCCCCGTTTCATTGCCCCCTCATGAAGCCGGCCCAGGCGTCGATGCAAGCCGATCTCGACGCCGCCGACTTCCACGACCTCGCCATCCCGCTGGTCAATAACTGGCAGGCGCGCGAGGTTCGCACGGCAGCGGAAGCCCGCGAAGGGTTGTACCAGCAGATTCCGAATCCGGTACGATGGTCTTTCTCCATGCAACTGCTCGCCGAGCGCGGTGTAGACGGTTGGTTCGAGGTGGGCGCGGGCGCGGTCCTTACGGGACTCCTGCGTAACATTCTCCCCGGCACGAAGTGTACTCCGCTAGGCGAAGCCAAGGATTTTGAGGTATCTCATGCGACGACTGCTTAGTTTTGTGTTCGTGTCCGGCCTCTCCTTCGCGCCGGGCGTCGCGGCTGCGGCCGAAGCCGGCTGGATCGATATGCTGCCGGGTCCCAATGTTGCGGGATGGACCAGAATCGCGATCCCGCCCACCAAACCGGTCAGCGACAAGCAACAGTGGAGCGTCGACTCCGCGAGCCATACGCTGATCTGTACCGGTGACCAGGGCCACGAATGGCTGCGCTACGATGCGCGCCAGTTCGACAACTTCCTGTATCACGTGGAATGGCGGTTTACGCCCATTGACACGCCCAATCCGCACTACAACAGCGGCGTGTTTTTCCGCAATGACAAAGACGGCGTCATTTGGCACCAAGCCCAGACCGACAGCGGCAGCGGCGGCTATATTTTCGGCCAGGCGCCGGTCAATGGCGAATCGAGTCGCATCAACCTGGCGAAAGACAGGAAGGGCAAGTTCGAAAAGCCGGCGGGCGAGTGGAACCTCTACGATGTCCGCTGCGAAGGCCGGCATTGCAGCCTCACCGTGAACGGCCAGCTTAGCAGCGAAGGCGACTTCGAAGTGCTGAAAGGCTACCTGGGACTGGAAGCCGAAGGGTACCTCATCACTTTCCGCGAGATTCGCGTGAAACCGCTGCCGTAATCATGACTCCAGTCGAAACGGTCCTGAGGTTCCTCGACCGCATCAACCAACATGATGCCGACGCGCTGGCCGATTGGATGACTGAGGACCACGTGTTCGTCGACTCACTTGGCCAGACTGTGCGTGGCCGCGAAAAGATGCGCGCCGGCTGGCGAGGGTACTACGCATTTTGCCCGGATTATTGGGTTTCCCACGAGGAGATTCTTGCGAATGGCAACCACGTAGCCGTTTTCGGCGAGGCGGGTGGTACGGTCGCAGCCAACGGCGAGCTTCTGCCGGAGAACCGCTGGCGCATTCCAGCAGCATGGCGAGCCGTCGTGGAGAACGGCTTGGTAAGAGAATGGCGCGTTTATGCCGACAACAAGCCCGTGTATGACATCCTGGCGAGACGCAGCTAATTCTCTGTCGGCACTTTCCGGGCGTGATCGATGACGAGGACATCGAAGGACGCTTTGCCGGCCTCCAACTTCAACCCGAGTTGCTCCTGGACGGCCTCGAACAGAGTGGACGCAGACGGATCGTCGTCCGGTGATCCGTCGCCCTTAAACTCCAGCGTGAAGTCGTATTTCCCGGTCAACCCGGTCCGGTCCACGATCAGGCGGCCCGCGGCGCCGCGTAACACGTTGGCGAGCACCGAAAGGGGTTCCTGCCGGGCAGCCAGGCGACAGATGCCGTTCGCTTCATTCGCCATCGCCATGCCCGGACGGTCCGATGGCAGTTGCGGAAACCCGGGCCGGAGCACCATTGATCGGCTCAGTTTGGGTCCGTTTTTCTCGACTACCAGACGGTACACGGGGAAGTCCCTGTTCTCGTGATGCAGGCTCAGGTTGAACCTTTCCGCCAGCAGATTCTGCAGCATCGTCCGAAACTGTTCCTTGGTAGTCCCGGGCGGGAACGTGGCGACTACGTCGTACGACTCGGTACCGAGCCAGGCGGGACCCGAAATCTGCTGGTAGTCGACCAGGTTCCACGCTCGGAACAAAATATCCTGCAGATGGGCGCAGGTGTAGGAAATGCGGCCCGCGTCGCCGTCGAAATTTCGCGCGCTCCGCGGGCCTGACAGCTTCACGGATGCGGCGTCAAACGCCGGCTGGTTCTCCGGCGTCTGGCCGAACGCCCCGAATGAAATGCACGCGAGACTGATAGCAGCGACTACGCGAGCGGTCTTGCCTGGTATTGCCATGGCTACTAAACGATGACGCGCAAGCTCGCGAAACGTGGAAATCCAGGGCCTGTTCTTTTTGTGATCTTCGAGGACGCTGTCGAAACTACGCGTCCGCTGCGGATAGGACCGAAGCGTCCAATCTGCCGCTGCGCAGCCGGACAGGGTGCGTGACATGAAAGTGGAGCCGTTCTATCGGCGATAGGAGAATCTACTGAGCCGCGACTGTCAAGGAGCGGTACGCTATGGCCGACTCATCACTACCGCTCCTTGACAGTCGCGGCTCAGCC
>Ga0302320_10020823_pt1 | contig 13047 bp, 13 predicted proteins | sample Bog_T0_3_FD_202130 | JGI IMG/M metagenome (GOLD analysis project Ga0302320, IMG submission 202130) | Peat permafrost microbial communities from Stordalen Mire near Abisko, Sweden - Bog_T0_3 | ecosystem: Environmental > Terrestrial > Soil > Wetlands > Peat | place: Sweden: Abisko, Stordalen Mire...
TCACCTCTAATGGCTATACCGCGGCGGGTATTCCCGGCAACACTGGGACCACCGGTTGCGGTGTCGTCACCGGGCTGCCAGTTGCTGGGACGACGGCCTACCCGGATATCCCGCAATGGAGCTGGACGGTCGAGCTGGCCCCAAACACAACCCCGGCGCCCGGCTACGTGGCGACCACCGAGGCGAGCGACTCTAACCCCGCGGGCCCTCCTTTGTCAGGGCCGATCACGCTGCATGCTGGAGAGATCTCCTACGCCCTCAACAGCAACAGCGGGCAGTTCCAGGTCGCGGTTGGTGTCCAGACCGCCGTAACCCTTCAGACGCTCAACTTCGCCACGACCCCCGCTCTCGTTACGCAATGCGAACCGGCGAACGGGACGTGGGTGAACGGCAACCCCAGCCATCCGTACATTCCTCCTGCATCCTGCGACAACACGGCGGTACCGTTCGCGGACCTTCCGGTCACCGTCGCGAACTCGGGCATCGGCCCGACCGGGCAGTACACGTTCGGCAATACCAACCAGAGCATCGCTCAATTGGGAATGCTCCTTTATCCCTTCGCAAGCGGCTACTCGGTATGGGCGGGCGAGATGCCCGAGAGCAATCCGGGTGCCGCGCCGAGCGGGTCGCCTCTCTACGCACCTGATTCGGGCGTCGCCCCGTTGATCGGGACCTCGACGAGCGCGACGGTGGTCGTACCGGTCTACCCGCTTGACCTTACGGTGAGCGGCAACACAACCGCGACCGAGGTCGACGGGGCAGGGTATGGGTACGCGCTCAATTTGGCCGGCAGTGCCAGCAATACCGGGATGCCGCTTGGTCAGTACGAGATCACCCCCTCGGCGACGCCCCTCTATGTGTGGATCACCCCGAGCGGCATATGTAAGGCGTCGGCCCAGCGCACAGCAACCCAGCTCGGAGTGTGCCCGTTGACTACCAGTCCGATCCCGGTGACGGCGTGATGATGAGCCGATCCGACCCACAAAGAGCGCGGCAAATAGCGTCCGTACACCGGCACGCCTTTCTCGTGACGGGGGCGTTGCGCGGTCGCAAGGGACACAGGCGCGACGACGGCGGGTTCACGGTGATCGAGCTGTCCATCACGATGATCGTGTTCTCGATCATCGCTGCCCTCACGTTGACGCTGGTCACTTCGATGCTCAACAACTCGGCTTCGATCAACGACACGCTCATGGGAGTCGCGCAGGCCTCGGTGGCGGATCGTTCGTTCACCGAATACCTGCGTTCGATCTCCGAGGTGTACGGCGTCAATACGAATGGCGACACGCTCCAGTTCATCGCGGATGTGGGGACCGGAACCCATGCGGCAGGCTGTCCAGGACAGTCGGCCCCGGCGAGCGGCGTTGAGGTTATCTGCAACGAAGACGTGACGGCGACCCTTGTCACCACGCCACGCCCCACCGTCGACGAGCTGGAGGTTTTTTTCGGCTCGTCTTGGACCACCAGTAGCGATCGGCTGATCGCGTCGTTCGACCTCGTACCTCCGGGCAACCACCAAGCTCCGGCCGCCCAGCTTTTTCAGTACTACACGCTTTCGGGGACGACCCTGACCAACGAGGGTGCGACATGGGCGGCCGCGAACCTCAATAAAATTCAGGGGATCGGTTTCGATGCTGCCTTTCTGCCGCCTCCCGGCCCGGGTAAGTGGGGATCCTCAGCAGAGCTTGCCACCGTTGTGCACACCATTGCCTTTATCCGCAACACCCTTCCCACGGGATGAGAACTGCCGAGAGCCAGCGGGAGCCGATCATGCGACACAACTTGCCAAGTGTCCCTAGGGCGCGGATGAGAGACCGGACCGGGGCGCGGCCGATTTGGCTCGCGCGCCGTCAGCTGATGAGAGGGCCGGCCGACGAGCGCGGTCAGGCGATGGTCTTCGCCCTGATCATCATGATGGTCGTGATTCTCGTCCCGATGGTCATGATCACCAACCTGCAACGGCAGATCCCCGTTGTCACCTCGGAGGTCAACTTCGATGCTGCGCTCTCTGCGGCACAAGCAGGCATTCAGTCGTACCGTAACTTGCTCAACGCCTATCCGGCGTATTACCAGTACAACGCCTCGAACGCCGCCTCGATTCCCGTCAGCGAAGGCGGGCCGAATAGTGCCTTCGACAATTGGGTGACGGTTCCCGGCAGCTCGCCGGCGGAGTCGTTCACCTACTCAGTCGATACCACCCAGCTCAACGCGGCGTCATCGCTGGCCGGCGATGTGCTCTTAACGGTCATCGGGAGAGCGGGAACAACAGGTGCCCAGATAACGTACCGGCGGATCCAGGCGGCGTTGAGCTTGTCGGGAGTCCTGACGGACGTCTACTACTCGAACTATGAGCAGCCCGCCAGCGAAGACAGCGACCAGTGGGACCAGAACGTCTACCCGACCGGCAGCAGTTCGGCGTGCACGCCGACCGGGCCCTGCGCAGCGGAGGCTTACGACGAGATCAATGACGACCTTGGATATGCTGCGCTGACCAGTGCGACCCCCACTACAGCGACGATCTACGCGTCGGCCGCGACACAACTGTGCCAATACGACGCTAACCAGCCGAACCTTTACATCGACTGGGAAAGCGAGTATGGCGGTACGAAGATCTACCCGCCGCCGGGTTACCCGAACCAGGGTGTCGCCTACAACGAAACTTCCAACAAGTATTACGGACCGTGGTACAGCACCTTTGTCGACCCGTTGAATCCCAGCTATCAGTTCGGGTTGTCCAATGACCTCAGCCTCGGGGCCTGCAACGTCAACTACTACATCAGCGGGGACACTTTCAACGGCCCGGTGTACTCCCAGGACGAGTTGACGACGTGCGGGCAGCCCACCTTTACCGGGGAACCCTCGCTCCAGACGGCAGTCTCGTTTGTCGCAGGTCTTCCGGATTTCCCCGCCGGATGGCCCGGGACATACTCAATCGCGGGCGTAGGGGGGTATTCGTACGGATACGATCCCGACCCCTTCAGCGTCTGTGGCTCAAACTCGAACGCATCAGACAGGCCCGCAATCAGCGATCCGTCAGGTGTCACGTTCGGTGTCAACCAGTCGCTTCCCCCGCTTGCCGATGAGCTCAAGACGGAGATAGAGAACGGCCAGATAGCTGGTTGTATCTATACAGGACCGACCGCGATCCGCTTCTACTGGAACCCCGCCACGTCGACCGAGCAGATGGTGGTCTGGAGCCCGCTCACACAGGTCACCTTTGCGTCCGCCACCCTCGGAGTGAACTGCGGCCAATGGCCGTCCACGCAACCGTCAGGTACTACGAATCCCGGTGACCCGCTGCAGGTAGCCGGTTCCGCTCCTGGCACGGTGCAGACCAGCCAAAGCGTGCTCCAGGTCGTACCGATCACCGTGCCACTGGTCATCTACGTGCAGAACACCCCAGCATGGGTTCCCACCATCTCGAGCTATCAGAACCAGGACCCCAATGCCTGGCAGACGCTGCCGAACGCGGAGTCGAACGCAACGGTTGCGGGCTGCATCGATCCGTTCATCAACTCGGGACCGACTGCCACCCTCGGCAACGCTTGTGAAGAGGGAGACGCGATGTTGAGCGGGACGCTCGGTCACGGGAACACCTCTGGCGGGGAGGTGACGGTGGCTTCGGAGGCCAGCAACATCATCAGTCACAGCCTCGTCTACGACTGCGCGCTGTCAGGCAGCGGCAACTGGCCCGGCTATAGCAGTTCTCTTTCCGGTTGCTCGAGCTCCCTCGACGTCCTCGGGCTTATCGCCACCAACAACACCTGGCTTGCCCATCCGGTCAACCCCACCACAGGCGCTCAGCTGACGCCTTGCACTGACGACTACGACATGCCCGCCCCCGGCGATATCTTCACCGGCTCTCAGCCGACGAATCCGTCGGTTCCGCCCCGGACCAGTGGCGACGTTGCAGCTGATGTCGGCGAGATCGACTTCAACGACATGATCCCCACGCTGTGCGACCAGACCTACCCGATTCTCGACGCGGCCACGGCATCTCTGACGGGCTTTTTTGAGATACAGAACTGGCGGGAAGGCGATGCCACCGGCGTCAAGCTGTACTTCAACGGTTCGACCGCAGTCAACAACGCGGGCCAATACGGAGAGTTCAGCGGTAGCACCCTTCTCAAGGGATATTTGCTGGACCTGACTTACGACGCTCGACTGCGCTACCTCACGCCGCCTTCATTCGTGCAGGCGACGGCTTCGGTCTGGGCGGTCGTCGACTGGACGACGTGTGGGAACTCCAGTTACTCGACTCCAGGTTCTGCCGGCGTCGCGACCTGCAAGCCGCTGCCCACCTGATTCGCTGAGCGTTTCGGAGGCGCCCGTAGCTTGTCGCGACCGTCTGGGCTTCCGTATCACTACGCCGCATCGCGAGGCGACAAGCGACCTGTCTTGACCTAGCGACGCGGGAAGGGCGTCAGTGGACGGGCAGTCCCCAGAGAGGGAACCAGCGCTCGAGGTCAGGCTCCATCGAGAGGTCCTGCGCCAGCGTCACATTCAGCAGCCGCTCGCGGTCCGAGTCGCGTTTCTCTGCGGCCGGGAGCGGCACGAACGGGTAGAAGGTGCCTCTCTTGTAGAGGTAGACGAGGTAGGTGCCTGCTACCTTCGGCGCACCTGTCGCGGCAGCGGGATCGGCTGCTCCGCCGGGGATCGGAGCAAAACCGAAGACCGAGCAGAGGAGCTGTGGTCCCCAGCCGTGGTCCTGCAAGGTCGTGTTGACGATGTGGACCTCGTTGATGAGATCGCCGAAGTCGTCGTCTGTGATCACGGCCCACCGGTAGCCATACGAGTCGGACTCGTCGTGGATCTTCGTGTTCTCGCCCAAGTCGAGCAGCTGCTCGACCTCCGAGGCGGTCGCCGCGAACTGTTGTCCAGTCGCAGGCTTGAAACAGACTCCTGCCTGTCCCGTGGGGCGTAACCCCATCGAGGCTTCGAGAGTTATCTGAGCGCCCGGGAGCCCGAAGAGATGGTCGAGGTTCGGCTGGGCTGGCTTGGTCCGACCCAGCAGCACGTCGAACAGCTTCACGGGGTGCGGCCCATCTGGGCCTCGAGCTCGGTTAGCTGAGCTAGGCGCCGCTCGAGGGTGGGGTGCGTAGAGAACAGCGTCGAGATGCTGACGCCGTTGCCCCTGGCCAATGCCGGCGTGAAGAAGAAGGCATTGAAGTGCTCCGCCGAGCGGAGGTCACGCGTCGGGATTCGCGACATCTCGCCTGTCACCTTGACAAGTGCCTGGGCGAGGAGCCGGGGCTGGCCGATGAGGATCGCTCCCGAGCGGTCTGCCGCCAGCTCTCGGTAACGCGACAGGGTCCGGATGAGCAGGAAGCTGATCGCGTAGATCAGGGCCGAGAAAAGGAGCATTCCAAGCTCCAAGATGGCCAGCTGGCCCCCTCCGCCCCCTCTGCCTCCACTGCGGCCCCGGTTGCCGCCTCCGCCAAAGCCGCCGAACAACCCTGCGTAGAGGAGCACGCGGGTGAGCAGGCCGGCCATGATCCCGAGGAAGCTGGCGATGGTCATGACAGCGACGTCGCGGTGCGCCACATGCGAAAGCTCGTGGGCGAGCACCGCCTCGAGCTCGGGCTCGTCCAAGCGGCGCAGAATGCCAGAGGTGACACAGACGACGGCGTGCTTGCGGTCGCGTCCGGTGGCAAAGGCGTTCGGCATGTCGACATTCGCGATCGCCACCTGGGGCTTGGGCATGTCAGCGAGCGCGCAGAGCCGGTCGACCACGGCGTGAAGCTGGGGAGCCTGCTCACGCGTGACGATCTTGCCCTTCATCGAGTACAACGCGATCCGGTCCGAGTAGAAGTACTGGACGAACAGCAGCACGAAGGCGATGACGAGCACGAAGACGAGCTTCAGCCCTACGAGGAAGAGCACAGTTACAAACAAGGCGTAGAGAAGCCCGAGGAGGAAGACCGTCGTCAGCATGCGCGCCGTGAGACCACGGTCGGCCGGAAAGCGTGTATGTGTAGCCAAGACTCAGGACTCCCCAACTTCCTCGGAGGCGAGGAACTCGCGTAGCTCGGCGAGGGATGCGGTCTCATGGGGCACGGCCAGCTCTGAGGGCACGAAACGATCCGGCGGGACAGGCGTCCCATGCGAGCGGACCTTTTCCACGAGCTCTCCGAGCACTTTGTGGAACGTCGCCTCATCATCGGCCTCAAGGGCTGCCAGGAGTTGTTTGTCGAGGTCCGCGAGCGAAGCTGCCTCGCTCGGGTCGAGCTCGAACTGACCCTCTCCGAGTATGCGGACGATCATGATGCGCCTCCTGCGTCGTCGAGGCTGAACGGGTCCGCCGGAATCGCTGGTGTGCTCGCGGCCGGCGGATCGGTGATCACCTCACCGTCGACGGGCTCGTCGGAGGCACCTGCGCCAGTTCCGTTGCCAGCACCGAGCTCACCGCTCGGCGCCGGAGCGCCCTTGCCTAGCTCGTTTTTCATCTGGGCGAGCTGAAGCTCGACGTCGCTCGAGGCGGCCGCCTTGTCCAGTTGAGCCTGGAGTGGGTCGGAAGAGCCAGAGAGGTCGGTGAGCGTCCCCGAGGCGAGAAGCTCGTCGACAGCGCCGGCACGTGCCTGCATCTGGGCGATCTTGTCCTGCGCCCTTTGCATGGCCATGCCCGTGTCGCTCATCGACTCCGAGATGCCCGAGACGGCCTCGCCGATCTTGGTCTGGGCCTGAGCCGCCGTGTAGGAGGCCTTCAGGGTCTCCTTCTGGGTCCGGAAGGCTTCGACGCGAGCCTGGAGCTGTTGGGTCGTCGTCTCCAGCCGTTCTTGCTGTTGGGCGAGCTGGTCGTGCTGGGTCTTGAGCCCCTCGAGCTGAGAGGCAATGCCGGATCGGCGGGTGAGGGCTTCTGTGGCCAGGTCTTCGCGGTTTTGCGCGAGCGCCTGACGTGCCTGGTTCTGCAACTTGGTGGCCGCCTGCTGCAGCTGCTGGGCCTGGAGTTCGATGCGTTTTTTGGCCGTGGCGACATCCGCGAGCCCACGCTTTACCTGCTGGAGCTGCTCGATCTGCTTCTCGTAGGAGAGGTCGAGCGTCTCGCGGGGGTCCTCGGCCTTGTCGAGAACCTTGTTAGCCTTGGCCTGGACGATATTCGTCAGGCGTTTCATCACACCCATATGCGCTCCCTTTACGTGCTCGCAGCAAGCATAGGCGGGTCAGAAGGACATTCCCTACCGCGCCGGTAGCCTGACCTGCCATGGACGACCAGTTCTGCATCCTCGCCGTGCACGCTCATCCCGACGACGAAGCCTCCAAGGGAGCCGGGACGATCGCCAAGTATCACGCCGCTGGGGTCCACACGGTTCTTGTCACCTGTACCGGGGGAGAGGAGGGCGACATTCTCAACCCGGTCATGGACACCGCCGAGGTCCGCGCCGACATTGCCGGCATCAGGCGGCGCGAGCTCGACCAGGCCGTGGAGATCATCGGCTACGACGAGCTTGTCCTGCTCGGCTACCGGGATTCGGGCATGGACGGCACGCCGGCGAACATTGACGCGCGTGCCTTTGCTGCTCAGCCGCTGGGCGAGACTGTCGAGCGGCTCGTGGCCGAGATCCGTCGTGTGCGCCCTCAGGTGATCTTGACCTATGGCGACGACCACGGGCACTATCCCCACCCTGACCACATAAGGGTGCACGACATCTCGGTGGCCGCTTTTGCTGCGGCTGGTGACGAAGGGGCGTTCCCGGCGGCGGGGGAGCCATACCAGCCGGTCAAGCTCTATTACTCGGTCTGGTCGAGGGCGCGGATCTTGGAGACACACGCGAAGTTCCTCGAGCTCGGTATCGAGTCACCCTACGACGAGGGCTGGTTGGAACGCCCAGGTGACGAGGACAAGATCACGACCACAATCGACCTCACAGGTTTCGAGGACGTCCGCCGTCTGGCGCTGCTCGCTCATGCCACCCAGGTCGACCCCACCTCCAAGTACTGGTTCGGCCTGCCTCCCGAGATCATGAAGACGATCCATCCTTACGACGATTACATCCTCGCCCGCAGCCTGGTCGATACCGAGCTTCCCGAGGACGACCTGTTGGCCGGGGTACGCCTGAGCGCGAGCCGGTAGCGTCCGGGCGCGCAAACGGTGTAGGCAAACGTTGCGGTGGAAACTCCACCGGCACACCGAGGAGGACGACATGGCCAAGTGGCTGACCCAGGAATGGCTCGATGAGGGCAAGAAGCTTGCCGAAGGACAGCCGGAGCGCCCTGGGGCTTCCGCCAGGTTGCAGTACGTCATCAGCGGCGGACCTGACGGCGACGTCCGCTACTACTGGGTGCTCGAGAACGGCAAGCTGCTCGAGTCGCAGCTCGGCGAGTTGCCTGACGCCGAGGTCACCCTTACTCAGAACTACGAGGACGCCATGCGCATCCAAAAAGGCGAGCTCGACGCCAACGCCGCCTTCATGCAAGGGCGCGTGAAGGTGACGGGAAACATGGCAAAGCTCTTGGCAATGCTGCCGATCACCAACTCGGCCGAATATAAGCAGCTGCAGGTCGACACACTGGCGATTACGGAGTTCTGAGCCTAAAGGCGACGAGGGTGACCGGAGAGGCGCTCTTTCGTCCTCCGGTCAGCTTTGGCGCATGAGCTCGCGAAGGGCGCGGTAGTCGATGAGCTTGACTCCCGAGGCCCGGACAGCTTGGACGAGGGCACCGTCAGCCGCCAGGAGCTGATGATCGGCCGTGCGTTCTGGCCAATCGGGCGCGGCAGCGCGCAGCTCGACGGTGTCGAACGCCGGTCGCATGCAGAGCTCTGTCACGCCCGCTTCGAGGTTGCTGAGGAGCCCGCAGAGCTTGGCGACAACGTCGGCTGCGGTGTCCGCGTGTCGTGATCCAGCGCCGTCCGCTGGCTCTTCGGCGTCTTTCGGCCCAGAGGCACCAACCTGACCGCCACCGAGCACGCCGCCCCCGCTCCCAGTGAGGATGACGCGATCGGGTGAGACGACGCCCCTCTCGGCGGCAAGGGACCGGAAGGGGAATCCGGCGAGGCGTTGAGCTCCCGCGTCAGGCAGGCGCAAAGGGAGGTGGAACTCCTCGGCGAGGTCCAACAAGACGTCGAAAAACTCCGCCTTCAGCGCGACAGAGTCCAGGTGAACCTCTAGGTGGCTGACGTCAAAACCCCAGTAGATGGCCCGCTCCAACTGGGCTCGGCACTCGCGAAAGACCTCCTCGAGGTCTGCGTGATCCCACAAGTCGGCCGCCGTCCGGGGGAAACCACCCTCTCCGTCCAAAAGCGACGGTGCTTGAGTGATCGGAGCCCAGCGGTACAGGTCATGCTCGGAGTTGAGGGTGAGGCCGACGCCAACGTCCTCTCCCCGGTAGCCCGCCGCTGCGCCGCGTGCCCACGGAGCGGGGACCATCAAGGTCGCCGTCGTGGCTGTGCCGTTGCGCAGTGCCTCGTAGATGGCGAGGTTCCCGGCATGGAAGACACCGAGCTCGCCACAGCTCAGGACGAGCACGCGATCTTTTGGGCCGTAGCCGAGTCGCTCAAGCAGTGTGGTCACCGGACCGACGGTAGCGCCAGCACGCAAAGCCGCCAACTGTCTCGGCCCGGTGGCGACGACCGGGGCGTCGAGAAGGTCCCGCCTGCTCGCGAATGCAGGGAACGTGTCAGACTTAGATCATGGTTCCATCAGGCATTTTGGCCTCCGATGCCGTGGTCGGCGGAATCGTCGGAGGCGTCATAGCCCTGGGTTTCGTGGGGATAATCGGGTTCCGCTCGTTCATGACGGTAGTGACCGAGTACCAACGGGCTGTTTTTTTCCGTTTTGGACGGATCCGCTCGCAGGCCAAAGGCCCAGGCCTCATTTTTCGCATTCCCGCGGTCGACCGTGTCGTAAAGGTGAACCTGCGCGTCGAGGTAGTCGATATCCCGCCGCAGTCGGCCATCACAGCCGACAACGTCACCTTGCAGGTAGATGCCGTCGTCTACTTCCGGGTAGATGACCCGGTCAAGGCGATCGTCGGAGTCGACAACTTCCGCCTGGCGAGCCAGCGCATCGCTATGACCAGCCTCCGCTCGATAATCGGCCGTCACGAGCTCGACAACCTTCTCGCTCACCGCGAAGACATCAACAACGAGCTCAAGGCGCAGATCGCCCTGTCCACGCAGGGCTTCGGCGTCGAGGTGCACGAGGTCCAGATCCGCGACATCTCGCTGCCGGCAGAGTTGGTTCGGGCTATGTCGCGCCAAGCAGAGGCCGAGCGCGAGCGCCGGGCCAAGGTGATTGCCGCCACAGGTGAGCTCGAGGCTTCGAGGGAGCTCTCGGAGGCGGCGACGATGCTGGCCTCTTCCCCGGGATCAATGCAACTGAGGTCATTGCAGACCCTTGCCGAGGTAGCCACCGAGCACAATTCCACCTTGATCTTCCCCATACCGATCGAGCTGCTCGAGTTCATGAGGCGTCCGGGCGCGGCGGAGGATGGAAGCCCCTTCGCAGTCCCACCAGTGAGACCGCCCGCTCCGGCGGCACCAGCTCCGGCGGCCGTCTCACCGGCGACCGGCGCTGCGGCCGCCCTAGGCACAGCCACCGCGCCCGACGACGAGGCGGAGAGCGAGAACAAGCCCTAGCTGAAGAGAGCTTGGGTGCTCAGCCACCCGTAAGAGATCGGTTGCGGTTAGCCGACATGCGGGTTGGTTTTTATCGGCTGCCTAGCCGCGAGCTTCGCTTCGATTGAGTGGGGCGATGCGACGGGCGATGCGACCCAGTATCAACCCGATGGCGATGCCGCCGGCGACGTCAGAGGCGTGATGGATCTTGGTGTGGATGCGACTGAGCGCCACCACTAGGGCGATCGCATAATAGAAAGGCGCCCGCTTCTCGTTTTCTCCGAGCAGCGTGGCCGCGCAGAAGGCGGCGGTGGCATGGCCACTCGGAAAGCTGGACGTCAGCGGTTGGCGAAAGGGCAGCGGGTGCGACTCGACAGGCCGTGGGCGCCGGCGCCGGAAGAGGGACTTGAGCCCCGCATTGACGAGGACGGACTCGATCCCCGTCGCGAATATCGCCCGCAGCCCAGCCCGGGTGTCGCCCGGGCGACTGCGGAGCACCCGGATGAGTCCGAAGGCGAGCCACAGGAGACCGAAATCGCCAAGAGCCGTGGCCGTGTAAAAGACACGGTCAGCGACCCGGTTGCCACGCCATTTGGCGAAGATCTCATCGACACGGGCATCCACGGCTTCGATGCGGCCCTTTTGAACATCTGCATCGAGATTGACGGCGTGCATCATGCCGGGAGAGCCCCCTCGTCCAGTTTCTTAGATTCGAGGTCCGCTTCGATGATTGTCGCAGCGGCCTGGCTTGGGTCTCCTCCGAATGCGGGGCAGTAAGCCTGGAAAGAGCAAAAGCGGCACAGGCCCGAGGGATTGGGGCGGAAATCGTCCTGCCGGCATGCCCGTCCGATGGCCGACCAGACACCGAGGGCCCGCTGGCGGGTGGCCCGCATGGCCTGGTCTGTCGGGGTAGCCGAGATCACGACCCGGTCGCGGAGGTAGAGGAGACGGACCGCGGCCGGCCTGCCCCGGCCCTCGGCTTCGCACATGAGGGCGTACAACTGCACTCCGCCGAGACGCGATCGCGACTGCTCTTGGCGCGGCGCGCGGCCGGTCTTGTAGTCGACGACTACGAGGCTCCCGTCTTCGAGCTCGTCGAGGCGGTCGATTATTCCGCGTACGGTGACACCGTCAAGGTTGACGCTCACGTGCAACTCGAGGCCGACGACGCGGACATCATCGGGATCCTCCAGCTCGAAATAACGGCCTACGAGCTCGTGGGCATCGCCGATGAAAGCGGCCGTTGCAGCCTCGTCGAGCCCTAGGCCCTCGAGCTCGCCGTTCTCTTCGTCTCGCAACTCCTGCCAGGCGCGCTCGAGACTCGCATGGGCCGCCGACCTGCTTCTTGACCCGCGCGGATACTCCTGAAAGAGCAATTCGAGAGCCCGGTGGACGAGCGTGCCTTTAAGGGCGGCAGGTGACGGGGGCTCGGGCAGATGGTCGATGACCGAGAACCGGAACGCGAGCGGGCAATTGGTAAAAGAAGTGATCTTCGAGGGAGACAGTGTGCTCGGAAGTTCGAGCTCGGTCAGGACGAGAGCCATTGAGCCCAGGCTACGCCGGGGGTGGGTCAAGGGCCCGGATGACCGAATCGGCCACAACGCTTGGATGCTCGAGGGGCCCGAAATGTCCAAGCCCGGGGAGAACCTCCACCCGCGCGGTAGCGAGACGGTCCGCCAGCAGCCCGAGGGTGGCCGGGGTGAAGTCTTTGCTCTTTGAGCCACAAGCGAGCACCACGGGGCACTCGACGGCGCCGAGGAGGGAAAAAGCGGGGTGGCGGAACCCGTTCTCGTAGACCCGGGCCTCGTTCTCGCCCCTGCACCGAAGCCGGACCGTGCCGTCGGGCAAGTCTTCGAAGCCGTATTGCACATAAGCGGCGAGAACCTCGGGATCAAAACTGCCAAGGGGCGGTTTGGAGGCGTAATTGTCGTAGGCCTCCGCCCGCGAAGAGAAGACCTCCCGGCGCTGGCGAGCCCCCTTAGCGAGCGGCTGAGATAGGTCCTTTGAATGCGGGCCCTCGGAGGGGAACACGACTGGCTCGAAGCAGTACAGGCCCGAGAAGGTGCCCGGACGCGCCTCCTCGGCAAGGAGGAGGGCCGCACCTCCACAGGAGTGGCCTATGGCGAACGGGCGCTTTAGTCCGAGTGCATCGACTGCGGTGAGGACGTCTGTCCCAAAGCCTCTCCAGTCGAAGTCAAGGTCGACTGGGGCGTCCGACTCTCCGTGCCCGCGCAGGTCAAGTGACAGGCAGTGCAGACGGCTCCCGAGGCCTCGCGCGAGGGGCCCGAGCACACGGCCGTGGAATCCCGTCGCATGAACGAGGATGGCAGGTTCGCCTTCTCCCCCGAGGTCATGCACCGCCAAGGCGACGCCGTCCAAAGCGATGGCTCGTGTCGGCTGCACCGTGGGCCAAGGCTACCGGTCCCTTTGACGGCGATGGCGCTCGAAGTGCCCGGCACGCTAGAAAGAACGGCGCCGTGGAACACTTTCTC
>Ga0302320_10020825_pt1 | contig 13046 bp, 11 predicted proteins | sample Bog_T0_3_FD_202130 | JGI IMG/M metagenome (GOLD analysis project Ga0302320, IMG submission 202130) | Peat permafrost microbial communities from Stordalen Mire near Abisko, Sweden - Bog_T0_3 | ecosystem: Environmental > Terrestrial > Soil > Wetlands > Peat | place: Sweden: Abisko, Stordalen Mire...
GAGCTGAAGTCGCTGTCGACCGTCAACGGTATTCTGCTGTGGACAGCCGTCACCGTTTACATTGCGCCTGCTGAGCCGGAAGTTTGGGCGAATAAAGGCCGACATTCCAATTCCAGGCGATGTCCCCGCTCGTCCGGCGTCGGCAAACAATCTCTTCATTGAACTCGTACATCCCCGGCAAGAGATGGTTGGCCGGTTGTGGTGTTTCTTCGAATGCCATGTAGGAGCCTGTCGTTCCGAAAGGGGGCCAATCCGGCTCAGTGGCGGCCTGTGGCCGGCCCGTGCGCGCAAACGAGCTCCAATAGCCGATCATGGCGTCGGAAAGCCTCGTCTCCGCGGGCGTTGCCGGAATCTTCGGCCAATGCGGCGGCGTAGCGTCGGACGTGCCGAAGACATAGGGCAGTTCGCTGGCGTGGAAGCCGTGCAAACCGGCAGAGTCGGCGGCCGGGTACCCATGATCGAAAAAGTAGAGGAATGAAGGCTGCCCCAGTGCGGTTTGTTTTCTCACAAGGCGCTGCGCCGTCCACCCGTACAGGGCGTCTCGCGTCGTAGCCAATATGCTCTCCTGCATGTTGGCGCTTGGATAGAGCCGCAGAAACTCGTCGGCCAGGTCGCCATAGCGGTCGCGAATCGTGGCTTCGTAGGCGGCCGCATTCGCCGGAGGATGCGGCGCGAGAATCATCAACGAGCGGATCTCCCCACTATTGAAGCCGGCGAGCAATGGCACAGGTGCCTGTTCGCCTTTGTCGAAGACATCGACCAGTTGGCGCAGCAACACGTGGCCGTCGATCGAGCCCCATGGAGCGTACCCCGCAGCCGGCGCGGCGAGCGTCAGCGTGCCCGCATCCATCGCTCGCATCGCTGCGATATCTGGCGCATGGAGCGCGGCAGCAAGCTTCACACCGCTCTCCTCGGCAGACGGCGAGCCGAAACTCTGTTGTTTGAGCTCGGGCGTGGAGATCATGTATGCGCTTTCCGCGATTGCCTTGGCGAACAAGCCGCGAGCCGGGGGAGCTGCCATCAGGTACATCACGCTCAGTCCGCCCGAGGATTCGCCGGCAATGGTCACGTTCAACGGATCGCCGCCAAACGCGCTTATATTTTTCCGGACCCATTTCAGAGCCTCTATCTGATCCAGGAGTCCATAATTGCCGGATATCCCAAGCGCCGACTCTTTACTGAGCTCGGGATGCGCCAACCAACCGAGGACACCTAGCCGATAGTTGATGGAGACCACGAGAATGCCCCGCTCGGCAAGTCTTGTGCCGTCGTACAAAACGTCTCTGCTCGACCCCGTAGTGAGTGCGCCTCCGTGAATCCAGAAGAAGACCGGCGCATTGCGCGCATCGCGTGGAGCCCAGATATTCAGCGTCAGGCAGTCCTCGCTCATAGGCAATGGAGCCCAGCTGTAGATACCCGCGTTCGGGTTTGAAGGCTGGAAGCAAACAGGCCCAAACTCGGTGGCTTTCCTGACGCCCGCCCACCGCGGCTCGGGACTCGGCGGTCTCCAGCGCGCCGAGCCTGTGGGAGGCAATGCATAAGGAATGCCTTTGAAAACGCGCAGTTCGCCTACCGTCAGGCCCTCTATCGAGCCGGCCGGAGCTTTCACGATTGGACCGTTTTTGTCATGGGATGGAGCGGACATGGTTGTCACCTGTTGAGCGAAATTCGAAGACCCCAAAACAACAAAGGCGGCCGTGATGGACCAGGCAAGCAAGCGACGAAGGTTGATCATCGGATTGTTCCTCCAACTGTACAGCTTTCGTTTCTAAGCACGCGCGCCAACGCCATGAATAGCAATACAGCGACAACGTAAAACGACGCGAGCATGTAAAGTGCGATCTGCAACGACTGATGGGGATGACTGGCGTGGAAAAAATCGCTGGCCGCGCCCACGAAGGTGGGGCCCAGGCCCAGACCGATCAGATTCATGATGAGCAACAGGAGCGCGCCCGACATGACACGCTGATCGGGGCGCACTTCCTCCTGCACCAGAGTGACCGCCGATGTCAGATAGAAGTAATTGAAAAACATGGTGCCGGTGAGAAACAGCAACGCGAGATGCCAGGAGGGCGCCCAGACGAAGGCGAGATAGAACGGGAGCGCAAGCGAAAGCGAGGCGGCGGGCACCAGCGCAAAAGCCTGTTTCGAGCGCCGCGTGAAGCGGTCGATGGCGCGCCCGGCGGCGAGCATGGAGCCGCCCATTCCGATTGCGACAACCAACGCGTAATAGACGGCGACCTGGTGCAGCGTCATGCCTTTTTCGCGCATGAGAAAGAGGACTGCGAAGTTGATCATCCCGTAGGTGACGAATTGCGTGGCGCCGCTGGCCAAAGATACCAGCATGAGAGAAGGCCGCGAAATAAACATCGCCAACGTCTGCCGGAATCCTGTTTTGCCCGCCGACCCCTGGTCCGAAATGCGATCCAGGCCGCCACGGACGGGCTCAGGCACCAGAAGGAGGATGCCGATCACCGCGAAAAGGCCTACGGATCCAAGCACGACAAACGCATAGCGCCAACTGAACGCAGCAGCGATGGAAGCGCCGAAAGCGATTCCCAGCGCGGTGCCAATCGGCGGCCCGACGTTGTAAAGGCCCAGCGCTCTGCCGCGGCGGCCCGGCGGAAAATAGTCGGAGATGATCGAATAGGAAGGCGGAACGCCGCCGGCCTCGCCGAAGCCGACCGTCATGTACGCGATGGCAAATTGTAAATAGCTGGCCGCGCCGCCGCAGCACATGGTTGCCGCGCTCCAAATTGCACATGCCACTGCCAGAACTTTCGACCTGCTCGTCCTGTCCGCGAGCCATCCGACAGGAATTGAGATGCAGCAATAAAAGAGCGCGAAATAAAGGCCGCCAATCCGGCCTAGCTGACCGTCCGAAACGTGCAGGCTGTCCTGGATTGGCTTGGCAAGAATGCCCGGCAACTGCCGCGACAGGAAGTTCAAGACATACACCACGATCAGCATGGTGAGCGCAATCCATGCACGCGGACTGATTTGGGCCGGAGGTTGAGTGAGGGGTGGCGCAGGCAGCGGCGTCGTCGGTTCGCTGGCCTTCCCTTGCGGCGAAATCGGCAACCGGGATGTGCGCGTTTCCATGGTCACGATGAGAGAACCTCAAACAGAGCCGCCGCGCCCATGCCACCGCCCACGCACATGGTCACAACCACGTATCGGACTCCGCGCAGACGCCCTTCAATCAGCGCATGCACGGCGAGGCGGTTACCAGACATGCCATAAGGATGGCCGATGGCGATGGCGCCGCCGTCGACATTGAAGCGATCGTTGGGAATGCCAAGCCGGTCGCGACAATAGACCACTTGCACTGCGAAAGCTTCGTTCAACTCCCAGAGCCCGACGTCGTCCATTTTGAGATCGAAGCGTTTCAGCAGTTTGGGGACGGCGAAAACCGGCCCAATTCCCATCTCGTCAGGCTCTGTGCCAACAACGGCCATGCCGCAATAGCGGCCGAGCGGCTCAAGGCCGCGGGCAGCGGCCAGCTTTGCCTCCATCACCACGCAGGCTGATGCGCCATCGGATAGCTGGCTCGCATTGCCCGCGGTAACAAAGCCGTCTGGCCGCACCGGCTTGAGCGCGGCGAGGCCTTCCATGGTTGTGTCAGGCCGGTTCCCTTCGTCGCACGCCAGCACCACCTCCTGCAAGCGGGTCTCGCCGGTGGTCTTGTCGGTCACTGACTTAATCGTCCTTACAGGGATGATCTCCGCATCGAAGCGGCCGGCAGCCTGGGCTTCGGCCGTTCGGCGCTGCGATTGCAGCGCGTACTCATCTTGCTGTTCGCGCGAAACGCCGTAGCGGCGAGCGACAACTTCGGCCGTGTCGATCATCGGCATGTAAATGTCCCGATGCAGCGCGAGCAGCTCTGGGTCGGAACCGAGACGGAGTTCTGCCGTCTGTACCAGCGAGATGGAATCCACGCCTCCGGCCACGACGATGTCCATGCGGTCCATGACGACCTGCTTCGACGCCATGGAGATACTCATGAGGCCCGACGAACACTGGCGGTCAACGGTCTGCCCGGCGACTGAAACCGGCAGCCCCGCGGCGAGAGCGGCGGTCCGGCCGATCGTATGCTGCATGCCCTGTGGCAACGCCGACCCGACGATGCAATCCTCGATCTCACCGGGCTCAATTTCTGCACGCGCCACCGCGGCGCGAATGGCGTGAGCCGCCAGGGTTGGAGCCGGCGTAGCGTTGAATGCACCCTTGTAGGCGCGGCCGATAGGAGTCCGCGCCACGGAAACAATCACTGCATCACGGCTCAAGTCATGCACCTTTCGTTTCCGGTGGGGAAGAGGGAAACTCAAAAATAATTGCCGTCCACGCTGATTGCCTGCCCGGAGACGTTTCGTCCTGCCGGCGAACACAGGAACAGGCACATAAACGCTACGTCGTCCCCAGTCACCATGCGGCGCAGGGAAATATGCTTCAGGTATTCTTCCCGCATCGCCTTCTCTTCGATACCTTCCAACTTGGCGCGAGCGCTGATTACGCCATCTATCCTTGTTCCTTCGACAATGCCGGGCAGGATAGCGTTCACCGTGATGCCGTCGGGGCCGAGTTCCTCGGCAAGCGACTTGGCGATTCCCACGATGGCCCATTTTGTGGCCACATACGGCGTGCGCCATGGAATACCCAAACGGCCGGCAACGGACGAAATGCAGATAATGTTGGCGGCCTTGGATGCCCGCAGCATCGGCACGGCATGGTGCAGACAGCGGTACTGGCCATTCAGGTTCACTTCAATCGTGCGCTTCCATTCCTGCTCCGTGATCTTGTCCACTCCGGCCGTCGGGCCGGCGATTCCGGCACAATTGACCAGAACGTCAAGTCCACCGAATTTCTCCTGCTGCATTGCGAAGAGCGCAGCGACTTGCCCTGCATCGGCCACATCGGCGTGGGTCGCCTCGCAGGATGGGAAGCGCTTCTGAAATGCGGCCAGGGCAGCGTCGTCGATATCGCAGACGTGAATTTCGGCGCCCGTCTCCGTGAATGCGGACGCAATGGCGGCTCCGATACCGGAGGCGCCTGCGGTCACCAGAACCCGCAATCCCTTTGGGGGATAGAGTCGATCCTGGAAGGTCATTCTGAACTCACCTTTCACTGAATTTCTTTTCGCTGATGTGACTCTGCCCATAGCAATCAGACGAAATGGACATTCCCCGCGCCTTTCAGATGCAATATCTCCCTGACTTCGGCGGGTGTGGCGACTTCAAAGGAGAGTTCCTCAAGAATGCGGCGGATTTTCCTTACCTGCTCGGCGTTACTCTTCGCCTTGATTCCAGGGCCGAGATAGAGGTTGTCTTCCAGCCCCACGCGCACATTGGCGCCCAGGATGGCTCCCAAGGTCAGAAGGGACATCTGGTGGCGTCCTGCGCCCAATGTCGAAAGGTGATAGGCATCCCGCCCGAACAAGCGGTCCGCCGTGGATCGCATGACAAACAGATTTTCCGGGTCGGGACCGAGCCCGCCGAGGATTCCGAAGATAGCCTGTATAAAAAGCGGCGGCTTGATGATCCCGCGATCGACGAAGTACGCAAGATTGTAAAGGTGCCCGACGTCGTAGCACTCGAGCTCGAAGCGAGTGCCGCTTTCTCCGAGATTGCCAAGAATGTATTCAATGTCGGCGAAGGTATTCTTGAAGACACAGTCCTTCATGCCCTCGACCTTCGGCTTCTCCCAGTCATAACGCCAGTCCTTGATCCGTTCGGCGACGGGATGAATGGAAAAGTTCATCGATCCCATGTTCAGCGAGCACATCTCGGGTTTGGCCTGCAGAGGATAAGCGAGCCGCTGCTCGATCTTCATATCGGAACTGCCGCCGGTCGTGATATTGATGATCGCGCTTGTACGTTCCGCCAGAGCCGGACAAATCTCCCGGAAGTGCGCCGGATCTCCCGAGGGCCTGCCCGCCTCGGGCTCTCTCGCGTGAAGATGGAGAATCGCGGCCCCAGCCTCGGCAGCCTCAACGGCGCTGTCAACGATCTGAGTCGGAGTAATGGGAAGATACTCCGACATGGTCGGAGTGTGGACAGAACCGGTAATAGCGCAGGAGATGATGATTTTGCGATTGTTTTTGGCCATCTTCTGTCTCGATGAGATCAATAATCGAACCATGATAAGAAGTGGATGACAAAACACGACAGGTTCACAGCGGACAAATTCATGTCGTCTTCTGACACCGCCCCCTCACAAGGAGGTGAATTTGGTGTTGCAGGACACTAAGGCAGCCCAGCCCTGGGCACATCGACATCGGTCATCCAAATCGCGGCGCGGTGGTTTGCGGATGCCTCCGCCTCGTTGAACGTGGGTGCAACACACGCGAACAGGGTTCGTCCGTTGTCTCCTCCAAGCATGCAAGCGAATACGCCCATCCCATCGGTCCTGAGTTCTTCAAGGATGTCCCCGCCTTCGGCCACCCGAATCAATCGGCCACCTCTTGCATCGGCCACCCAAATGGCCCCTTCCGCATCGAGACAGATTCCATCCGGCGCAACGTCCACCTGGCTGAGAACCTCGGCAATCACGTCCGATGTCGGCGGATCGCCGAAGGCGGCCCAGGTTCTTCGCTTGCCCAGTCGACCGGAGCCAACATCGAAAGCACTGAGCCGATTCATCATGGTTTCAGCAACAATCAATGTGCTTCCGTCCGCAGTCAGCACCATTCCATTGGGAAAACCAAGTCCCTCGGCTGCGACTCTGGCGCAACCATCCCCATCGACCGAGATCAGGTTCGTAGCGGTGACTTTGGCGCCACCCATCAGGTCAAACCCAAAATTGCCCACCCAGGCTCGCCCCTGGCAATCGACAAGCATGTCGTTCAAATGCCAGGGAGCAAGGCCCGACAGATCTGCGTGCTCGACGAGGGAAGAATCGAGCTCGCGGCGCATGATCTTGCGGTCGAGCATCGACACAATCAGCATTCGGCCGTCGGGCAGAAACCCAAGTCCCGAGGGCCGGCCCGGCACTTCAGCAATTGTCTCTAACGTGCCATCCAGGGCAACCGCCAGCACCCTCTGGGTGTAAAAGTCTGAGAAGTACAACCTTCCATCGTGCCAGCGCGGACACTCGGTGAACGACAGGCCATCGATCAGCGTTTGGAACTCATGCATATTTCCTCTCTACGCAATGCGGCGGTCGAAGGAGCTTTGCCAGAACTTTCTCGCGGGGCTCGCGAACAACCGCATGATACCCCTTTCGCGGGGGTTGCCGGCAACCGGAAGCATTTCATTGCTGACGGCGCTGCCGGATTCGAGAGTGTTCGGCGCGTCGCGGAAGAAATGCGGTCAGGACCGATAATGTGCAGGCGTGCTGCCGGTCCATCTGCGAAACGCATGACGAAAGTTCGCGGCCTCGCTGAATCCCACAAGCTCTGAAATGTCCTCGATGCTGAGACTCGTGGAGCGGAGATACTCGCTCGCAAGGTTGCAGCGGACATCATCCAGAATCTGCGTAAAAGAAGTACCCTCAGCGTGGAGCTTGCGATTGAGCGTTCGCACGGTTGTGGTGAGTTGCCTGGCTACACCCTCCATGCTTGGCGAATGTCCCGGTGTCGATGCGATGATCTGATACACCTCACCGGCGACTCCGGTCGATGTCTTTACCTCGCCAAGAATGCGATCGCAGGTTTCTCGCAGGATCTTCGAAGTGAGACCGTGCGCCAGCCGCGGCTTCGCGGAGAGAATCGATTTCGGATAGGTGAGTTCCGACATGGGCTGGCCGAATCGCACCGGACAGCCGAGATAACGCTTGTAAAGATGGGTGTGGTCTGGAGCGGAATACGAAAGTGCAGCCCGGACAGGAAGGTAAGAGTCGTCTTCGACCACGGCTCTCAAATGCGTCGAGAGTTGAGTCAGTTGTTGCTCCACCAGAAAACGCAGCAAGGCGTCGGGATACGTGACCGCTGCATTCATCGGGAAAATCCATGAGACGGTATCGCCCTCTTCGCGCCACGACATGGCAAGAAGCGGTGTTGCCAACCGGTGGTATTTAATCGCCACTTGAAAGTACTCACGAATCGTCGGACTGCATACCAGCGCGAATCCGTACATCCCATATGCCGACAATGGAATCCTGCTGCCGGTGCGAAATGGGGTCTCCGGGGTTTTCGATAGCTGCAGAGCATTGCGGCACACCGTAATGTACTGCAGAACGGAGGTGCGCGTGTCAGGATTGGAAAGACTCTCCGGCGACAGGCCAGTGCCTGACAGGCTCGCTTCAGGCGCAATTCCCTGCTCCACGAGAACTTCAACAAGGGCTGCTACCTTGTAGGGCGCGTACCGTTTTTCGTTCCAAAGAGGTAGTTCCATCGCTCCCAAGCCCTGTCCGAAAAAAACACTCTTATGTCCGAATCAAACCTGTGCAGCCTAATTGTGCATCATTAGGATTCCGTTTTGGAAGTGGGGGCACGAGCCTGCTTTCAATTCAGATCGGAATCTTATGGCAGAATTCGTTATTACTGCAGCAAAGCGCACGCCAATTGGAGCTTTTCAGGGGACTCTAAAAGACAGTTCGGCGGTCGACCTGGGCGTTATTGCAACCAAGGCGATTTTGGCCGGAATTCCCACCGAAGATATCGCCGATGTAATCGTCGGCAACGTCCTGCAGGCGGGCAACGGCATGAATCCGGCCCGTCAGATCGCTCTCAAATCCGGACTTCCCGATCACGTGACTGCCCAGACCATCAATCGTGTCTGCGGCAGCGGCCTTCAGGCAGTTGTATCGGCCGTGCAAGGTCTGCAATGTGGAGACGGCAAGCTATACCTCGCTGGCGGAACCGAAAGCATGTCGAGCGCGCCCCATTTTCTCCCGAAGGCTCGCGCCGGATATCGATATGGCTCCGGCGAACTCGTCGACAGCATCCTGAGCGAGGGCCTTACCGATCCCAATCTCTGCTATGCCATGGGTGTTACCGCGGAGAATCTTGCGGAACAATGCGGGATCACACGCGAGGAGCAGGATGCTTTCGCGTTCGAAAGCCAGACGCGCGCTGCGAAGGCATTGAAAGATGGAATCTTCAGCTCCGAAATTGTTCCGGTCCCCATTAAAACCAGGAAAGGCATCGTCGAGTTTGCGACCGATGAGCATCCCCGCCCGGATTCCACACTGGAAGCCTTGGCAAGGTTGAAACCGGCATTCAAGCCGGATGGGACGGTAACCGCGGGAAACTCCAGCGGCCTGAATGATGGCGCGGCGATGCTGGCCGTCACCACCGGGGAGTACGCCAGGAGTCATGGACTACCCGTGCTGGCACGCATTCTCTCGTATGGCCTCGCAGGGGTCGCCCCTGCGGTCATGGGGCTCGGTCCGGCGGCGGCAGTGCCGATTGCTTTGAAAAAGGCGGGCCTGACCCTGGAACAGATCGATCTCTTCGAATTGAACGAAGCGTTTGCCGCACAATCCATCGCTGTCGTCCGCAAGCTCTGTGTTGATCCGGCAATAGTCAACGTCAGCGGCGGAGCCATCGCGCTCGGACATCCCATTGGCGCTTCTGGCGCTCGTGTGCTCGTAACGCTGGTTCACTCCCTGAGGAGACTCGGGAAGCGATATGGTGTCGCCAGCCTTTGTATCGGCGGAGGCATGGGAATCGCAATCGCGATCTCGGCTGAATGAAAAATGAAGTAGTAATGTAGTAACCGCGCGTGAGGGTAAGAACGTGAATAAGGTAATCGAATCTCCGGATGCTGCGGTTGCGGATTTGCGCGACGGCATGACCGTCATGCTGGGTGGCTTCGGGCTTTGCGGCATTCCCGAGAATCTGATCGCTGCAACGATCCGTAAAGGTCTCAAGGGACTTCACACCATCAGCAATAACATGGGTGTCGATGGATTCGGGATGGGCCTGATGCTTGAGGCGGGAATGATCGCTTCGCATATCGGAAGCTATGTCGGCGAGAACCGTATGCTCGAAAAGCTGGTCATCGCGGGCCAGTTGGACCTTACTCTGATTCCGCAGGGCACACTGGCCGAGCGCATTCGCGCCGGCGGCGCCGGGATTCCAGCTTTCTATGTGCCTGCCGGCGTCGGCACCGTTGTCGCCGAAGGCAAGGAAGTTCGCGAATTCGACGGAAAGCCTTACCTGATGGAGCGCGGCTTGCGTGCCGACGTGTCGCTCGTCAAGGCTTGGAAAGCGGACTGTCACGGCAATCTTGTCTACCGGAAGACAGCCCGCAATTTCAATCCTGCCATGGCCACAGCTGCGGATTTAACAATTGCCGAAGTGGAAGAGCTCGTCGAGCCGGGCCAGTTGGATCCGGATCAGATTGTGACTCCCGGTATCTATGTGGACAGAGTAGTTGTAGGTCCGGTATTCAAGAAACCCATCGAGTCTCGCTTTATTCAGGAGTACGCGCAACGATGACAGCAAACAATGCAGTATCGCAGGAATCACCTTTTACGCTATCCGGCAAGACCGCCATTGTGACGGGAGGCGGACGAGGCATTGGCAGGGCCATCGTGCAGCGCCTGGCTTCAGCGGGCGCGAATGTGCTCGCGTGCGACCTGGATCGGCAAGCGTTGCAGGAGACGCAGTCCTCTGTTGACCATCCTGAACGCGTCGCCCTGGTCTCGGGAGACTTGATGCAGCCGGCGCTCCCCCAGGAAATTGTGAATGCCGCGCTCGAAGCCTTCGATTCGATCGACATCATTGTCAATTGCGCCGGCTTCAGTTGGGACGGCGTCATCCAGAAGACAACTGACGAACAGTTCCTGGCCATGTTGAATATTCACGTCGTTGCGCCGTTCCGCCTGCTGCGCGCCGCCTCCGACTATCTTCGTGCAACCGCCAAGCGCGAAATTGCGGCCGGCCAGCGCGTGATGCGCAAGGTCGTGAACATCACGTCGATATCCGGGACCGGTGGGAATGCGGGACAGTCCGGTTACGCCGCGGGCAAGGCCGGAGTGATTGGACTCACGAAGACGCTGGCCAAGGAATGGGGACGGTACAACATTAACGTGAATGCTGTTGGCTTCGGCCTCATTCAGACGCGCATGACACAACCGCTCACGCCGGAAACAAGAATCGAGATGGCAGGCAAAGAGATTCCCATCGGCGTGCAGCCGGCCATGCTCGACTCCATCGCAGCCGCGTGTCCGCTGGGACGCATCGGAACTCCAGAAGAGGCAGCCGGCGCTGTGCTCTTCTTCTGTTCTCCGTTATCGGACTACGTCACCGGCGAAGTGCTGATCTGTAGCGGTGGATATCATTTTTGATGCGACAGCCCTGTCGCGCTCAGGTTTCTGTCCCGAACGGAATTTCGGGGAGGGGTATCAAGGTGAACGGTAAAGAGCTTATCGCAAGACGGATCGCCCGGGAACTGAAGGACGGCTTCTATGTCAACCTTGGCATCGGTTTGCCCACCACCATCGCGGCCTGCGTGCCGCCGGGAATCGAGGTCATTCTGCAATCGGAGAATGGCCTGCTGGGAATTGGCCCGCCTCCACTTCCCGGCGAGGAAGATCCCGACCTGATCAATGCCGGCAAACAACCGGTCACCATCCTTCCCGGCTCCAGCTTCTTCGCGAGCGATCAGTCCTTTGCCATGATCCGCGGCGGGCATATGAACATGAGCATCCTCGGAGCCATGCAGGTTTCCTGCAGGGGCGACCTTGCCAACTGGACGATTCCCGGCAAGATGGTAAAGGGGATGGGCGGCGCGATGGATCTTGTCGCCAGCGCCCCTCGCGTGATCGTCGCAATGGAGCACAACGCGAAAGACGGAGCCTTCAAGATTGTCAATGAGTGCTCGTTGCCTCTCACAGGGAAGCGCGTCGTCCATGACATCGTGACCGAACTGGGCTGGTTCCACGTGTCCACCGAAGGAATTGTCATGCAGGAGATCGTCGAAGGCGTGACGAAAGATGCAGTAGAACAGCGCACGGGATGCCCAGTGCACTTTTCTCCAGATCTCCGTCCGATGCTTCCGTCCTAGACTTATTCATGTAGAAAGCAAGGAGGGATCGCACGGGAGCGTGGCCCATGAGATCTCCGCTTGCATCTGGACTCAAACAGACATTCCGCGTTTGCCCCGGGAACCGCGGAGTTGAACAAGACTGAGCTCGGTTCGAATTGCTGTTCTGACTGCGGGCACAGTAGTCGCCTTAATTCAGGCAGTTCAACACAATAGAGTCAGGAACAGATTAAGCGGCCGTGAGTTTCTGGGTTGCCCCTTGCTGGTGGTCCAAAGGGCTTTTCAACGAATGACTGTCTTATCGCCAGCAGTATTGAAATCAAATAGAAATATAGATAGATCGCTGGGGAGCGTTCTAGTAGTCGTTGGGGCTGGGTTTTCCATTGACTGCGGCATAGTCAATGAGAGCAATGAGGCATTGACGAAGAGGGCTATCCGCCCACGCAGGCTTCGGGTGGACGAAGTCGATACGCAATCACTTTGGGATTGTCGTACCCGCCGGACAGCGAGACGACCTGGAAGAGCGCCTCGAAGGGAGCCACGCTTGTTCCCGCTTTGTGTCCGATACTACGCAGCAGCATATCCAGGCGCTGCGGGTCGAACACCAGATCTCCGGCTGCCTGAGTGGCTTGGGTATTCAACCCTTCCACAATCACGGTCAGTCCACGGTCGCCGCACCCTTTCAAAAGCGCGACCACTCCGTAGCTGGGATAGGTTTTTTCTTCGGTACGCTGCGTGTCGTACATGTCGGGGATGCCGTAAGTTGCATCCTCTTGGGCCTGCGGCGCGCGGTTGCGGAACAAAGGCGCGCCCGAATGCGGATCTTGATCCAAGGTAAAGTTCAGGTTCGGCTCATACACCGAGACCCAGGGATCGGAACGATGACTGCCGATGAGCACCACGTTGTCCTGGTGAAAAAATGCGGCTTCGACATCCCGGGCAAACTGCGGATTCTCCTGACCTCCGAATTGTTCCGCGATCGTGGATAAGTGCACCGATATCGCCATGTCGGCCGGGCTGGTCACGCGCCGCATGGCCACGTTGAAAAGCTTGTTACCCTTTTCGCCGTAGTATTTGCGATTGAGATAGTCCCCCAGGTCGAGGGTCTTGCCGCTC
>Ga0302320_10020827_pt1 | contig 13045 bp, 12 predicted proteins | sample Bog_T0_3_FD_202130 | JGI IMG/M metagenome (GOLD analysis project Ga0302320, IMG submission 202130) | Peat permafrost microbial communities from Stordalen Mire near Abisko, Sweden - Bog_T0_3 | ecosystem: Environmental > Terrestrial > Soil > Wetlands > Peat | place: Sweden: Abisko, Stordalen Mire...
GAGCCCGGCGCGCGACCATCGATTACCGGCAAACGGCATAAACTCGATAAAACGGACTTGGAGATCACGGTATTTCGCCAGTTCAACGAAGTCGAGCAATTCGTCTTCGTTGACGTCCTTCATCACAACCACGTTGAGCTTGATCGATGGGAACCCTGCCTGGAAGCATGCATCGAGTCCGCGAAGCACATCGTCAAGCTTGTCGGTTTGCGTGATCTCGCGGAACCGATCAGCGCGCAGCGAGTCGAGACTGAGATTCACGGTCCGAACTCCCGCCTCGCGCAGCGGGCGGGCAAGGCGGTCCATGGAATAGCCGTTGGTGGTTATGGCGAGTTCATTCAGCCCCGACAAGCTGCCCAACATCTCTGCCAAATAAACGAAACCCTTGCGAATGGTAGGCTCGCCACCAGTCAGCCGGATTTTTCGAATACCCATCTCCACAAACACCCTAGCCACCCGGCCGATTTCCTCCAGGGTGAGCATGTCCTTGTGTTCGCGCCACGCAATGCCCTCCTTCGGCATGCAATAGGCACACCGGAAGTTGCATCGGTCGGTAACCGAGATGCGCAAATAGTCATGGGTGCGACCGTGGCGATCCACCAAAGGAGCCCGTGGCACGCCAACTCTCGCCGTGATCATCGGGTTCATGATAGAGTGTTCACGTTACCTGAATGACTTTTCATTCTGAAATTGGCCAGCCAACCATCATAATGCGACGGAAGGGTTGGCCGCCACGTTTGGCCGCCAGACTAAGGTGAGGAAGCGATGGGCAAAGGGCGGATTATATGCAATTTCGACAACTGTTTGGACGGCCCAAGGGCCATTTCATCGCGTACTGGTGCGTCACCCTCCTACTACGCTTGGAATCACGATTCGTCGGGGTCCTCCGAGAGTTTCATCGCACAAAGGGGCAACGTCTCATGCTGATGAACCCGTCTCCTCAGGCCGTTACCGGATTCGTCCTGCTCGCTACAGGGCTTTCGGGTTGCTCCGGCCCGACGCATGCGACCACATCTGTGCCTTTGACGTCTCCAATTATCGTCAGGAAAGATCTATCCTATGGTACGGGTCAACACCGATCCTACGATCTCTATCTCCCTGCGGCGGCTTCGCCTAAGCCGCCACTGCTTGTGTTCGTTCATGGCGGCGCCTGGATAACTGGCGACAAACGGCAGTTCGAGCCTATGGGGCAGCGGTTTGCCCAACTCGGAGTTGCGGTTGCGGTCGTGAACTACACCCTTAGCGCGCGAGCAGGGAACCCCCCGGTCCCCCAGCCGTCAAAAGATCTCGCCCAGTTCCTTGCCTCTGTTTGCCGCCAAGATCCGGCGTTCGACCCTGACCGAGTTTTTCTGATGGGGCATTCCGCTGGTGCCCACACCATCGCCCTCTTGGCTGCGAGACCTGAGCTACTCACTGAAGCGGGCTTGCCGAAGGCGCAGTGGCCTAAAGGCTATATTGGAGTTGAGGGCATTTATGACCTTCCAAAATTGGTAGAGACCTTCCCAGCTTATCGAAATGAATTTGTTGAGCAGGCATTTGGGTTGAAAGCTGCGCTGACGAAGGGTTCACCATCCCTGCAACCGATCGGAAGCAAGGCACCTTGGATTCTCGTTCATTCGACCCTTGATGATCTGGTTGATCCCCTCCAATCTCAGGAATTCGCCGACCATCTTCGCAGCCAAGGGGTCGTCGTTTCCTATACCGAAGGGATGTTGGGGCGTCACGAGGAGGTTATCGAAGACATGAATGTTAGTCAGACGGCGATCGATGACACGATTCGCACTTTTGTGATGGCGCCCCATCTGGAACCATGATCATTCGAGATCATTGAAGCTTGTTATCACGTCTGCCTCGATCACCTGCATGGCTTCGCGGACGACCTGTCGGCTGGCGAGCCCGGCCTGTTGAGCCGCCTCCACCTCCCGGAGCGTATCGCTCAGAAAGAGGATTCTTTTCGGGTGTATACCAAGATTTGCGGCAATCGCTCGATAGCTCATCGGGTCGCGTTTAGGGCCGACCGACGTGTCGAAGTATCCGCTGAGGAACATCGTGAGGTCGCCGTCGGTCAAGTGGGCGAACAGAAGACGTTGGGATTGCGCGCTTCCCGATGAATAAATGCAGACCTTGGCGCCGGCTGCGTGCCAGCGCCGAATAGCTGGGTCTACGTCGGGGTAGATCTCGCCCTTCAATCGCCCATCGCGGTATCCGAGTTCCCAAATCTGCCCTTGAATGGTCTTCAAAGGCGTCGACTTCCGGTCCCGATCCATTTGCCAGAGCAGGTACTGTTCCGCGCCCTTTGGATCGGGGTGTGAGGGCCAGAAAGGCGGCTCAAGTCCTTTTTCAGCGTCGGCCGCGTACTCGGCCTCAAGGCCTGAGAAGGCCTCGGCAAGCACCGCAGAAAGGGAGGCTCCTTTGGTATGACGGTCGAGATAATCGCTTAAATGGGTCCGAGCAAACGGGAACAGGACATCATAGACATACCCCGCGGGAGTTGTGGTGCCTTCAATGTCGAGCAAATATGCTTCGTAGCCCATTAGATCGATTGGAGCTGGGCGGGAATAAACGAAAGGCCGAAGCACACAGGCAAGTAGCCAGAGTCGACCCCGCTCTCCGTATATCGGGGCGTCCAACCGCTCGGATCCTGAAAGAGCCGGATGGCTCGGATCCGTTTGTCCTGACACAGGTCGAACCAATGCCAGGTGCCTGCTGGAACCCTCGCCAAGTCGCCTGGTTCGACCTCTAGCGCGATGACTTCGCCGCCTTGGGGATGGATGTGAAACACGCCGTGGCCCTCAATGATGAAGCGGACCTCGTCCTCATCGTGCCAATGCTCTTTGCTGAACTTGGCAAGCATCCCGTCGAGGTTGGGCGTATCGGGAAAGAGGTCAATCACATCGGCGGTGACAAATCCACCCTGCTGCTTCAACCTTCCGATTTCGTTTGCGTAGGCTTCGAGGACCTCTTGGTTGGAGGCGGCCTTGGCAACGTCGTCGATGGGTTTCCAAACTTCATATCCGATGCCGACTTCGGCCAAATATGACTTTACGGCGTCTGCGCCATTTATCGTTACATTGCGATCAGGTATTCGAAGGGTGGCCATTTTGCTCATTCTACGTGCTTCGCCGCACGAAGACTTCCAACAAGAATTCTAGCGCCTCCAGGTGGCGATAAGCATCAGAAGGGCTGTCGCCCCAAGTATATAGGCCGTGGCCGGCGAGAAGAACGCCGTGGCAGTTCGGATTCGTGCGCAGGACCGAACGCAGCTCCGCGCTCAGGGCGGGCATGTCTTGGGAATTGGGAAGAATCGGAATGCGTTCGTGGTCAAGGTGGCTGGACAACCCGCTCAGCGCCTTGAGCATTTCGAGACCCTCAATGTCGATGGATTTGCCCCTAAGGGAGGCCAACGTATTCCAGACCGTGTGGACATGGAGCACACAAGTTGCCTTGCGTTCTTCAACGATCGGAATATGGAGAAGGGCCTCGGCCGATGGTTGACCGTTTGCGCCAATACATCGGCCCTCTCGATCGATCTCGAGCAAATCTCGTGCGGCGATGTCTCCCTTGTCTATGCCAGAGGGCGTAATCAGAAGTCGAAGCGGGTTGAGAGAGAGAACGAGGCTGAAGTTTCCGCCGGTCGCCGGCGACCAGCCGCGACGGCGAATGGCGTGGATCAACGCAATGAATTGGCCACGTTCCGACTCCATGATGCGCGGAAGATACCCGACGCCTCCTACATGAGTTTGGCCGCAAGGTCGGCATGGCCCGCGTCACGGGCAACGTCAGCGGCGGTGCGACCATCGTCGGTTCTCATTCGGCGATCGGCTCCTGCGGCAAGAAGAATCGCGATCACATCTTCGGCTCCATTTTGGGCAGCGCCATGCAGAGCGGTGAATCCGCCGGGCTGGGTGGCGTTTACATCAGCGCCTCGGCGAAGGAGACCTTCGACGTATCGCGCCCGACTCCCAAACACAGCGGCATGCAAAGGGGTGACCTGGAGTCGCGCGTTGCGCGTGCGGAGCTCAACATCGGCGCCCTTATCCATGAGCAGGTAGAGGGTTGTGATGCCTCCGAACGCGGCAGCCAAAGCAAGCGGAGTGAACCCGTCGACGCTGAAAGTGTTGACGATTTCGGGGGTTTCGGCGAGAGTGTCGGCGATTTCGTCGTCAAGCCCGATAGCGCAAGCGTCGTGGAACGTTGGCTCGACTCCCTTTGAGAGTAATCGGTCTGCGAGATACCGGTGATGATTGTAAATCGCTATCGTCAGCGGACCGACCCCGTCGGCATTTTTTGCGTCTAAGAAGCTGGAGTCTGTTGCCAACATCTCTTCCACGGCCTTTACGCTTCCCGAGGCGACGGCGCCAAAGAAATCTTCCTGCGTTGCCATGGCGCCATTCTAACCCACTTAAGAGTCCCATTTATTACGCATAATCGCGCTGAGTCGCCCCATGCCCACTTTTGAGTACGAAGCCACCCAGGATGATGGGAAGTCCGTTCGCGGTACCGAGTTTGGCGTCACGATTGAGCAGGTTATCCAGAACCTGGCGCTTCGCGGCCTCCTGGTCACCAAGATTTCAGGACTCTCGGGGTTCGATCCCCTCGAAGCCACACCAAGGCCCGTCCCACCGACGCCGCTGAACCCTCCAACTGAGGTTTCCCGTGAGACGCCTGTGGCAGAGGCGCAAGGGCCGCGACCAACGTCGCCATCCCAGGAGGCCGGGCCAGAGCCAGGGCCTCGCAGTTACCTGGCCACCCACGTATGGGGTCCATTGGTGGGTGAAGTGCCCCTTACCAGCCTTGCTCTGTTTTTTCGTCAATTTGGAGCCATGGTCGGGGCTGGGGTCCCCTTGAATACCGCCCTGGAATCTCTCGCCAAGCAAGGACACAGTCCCAAACTCGGTCGAATCGTGGCCGAGATGCGGGAAGCCAGCAATCGGGGTGCGCCGTTGAGTGGGACGATGCAACGATATCCTGAAGTATTCAGCCCTTTGCAGGTGAGTCTCACTCGTGCCTCGGAAGAGGGCGGGTTCATGGAGAAAGCGGCGAAATTGAACGCCGAGTATCTCGAAACCGATATCGAGATACGCACCGTGTTCCGCCGCGAAACGCTCTATCCAAAAGTCGTGATTGTCTTCTCGGTGATCATCATTGGTTTGGCCAACACGATCGTTCACGCGGTCGGTGGCAAACAGGGAATATATTCGCCGCTAAACGATCCGGCGGTCGATTGGGTCGTTCTGCCCCTCTTGATCGGGATTCTTCTGTTCGTGAAGGTTGGTTTGCCCAACCCCCGAATTCGCTACAACTGGGATCGAGTCAAGCTGGGAATTCCATACATTGGGCCCACCATGCATCAGTTCGCCATGGCTAAGTTCGGGCGCGCCCTCAGCGCACTCCATAAGGGAGGGATCGCGCCAGGCCAGGCGCTGAGGATGGCCGCCGATGCGTGTGGCAACGAGTACCTTAGATCGCTGATGCATCCCGCCTCCAAGCGGTTGGATCAGGGGACGAGCTTCGTTGAGGCGATGCAGGAAACGCGGGCGTTTACGCCGCTGGTCATGGACATGGTTTCCACCGGCGAAATGGCGGGCAGTCTGGATGCGATCCTGGATAAAATCTGTGAATACTACGAATCGGAGGCGACCACTCGCGCTCAGCAACTGGGCCGGGTGACCGGTGTTGTGGCCTTGGTCCTCGTCGGGATTTACGTCGCCATCGTCGTGATCACCTTCTATTCGGGCTACATCAGCAGCATCAGCAGCGCAGGAGGCAATTGAGCCGCACGTCCGACCACTATGCATTGCTCGGTTTGCGGGCAGGGGCAAGCCCCGATGCGATCAAGAGCGCCTACCGCAAGATTGCCCTAAAACACCACCCTGATCGGTCGAAGATGCCCGAGTCCGTGGACATCTTTCGCCGTGCAACCGAAGCGTACGAAATTCTAAATGACCCGGAACGGCGAGAAGACTATGACCGCCAACTAGCGACTGAGCGGCGACTGCGCGAAGAGGCGCGCCATATGACATCGGCCCCGAGGCCCACCCAAGGGTCGTCCGGGCGTCGCCCGCCAAGTTCGCAGGTGGTTCACCAGGTGGCGCAGATGACGGCCTGCTTTCGCCGTGGACAGGTGGGCGCCGCCGAAGAATTGGCCTACGCCATATTGGAAGTGGACCGCCGACAGGCAGTGGTTTATGGAGTTTTAGGAGATATCGCCCGCGGGCGCGCACGCTTTGAGGAGGCGGCCAAAATGTATGCCTACGCCGCCCAAATGGAACCCCGCCATACCGAATACGAGCGGCGCCACGTTGAGATGATTCAGGCTATGCGTGAGGGTTCGGTTGCCGCAAAGCAAGCTCCCGGTTGCGGCGCTTTCGGGTTCAACCTGACGGTTGTTGGGCTGTGCGGGGCGTATCTTGCGTTTGCCCGGGAGCGCCCGTTATTCCCCTCTGTTTCCTTGATCTCATCGTTAACCCTCGGCCTGGTGCTGATGGCGCTCCTATGCGGTATCGCCCTCGGAGTCTCGTTGGGACTTGACGGCTTGATTGATCGTTTTTCAACCACTGCGTTTGATTCCACCGGTAGGGTAGGTCCGGCAGTTGCCTTAGGCGTGGTTTCGCTAGTGAGCTTCTGGGCGGCTGCGGCACTCTACGTTGTGGCCGGAGCTACCCAGCGAAGCTTCCAATATTCGGCAAGTCGGCTTGTTGCGGCCACGGCAGCAGTCGCTTCCTTCTTTGGTTTATGTGGAATGATATCGCCGTCTCTAAATCCAACCCAGGCCTTCTTTTGGTCCGGAAATCTGGTGTACCTGGGTGCCTTGGCCGGTTGGTTTGTGGCCGATGCGTTTAGAGCGCTTTAGCTTCATCCGAGCGTCTAAGCGTTTACCGGAAGTAAGGCCGAATCTGTTCAATCCGATTCTTCCCGAAACCACGGATGCCGCGCAGGTCATCAACGCTCGTCAGCGGCCCTTGCTCGTTGCGAAACTCGACAATTCGCTGAGCCGTGGTGGGGCCGATGCCGGGAATGTTGGCTAAGGCATCAGCGTCAGCCGAGTTGAGGTCGACTGATCCGAGCGCTGGGGGCGTTTTGCCCCTTCCAACCGGCGGACTGGGAGGGTTGCCGCCAGTGCCAACGACTCGCTCGGCTTCGGAGTTTCCTTCATCGTCGGTCGGCTGAACCGGGATCACAATTCGGCTGGCATCGACGGCGTATGCGGCTAGGTTGACTTGATCGACATCGGCATCCGGGGTTACGCCTCCGGCGGCGTCGATCGCATCAGCGATTCTTGCTCCTTGGGTCAGTCGGACCAAGCCGGGGTGTCTCACGGCGCCAACGATGTCAACGAGGATGGTGGACGACAGAGCGTGGGAAGAGTTCGCTTCATTGCTTACTGTGCGCTCTTGGGACCCGGTGCGGGGGACATGGGGCTCATGGGATGCCGTTTCGATGCTTGGCTTGATCGCGATAGGCGCGGCCGATTGGAGGTGCTGAGCGCCAACATAGCCAAAAAAGAACAGAAGTCCGCAGGCGATGACCGCATATGCCAGCCGTTCCTTCGGTGTAAGGTGGGACAACACCTTAACCCACCTTATGCAGCCCCTGTTCAAGGAGGGCGTGCCGCCAGCCGCGCGTGCTGACACGACAAGACTCGGCGCCGAGTGCGAAAAGGCATCTTTCCAGGATGAGCGCGCCGATGGGCAAGGTGCGCTCACGTCCCGGTTCGATGCCCGGCAGGCTGGCGCGGTCGGCTACCGAAAGGGAAGCCAACCACGAGGCGGCCTTAGAGATTTCCTCATACTCTAAGGTGGCTCCGTGCACCATGGCCGGGTCCCAACGCTCCAAGCGCTCCCGGATGGAAACGAGGTTGGTACCCGTGGCGCCTAAAACGACGACAACCCCACACGGGGCCGAGGGTGGGTTCTCGATCAGCACTTGATCGATTTCAGTGCAAGCTTGCAGCCAGGCATCCTCCCGGGGGCACTCATCATGGAGCGTGCCACCCAGCAGGGCCAGTGTTCCAAGGGAATAGCTGCGTCTGAATTTCGTGGTCCAGGCTTCGCCGTCTCTCTTAGCGGTGACGATTTCGGTGCTTTGACCGCCGACATCGATGATCGATATGAGCGGAATACCCGAAAACAGGTAATCACCGCAGACCGAAAGGAAGCCCAAGTTTGCTTCGTCATCACCCGACAAAACGAAGACCGGCGTACCCTGCTCCTTCGCCCGTGCCAGAAAATGATCGGTGTTGCTTGCCATGCGCGCGGCCATCGTCGCGGCGGCGATGGGAGTGCCGGCTCCCAGATCCTCACTTCGTTTGAACGCACGTTCTAAGGCTTCAAGAGTCTGGAGAATTCCCTTTTCCCCCAAAATCCCGCTGACTTTTGTTCCTTCGCCAAGGGAACTCACTTCTGAAGACTCAAAGACGGGGTGCCACGTCCGACCGTCGTATTCTTCAACGACGAGCAGTACCGAATTTGAGCCTACGTCAATGACGGCTTTGCGCACGTCGCTAGTGTACTTCGCTGCTAGAATCGGATTAAGAATTGCTCGACGGTAGGGAGGTCACCGTTCCGAATACGGCGAAAACCGAACCTGGATGTGCGGGTATCTGGTAGCATTATCGCCTACCTTCGGGGAGCAACTCAGAAAACCACTCTATGATGATCGACGACAACCAGACGCCGATGGGAGCCGAGAGTTCTTTACAGGACTCCGGCCATGCGTCCGACGCTGCTACGATGGTCTCGCCATCGCCTGACGAAACGCATCAGGAAGCAACCGTGCCGACGGCTGAGCTTCCTACACCGGAACCAATCGCCACTGAAGCCACGCCGAATGTTCCGGACGTAGCCGCTGCTAAGGTCGCGCCCCAGGAGACGAGCGACGCAGACCTCTTTGAGGCGGCGATGAACGCCTTGGATGGCGATTTTGCGGACACAAACGACGGCGGCTACAAGAAGTTGGCGAAGGGCGACCGCGTGGAAGCTACCGTCATTCAGGTAGACCGTGATCGTCTTTTCGTGGATTTGGGTACGAAGTCCGAGGGAATTATTCCCCTCGGAGAGTTGACTGAGGGTCACCTTGAATCGGCGGCGGGCCTTTATAACGTCGGCGACAAGATTCAAGTTGTCGTGATTCGTCCAGAGGGCGCCGAGGGTAATCCGATCGTTTCTAAGAAGCGGGCGGACTTTGAAGAGGCCTGGGACAGAATCGAGAGTTCTTTGCGGGATAAGTCGACTTTGACCGCCTTGGTTGTTGACCGAGTGAAGGGTGGTCTTTCGGTGGATGTCGGAGTTCGGGGCTTTGTCCCCGCCACCCATGTCGGCAATGGCAAGCTTCGAAATATTGAAAAATTTGTTGGCCTTTCGCTGGCGCTCAAGGTGATCGAAATCGATCGTGAGCGTCGCAAGGTCGTCCTCTCGAATCGGCTTGCCGAGGAAGAAATACGGGCTAGCGCCAAAGACGATATCTTCAAGCGCGTGAATCCCGGTGACCGTTTGAGCGGAACGGTCCGGCGTCTGACCGATTATGGTGCTTTCGTTGACCTGGGTGGTGTTGACGGATTGCTGCATATTTCCGAGATGTCTTGGATGCGGATCAACCATCCCAAGGAGATGTTCCGCGAAGGCCAGAAGATTGAGGTCATGGTTTTGCGGCTCGATCCTGGCACAGGAAAGATTAGCCTTGGCCACCGCCAAGTGTTGCCCGATCCGTGGAATCTCATCAAGCAGAACTATTCCGTGGGCCAGCGGCTCACGATCAATGTGACGCGCCTGGTTCAGAGTGGCGCCTTCATCAAGCTAGCTGAGGGCGCGGAAGCTTTCTTGCCGCTGAGCGAGATGTCATTCCGGAGAGTCAAGCGGCCCGAGGAAGTCGTCCAGGAGGGGCAAGAGGTAGAGGTGCAAATCATCGACCTCCGCACTGAAGAGCGGCGAATGGTGCTCAGCATGCGAGCGGCCGGCTCGACAGGACAGGGTGTTCCCACGACCGGTTTCGAGGGCCCGCCAAGAGACGCCGCCGTTGATGACGATCGGGGTCTCCGTGGCAAGAAGAAATCCGGAAAGAAAGCCGGTGGGCGCCGTGGCCGCGAAGACGATGAATTTGAAGATTCGATTGGGCGCCGTGGCTTCAGCGGCAGCGGTGTGACAATCGGAGAGCGCTTGGGAATTTTGAAAGGCCTCAGCCTTCGTGAAGACGACGACGAGGAAAAGGCCGACGAAGATAAGAGCGACGAGGCGGACGCCTAACACGTCCTAATCAGAAGATTCATCGTCGGTTTCCATTCCGCTTTGAATGTAGGGAGGTCCCTGTGCGCGTGGCTATCACCGGCGGAATTGCGGAAGGCAAGTCGACCGTTCTCGGCTATCTGGCATCCCTGGGCTACTCTATACAGAGCGCCGATGTTGTGGCAAGGTCCATTTTTGATGGGCCTGAGATGCAAGCCAGGCTTGCTGATCTACTTGGTTCTGAGGCTCCGGTGAGCGCGGACGCGTTGCGCCAGGCCATTGCAACTCGGCCGGCCATTCGTCGCCAAGTCAATCGAGTCATGCACCCCGGCATCATGGCGGTGCTCCAAGAGTCAGGCGCCAATTTCTTTGAAGTGCCCCTGCTGATAGAGGACTGTCTCCAGGGCCAGTTTGATCAAGTATGGGTGGTGACCTGCGGGGCCGACGAACAACTGCGTCGCCTCGTGTTACGTATCGGGCGATCCGAGGCCATCAGGATGCTTGGCGTGCAGCTTCCGACTCCCGTTAAAATGGCGTTCGCAGACCAAATCCTGCGAACGAACCGTGCGGAGGGCGCCGTCTTTCAAGAAGTCAGAGCATTGGCTCTCGATCTCATGGACAAAGGAGTTTGCAGGTCGCGCAACTAAGTGCTATACTCGCACGGTTCAGGTCTATGACCTGGGAAATAAGCGAGGACCGTTGGTAATCCGTGAGAGATTTCGGCACTTCGGCTTAGGGAATGAGGAAAGGTAGGAGGCTCGCTAGAGTGAGGGGATTGATTACAGCGTCGTCTAGGAACATATGGGGCCGTTTGGCCTGGGTGACCGTTCCTTTCTTCGTTTTTGCCTCGGCAACACCCTGCTTCGCGCAGGTGAGTACAAAGCCGACCTGGGCAGTGGTGGACTTCAGTGTCCGGTCCCGGAAGGGGAAACTTCCTGACCAATCTTGGGGCAAGGTGGCTGCGCAGGACATCACCGATGAGTTGGAGAAGACCGACGATTACGACGTCCTTCCAACGGAGACGGTTGGCAGAACCGCCAGCAGCCTCAACCTCGTGCAGCCGATTGATTCTGATGTAAGCCTTCTACGACTTGGGCAGGAGCTCCTTGCCTCCTCTATCGTGAGCGGCGAGGTCATCAACTATCGCGTGGTCGCCATTCCAGGCAGCAAGGCCTTGCGCGGAGACGTGATTATTCGGGTGGTGGTTAACGACGTTGGGTCAGGCCTCCCGGTCAATGGCGCTGCTGTTGCCGCCAGTTCGTCAAACCAAGAAGGCGACGATGTCACCCCTGATGTTGTTTTAAGTGAAGCCATTTCCCAGGCTGCGTCGGAGATTGTCAGTGAGCTCCGCAGGTATAACCTTCCGACCGCGACCGTTCTCAATACCTACAATGAGGCGGGGCACGACTCGGCGTTGATCAACCAGGGCACCCGTTCCGGATTCCGCACTGGCATGGAAGTCGTTATCCTAAGGGGCCGCGAGCAGGTCGCTCTTGGGCGTATTTCCGATGTTGAGCCCGATGACGCGACGGTCAATCTCGTAGAGTCTGAAAGAGGCATTCAGCCAGGAGATCGCATTCGGGCTGTATTTCTCGTTCCCGATATTCAATCCGACTTTCCCGCCTCAGGCTCACCCAAAATCGTTCAGCCTCGATTCCACTCGAACAACGCTGGCTTCATTCAGTTGATGCTGGTGCTTGGCCTGGTTGCGTTTCTCTTCAGTAATGGTCGTGGTAACAACAACAACTTGGTCAGCAACGTCCAAGTGCAGGCGGCCTACTTTGCGGCAGCCCAAGGGACCCCGACTGATCAGTCGTCCAGTGGCCTTCAGCCCGGCGTGCTCATCACGTATCGTCCCGACCAATTTCTTACGATCAGCAGTTCTACGTTTGTGCAGGCTCAGGCCTACCGTCTAGACCCCACGGTGACGACAGGCCCGGTGCCGGTAGCCGTCCATGCTTCGACCGATGCGACTGCCGTTTCGGACAGTATGGCGGATTTGGGGCAGACCGTAAATGGATTCCTATTGGGCTTGGGGCAGCCGAGCGGGAGCGTGTGTCCCGCCGAGCCAGGTGCTGTAACCGAAGGCCCGGCCCCCCTTACTCCGTTCACAGCCTATCAATATGAGGTTGAGATTGTGTACCAGGTGCCTCAAATCGATCTTCCGTCTCCGGGAGGCGGAACGGGGAACTGCTTCTTCGTGACCCATAAAGCGCTTTCCGGAGGCGTCGCTACGCCTATGGGTCAAATTCCTGCGCCGACAAACCCGAACTCCAATTCGCCGGTGAACTATCAAAGCGAAATCCAGTTCCAGTTCCCTTCGATTCTTGCAAACACCACGAACTCCTTCGTTGCAGACTATATCGTGGAAGTGAGCACCTCGCCGAACTTCCCGAAGGGTTCGACGGTGGTTTACCCATCGACGCCGATCCAGAGCACCGAGACAAACCAGATTAGCACTCCCCCGGTCACGCTGCAGAACCTTCTGCCCGCCGCGGTTAATGCCTCCTCGTTCTTCTACCGCTATGGCGTAAGGAACGATTTGGATAGTCCTGGACCCTATCCGGACCTGCTTGGTGAGCGATTCCTGTTCTCACCGACGACGCAAGTGGCCATCAGTCAATCGCAGACCACGAACAAGCAAAAAGGCAACGTCGCGCTCCCGAAGAAGAAGCGGTAAGCGATGGATTTCCACCTGCTTTCGGATGTCCGGATGAGAACTAGCATAAGGCGTATGCCGTCTATGAAACGAGCTGTCATGAGAACGAGATTCTGCCGCCTCTTTTTGGTCGCCGCTGCTGCTTTTGGAGTTACGGGGGCCTGCT
>Ga0302320_10020828_pt1 | contig 13045 bp, 11 predicted proteins | sample Bog_T0_3_FD_202130 | JGI IMG/M metagenome (GOLD analysis project Ga0302320, IMG submission 202130) | Peat permafrost microbial communities from Stordalen Mire near Abisko, Sweden - Bog_T0_3 | ecosystem: Environmental > Terrestrial > Soil > Wetlands > Peat | place: Sweden: Abisko, Stordalen Mire...
TCACCGAGCTTCGACTTGCCGCCTTGGCCGCCGCCGCTGTCATCTGAACCGGCGGCGCCCGTCGCAGAGCCGTCGTAACCATGACCCACCGTGACGCCATTGGCGCTGGCGGTTCCACCGCCGGCCATGTCCCCCGTACCCTGGCCACTGCCGGCAGAGCCGCCGCCGCCGGTGCCGCTCACACGACCGCCGTCGCCCAGTACTCGCCCGGAGCCGCCGCCACCGCCGCCGCCTCCCGGTTCGGGGCTGCCTTTGCCGCCCGCACCGGTGCCGGGATGTCCGCCGCCGCCGCCGCCGCCGTTCCCCCCTCCGCCTCCGGCGCCGGCCGTGGGCGGCGCGGGACAGCGCGGACATTTCGGCGCCATCAGATGTCCCAGCCAAAGGCCGAGTAGGAACACGAGTATCAGCGCCAGAATCCATGGCCACTTGCGGCTCTTGCGCGCGGCGACGGTCGACGATGGAGCCGCCGCTCCGCAACGGGTGCAGAACGCGGTGTCGGGGTTCAGCGCCGAACCGCAACGGGTGCAGAAGGCTTTCATGGCAATACTCGGAGTCGGGAGCTCATAGACAGTAACAACCGGAACCAATTCCCGATCCCGCCACCGCGCCGCGACGGCCAAGATTTTCGCCCCCCTCGGAGCTGATGTGCCTAGAATCTCGGGGTGGCGGACACAGAACACCCATTGCCGAAGGACGCGCTCGACCGATTGGATGCCAGCACGGCGCCCGCGGATGTGCGTCGCATCGCCTCCGAGCTACTGCCGGCTTTCTACCAGCAGTTGAGGCGTGTCGCACATCGAACGCGGGCTCGATTCGGCGCCGGGCATACGCTGCAGACGACGGCGCTGGTTCACGAGGCTTATTTACGCCTCGGCCAATCGCGCAGTTTTGCCGATGAAACCCATTTCCTGCGCGCATCGGCACTCGCCATGCGCCACGCCATCATCAATCACGCACAGTCTCGCCTGGCGGAAAAACGCGGCGGGGGCGGGAAGCACCTCACTCTGTCCCATGTGGCGGACATATCCATCGATTCCGACGAGGGCGTGCTGGCCCTCAACGAGGCGATGGAACGATTGTCCAAAGAAATGCCGCGCCTGGCCGATGTGGTCGAGTGTCGCTTCTTCGGTGGCTACGGTGAAGAGGATACGGCGCGCGCCTTGGGCATGTCGCTGCGCACGGTGCAACGCGATTGGCTCAAGGCGCGGGCGTGGTTGTATCGCGAGCTGGGCGGAATGCTCGACTAGAATTTGAGCAGGCGCGCCGCGCGAGCGATCACGGTGTAGTCGGCTTGTGCGGAAGTGTGCCGGCCGGAGTTGTGCCCGGTGGAGTTGAGCCAGGCGCTGTGGTACCGGGTGAAGTCGCACTCGGCGCCGGTGTCCCCTGAACATGCGCAGTGTTCGGCATGTCGGAAATCGACGTCGTAGGATCGCTCGGCGAGCTCGAGCCCAGAACTTGGTGCGTAAAGCCTATGGGCTGTTGCCCCTGCTGTGGATCGTTCGGATCGGTCGCTCCGGGTCCGGTGGTGAGTCCGCTGCCTGACGGCGGTAGAGTAGAGGAGACGTTGGTGGACCCGTCGGGCCCGACGCTGGTTACGGTTCCGTCGGGTGCCGTGCTGGTTGTCGGAGTGCCGATGGGTTGCGTATCGGTGACATTGCCCGGCAAGTTATCATCGATAGGAACGGGGCCTCCTCCGGGCTCGGTGGTGGTACGCGTTCCGCCATAGGTCAAGGTTTGACCGCCGCCGGGATTCTGGCCCACGCCCCAGCCGTTGGGCCCGGGAGGCAGGTCCGGCGCGGCCCCTTGATCGCCGGTGGGTGTGGGTGCGCTCGCCGGCGGTGCATTGGGTCCATTGCCGGAATGCCCACCGCCTGTGCCACCGCCGCCACCCGCGCCACCTGCGCCTGCGCCAGATCCGCCGCCACCCGCACCACCTCCCGTTCCCGCGCCGCCGCCGCCCGCACCGGCGCCACTGCCGCCGCCTAAGCCGCCTAAACCCCCGAGACCACCCGCGGCGCCCGCGGCACCGCCCAAAGCGCCTGCGGCGGGCGGTATGACGTTATTGTCGCCGACGCAACTTGCGCAGAAATGCACCAGGGTCATGACCAGATCCATCATGGGCTGTTCTCATGGATGTTGGTTGTCCCTGGGGTTTCCCGAGTTTGGAGCGCGGCGAGCAGTGCGCTGCGTCGCTGCAATTCGGCGGGGCGCAAGCGCAGCCATTGAGCGGGCCGAAATCCGCCACCGACCGCACGCCATTCGATGGTGAGCACGTAAGCAACGCCGGCGACTACAAGAATTGCCGAGAGTCGGCCGCTCAGGGTGATGGCCAACAATACCTCGGCAACGATTTTGTTGGCGCCACCGGTGCTGATTGCATTCTGGGAGCAATGTTCGATGAGGGTCACGGCAAGAGCGCTTGCGGCAACGATCCAAGATCGCCGCAGGCGGCTGCGATACAGAAACGCAAATCCCACGCCAAGCGCGATGAGCATGGTATGAACCATGTGACCGCTCTGAGAGACGGTCCAGCCGAAGGCCGACCCTTTCAGAGTCGCCGGGAAAATCGACGAGACAATGGGAATTGCGGTCAATGAAAATCCGCCACGACCGTAGGTCGCGTTTTCGTAGAGCGCGAAACCGGCGGCGGCCCAGGCACCCACCAGAACCAGGTCGAGCAGGGGCGGTCGCTTCTCCATGCGGCGCAGTGCCAGCACCAAGATCAGAATGACCGGGAGCATTTTGCACAGCTCCTCGGTAATCGGCACCCAGATGGCCGCCGCGAACAGGCTCGAGGTGCCTAGCGCCAGTATCAATGGACGTCCGAGGAATCTTGCGAGTCCTGTCAGTCCGAGAAACCCGAATAGAAACGCGCCCAAGAAGGCCCGCCAACCCACGGTGCGCACCGGGCCGGCGGCCGCGGTGAGCAGTGCCAGTGTCCAGAGATGCGCCAGCAAGTCCATGACCAGCAACGCCACACCGGATGTTTTAGTCAGCCGGGGCAGTGCAGCCAGCCCGGCCAATGCCGAGACCGCCAATCCGACGTTGGACACGAGAGTGGCAATGCGAGTGCGGCTTTGGGAGCCGGCAGCGAAGGCCGAGATCGAGAAGATTACGGTGGCTGCGCCGATATCCGCCAGGCGCAGGTCCGCGCCCCGGCCGGCGGGGATTTTCAAGGATTGGGCAGTGACTGACATCGGCGGCTCCCGCCAGAGGGCTGGCCTCGAATAGAACCGAGATGGATTCACAATCCCGCCACGGGCGCTGAATCAACCGATCGACGATGGGTGGCGGGAAGCTGGTAGATTAGCGGTTTTAGAGATAGGAACTTCCGCGCGCAGGCCGAGCTGAAAACCCACAATCAAATCGCCAGGAGAGTGAATCGTGAGCTTATTTGGTCACCCCACGGATCTCAATCGACAGTTCATCGCACGGCCCGATGCCGCAAAAGAAGACATTCTCTACAAGTGGCCGGACATGACCATTCGCAAGCTGACCCAGGTGACGGTGCAGCCGGATGAGACCGCGCTGTTTTTCAAGGAGGGAAAATTAGCAGGCACCCTACCGCAGGGAAGATCGACCATGGACGGCGCGTTGATTCCTTTCTTGGGAGACATCGTCGATTGGGCAAGCGGCGGCAATATGTACCGCGCCGAACTCTACTTCATAGGCACGCGGGAATTCGTCAGCCTGCCGTTCGGAGGGCCCATCGACAATATCGAAGACCCGGAGACCGGCCTCGCAGTCGGCCTCAGGGTTTTCGGCGAATACGCGATGATGGTCAGTGACCCGACCGCGATGATTTTGAAATTGGTCGGCACTCGCCAGGCATCCAACGACTTGATTACCGACTGGGCGCGAGAACAGATTCTCAAGGCGCTGCGCACCAGCGTGGTGAAAAAACTAACGGCGGAGAAATGGCCGGTGCTGGGTCTGGCCGCACGGACGGCGGACATCGAGGCAGCGTTGATGGCGGACGTTCAAGAACCACTCGCGCCTTATGGGCTCAAGATCACTCGGCTGGGCAATGTGACCATCAGTTTGAGTCCCGAGGATGAGCAGACTCTGAAAGGTTTGCGCAAGGACACGGCTTATTCGCGCCTGGCCGGTGGTTTTCGTGAGTACGGCGTCGGCGCTGCGCTCAAGGGAATCGGGGAAGGCGCGGCGGCGGGCGGCGGTGGCGGGACGGCCGCGCTCGGCGTCGGTATGGGCCTCGGGGGAATCGTGGCAGGTCTCGGAGTCGGACCTTCGCCCGGAACTGCGCCAAATCCAGGCGCGGCTCCTCCTCCCGGGCCAGCGCCGGGACCCGGCGGCGGCGCCGGCGGCAATGAGTGTGCAAGTTGTCACGCGCCCAACGCTCCGGGGGCGAAATTCTGTTCGAGCTGCGGCATCGCGATGGCGCCCAAGAGCGTGCACTGCACCCAGTGCGGTACGGCCGCGGCACCCGGCGCAAAATTCTGCGCTAATTGCGGTGGCGCGCTGACGTGAAACACTCGAACAGGTCTCGCGTTACGGCCCGCGGGGCGTGCACTCTTGCATTGGTGGCGCTCCTGTTAGCGGTCGGCGCACAGGCTCGCGTCGGTGCCGGGAATCACGCAGCGGTATCGCATGATTCCAGCGGCGGCGGACACTCGTTCGGCAGCGGCGGTTCGCTGGGTGTTATTATCTTGCTCTTCCTGCTTTTCTTGGGCTTCCGCTACATCATGCGACGTGCCGGGAGCGGTAGTTCCGCGGGGCAGTCATTGAACGCCGCAGCGCCGGCCGCGCAAACCGCATTGTCGGTGTTGGGATCCGCATTGGGTGCCTCGGGCCTCGCGCGAATCGCGGGCGGCGATCTCGATTCGATCTCAGGCGGTGCGGGTACGCGGCGTGCGTTGCCTGCCGCGATCGACGCCATACGAGCGCTCGATCAGGGCTTCGAAATTGAAAGTTTCCTGCAGAGAGCCGAGATGACGTTCTTCCTGGTCAAGCGCGGCGTTCAGAAAAACGATGCCGCGGCGATTCGACCCTATTTGAATGACACGGTGTTCGCCGCTGTCTCGCAGACTATCGCGCAATCCAAGTCGCAGCACCGACATGCGCTGCTGGAGAGTCTCAACATTCGCGGTCTGGCGGTCGAGGATGCGCAATGCACGGCGCAGGGCCAGAGCCTGCAAGTTCATTTCGACTTGGTATATCGCGCCAAGACCTTGGACGACTCGAACACAGTCGTCAACGATGAGGGGGAAGATCGTAGTCACGCCGAACGTTGGACGTTCACACGGAGCGCGGCCGCTCGCACCGCGCTGAACGGCGGCGTGATTGCGGCCAAGTGCCCGGCGTGCGGTGCCGAGCTGCGCTTGGGGCTGGATGGTGTGTGCGCGCACTGCAAGGCCAGCGTCACCAATGGTGCGGTGGACTGGGTGGTTTCCGACGTCCAATCAGCGGCCTTCGCGGGCTACTCGGCTGATTCTTCGTTGGGGTCGGCAGCGCCCACGGTTGCCGATGGCGTTGCTACCCTCACGGCGGCCGACAAGGATTTCGCCCTGCCTGCGTTTGAAGGGCGGGTGAAGAGCGCATTCCTGGCACTGCAGGACGCCTGGTGCAACCAGAAACTGGATGCGGGACGCGCCTTCATGAGTCCCGGAGCCTACTTCTCCTGGAGCGCGCAATTGGAGACCCTGGCGAGCGAAGGACGCCGCAATGTGCTGGAACATCTCGAGGTCCACAGCATCGAACCGATTCGGGTGATCCACGGCCGGGTGTTCGATGATCTGACCGTGCGCATCACGGCGGCTGCCGCCGACTTCGAGGTGGATGCGAGCGGCAAGATCGTATTCGGCGACCGCAGCGTGCGGCCGTTCAAGGAGGACTGGACATTCCAGCGATCCGTCGGTGTTGCAACATCGAACAAGCCCGGCACACTGGAAAATACCTGCCCGAGTTGCGGCGCGCCGGTGTCGTTGACCCAGCTAGGCGAATGCCGATATTGCAAGGCGGCAGTCACCAGCGGAAAATTCGACTGGGTGGTGTCGCGCATCGATCAGGAAGACGGCCCCGGGGGCGATTCCATGTCCGGTGAGCGAATCGGCGAACAAATAGCGCTGCAGGTCGGCGGCGCCGTGGTCGGAGGCTTGCTCAGCAGTCTGCTGTCGAACCGGCGCTGATACCGCGCTGGGGGACCATTGCGCCGGGCCGGGTTCACTTTTGGCCTGACGCATCCGCGCTGAGATCCACTCGCTTGATCAGGGCGAGTACCGATGTCTCGATGCAGGCACGAAGTGCTTTATCGACGCTTTCCTTGTGGGCACTTTGATAGTTGACGTCCGGAGTCAGGGGGCTCGCGGTATGGCCGCTCATGGAGGCGAGCGTGTTGGCGAATGCCGCAGTTCCACCGACTCCGATGGCCGAGTCATTCAACACCTTGCTGACACTGATCGAGTCGAGCACGTCACCGGTGTTGGCGTCCAAGATTCGAACATCGACCGCGATGGTGTCCTTGTTCTTGCCGCCGCCCAGGCTCAGTCCGCCAATCGAGACGCCGCCCTGTTTTTGATCCGCGCCGGCGTTCGCTTCCGTGACGGTGCCTTCAAAGATGTAGCGTGCGCCGCGCAGCTGATGCTGCGCGGCATCGCCCGTGGCCTGGCCCGCGCCGTTCAATTGCTTCTCGTAGACGACCCCTTGATTCAGGCGGTTGCGCTCTACCACCCTGAATTGGTGCGACTCGATCAATGTCGTGGTGAAAATGTCCGTCGCAGCGGTAACGCTGACATCGGGCACGCCACTGTGAAACTCATAGATGGTCACCGGAACGCGTTGCTCAAGGGCCTTGGGCGGCAGTGCTGCCAAGGCCTGGCTTTGCTTCGAGGACTGCACCACCGGATCGTCGCCCTCCGCATGAACCCAATTCGTGACGACGATCAAGGCCGCGGTGGAAAACAGAATCGCAGCCTTGGATTGATGTGAATTGCACATGAATGAACTCCTTAAAGTTTCGTGATTACGGGCCGGTCAGTGATGACGGCGCGGCGCGAGTGGCGGCGGGTTGTTGAGTCGACTGAATCGACTGCAACGTTCCGACCGCGGTCGTGGCTCGCATGGAACTGGGCCCCGCGGCCGCCGCCGGCGTCCAGGGAGTAGTCGTGCCACCCCATACGGGCGCCTTGGTCACTCCCTGCACCCCGACCGCCTGTATTCCGGCTGCCTGGACTCCGGCTGCCGGCGCTGCCGCGGACTGGCCGATCATTTGATTGGCCACCGGTGCGGTCGATTGACTGGTCGCTTGAATGGCCACGGGTGCGCCCGATTGAGTGATTACTCGATTGGCCAGTGGGTCTCCGGGATTCGACACCCCAATATGTGCCCGCTGCGGAATTGCACCGGCACCAGATTGGTACGAAAAGCCCTGTGTGACCACCAGCGCCATTTGCCCGCCGCTTTGCATCGCGACCGGATTCGCCATGGCAATCGGATTAACCATGGCCAGCGGATTCCCCGTGTTCCCAGTGTTCCCCGTAGTCCCCGTATTCCAAGGTTGGGTTCTGGTGGCTAGTTGGGTGTTGCCGGCCGTCGGTGCGATGACACGATTGAAGCCGCCATTTTGCACTTGTCGGGAATAGGTGGCCGGCGTTGACGCGACTGCAGTTCCGGTGGAAATCACGACTCCGTTGGGTCCGACGATGACGGGGCTCGACCAATGGCTGGGCTGAATTTCCAGATGGGTGGAGGCCTGGGCCTGTCCGCTCGCCTTGAAACTGAAGGCGCTGAAATTCAAGATGTTGGGAAAGCCAAGCGCCAGGTTGTTGAGGGTATACGTGCATGAGCGATTCGCAGGCAGCGGGCCCTGTTGGCCGTCAAAGGCCAGATTGAGTCCCTGCATGGGTGCGCTGCCGTAGACGGGGCTGGACGCCCCGTTGATCGAGACTATCTGACGCGGACCAGTTTGCACCTGACCTTGGATCTGCGGGTACTTATCCAAATCGGCGCATGATGCGGGCAGAGACTGGACACCTTTGTCAAAGGCGAGCGTTCCGGAAAACTTGCCCGTCATGGCGGCGGGGTTGAGATTCACGCCTGTGGTGGGTGGCGCGAGCAGGATAGCCAGGGTTTGGCCGCTGCCGGAGGGTTGCACCACCAAGGCCAAATGCACCAGTCGGTCAATCGACGCCGCGGGCTGCAGCAGTTGATTGATGGACGTCAGGGCGCCTTGTTCGTACCCACCGATCGTCGCGTTCAACTGATCGATCGGCTTTTGAAGCTGCGAGGTGACATTGACGCGGTTGGTGTCGATTGCCTTGACCAATGTGGCCTGATAGTTCGGGCCGCCAAGGTAGGCGTACACCGCACCCAACCCCTGAACGATTTCCGTCGTCAGATTTGGATCCTGCGCCCGAAAATTGGTGGTGGTGATATTTGCTGTCGTGATCGTCAGCAGCCGGCCCGGCGTGTCGCTGATCTGAATGCCCATCCCTAGCGAGAGGTCCACCAAGAGAGTGGCGCAAGGATCCTGGCTGCTATCGAGCACCGTGGGCGTCGTGGCACACAGGCTGATGCTGCTGGCGGGCAAGGTGAAATTCACTCGCAGCATATTGTTGTTCTGTGCATCGGATTTGATGGTGAATTCAACCTGCGCGGGCAACGACATTTCCGGCGGAAGGTTGGTATTGCCCTTGCGGTCGTAGAGCGAAATACCGGAAGGAATGCTCGGGTCAACCGAATGGAGGTAGTTCTGCCTCTGAAGGATCTGCGGGATGGTAGACAGGTACCAAGAGCGGAACGAGGCATAGGCCTGGTTCATCGCGTCACTGAGCAATGTAGGATTGTTTTCTATGACCTTCAGGGTTTCGCTGTTCACCTTCGACGGTGTCCATTCTTCCGCGTATACCGTGACGCCCACCGGGGCCGCGGCCGCCGGATTGGTGGCCAGCAAGTTGCCGCCCACCAGTGCCAATGCTCCCAGCGCCGCTGCGTTCATATAGCTACTCATGTCGCTTACTCCGTGTTGATTGCGTAAACGTTTTCAATGCCCGTAGCCAGAAGAACCGGATTGCGCTCGAAATCCCGCCTCCGAGATCTGAGGGGGTGGGCCGCCGTGGCGGGATTGGCCGGCCGTTGCTGTTCTTAGTGTCATTAGCCCGCTCCAAGACGGGGGCGAAACGGGGCAAAGTTTCAAGTTAGGCGGAGTACCATCACATGAAGAGTGGAATGAAGTATCTGGCAGTCACGGCCCTGTTGTTCGGCAGCGTCGGTATTGGTGCGCAGGGTGTGACGGAACCCTTGAGCGGTTTGCCGCTCGCGCCGGGGTTCAAAAGGACCGGGGATCCCGTGCAGTCGTATAAGTATTGCGGGAAGAGCGCGAGTGTCGCGCTGTATGTAGGGTCAGGTTTCTCCGACCTTGACCACGAGAACGCTTGGTTCACGCACGCGATGCCGGGCGCTGCGGTTTTTACAGCGACTACCGGCATCAAGACGTTTATCAATCCGGATGGAACGGCAGCCGTTGAAACGGCCGATGCCTTCATTTCTTATTTTCGATTTTCGCCCGGCCTCTCGACCTCGGAAATGAAAATCCTGGGAGCGGAGCCGGCCTCGAGAACTTGCACCGCGGACTAGCGGAGTCGACTTAGTCCGACGAGGATGCTAGTTTTTGTGAATGTTGGCGCATCTTGAAAAAATACCCGATGTACGCGACGGGCTGACTCGCCAAGAGCGGGTGGTCCTCTACGTTCTGAGCGAGACTCAAAAGGAGCGTGGCGATCGGAACGTACCGACCGCCATGCTGTGGGGACGGGTGTGCGAATACTTCTATATCAGCCCGGAAGACCTGTCAGCGATGCTGGCGCGGTTGGGCGCCAGAAAGTAACGACTGCCATATCGGACGCGAAATTGTCCGCCGCATCAAATCGCGAAACCGGACACCCATGCCTTGCGCAGAAAACCTACAAAAGCCGTTACCGCCATGGGGACGTGGCTGCTGTAAGGACGAATGGCGTACAACCGCTCTGCGAACGCCCCCACGGGCTTCCATGCCGGGAGCACCTCGACCAATTTCCCTGATTTCACCGCCGCCTGAGCGCTGAAGTCAGGGAGCAGGGCGATGCCGAGCCCGGCCATGGCCGCGTCGCGCAGAGACTCGCTGTTGTTGGCGGCGAAAGGACCGGCCACGGCCACCGTGATGCGTTCCGCGGGCTGCCGACCAGCCGCAGGCTCGAATGTCCACGTGGGCGTCTCCTGCGCGCGCGGGTAATACAAGCAATCGTGCGATGCCAACGCTTCGGGTGTTTCCGGCGCTTTTCGGCGGCGCAAGTAGGCGCGGTTGGCCACCAACATGGATCGCGTCTCGCAAAGCACCCAAGCCACATGAGTATCGGGAAAGGAGGCGGCGTGGCGGATCGCCAGATCGAAGCCTTCCATGGCCAAGGAACTCAGCCGATCCGAGAGTTCCAGTTCCAGCCGGATCTCTGGATGGGCTTGCAGGAACTGCGCCAGGCGCGGTACCAGTTGTTGGCGGGCCAGGGCCACGGGCGCCGTTACGCGCAACAATCCACGCGGGACGCCGGCTAGGTCCCGCACCTCCGCGAAGCTTTGCGCAATCCGTTCGAACGGCGCCCGGGTCTCGTCGACGAGGCGCTGGCCGGCTTCCGTGAGGCGCACGCTGCGAGTGGTGCGGCGCACGAGTGCCACGCCGGCCGTGCGCTCCAGCTGTGCGACGCGTTGACTCATGGCCGCCTTGCTCACCCCGAGCCGGGCCGCGGCGGCTGTATAACTGCCTTGCTGCTCGAGGACGGTAAGCCAGTGGATGTGCGTCCACAGGGCCTCTATTTTTTGGTCATCCATGAATCCATTGTTCACCATAATGAACAATCAATTCAAGCCCCGCGTCTAGCCAGGAGCGACGCGGGTTACTACACTCGAGTTCACCTTACCAGCCGAGCCAGCACAGCATGACCACTCCCGTTGCAGTACGAGCACCCGCCGCACTTCCCGCGACCATCGCACACCACATCGCCGGCCGGCGCGTCGGAGGTAATTCCTCACGGCGCCAGGACGTTTATAATCCTGCCACCGGTGCAGTCACCGGTAGTGTCCTATTGGCCAATGGAGTCGACGTCGACGCCGCGGTGGCGGCCGCGCAGGCGGCGTTTCCGGCATGGGCCGATATGCCGCCCTTACGCCGCGCACGCGTGCTGTTCAAATTCATCGAGCTGCTCAACAGCCACAAGGACGAACTGGCTCATCTCATCACCGCAGAGCACGGCAAGGTCTTCAGCGACGCGCAGGGCGAGGTTTCGCGCGGCATCGACATCGTCGAATTCGCATGCGGCATCCCCCAGCTGCTCAAGGGTGATTTCACCGACCAGGTCTCCACCGGTATCGACAACTGGACCCTGCGTCAGCCGCTGGGCGTCGTGGCCGGCATCACGCCGTTCAATTTCCCTGTGATGGTGCCGATGTGGATGTTCCCGGTGGCGATCGCTGCCGGTAATACCTTCGTGCTCAAACCCAGCCCCATTGATCCGTCGGCAAGTTTGCTCATGGCTGATCTGCTCAAGGAAGCCGGCCTGCCCGACGGTGTGTTCAACGTGGTCCAAGGCGACAAACAGGCCGTGGACGCGCTGCTGACGCACTCTGACGTGAAGGCGGTGTCATTTGTCGGCTCGACCCCGATCGCCAACTATATTTATGAAACGGGCGCGCGCCACGGCAAGCGCGTGCAAGCTCTGGGCGGCGCAAAGAATCATATGGTGGTCATGCCTGATGCCGACATCGATCAGGCAGTGGATGCTCTGGTGGGTGCGGGCTATGGTTCGGCAGGCGAGCGTTGCATGGCCATCAGCGTCGCGGTCCTGGTGGGAGACGCGGCCGACGCGGTGATGCCGAAGCTGCTGGAGCGCACCAAGACTCTGAAGGTGCTCAACGGCATCAACCCGGCCGCTGAAATGGGTCCCATCGTCACGCGCGCCGCGCATGACCGCATCACCGGCTATATCGAGCTAGGCGTCAAGGAAGGTGCACGGCTGCTGGCGGACGGCCGAAGCTTCAGCGGTTCAACTGCGGGCGACGGTTGCGATAAAGGCTTCTGGATGGGCGGCACGTTGTTCGACCATGTCACTCCTGAAATGCGCATCTACAAGGAAGAGATCTTCGGGCCTGTATTGTCGTGTGTGCGAGTGCGCGATTTTGCACAAGCCGTGAGCATGGTCAATGCCCACGAATTCGGCAACGGCGTGTCTTGCTTTACCCGCGACGGTCATGTGGCGCGTGAATTCAGCCGCCGCATCCAGGTGGGCATGGTCGGCATCAACGTGCCCATCCCGGTCCCAATGGCCTGGCACGGTTTCGGCGGTTGGAAGAGGAGCTTGTTCGGAGATATGCATGCTTATGGTGAAGAAGGTGTGCGCTTCTACACCAAACAGAAATCCATCATGCAGCGCTGGCCCGAGAGCATCGGCAAGGGTGCCGAATTCGCGATGCCGACATCGAAGTAACTGAACCGGTAGGTACCACGGGCTGAATTAAGGCAGGCTGGAACGGTCCGCCCTAGCGGGCGCTCGCGCGCAAGAACTGCAGCAACTCAGCGGCGGTTGGCATCGGCCGCGTCGTGTTCGAGGTCGATGCCGGTGGCCGCCCGATAGTCCTCGCAAATGGCGTGAATGGTGCCCGGCAAGCGATAGCAACGTAGGTATTCTTGGATGAGCGATTCGCTCGGCACACCCGGTGTTCGGCTTTGGCCCGAAATATGCGCGCGCAAAAAGAACTCCGGATCGGTGCCAATCAGCCGCTCGGGTAGAGGAGCGGGTTGGATCAAGAAGAACCACCAAAAATACCGCGTCGCGAATTCTCGATCGGCCCGCGCATACATGGTCGCCGTGGGTGCGATATCGAGCAGGGCGACCCGCTGCAAAGATGCCGGGTAATCCAATGCCATGCGATGTGCGACCCGGCCTCCGCGGTCGTGGCCGATGACCGAGAAGCGCTCGTGGCCGAGGGCGCGCATGACCTCGACCTGGTCGCGGGCCATCGAGCGTTTCGAGTAGTTGACGTGATTTTCGCCGCCACGCGCCTT
>Ga0302320_10020829_pt1 | contig 13044 bp, 12 predicted proteins | sample Bog_T0_3_FD_202130 | JGI IMG/M metagenome (GOLD analysis project Ga0302320, IMG submission 202130) | Peat permafrost microbial communities from Stordalen Mire near Abisko, Sweden - Bog_T0_3 | ecosystem: Environmental > Terrestrial > Soil > Wetlands > Peat | place: Sweden: Abisko, Stordalen Mire...
TGCGGTCCCAGAAGAAGCCCCTACGCTGCGCGCCCCATTTTTGCTTGCCGGTCGCGCCCGCCAATGAGCATTCTGGACCTTTCAGGCCTAGCCAGGGTAGCTCAGTGGTAGAGCAGAGGACTCATAAAAGTAAAACCGCTGTTTTGCTCATTTCACCACTCGTTCGCTAATGTTCGCTAGTATTTCCTCGTGTGATACTTCGGGGAGTCTAGCGAGGTTCCAGTGTGATCCAAATTGAGCTCATTTTCGGGCGGCACTGTAGAAAACCACTGTAGAAAGAATCCCACATTCAATCCCGTCCCAGCTTACGGGCTGTATTCCAATTGCCTCGGCGAGGCGGGCATTATCGGGCACCCTAGCTCGGCAACAGAGCTTCTTCTTCTACGGATGTGCCAGTGTTTTTGTATATGGTCGCATTGAGGTGAGCGCAGATGAGTTCCCTTCCTTGGTCAAACGCAGCATTATCCAAAGGGGTATGCCCGCTGTTATGGGTTGAATGGCTGGTTGCCTTTGTGCAACTCGTCCATAGATCGGCCAAATAAACGGCGTCGGAGCCGGAGGGGAAGGCGGCAAAATCAGCAAAATCCTCTGCGCTACATGAGTCTGGCCAGGTGGATGGCTTGATTCTGACAAACTCAATCAGCCAACGTAGAGCCGAAATTCTACCTTCCCAGATGGCGTCTGTCTCACAGCGACGCCGCGTGATCTGCTCTGGCGTGGTCGGAGTTGGTTCCGGCACGGAATGCAACCGTTGGTCTAGGGAGGCTAGGTTAGCCCAAAGGACACGGATGCGGTGAGGAAGATGGCTGGCCGGCTTGGTCGGAGTGCTTCGATACAACCAGTCCTGAAAGTCTTGGGCGGTTAACGGCGTGGCCAGCATATGCCGCCTAATCTAGCGTGTACTCCAAAAAGGGCAAACGTGTTGGCTCCGGGCGCATTGACTCAATTCTCCCGCAGGGGCTAAGAGTCTTCAGAAAGGAAGACTAAGGGCCGACCGCTTCCATAGACAGAGCCTTGTTCAGCGCCGTTATTAACGCCAATTTCCTCGATGTGATAAAATCCGCCGGCAGAATATTAATAGCTGTTATCGAAAAGTTCGGGCCGGGGAGCGAAGATGGATCAGCTACCTGACGATACGTGTACGGATCGACGCGGTATCTAACTCTTCCGGCAGCAGGACCTCCCAAAGGATGGAGATCGATGAGATATCCACGCCCAAAAACTAACACAGTGGTTCCAATGGGCAGCCGAAACTGTTGCTCAGAGAGATTCTGGTTACCCTGGCCTTCTATGTCCATGGTGTAGGGACTTCCATATGCTCCAACGACGGATGCATAGGCGACGGGAAACCCGCTGGACCCGTAGCCTGTAATCGTTGCTAAGAAACGAATATTTCCTGCGACGTACCTTCTGCTTCGATCATAAGATGCTATCGCTTCATAGGGTCTAAATTCAACGGCGTCTGGAAGCGCAGTTAGCTCTCCGAGAGTTTGCGTCAGCTGCATAGCGATTGGATCATCAGGACGCTCGGCAAGTATCTTGTTGATCGTATCGAGCGCAGCTGCAAATGCATCGCCGTTAACCTGCTTCAATGCCGTAGTCATTCCGCTCTTATATCTGAAATCGCTTATCTCCCGCTGAAAGCTCAGAGCGGACACGTTTTCAGGATCAATCGAAAGGGCTACAGCCAGAGCTTCATTGGCTCCTGACAAATCTCCCGCTTGCAGGGCAGCCCGTCCACGTAACAGCGAAGGGGATATGGCTTTCTCGATCGCCAATGAAACCTCCTGATCTAATGTAGCAAGTTTGGCAGGTTCAACATTCATGGCCCTAAGCTTGTCTAGCTCCATTCTTGCCGCACCCAATTGACCATTGGACAGAGATGCCTCCAGCGATTTGTCTCCGTCTTCAAATTCGGCTGCGGTAATATTAGCGCGAGAGCTAACTAGGCGGCTATCGTTGGGGAAAAAATTCGAAAGTTCGGAATACTCTTTCTCCGCCGAAATCAAATCATCACTCGCAATTCTCGTGTCGATCAGGTGAAAGAGGCGATCCCTAAGCCCAGAAAGCTCACTCTCTAATGAGGATATCGATGGATCATTTGGGAGCAGGCCCTTTGCCTCGTTGAAGTGGGAAGTGGCATCAGCGAGGCTTCCGCTTTGAATCGAATCATGAAAGGCTCTGGCTGAGACCGTGAACCTGGCATGGTTCAGCTCGTCGGCAAAAGGAATGATCCGTGGATCGTTAGGAAATTGTTCCTTCGCTTCATCTAACCGGGATGCCGCGTCATCAATCTGGCCGCCCTTAATTGAGCTTTGGAATGCATTACTGAATACGCCAAACTGCGCTCCGTGAATTTTCTTCTGGTAGTCGTCAGTTCTGGGCTCCCCTGGGGAATCTGCCTCGAACGCAGACATTAAAGCTTGGGCTCCTGGTATGTCTTTGCCTGCAAGCCTTGCGTCAATTGCTTCTAGTCGAGCTTGGCTAACGAGGGCCGAGTCCAGGACGAATGCCTGTTCGCCACCTCCTTGTTCGACGAGGTTAAAATTCGATAGCTCGACCTTCTCTTGCCTATTTCTGGAAAGATCAACCCATTGACACCAATAATAGTGCTCCACCGAGCTCCCAAAAACAGTTCTTTCGCCTTCTGCTGCGATCACGACTTTTTTTGAGCCGGGCAACAGCAGCTCAAAATCTCCGTTCGCGTCGGTATGCGTTTCGAAGATTGGAACGGGCAAGTGTATCCCCTGCATTACACGATCCGATAGGCCCTTCAGTCCCTTTACTGCCTCGCTGTTAATAAGTGGACGAGCTTGCAACGCCAGGGATCGAAAAGTCTCTGCATCAAAGGCCAAGACTGGCACTCCACCAAGGCGAATATTTTCGCCGCCCTGTGTAGTTATGAAAATGCTTCCGCGAAGCGGGCGGCTACGTCGTACGTAGGCGACGGTCATCAAAACGGCGATGAGCAAAATGCAAACAGTCGCTAATCCGACTTTCACGCGTTTGGTCGTTGGGCGACCCAAGACCGCGCTCACAGGTGTCTCTTGCCGCAGGTTAGTAGCGCCTATGACAGGGGGTTTATTGTCCAAAAATTCGGGAAATTCTCGTAACTTTTTCCATGTTCCACTCTGGAATTTGGCCATGCTCTCTAAGCTTACGCGGCTGGCCACGAGCCATTCCCTCATTTGCTCCTCTGTAAGCGGACCGCATTCCTTTCCGTCGGAACCTATAATCGTGTACATGGCGAGGTTGGGTATCTGGGCCGGACGTTGCGTCTCAATATGAAGGCCTATTCGAGCTTATACGCACATTGCGGTGTGCCCATTCAAAAAACAACCGGCGTTTGAGTTCAAAAGTCGTTAATTTTTCCCTGCATTATGCCGAACGCGAGATTCGGTGCATTCAAGGAAAGCTGAACTGTCCCGTCCGAGCATTCATAATACCAGTCGGCTTCATCTCCGATCGTTTCGGTCCTGTCCGGGCTGCCCATAAACTTCTTGAATTCGGCGGTTTTGGCGTAAGCGATAACATTCAATTGGGCGAGCTGGCCGTAGTGGGCATTTAGTTTCTCCCGCCATTGCGATTTTGTAGGCTTTGTAGGCGCCTGAGAAACGGCCTGAGGAGCCTCACTGTTCGAATTCGGCACATCGGCTGTTGTCGGGAGAATTACCGCTCGATCAGTTTCTTCCTGCTGAATCTTGGTCCATTTTTGATAATTGGCATCGTCCTTAGCCTGGAGATAAAAAGCAGCTGCTAATTGGGCATGAGCGGCTGCATCCAGGTGGTTACCGTTTCTTACTGCAATCGCGTATTGGTCCTCTTGATCCTTCGCCCCGTGAGATTCCAATCCGCCACCCCAAAAATACCACACCCCTATGCCGCCAATAATCATCATCGCCATCGCGCGCAACAGGCCAGGCACCTGACTAACAACCTCCTTTTTCGATACAGTTCGAGAATCAACGTTTTTAGGCGCAGATTCGGCGAGCAGTGGAGGCCCGGAGCCAACATCGCCGAGCTCCGAGAATTCCCGTATCTTCTTCCATAATCCAATCTCATTGTTCTTTGCCAGACTCTCGGAATTCACGCGGCCTTGCACGATCCAGTCCCTGATTTGCTCAAGCGTCACCGGACCATATTCGTTACCGTCGGAACCTATAATCGTGTACATGGAGATGCCGGATTACCCGACCGTGTGGTCACCAGGCGCGGATCAAGAAAACCTCAGATGAATCTTTGAGGAATCGTTACTCATGAATTGTCTCGCTGAACCGGTCTGACTTTCTCGCGAACTTCCTGAAATAGGCAATCGGAATAGACATGGCGCCGCGTTTTCTGTCCGCCGTCGGACTGCCGTGGCTCTCAAGCTCAGCCCGAGACAGTTTCTTTGATACGGATCTCAGATATGAAGGGAGCTTTATTTGCTCGGCTCAACGTCATTTCGTCGGATGCTGAGCGAGCGAAAATGCCCTCACCTCGTCCTGCGGCCAAGACACAAAAAATCTCGTAGAGACGTTTCCCTTTAACCGTCACCACGCGGGATGCAAAATCGAGTTCAAGCGTCGTTTCATCAGCAGAAAGCATCAATGCTAGGAGGGTCGAATACGGCAAAGCCAGCCGCTCTCGCGGTGTCTCGATGCGCAGGAACGGAGCCTGACCTTCCGTTGTTTGGTATGATTCGATTGAGGCGCTCATCCTCAGCGTTTCTTGACGTACGATGATTCGAGTTGTTGGCAGCGCTCGGCATGGATAGTCGTAGTGCGCCGTCTTACCCACCATGGGCGTAGAATATTGAGGCAGAGAATGGAGAAAATTCGCCCCCGCTCGAAGCCATCGGCCATCAAACCTTTCAGATGCTGGGCCGTTCGCCCGGACACACTGAAAAGGTGATTTTCATGGGCACGCCCGGCTTGCCGCGCGAACTCGGTTGCGCTGATTCGGTTCTCCGATTTGAGCTGTACCGAGGCAAGCAACGCAGGCTTGTCGGCCGTGAAAATCCGAATGGTCTCTCTGCCACGGGTCGCCGACACATAGAGCCCCTCACGGGAAAGGGGATCAGTCATAAACACCGAATCCACGGTGACGCCTTGAGCCGCTTGGGAGGTAGTGGCGTACCCATGCACGATTTCTCGACTAAGAAGAATAGCTCCATCTGCCAAGCGGACCTCGCCGTCCGCGGTAATCCCAGCGACCTTTAGCAAGGTGCCGTTGGGAACTCGCCGGGTAGCGCCGCCCTTGAGCCTCATCTGCCCAATTGCGCGTAGCCTAATTTCGTCTCCCTTCGCGAGCGACATCGAACGAGCTTCACAGACGGTCCAAGCGGTCCCGCTCTGTTTTGGAGATACCGATACCTCTTTCCCTCGCTGATTCTGCACTAACAGGCGCTCGCCTTCCTTTCGAAGAACCACGAGTTCATCTCCCTTTTCAAAATGCTTACCCCTTTTGCGAGCTACTAGGACCTGGCCGTCCTCATAGTTTCGTCCGTCCTTGCGCTGCGCCCGAGTCCAATCCTGTCGCCACAGCGAACGGACATCTTTGTCTTCGCCCCTTAGTATTCCCTTAGTCCGCAATCGATCGCGGGCCAATCGATTCAGTGAATCGATCTCGCCCCATGTCGGAGCCACCATTAGCCCTCTCATTTCCATTTCTGTCCGGCTATTCCGGCTGAAAGCGGCGGCAACCCATTCGTCGACCATCGCGGCCCGGCGATGATGCCCATCCTTAATTTCCACGATGGCGCCAATCTCATTGAGAACCGAGAGTCCCTTACGGAGCTCGCCGGCTGCCAGGGCCCTAGCTGCCCGGAGATAGCCGGCATTTTTACCCTGCCGACGAATTTCGCCAATTTCCGAAATGGAAACGCGAGTCTCTTTTTCAATCAGCCGTGCAGCCGAACCGGCTTCGATAGAAGTATGCTGCGCCGAATCGCCAACCAGAAGGAGGCGGCACCCCCGATTGTATGCCAGATCAACGATTTGCTTCAAGTCGCGTGTGGACAGGAGGCCATATTCATCGATGACGATTACCTTGCCGTTCAGGTTGGCTTGCGCCTCGGGGTCGGCTAGGAGGCGCTGAACGGTGCTCGCATCGGCCAGCGAAAGACCAGCCGTCCTGAAACCCTGTGCGTTCTGCTCTGCCCCGTCCAGGCGGAGGACATTGACGGCTCGCGAACTTGGGGCGAAGCAGACGGACTCATTTCCTACTGCTGCGGAGCCTTCGATAATCTGAGTCAGTGAGGTCGTTTTTCCGCTGCCTGCTTTTCCTCTGAGGACTTGGACCGTGTCCCTGCAAGCCAAGATTTTCTGTACTGCTTGCATTTGGTCTGCACTCAGAGGATTGGCCGCCGGCATCCGTCCAAGCGCAGAGCACCTTCCGGTTCCGGCATTAACTGCCGCGATCAAGGCCCGCTCATGCTCGATTGCCTCAAGCGTGGAGACCCTACCGTCGGCGAGCAGGAGGCCATGTTTGGTATCAGCGACGGCTGCTTGAATGTCGGACAACTGGTGCGAGCCGTAGCTGGTACGCATGGCCTCCGCGATTAGTTCATGCTCTTCGACTACCGATTTTCTTTCAAATACATGTTCTTTCGCCATCTCGATCATGTTCTTTACGGATATCGAATTGTGTGAGGAGGGCCCGGACGCCAAGTCACGCAGTTTCCTGAGCGCCTTTAGCTCACTTTCACTCATTTGCTCAATCTGCCGTTTCCGAATTTCCTGGGACGACAACTCCGTCATTTTCTTGGCCCTAGTTTTTCTGACAAGGACAGCGACTTCGTTGTTGGATAGCTTACGCCCAAGCTCTTGCTCACGTGCGGCGATTGCAGTATCCCGTTTTTTAGAACGCTTGGAAAACCGCTCGATCAGTTCACGGGACACACCGTCGATCTCGAACCCGTTCCGGGTCTTGGTGAGTGCATAGCCGAGAGAATGGACCTCGGAAGCGAGCGTATTTCTATAGACCTCGGTCAAATAGCGCGCCCTAGAAAAAATCTCACTCGCTTCCAATGCGACCAGGCGGCTATCGGCCGTCCGGGTAACGTTGAAAACAAACTCATGGGTGTGTAGTTGGGGATCAAGTTCCCTGTTCTCTCCGTGTCGGAACCGAGCTCCGGCAATCTTGGCGGTTCTTAGATATTGTTTGTTCAAGCCCTGGCCGCATTGCTGACATGCAAACCGTTCCAATTCGGCCGATGCCGAATCGACGGCCCTGTCGTGGGCTAACACCAGGCGTTCGTCGCCGGCTATGAAAGCCAGGATAGAGACCGATTTTGGAGCAGAGAACACGCAATCATATCCTGCGCGCCGTTCCGCAGCCATCCTCGCAGTCAGTTGACTCCCGGTTCGTGGATGATGATTCTGGGCCAAGGCCTCAAACTCCTTATCGGTTATCAGACCGCCTGCCTTTAGCCCGACATCTTCGCACGCACGGCCGAAGCACACTCCTTCGACCCTAAGGTCCTGAGAGTAATAATCGGCCTGCCTCAGGTACTCCCCGAGCGCATGTCCATAGTCATGACACGTAAAGATTGTCAGCACGGGGACCTCCGATTTCTTTGGCATACACCATCGTCTAAGCGAAAATCGCTTAGATTTCTGGTGTCACTGGCGAGGCTCGCTGCGCGTCGATGTTCCATCTCAACCTTTCGCCCGCAAATAGCGGAAATCAGGCGCTGGACGCACCCGCGCCAACACTTGGGCCTGCTTGGTGAAAGGCCAACAACTCGCTCCAAGGTGCTTCTGGTTAATCGCGATTTTTTGGTAGGGCTCGCCGTGACGCATCCTCTTGCTGCCGACTATGAGTAACCCGGTGACTTTGTGGCCGTTTTCTTTTCCGCCGGTTTTTAGATTATGCGTCGCATGTGCCGGCAGCGCGTCTTCCGGAACCGGCGTTTCGCTTGATCCCTTCCGGCCGTCCGAACCGTAGTTCTCGGTGGGCCGCTTGACCTCCTTTAGCCCGCATAGACTGCGCATGTAGTCGCCGGTTTCGGGCTCGTTGCTCTGGAAGAAGACCTTTGACCGAAGGTTGCCCAGAAACGTTGCGGCAAGCTCTCGGCCGACGGCTTCCCGAATTGCCGGAATATGCTGTGCAGCCGCCACGGTGGCGCACAGGGCTGAGCGTGCGGTGTCCTGAAATGCGACGTCCGAAGGGAGGAGGGTCTTCTGAGCCTCGTCCCAGAGTATCGACACAGGACGCAGGCTGGGGTGGCCCGCCCGGCGTTCCAAGACCCTCTGGGTGCATATCCGAAGGAGACCGTTCGCGACTTGTCCGACCTCCCGATATTCGAGCACGGGGCAATCGACGACGAGGATGGCCCCTTCTAGAAGGATATCCGGTGTGTAATCCGTGGCTCCAAAAAACATACTGTGCAATGGGTCACGCAGAAAGAGGTCTGCGCACCCAGCACCGAACGTGAAAAGGACGCTGTTCTTCGTATCGGGCGGATAATTGACGAATTCGGTAAGGAAATAATCGCGCGCCAGCCCGAGATTCCGGTCCAATGGATTCCTTTGGGTTGCGCGTTCGAGGAGGTCAATGCAAAGGGATTCGCGCCGCCAAGACGGGTCCTTTAATTGCGCTGCGTTTTGGGGGGCGGACCTCACGACCGAAACGATGTCATCCAAACGCAGATCGCCGGTTGCCCCGAAAACAATCGTCACCGAGTGCCGGACCAAGCTTTCAACGGCTTGGCGCCAAATCTGCTCTCCATGCTTCCCGTCGCGCCGAGGTAGGGCCAGCTCGGCGGCGGCCGAAAAGAGCGCCGCGACGTTGCTGGCGAGATCCCCAGTGAAGTGTTTTCGCCTGGAGGCGATCATTTCATGGCGAAGCAGGTTGAAACCAAGTCCGTGCGATGGACCAACAAGCACGACCGAGTTTTCGCGGCCAGCTTGCCGGGCCATGTCGAGAAGGAGCTCAGAGTCCGATGGCGAGGTGCCCTTTACTGTGAGGCCGAGCACCCCGTAACCAGCCCGCATAACCGCCAAACCCTGTGCCCGAATCCCGCCTGAGGTCTTGCCTGAGCCGGACGCTCCGAGATGTAGAGAACCCTCGTAACTGCGACCGATGGTCCAGCTAGACCCGTGGCCCCATTGCAGTAGACGCTCCCTTGGCTCCCAAACGCAGGCCTCCCTAAAGAAGTGCCGAAGCAAAAAGGCGTTCATGGGCGAAAATAGAGATAGCTCACACCGGTTTTGCTTTGGCCCTCGCGCGCTTCAATTGAACCCTCCAGCCATACATAGGTCGTGCCCTCCTTAGACTGGACGCGAAGGACGGCCCCTTCGCTGGAAAGGATAGTCAGCCGCGCATCGGTCGCCCGAGGGAGTGAGAAGAGGCTGGAGAGAGTCGGTCCCCACATCTTGAAGGCAAATGCAACGCCGCCCGCGCCCAATCCGAAGGAAAGGACGCACGCCAACATGAGATTGCCCAGCTTGAAGTGCGCTACAGTCCAAGTAGTGCTCTCCAATCGATCGCCAAGCCTCGCCAGACTGGCCTCGGTGGCTACTGCCTTGTCGGACCGATCAGTTGCGGAAGCATCCTGACCTAAGAGCAACGATTGTGCGACCAGTGCGTTTAGTCCTGAATCGCTCGGGTCGTCGAATGCGCAGGTTGCCAGATGGCTTGCCAGTTCATCCCGGACCTCAGGCCGTGCCCTCTGCAGTATGGCTTCGATCTTGGCGTTTACCGCTGGGTTCATAATTCTTCCTCCCAGCGGCGAACGACTTTTGTTTTTCTTTTTCCGAATGCGATTCCGAGGCCAACGAGGACGGCACCTAGGGCGATGATTCCTAGCGCGGAACTGGCGTAGTCAGTCCAGGACTTGGGACGGACCTCGAAGTGGATCGCGGGCATCCAGGCCCATATCCAGCGCCAGAGGGGAGATGCAGGCTCAAAGCCCGTACTCAGGAATGGCGGGGGCAGTCCCTTAAGAAGCGCTACAGACGCAAGCGGGAACGTTATCACAGCCAAGGCAAGTCCGCCGAGACGGCGTTGTAGTGCTTTAATCATGGCGAGGTCCTCCCCCTGCCAGATATTGTTCGATGCTCCGGATGGGGATCCGCTTGACGCGAATCCCTTGAAGCGCTTTTAGAAATCGGCGGGCAAGGAGCCGCCGAACCGTGGGAACAGAGACGCCGAGCCGACTGGCCGCGTCTCGAATACAGACCGTTGCAATGGGCCCGCTTTGGGCTCCGTCTAAGGATGTCGCTTTCATACATACTAAATATGGTGGGACCAGAGCTCTCTGCGCCGCACGACGACCCCTAAACGTCCCATCCGATTTACCGGCTATTTAGTTTATTGATCGAAAACGAGTTATGTATTGACCGAGTTTCGATGCTTCGGGATATTGATGTGCCCATGAGAAAGCAAAAAAACAAAAAGAAGGCCAAAAAGGCTCGATTACGACGTCCTTTTGAGCACAGCGGACCTTTGGTACAGGAGATCAAAGCGAGCAAAATGAAGTATCCACAGAGCTCGAGGATTCATAAGCTTCTTGAGGCGATGCGCCTAGCGATTGACTCGAAGACAAAGGTTGCCGACATGACCAAATTTACCGGTTGGTCCCGGGCCTCGATCTATCGCTATGCGCGGATACTGTCTGAAGGCGGTGGAATCGCAGAACTTTGCACCGTGTCGCGAATCGGTTATCGCGCCTCCACAACCAAGATAACGCCCGACATCGGGGCGACCCTCAAATCAGAGATAAAACGGAAGCGGCTCCGGCGCTCACAAGATATCATCATGTGGCTCGAATGCGGCTTTGGAATCGAGATGAAAGCTAACGGAATATATGCCTGGCTTCGGCGGAATGGTCTGAAGCTGCGGCCGAATTACCCGGACACGAGGGCCCAAAAGGCCTCGGCAAACCAGGGGAAAATGAATTTCCATCCACGTCTCGGCTGGGTGCCCCAATGATAAGCACCGCCGATTGTCGGCGTGTTAGACAGTTGGCTATGTTCGCGCCGCAGGCGTCCATAGGTCTTATTGTTTGGACGCAACTATCATTGTAGCCCAGCACGGGTAATCGATCTGCTGTCCCGAAATCACTTCAAGTGAGCTGGGGCGTTCTGAGAAAAACTAAGCACGCGGCGCACCGAAATAAAATCAGCGCCTTTGTCCCAAAGGAAATAGACCCCGTAAGGGAAACGAGGCGTCATCGCCATACGCATTCCACCGTACCGTTCTCTGAAAATCTGCGGAGACCTTTGTATGAGCGCCATTGTTGCATCAACGCAACGAACGAAATCCACGCCGAGATCAGTTCCTCGCTCCTGATACCAGTCAAAGGCCGATGCTATGTCTGCCTCGGCGCGGGAGCTGACGCGCAAGTCCACCGCCTATTTGCGAGCAAGAATCCGATTCTTTACTTCAGGCCAGGGCGACCCTTCCATTGGATCGCGCGCGTGGTCCGCTACACTCTGATCGAGTTCGCGCTTGTGCCACTCAGGCATTTCCAGCGACTCGGATTTCTGTCCGATCTCGTTCCAAAGTTCTTCGACCAAGAGAAGCTTCTCCGAGGTCGAAAGAGCCATAATCTGCGGAAAATCGGCGACCTTCATGGAGCGAACTTAGATCGGCAATGCCGGCATGACAAGCAGCGACATTGAAATCTTTGCCGCGCCCGAGAAGCCAACGGTCGAAACCCCGTCTATATGCTGAACCGCACCTTCGTGGCCGCCAATTGGCTATGCTCTCGCCGGAGGTGTCCGTAAGTCTTCATGGCAAGGACACCGCCGTCACTGTGCCCCAACCACCCGGCGACCGTGGGAATATCGACTCCCGATTCGATGCAGACGGTCGCAAACAGGTGCCGGAAGTCGTGATGGGTCATGCGCGGGACGCCGGAGCGCGCGCAGGCGCTATCGATGGACTTCTGGCACTCCTTTAGTCGAAGGATGGGGTCGGAGGGCTCCAGGAACGCCTTGCCGTCCTCGGCGAACCGCGCCGCCGACTTCCGCCGTTCGATGATCTTCTTTAGGAGTTCCTGCAAGGGAGCGAAGAGCGGGATGAACCGGTCGGAGGCGTCGGTCTTGTAGCCGTGCAGATGCAGCTGACCCATCTTCCAATCGACATCCTTCCAGAGTGTCAGGGGAGCCTCCCCGATCCGGGCGCCAGTCGTCATGAGAAAGCGGCAAAGGTCGGCGGCCTCCATTCCCCAGCCGCCGCGAGCGCCGTTGTTCTCGATTGCGGCGAGCAGCTTTCCAACCTGCTCCATGCTCGGCAGGTGCAGCTTCTTTTGTGACACCTTCTTCTTCAGCCGGCCGTTGGGGGGGCGGACGAGGACGGCATTGCTGTGGAGTTGGCCCCGCTCGATGGCGATATCGAGCAACCGGCGAAGGGTGTCAATCGACCGGTTGACGGAGGTGGCCGAATTCCCCCGCTGGGCTTTCTTTGCGCCGGGGGCCACATAGTTGGTCCCGACGACCTTGAACCGATTGGCCCATGCGAAGATGACGGGTGGTGTGATCTTCCGAGGCTCCATGGACTCGATCCCGGGCCAGCTCTTCTTGAGCTTTTTTAGGGCCACCAGGCGTGACGATACCGTCCGGGGACGGAAGTCGGCGTTCTCCTTGGTCCGCTTCTCATAGACCTCCATCAGTTCTCCCATGACGGCTCTCCCAGATTGCACATGGATGTCACTCGCCCGGAGCGCGGCCATCTCGTCTGCCTTGTCCGCCACCCGCAGCTTCGCGACCGAGTACACATCGGTGTCCAGACGGACCCATTTCTGCTTGCCGCTTATCGTGAACCTTCCGTAATACTGACCGCTCTGTTGGTTGCGTAGTAGGCATTGTACGTTCGTTCTTTCCCACACACTTTTCTTCGTGGAGGCTTGCGATTTCATGCTTCCACTGTAGAAAATGACTGTAGAAAGATGCAAGCGTACAGTCCTAAGTAACGTATCAACAACAATAAGCCAGGGTAGCTCAGTGGTAGAGCAGAGGACTCATAAGCCTTTGGCCGCGGGTTCGATCCCCGCCCCTGGCACCATTTTCAATCAGCGGGTTAGGTGAGAATTGGAACACCCTTTCCACCTTCCTT
>Ga0302320_10020830_pt1 | contig 13044 bp, 7 predicted proteins | sample Bog_T0_3_FD_202130 | JGI IMG/M metagenome (GOLD analysis project Ga0302320, IMG submission 202130) | Peat permafrost microbial communities from Stordalen Mire near Abisko, Sweden - Bog_T0_3 | ecosystem: Environmental > Terrestrial > Soil > Wetlands > Peat | place: Sweden: Abisko, Stordalen Mire...
CGCAGATATTTATTGTAGCTGTGGGCGCCAAAATCAAACGAGGATAGCCACGTCAGAATCTGCGATTTTTTCAAGTCCCTGGCCCGGACTTCTCCCCACTGCTTTTTGATTCGTCCGGTGATTTCCTTTTTCTGTCGGACGGTTCCAGCGGCCTGATGCTTGACCGTCAAAAGGTATCTGTCGCAAAGCTCTTTCACGGTGAGCCGCGCCAGTGACGGATCGAGGCGATTCAGATCCTTCCGGTAATCGCGGAGTTTCCGACGCGCTTCGGGCAGGCTTTTGGTTTCGAGGCTGCTCTTGAACTGCTTGCCGTTTAGCCGAACGACGCCATAGTAGGTTCCGCTGCTCGGATTCTGATAGAGACATTCCCCCACCCTCCGAAATGACGACCCCATGGACGCAACCCCCTCTTGTTCGAGTATCTTTTCCATGCCCCGATCATACAGGTTACCAAGTCGGGTTACCAATTATATTTTCGTATTTTTTATACAATGTAAGTCATTTGTAATAAGCAACTAGAGAAATAAGATTGAAAGCTATCCTGATCCTTCGACAAGCTCAGGATGACGGATTGCATAGAGAATGGTCTGTGTAGAGGTCTCAAGCTATCTCCTAAATCAATCCTGATACTCCTCCATAGGCAGGCATGAGCAGACCAGATTGCGGTCGCCATAGACATTGTCGATGCGGCCTACGGCGGGCCAGAATTTGTGCTCGCGCAGCCAGGGCGCGGGATAGGCGGCGACTTCGCGGCTGTAGGGGTGGTCCCACGTGTCAGCGGTGACGGCGGCGACGGTGTGGGGCGCGTTTTTGAGCGGGTTGTTGTCGCGAGACCATTCGCCCGAGGCGATGCGTTGCATCTCGGCGTGGATCGCGAGGAGCGCGTCGCAAAAGCGGTCGAGTTCCGCCTTCGATTCGCTCTCAGTCGGTTCGATCATCATCGTGCCGGGCACGGGAAATGAAATGGTCGGCGCATGAAAGCCGTAATCCATGAGGCGCTTGGCGATGTCCTCGACTTCGACGCCCGCAGTCTGCTTCCACGAACGCACATCGAGGATGAACTCGTGCGCGACCATGTTGGAATGGCCGCGATAGAGCACCGGGATGGCGGGTTCGAGGCGCGTGGTCATGTAGTTGGCGTTGAGGATGGCCGTCTGCGCCGCGCGCTTGAGCCCCTCGCCGCCGAGCATGGCGATGTACATCCACGAGATGACGAGGATGCTCGCGCTGCCCCATGGCGCCGCGCTGACCGCGCCTTCACGGCGGCGCGCTTCGCCGGGCGGGATGACCGCGTGACCGGGAAGATACGCCGCGAGATGCGCCGCTACCGCGATGGGCCCGACGCCAGGTCCGCCGCCGCCGTGCGGAATGCAAAAGGTCTTGTGCAGGTTCATGTGGCAGACATCGATGTCGAAATCGCCGGGACGGCAAAGCCCGACCTGCGCGGTGAGATTCGCACCGTCCATGTAGACCTGTCCGCCGTGCGAGTGGATGATTTCCGCCGCCTCGACAATGGTGTCCTCAAAAGCGCCGTGGGTTGAAGGATAGGTGATCATCGCGCAAGCCAGATCGCCCGAGTGCTCGTCGGCTTTCGCGCGAAGATCGGCGAGGTCGATGTTGCCTCCTGCATCGCAGGCAACGGGGACGACTTTCATTCCCGCCATGGCCGCGCTGGCCGGATTGGTTCCGTGAGCCGAAACCGGGATGAGGCAAATGCGGCGGTCTTCCTGGCCACGCGCCTGATGGTACGCACGAATCGCGAGCAGTCCGGCGTATTCGCCCTGCGCCCCGGCGTTGGGTTGGAGCGAGACGGCGGCCATGCCGGTGATTTCGCCGAGCCATTCCTCGAGCTGCCGGAAAAGGGTGAGGTAGCCGCGTGCCTGGTCGGTCGGTGCGAAGGGATGGAGCCGGGCCGTGGCGAGCCACGATACGGGCAGCATCTCGACCGTGGCGTTGAGTTTCATCGTGCACGAGCCGAGCGGGATCATCGAGTGGCAGAGCGACAGGTCGCGCGATTCGAGCTTGCGGATGTAGCGCAGCATTTCCGTTTCGGTGTGGTGCGAATTGAAAACGGGATGCGTGAGGTAAGCGCTCGCGCGGCGCAAATGGGCAGGCCATGCAGCGGGCGTCTCGGCCAGCAAACGCTCCGTGCGGATGGTCTCCTGGCCCTTGCCGAAGATTTTCAGGAGCGCATCGAGATCGGCGAGGTTGGTGGTTTCATCGAGCGAAACGCCGACCGTGTCGGCATCGATCAGGCGGAGGTTGACGCCGCGCGAAACGGCTTCCTGCAGAAGCTCGTGCGCGCTCCATTTATCCGACGTGGTGATGCGAAGCGTGTCGAAAAACGGCTCCTGACCGATTTTGTAACCGAGCGCGACGAGGGCCGCGCCGAGGCGGGCGGTCATGCGATGGACGCGCTCGGCAATGTCGCGCAGGCCTTCCGGGCCGTGGTAAACGGCGTACATCGAGGCCATGATGGCGAGCAAAACCTGCGCGGTGCAGATGTTGCTGGTGGCCTTGTCGCGACGGATGTGCTGCTCGCGAGTCTGGAGCGCGAGGCGCATCGCGGGCTTGCCCTGCGCGTCGTGCGAGACGCCGATGAGGCGCCCCGGCATGTGGCGCTTGAGTTCGTCCTTCGTCGCGAAGAAGGCGGCGTGCGGCCCGCCATAACCGAGCGGCACGCCGAAGCGTTGCGCGGAACCGACGGCAACGTCCGCGCCGAATTCACCCGGCGGCTTGAGCACCGCCAGCGCCAGCAGATCGGTGACCATGGCGACTTTGCCGCCGACCTTGTGGACGAGCTGGATGAATTTCCCGTAGTCGATGATTGCGCCGTAGGTGTCGGGGTATTGGAGCAGCGCGCCGAAGTAGTCGGAGTCGGGATTGAAATCGCGCGCGTCGTCGATGACGAGCTCGATGCCCTGCGGCGCCGAGCGCGTGCGCAAGACGTCGAGGGTCTGCGGATGGCAGGCGTTGGAGACGAAGAAGCGATGCGCCGCCGGGTTGACCCGGACGTTGTGAAGCATGGTCATCGCCTCGGCAGCGGCGGTGGCTTCGTCGAGCATCGAGGCGTTCGCGATATCGAGGCCGGTGAGGTCGGCGACCATGGTCTGGAAGTTGAGGAGCGCTTCCAGTCGGCCCTGGGCAATCTCGGCCTGGTAAGGCGTGTAGGCAGTGTACCAGCCGGGATTTTCGAGGATGTTGCGCTGGACGACCGGCGGCGTGATGGTGTCGTAGTACCCCTGCCCGATGAACGAGCGGAAGACTTTGTTTTGGCCCATGATGCCGCGCAGCGTTTCGATGGCTTCGCGCTCGCCCTTGGGCGCAGGCAGTTCGAGCACGCGGCGCATGCGGATGGCTGGCGGCACGACGGCGTCGGCGAGCTCGTCGAGCGACGCGTAGCCGAGCGGTTTGAGCATCGTCGCGACATCCTCGGGCTGCGGGCCGATGTGGCGGCGCGCAAAGGTGTCGAGCGGGGCAAAGGGATTGCCTGATGCTGTTTTCAGGGGCGTAGGAAGAGTTTCAGGCAAGGGTGGAGTAAGAAATGTCGCGGCAATGGGCGCGGTCCGGGCTTCGAGCATTGTTCATGCTAAAATCCATCACGGACAAATCAAGCGGGATCAACCGGTTTTTGACGGAATGTTTGACAGAAAAACATGAAAGCATGAAGACAGGAAGGGCGTTCCGCGCTTTTTTTTTGCGCCGGGGCCCGGTCAATGCGGTTTCGGCGTAGGGGTCACCCGGATGACATGCGGGGGTTGGTCCGACATCAACCAGGAATCGAACATCACTAATCCCATGGCCAAAAGCGCCACGATGAGAAGGACGAACGCGACTTTCATTGATCCAAACTTAAATCGCTTCGGTTCGCCGTTCCAGTCGATTTTTGGTCGCTGCTCCCAAGCAACTTGGGAACGAGGGAATCTTCTTAATCAGGAGTGTCCATGCCCACAACATCTCCTCCGATACATTTTCCCGTGTAAGCATCTATCCAAAAGCTAATTGGGTAGTGAAAGTGAACAGGTGGATGCGGAGGGTTTTCCATCAGCACTCAAGGATGCTTATGAAACCAGAAAACCCACGCCAAGCGCGCTGGCGATTTTTTTTGATGCTCGGGACATACAATCTGCAAATAGGCCCCGATTGGCTTAGCGTCCGTCCAACCTTCAGAATAGTGCCACGGAAATACAGACTTGGCCTTATCCCAAAATTTGTCTGATGCGATTTTGGAACGGACTTTCTCGAGGGCTTGCTCCATTTTCATGGGTTCTCCCTTCTCTTCAGAATAGGAAGTGGATTGCTTGATTTGAACGAGCACCGGACTATGGCCTTCGGGAATTTCCATGATTACGTCGTCATCCGAAAAAAAGTTTCCCTTGCTGTCGACTCTCGGCCATTGAATCATCCATCTGCCTACGTGGTACTTTGAGTTTGAGTATTGTTGATCAAATCTGGCTTTCGCCTCACCGAGTTTCATCTTAATCTGTGGTGTCAGCACCTTCAGGAAAGAGTTCCCGACCTGAATTGCTTGCTCTTTGGTCCACTTAGGTTCGTCCGGTTTGTCGTAATACGGGGCATAGGATTCATAGAGACTATTAAATAGCTGATTGTCGGAATACCAAGTCAGAGAATCATCGGCTTGTAAAAATGTGAATTCATGCGAAGCGCCATCACTTAGTTTGATGGTCGGTCCCCGCCCTGTGCCGAACTCATCGTTATCCACATCCATCCTAATCGGTGGCACAGTCGGAGTCATCGCGGGCAGGTGCAGTTCTGTGCAAACCTGGTTGAAGCCCTCCAACACTTTGTCGGCATCTACCGATAGCCTCAATCTAGTACTTGTTATATCCTTCGCCGGAGAGATCGCCTTTATCCCGTGTAAATAGAGGAGCAATGCGGCACAGGCCAGCATAAGGCTCAACGCCCCGAGCAGGACGCGCTTCATGAACCAGAGGCTACAAGGGGGACTCGCTAGCTCCAACTCATTTTTTTTGCCAGATCGGCGCGACTCGTGCTTCAATCCCGGACACCTTATGGCATACAAAGACATCACTCCTCCGGCTGGCGGCAAAATCTCGATTAAAGACGGCGTCCTGACGGTCCCGGATCAACCGGTGATTCCGTTCATTCGCGGCGACGGCACGGGCCGCGACATCTGGGCGGCGAGCGAGCGCGTTTTCGATGCGGCGGTAGAGAAGGCTTACGGCGGCAAGAAAAAGATCGCATGGTTCGAGGTGTTCGCGGGCGAGGCCTCGAAGACCAAGTTCGACAACTGGCTGCCGGACGACACGGTCGAAGCGTTCAAGGAATTTCTGGTCGGCATCAAGGGACCGCTCACAACGCCGGTCGGCGGCGGCATCCGCTCGCTCAATGTGGCGCTGCGCCAGATGCTCGATCTCTACGTCTGCCTGCGCCCGGTCCAATATTTTAAGGGCGTCCCCTCCCCGGTGAAGAATCCCGAGAAGGTCGACGTGGTCATCTTCCGCGAAAATACCGAGGACATCTATGCGGGCATCGATTTCGAGGCGGGTAGCGAGCCGGCGCTGAAGATCATCGAGTTCCTGAAAGAGAATTACCCGAAGGAATTCAAGAAGATCCGCTTTGGCGCTGAGCAGCCCGGCACGGTTGGCATCGGCATCAAGCCGGTGTCGCGGCCCGGCACGGAGCGGCTGGTGCGCGCGGCGATCAAATACGCGGTCGAGCAGAAAAAGAAGTCGGTGACGTTCGTCCACAAGGGCAACATTATGAAGTACACCGAAGGCGCTTTTCGCGACTGGGGTTACGACCTGGCCAAGAAGGAATTCGGCGGTGTTGAGATCGACGGCGGGCCGTGGTGCAAGCTGCCCGGCGGCGTCATCATCAAGGACGCCATCGCCGACATCACGCTCCAGCAGGTGCTCACGCGCGCGGAGGACTTCGATGTCATCGCGACGCTCAACCTCAACGGCGATTATCTCTCCGACGCGCTCGCGGCGCAGGTCGGGGGCATCGGCATCGCGCCGGGCGGCAATTGCAATTACATCACCGGGCATGCGATCTTCGAGGCGACCCACGGCACCGCGCCCAAGTACGCCGACAAGGACATGGTCAACCCCGGCTCGGTCGTGCTCTCGGGCGAGATGATGTTCCGCTATCTGGGCTGGGGCGAGGCTGCGGACTTGATCCTGAAGGGGCTCAACGGCGCGATTGCGAGCAAGAAAGTCACTTATGATTTCGCGCGGCAAATGGAAGGCGCGACGAAGATCAAGTGCTCGGAGTTCGGCGACAATATTATCGCGCATATGTGATGGTAGCCGCTTAAGGACAACGTTTAAGCGCGGTTATGTCAAAGCATGCCTTTGAAACAAAACAGGCGAATACGAATGTCGTTAATATAAGTGGTGTTGGAAACAAGTTTTGAGCAACGACATTTTTTTTCGAGAACGAGCTAAAACCCTTCACATTTATTGTTAACCAATTGGAAAAAAGATGTTAATACACCAATAAAAGCCTAAAACACAGTTGACTTGGTGCCACTCTAGGCGAACATCAAATTATGAGCAGCAAGCAGGAAACCGGGAATGTGGCCGACTGCGCGGTGCGTGCGGAGCAAGCCGAGACATGGACAGATCAAGCCGATATATGTACTGCGCAGGACGAAACGCATGTAGAGCTTGAGCGGAGAATCGCCGAGCTTGCCGCCCGCAACGAAGAGTTGCTCCTTTCGAAACAACAACTGGTGCTGCAAAGCACCGCGTTGGAAACCGCCTCCAACGCCGTCGTCATCACAGATATCAAGGGAAATATTCTTTGGGTCAACCCGGCCTTCACCGCCCTGACGGGCTACAGCGCCGAGGAGGTTATCGGGAAGAATCCGCGTCTGCTCAAATCCGGCAAACACGACCAGGAATTTTACAAAAAGCTTTGGGACACCATCCTCGCCGGCAAGACATGGCGTGGCAGCTTCACGAACCGCCGCAAGGATGGAACGCTCTATCACGACGAGCATACGATCACCCCGGTCCGTTCCGACGAAGGCGTCATCACGCATTTTGTCGCGATCATGAACGACATGACGGAGCGTCGGCGGACGGAGGAAGCGTTGCAGGAAAGCGAGGCCAAATTTCGAGCGCTCTTCAACGCGGCCAACGACGCCATTTTCGTGACGCATAATAACGTCTTCGTGGATTGCAACGCCCAAGGGCTGAAGGTCTGCGGCGTGACGCGCGATCAGCTTATCGGGCAATCACCGGCCCGTTTCTCGCCTCCCACGCAGCCTGATGGCCAGAATTCGCAGGAAAAAGCAAATGCGATCCACGAACGCGCGCTGGCGGAGGGACCGCAGTTTTTTGAATGGGCGCATCTCCGTCCCGATGGGACACAAGTCCATTCCGAAATTAGCCTCACCCGGTTCGACCTGCACGGCGAGCCGCACTTTCAGTCCATCGTGCGCGACATCACCGAGCGCAAACGGGCCGAGGCGCGAATTATGGAACAGGCGTCGCTCCTGGACAACGCGCGGGAGGCAATCATGGTTCGCGACTTTGAAGGAAAATTTCTCTATTGGAACAAGGGCGCCGAGCGTATGTACGGCTGGACGAGCCAGGAAGCCCTTGGGCGGAGTGTTATGGAATTGCTCCATACCGATCCTAAAAAGTTTGAAGAAGCCAAGCAACTGACGATCAGCCAGGGCGAATGGCAAGGCGAACTCGAGCACATCACCAAGGACCAACGCAAGATCATCAGCGAGATACGCTGTACTCTTATTTGCGATCATGACGGGCGTCCCCAATCGATCCTCTCGATCACTTCCGACATCACGGAAAAGAAAAAGCTGGAAGCCCAATATATGCAGGCACAGCGCATGGAAAGCATCGGCACGCTGGCTGGTGGCATCGCGCATGATTTCAACAATATCCTTGGGGCAACCTTGATGCACTTGGGGCTGTTGAAGCAAAACCCGGAGCTGACCGCGGACATTAAGGAATCTCTCAAGGAGATTGAAGAGGAGACCCTTCGGGCGACCAACCTCACGCGCCAGCTCTTGATGTTCAGCCATCCACAAATGCTCAGGATCCGTACATTGGACATGACCAAGCTGGTCAACGACCTGCTGAAAATGTTGCGGCGGTTATTGAATGAGAACATCAAGATTAATTTTCAGGGTTCGTCCGATGAGACTTGGATCGATGCCGATCTGGGCATGGTGGAACAAGTGGTGATGAATCTCTGCCTTAACGCGCGCGATGCCATGCCCAAAGGAGGAAGTTTGACGCTGGCCACCATGCTGGCTGAGATCGAGGAGGGCGTTGCCCGGCCCCATCCGGATGCCCACCCGGGACGTTTTGTTTGCCTGTCCGTCACCGACACCGGGTGCGGCATGGACAAAAGCGTTTTGGAGCGGCTCTTCGAGCCCTTTTTTACCACCAAGGACGAGGGCAAAGGGACCGGTTTGGGGCTGGCCACCGTTTACCGGATTGTCAAACAACACCAAGGCTGGGTCGAAGTGAAAAGCGAGCTTGGACAGGGCAGTTCGTTTCGGGTCTATTTGCCCGCCGGGGCCAAGCCGCCGGACGTCTCGGCAGTCGCCGACCATGAAGATGAGATTAAGGGCGGCGGCGAGACGATCTTGATCGTTGAGGACAACCTTCCCATGCGCCGGGTTGCTTCGTTAAGCCTGCGCCAATTGGGCTACGCCGTGCTTGAGGCTGGCGATGGGGTGGAAGCCTTGAGCGTTTGGCAGGAGCACCAGGAAAAAATTGAGCTGCTCTTTACGGACATGGTGATGCCCGGCCCCATGACCGGGCTTGATTTGGCCGTGCGCCTCAAAAAAGAGAAGAATTCCTTGAAGATAATTATTTCCAGCGGATATAGTGCGGACTTGGCCGAATCACCCTTGGTTGCCGGGCAGGAAATCCCCTGCCTGCAAAAACCATATCAAGGCCGTGTTTTGGCAAAGCTGGTTCGGCGCTGCCTGGACAAGCGTTGAGCTGCGGACGGCACAATCGGTTGCAAGAATTAACGACATGAGCGTGAAATTGCTGCTGGTGGATGACCATCCCATGATGCTCCATGGGTTGCGCGAAGTGCTGGCCCGACAGCCCAACTTGACGCTGCTGGGCGAAGCCTTGACGGGCGCAATGGCATTAAAGCTAACGCAAGAATTGAAGCCGGACTTGGTCATCATGGATGTGCACCTGCCAGACGTGAGCGGCATCACCGCCGCCCGGCAGATTCTCGACACCTGCCCCTCCATCAAGGTGCTCGTTTTCTCGAGTGATGCCGGCCATTCCCTGGTTAACGATGCCCTGCAGGCCGGGATCTGTGGATATATATTGAAAGGGGGCGCCGTGGACGAGTTGATTGGCGCCATTGACATCGTGATGGCGGGCAAACTCTATTTTAGCCCCGTAGTGGGCGCCGGCGTTTTGGAGGATTATCGGGAGAGTCTCCGTAAGGAGTCGGAGCCTGCGAAGCCAAGGTTGTCCGAGCGGGAAAAGCACTTGCTTCGGCTAATTGCCGAGGGCCGCCGCAACAAGGAAATGGCGGCGAGTCTGAAGTTAAGTTCCAACTCGGTTGAAACCTATCGCGCGCGCTTGATGAAAAAAATCAACTGTCCAAGCACAGCCGAATTGGTTCGTTACGCCATTCGCGAAGGCATCGCGACGCTTTAGAGTCTTTTCCACTTAAGTTGACGCAGGTCAATGAGGGGAATCGCTTCCTGTGCGCTTCGCGCGCCCGGACAACAAGTGTAGTCCGGGCCACCCAGAAAGAGGCGACAAGTCTATTCCATTCGGAAGCAGATCCCTTGATGCCGGAACGAAGTCTGTTCTCCTCTGAACTGCAATATTTTCCCGTCAGGATTGAAGCGATTCCTCTTCGCGCAATCACTTCATTTTATTTCCGCGAAAGCAGAAATCGACGTTGTAACACACCTGCCCTGAGTCACGTTTTTCCGCGATATTGTGCGGGTTTCCATACACCAAGAATGCTGTTTTATGTCACTCAAGAGATCGGCCCTCGCTCCGATGACAGCAGTATTAGCGGAATTTGCAGCCAATTGTGAAGCTGCCTGATTACGCCCAAAACGCAGGCCGCCCAACAACCACCAATTATTTTCCATGGATGAGATCGTAAAAGAATTTCTTGTTGAAAGCTACGAAAGCCTGGACCGTCTCGATCGGGATTTGGTCGCCCTTGAAAAGGATCCCCACGCGAAAGAAACACTCGGGAGCATTTTTCGCACGATCCACACCCTCAAGGGCAGCAGTGGTTTTCTTGGCTTCGCAAAGTTGGAAGCCATAGCCCATGTCGGCGAAAATTTGCTCAGCAAGCTGCGCGACGGCGTCATCACCATCAACCCGGAGCTTGCCAGCGCCCTGCTCGACACGGTCGATGTCGTCCGTTTCATGCTCGGCCAGATCGAGGCTACAGACCAGACGGGCGATAAGGATTTCAGCAGCTTGATTGATCGGCTTGCTCGATTAAACGATGCCGCAAGCGGCGATCCGGGATCGAGCCCGAGCCCAGTCCCAAATCCGGTTCCAAGCCCGGCCCTGAGTCCGGCAGATGCGCTCGCGCAGCCGATTTCACCCGTCCAAGAGCAAGAACCCACACCCGCCCCGGAGCAAGTGGCCGTCGTCGCCCCGGACGCAATTCCTGTCCCTACTATGAAAGCCGAGCCAACCATAACTCCTCCTCCAGCCGCGAAAGCCTCATCCACCTTGCCGGAGACTCCAGCGCCAATCGCGGAACCAGTGAGCGTGCCTCACGCGCCCGTTGCTCCAACGTCTTCCTTGCCTGAGGAATCCGTGCAGGCAACTGCCGAGGTTAAAGGTGGCACCGTCTCGGACGGCACGATTCGCGTCGATGTCGGGTTGCTCGACAAGTTGATGAATCTCGTGGGCGAACTGGTGCTTGCCCGTAATCAGGTTTTGCAGTTTACCAGTCAGCGCGCCGACAGCGCCTTCCTGGCGACATCCCAACGGCTCAATCTCATCACGACCGAATTGCAGGGAAGCGTGATGAAGACCCGCATGCAGCCCATCGGCAATGTGTGGAGCAGATTGCCGCGCGTGGTTCGCGACCTCGCCACCAACTGCGGGAAACAAGTCCGCATCGAGATGGAAGGCAAGGAGACCGAGCTCGATAAGACCATCATCGAGGCAATCAAGGACCCTCTCACGCACATCGTGCGCAACTCGGTCGACCACGGAATTGAAACGGCCGAGGTGCGCGTCGCTCAGGGCAAGCCCGAGGAAGGCTGCCTGAAAATGCGGGCTCTCCACGAGGGCGGACAGGTTATCATTGAAATCACCGATGACGGCGCCGGAATTGATCTGGAACGGGTGAAGCACAAGGCCTTGCAACAAGGTTTGATTACCACCGAGGTGGCCACCCGCATGAGCGACCATGAAGCCGTGCATCTCATTTTTCTGCCCGGCTTTTCGACAGCTGAAAAAGTCACCAACGTATCGGGACGCGGCGTTGGAATGGACGTTGTCAAAACCAACATTGAAAAAATCGGCGGCACGGTCGATTTGCAGAGCCAGCCCGGCAAGGGCACCTCGCTGAAAATCAAGATTCCGCTGACGCTCGCCATCATTCCCGCGCTTATCGTTACCAGTGGCGGCAATCGTTTCGCCATCCCGCAGGTCAGCCTGCTGGAATTGGTGCGCTTGGAAAGCGAGCAAGCCAGCAAGCAGGTGGAATTCATCCACGGCGCACCGGTCTACCGCCTGCGCGGTCAGCTCCTTCCGCTTGCCTATTTGAATCGCGAGCTGAAGATCGCGGACAAGTCTGAATCCGACCAGGCGGCGACCAACATCGTCGTTCTCCACGCCGATGGCCATCCCTTCGGGCTGGTGGTGGATGAGATCAACGACACGGAAGAAATCGTCGTCAAACCGCTGGGCAAACAACTCAAGGGCGTCGCTTCATTTGCGGGCGCGACCATCATGGGCGACGGGCGCGTGGCGCTCATTCTCGACGTGCTTGGGCTGGCCCAGGGCGCGCATGTGGTGGCCGAAGTGCGCGACCGCTCGGGCCTCGACAAATCGTCCCAGGCCAACAAAACCATTGATGCGCGCCAGACCCTCCTCCTCTTCGAGGCCGGCCAGGGCAGCCGGATGGCGATTCCTCTTTCGATGGTTGCGCGGCTGGAAGAGTTCCCCGCTTCCCAAGTCGAGCATTCCGGCGCGCAGGAAGTGGTTCGCTATCGGGGCCAGATCCTGCCGCTCATCCGCGTCTCAAAGCACGTTCCGGCGATTACCAAAGACTCAATGGAAAGCGATCCGATGCAGGTGGTGGTTTACTCCGAAAACGGACGCAGCGTCGGTCTGGTTGTCGGTCGCATCAGCGACATCGTTCAGGAAGCGATCACGGTCAAGCGCCACTCGCACGGCAACGGCATCTTCGGTTCGGTTGTCGTTCAGGAAAAGGTCACCGACCTGCTCGACGTGCAAGCCGTCATTCGCGAAGCCGATCCTTTGTTTTATCCGGCCACAACTCCTCTTAAGGCAGCAGCTTGAAAACCCATAACCCCATCATCCCATGAGCGACAGCAAACAATACGCAACTTTCTTTCTCGGAAACCTGTTTCTCGGCGTCGAGGTGCGCAAAGTCCAGGAAGTCATCCGCTACCAGGAAATGACCCGTGTCCCGCTGGCACCGAACATGGTCCAGGGTCTCATCAATCTGCGCGGGCAAATTGTCACGGCGATCGATCTGCGCCGCCGCCTCGAACTTCCCGCGCTAGAGGAAAATCGACTCCCCATGAACGTGGTCGTGCGCAGCGACGACGGAGCCGTAAGCCTGCTCGTGGACGAAATCGGCGACGTTGTGGAAATCGAGGACGAAACGTATGAGCGCCCCCCGGAAACACTCACGGGCGTGGCGCGAGAATTGGTTACAGGAGTCTATAAACTTAAAGATCAGCTTCTGCTGATTCTCGACACCGATTTAACTGTCACCATTCCCACAGCCTATAACAAAACTCAGATAAGCAGAAACTAAAAAACCAACCCCCATCACTTGTCAGGAACCAAAAATAGGTGGGGGCCGTGC
>Ga0302320_10020831_pt1 | contig 13044 bp, 13 predicted proteins | sample Bog_T0_3_FD_202130 | JGI IMG/M metagenome (GOLD analysis project Ga0302320, IMG submission 202130) | Peat permafrost microbial communities from Stordalen Mire near Abisko, Sweden - Bog_T0_3 | ecosystem: Environmental > Terrestrial > Soil > Wetlands > Peat | place: Sweden: Abisko, Stordalen Mire...
GTGCGCGCGATTGGCATGTCCACCTGGGGCGCTGCCTGCGCATGGAAGAACAGTTATCAGAGCGCCCAGGCGGCCGTGCAGACCGAGTTGAAACCATTCACCAATTCCGACCGGCCCGTGTTGGTGTCTTCCGCATTTTTATATGAAGCCGCCGCAATGGGAGTTAAAAACGCCATCAATTCCGACTGGTACTTTGACCATGCCCGACGGCTGACCGACGTTGAAATGGATGCCCTGATTCGACTGCAGCCGCCGAAACTGGTGTTGACGCAATTCGATTATTATCGCGGGCTTAAGGGGCCTGTGTCCCAGCTTCAGCAACACACCGAACTGGTGGCTGTTCAAGTGCGTGATCTCGCGGCGTTGCCGGTGCCGGATGCGTTCCACTCGATGCAACGAGTGGTGCAGAACATTTCCTGGGCGCCGGTGATCGTGGATTTGGATTGGAAAAAGCCGCCTTCCCCGTGAAAGAACCGGCGGTTACACGGCGCGGGTGCTCAGGAATGCACCCGTCATTTCCCCGTCGTGGCGGTCTCGAGGTGCGCGGTGTCGCTGGCTGTGAGTTGAGAGGCGGCCAGAATTTTTTGCAGGCGATCAAACAGGCCGCGCGCGATCATGGCATTGCCCTTGTCGCCAAAGTGGTAGCAGTCCAGGAACAACCGGTCAGGTGTTTTCTGCGTGTCGAAAACGTCCGTGAGGTTTACATAAACGAAGTTGTCCAGTTTTATCGCGGATAGCTGCGAATCCATGAGCCCGTAACATTGGGAGAAGTAATTTGAGCCGGTAATTGTATGATCAATGGTGGCCAAGGTGACGAGATTGTGATGCTCGGCTTCATCCAGCGGTTTTTTGGTCAAAGCCAGTGTTGGCTGCAGGCAATAAACGTATCGGACATTTGTCAGGCTCAGGGCAAACGCGCTCATCCTCACATTCCGGACCAACCGCTCCGCCACGAGGGAAGGCGCAATCGGGTGAGACTCATTGGTTACAATGTCCGTCATGGGTTTCCGTTGGAATTCCTTGGAGGCCCAGTCCAGAACGTGCCAGTTGAATTCTTCCTGATAAGTGCGGAACCAAAGGACGTTCCGGCCGAGCGAGCCCCAGTGGACATCGTTGTTGCCGGAAAAGGAAATGACCAGGTCGGGCTGCAGGTCCAACAGCCTGTTTTCAATGATGATCCGCTCCTGCGTGGACGCCCACGAGGGGGTGGCCAGGGTGAAGACCTCGTAATTATATTTTGTGGCGGGGGCTAATTCTTTTTCCAAAATCGAATTCAGATAGCTGCCAATCGTCTTGTCCTGGCTGGAAGCGCCGGAGCCGTACGCCGTCGAGCCGCCAACAATGAAAATGCGAAACGTTCCCGGTGGTTTAGGCCGGGTAATTTCCTTGTCTGACCGGCACTGCAATGAATTGATGAAGGCGTTGTGGTGCTGTCCGGGTTCGGGGGCCACTCCCACAAACGGGGTCATGACGGTGGCGACGTTGTAGGAGTAATCATCCATGGCCGCCACGGCGGTTTTTGGATCGTCATAGGCCTCGGCGAACTGGACTTTTTCGCGTGGTTTGAGCATGGCCAGGCGCGTTTCGCTTTTGGAAACGGCCTGGAAATCCTTGCGGATTTGCCGGGTGGCAAACCCGTAGCCCAGGATCAGGCCGAGGCCAAGTGGCACCATGATCAGCACCGTCGGCAGCAGCGCCAGGACCAATTTCTTTTTGGCGGATCTCAAAACAAGGTGTAGATGAACGGAGCCACGCCGGTGCTGGAAAGGAAAATAAGCAGCGCGAGCACCAACATGACCAGCACCAGCGGCACCAGCCACCATTTTTTGCTTTCCTTCAAATAGCCTGACAGGTCCTGCAAAAAGCCGCCGCTTTCCTCTTCGGTTGCTTTTTCGAACTCGGATTTTTTCTTGTCACTCATAAATATTGCCGTAGATGGTTAATGCTGCCGGAAGTAACGCCGCACGTCGGTGGTCGCCGGCTTTCGGACCCAGTAACTGGCGCGGCCGGGCGATGCCTTGAGGTCCAGCGCGTCTCGTCCGGTGAGCCGAAAGAACAGCGCCAGGGGCGTTATTACCCCGTAGAAAATTAGCGCCAGCACCAGTTCGGAGACAATAAAGTTCAGCGGAAAAGCCACTTTCATCCAACCGACAAAGAGCCAGCGGAGGAGGCTGGGCTTGGCCAATCCGGCGAGGCCCATGAACAAAGCAATGGCGGCGAGGACAATTCCCGCGCGGTGATGGCCGATCCGGTATTGGTGCACCGCCAGGGCGCCAAAGGCCAAAAAGCCCACGCAACCAAACTGCCGCAATATCCGGCGATCTGGATGGGAATTAATTTCCGACCATTTCATAATTTTCGCGTGTCAGTCGGCTCCAAATTGCGCCAGGTGTTGTTCGCGTTTTGTTTCCGATACCACCTCGGTCATTTGGTCTTTTTCCAGAACAAAATTTTCCAGCACCAGCGCATCGAGGCCGGTGGCCAGGAAACAACGATAGGCTTCTTCGGGCGTGCATACGATCGGTTCGCCGCGCACGTTAAAGCTGGTATTGACGATGACGCCGCAGCCCGTCAGCGCCTCAAAGGCCTTCATCAGCCGGTAAAAGCGTCCGTGCCGCTCTTCATCCACCGTTTGGACGCGGGCGCTGTAATCCACATGGGTAATGACCGGCAAAGTTGAGCGGACGACGGTGACGCGTTTCATCAGGTCGGGGGACTGGGCCATCGTCTTGCGATCGGTTTCACTGAGGGCCGCGCGATGCTTCTCGCCAACCTGTGCCACCATCAACATATAGGGGCTCTCCTGGCCAGGCTTCATTTCAAAGTAATCTGATACTCGCTCTTGCAGCACGCAGGGGGCAAAGGGCCGGAAGCTTTCGCGAAATTTAATTTTGAGGTTCATGCGGGTCTGCATGGTGTCATCGCGTGGATCGCCGATGATGCTGCGGGCGCCCAGCGCGCGCGGGCCAAATTCCATCCGCCCGTGAAACCAGCCAACTACTTTGCCTTGGGCCATCAACTGGGACACGTCCTGCAGCAAATCTTCCTCGCGGGCATGTTGCCGGCAGGGCGCACCGGTCTTCGAGATGAATTCAGCAACTGAATCATTCGAGAACTTCGGACCGAGCAGGCTGCCCTTCTGCAGATCGCGGCCTTTGACCACCCGTGGCTTGTCCAAGAGTTGGTGCCAGACGAATAAGGCGGCTCCGAGCGCCCCGCCCGCGTCGCCGGCAGCCGGCTGGACCCAAATGTCATCAAAGATATTCTGGCGCAAAAGCACTCCGTTGGCGACGCAATTGAGGGCCACGCCCCCCGCCAATACGAGATTGCGCTTGCCGGTCTGTTGCCGGGCTTCCTTGGCCATGCGCACCATGACTTCCTCCGTCACCTTTTGAATGCTCGCCGCCAGGTCCATGTGGCGCTGTTCGAGGATGGATTCGGATTTCCGTGGCGGCCCGCCAAAGAGAGCATCGAACCGCTCGTTTGTCATCGTCAACCCCTGGCAGTAGTTGAAATACTCCAGGTTCATCCGGAAGCTGCCGTCGGCTTTGAGATCAATCAGATGTTTCAGGATTTTGTCCCGGTACAGCGGCTGGCCATAGGGGGCCAGACCCATGAGTTTATATTCGCCGCTGTTTACCTTGAAGCCGCAGTAATAAGTGAAGGCCGAATAAAGCAGCCCGAGCGAATGCGGGAAACGCATCTCTTGAAGGAGGCGCAGACGGTTGCCTTCGCCGACGCCGATGCTGGCCGTGCCCCATTCCCCCACGCCATCAACCGTCAGCACGGCTGCCTCTTCAAAAGGGCAGGGGAAAAAGGCACTGGCGGCATGACTTTCATGGTGTTCCGTAAAAATAAATTTTGCCTTCCTCGCCTCTTTGAGGCGCTCCCGGAGCGTTCGGCGGAGATGCAACTTGTCCTTCAGCCAGACGGGCATGGCTTGGCGGAAGCTGCGGTAGCCGGACGGGGCAAAGGCCAAATAAGTCTCCAACAGCCGCTCGAATTTGCGCAAAGGCTTGTCGTAAAAGGCCACATAGCCAAGATCGCCCGCGTTCAGCCCGGCTTCCCGCAAGCAATACTCGACGGCGTGACCGGGAAACCCAGCATCGTGCTTTTGGCGGGTAAATCGTTCTTCCTGTGCGGCCGCGACTATGTTTCCATCCACCACAAGTGCGGCTGCGCTATCGTGATAGAACGCCGAAATGCCAAGAATGGCCATCATGCGCGGGAGTCTCCGGCCAGCATTTCTGGCGATAACGCGCTGAGGTTCACTGCGAGGCGAACGGACATGGATTTTGAAAATGACACAAATTGATCAATTAATTTTTCCGCCCCTGAACCAGTTTCACCTTGAACAAATATTTGGATGAACTGATTTTTGCTGAAATTTGTCAATTACAGGAAATTAGAAGAAATTTGCGCTGAAAAATCAATCCTAAAGGAAGCCGGATGATGCCATCAAAACCCTGTGGACGGGCATTGGGAAAGTTTTGAATGGTGAAACCAGGCTTGTTTTTGCTATTTAAGGCCGGTGCCCCACCGGACTGGCATGAATAAAATATCCATTATCGTACCCTGCTTCAATGAAGAAGCTGTATTGCCAGAACTTTTTGGACGTCTGGCTTCAGTCGCGGCGACTTGGGGAATGGATTACGAAATCATCTGTGTGGATGATGGCTCGCGTGACCGTACGTGGGAGTTGCTCAAGGCGCAGAACCTAAAAGACGCCCGGTGGCGGTGCCTGTCTTTTGCGCGGAATTTTGGCCATCAGACCGCGGTGAGCGCGGGACTGTTCTATGCGAGCGGCGATGTGGTGGTGGTGATTGACGCTGATTTGGAAGACCCACCGGAGGAAATTTCCCGGCTGCTGGAAAAATGGCGCGAAGGGTACGACGTGGTCTATGCCATCCGCCAGAACCGCAAGGAAGGCTGGTTTAAACGGCTTTGTTATTGGGCCTTTTACCGAATCATGGCGCGCCTGGTCGCCTTTGAAATACCGCTCGATTCCGGCGATTTTTGCCTCATCAACCGGCGCGTGGTGGATACGATCAACGCCATGCCCGAGCGCAATCGTTTTGTTCGCGGATTGCGGGCGTGGTCCGGCTTCCGGCAGACGGGCGTGATCTACGAGCGGGCGGCCCGTTTTGCCGGCACGCCCAAATACAACTTCAGCAAGCTGGTGAAACTGGCCACCGACGGCCTGTTTTCCTTTTCCACCGTGCCGTTGCGCGTGGCAACCTATCTCGGCCTGGGGGTCTCGGCGTTTGCGTTTTTTGGGGTCGTCTTCACGCTGGCACAAAAGACTTTTGCCGCGGAATTCGCCAAGATTGGACTGGCCCCTGCTTCAGGTTTTCCGACGATTGTGATTTCGGTCCTGTTCCTTGGCGGTGTACAACTCATTTGTCTGGGCATACTCGGGGAATATATCGGGCGTATCTACGAGGAGGTCAAAGGCCGTCCGCTGTGGATTTTGCGTGACAGCGCTGGAATTGCGGTGGAAAAAAAATGACTTCCACCGCTCAAAATATTGACCACCGCGTGAAGAAACTTCTGCTCCAGAACAAACAATTTCTGCTCTACTGCATGATCGGCCTGAGCGGCACCGTGCTGGATTTCGGAGTTTTCTCGCTGATTCGGCAGGCGAAACTGCTCGATTATCAAGGCGCAAACGCCGTCAGCTATGCCAGCGGCACATTGCTGTCATTCATTTTGAACACCCGGTTCAATTTCCGCGTAACGGATAAAATCGCGCTCCGATTGGTTTGTTTTTTTGGCGTGGCCCTCCTGGGGTGGTCGGTTTCAGCGGGGTTGTTGCTGGTATTGGTGCGGATTTACGGCTGCAACGAATATCTTTCCAAGGCCGCCGCGCTCGTCGTGGTGGTAATCCTGCAATACAATTTGAACCGCCTGTTTTCCTTTCGGAAATCCAACTAATGTCTGCGCCTGCGAAAATCCTCATTGTGGGCGGCGGCTTCACCGGCCTCACCGCGGCCTTGCGCCTCGCGCAGGCGGGGCAGGCGGATATCACGCTGATTGAAAGCTCGGGCCAGTTGGGCGGTTTGGCGGCGGGTTTCCCGCTGGAGGGCGCCTGGTTGGAGAAAACCTATCATCACCTTTTTCTCTCCGACACCGCCATTGTGAAGCTCGTGGAGGAGCTTGGCTTGCAACAGCAATTGCTATGGTGTGAAAGTTCCGTGGGAATTTTCCGGGCCGGCGAGGTCCATCCCTTCAAAACGCCGCTGGATTTGCTGCGATTTGCGCCATGCAGCCCCCTGGGCCGGCTGCGTACCGGTGCCACGGCTTTTTACCTCAAGCACCGGAGCAATTGGCGCGGGTTGTTGCCCCATGGCGCGCATGACTGGATGGCGCGCGCCTGCGGCCAGAGCGCGATGGACACCATCTGGACCCCGTTGCTGAAGGGAAAGTTTGGCGATAAGTATAAAGAAGTCTCGATGGCGTGGCTCTGGTCGCGCCTGCACATGCGCACCAACTCACGCACGCCCGGCGGGGAAAAGCTCGGTTATTTTCGCGGGGGTTTTAACGTGGTCGTGGCGGCGATGGAAGCTGAATTGCGCCGGCGCGGTGTCAAAATCCAGACCGGCGCGGTGGTGGAAAAGTTATGGCCGGACCGCCGGGTGGCGATCATCAAAGGCCAGGAGGTATCCTACGACAGTTGTATTTTCACCGGCTCGTCGTCTGCATTTGCCGGGTTGCTGCCGGCGGACGGGAAATTTGATGCCTACGCCCGCAAACTTCGCAGCATAGATTATCTCGGCGCGGCCTGCCTGGTTTTCACCAGCGACCAGAACCTGGGGGATATTTATTGGGTGAACGTCAACGAACCCGGCGCGCCGTTCCTCGTTCTCATCCAGCATACGAACCTCGTGAACCCGGATTTTTACTGTGGCAAACATGTCTATTACATCGGCGCATATCTGCCGCCGGATGGGAAAGTTTATTCCCTGTCGGACGACGAACTGACCCAACTCTGGTTTGGCTACCTCCCCCGGATGTTTCCCAAGTTTGATGCCGGGCGCGTGACGGAGAAGTTCATTTTTCGTTTCCGAGCGGCGCAGCACATTGTGGACACGCATTACGAGGAAAAAATACCCGACTACAAAACGCCGCTGCCCGGCGTGTATCTTTCCAATTTCTCACAGATTTTTCCCGAGGACCGCGGCACGAATTTCGCCGTGCGGGAGGGGGAAAAGGTGGCAGCGCTGGTGCAACATGAATTGGACGGGCGGGCTTGACCCGCGCCTGATCGCATTCAGTTGTCCGTCAATTGTTTCATCGCGTTGTTGATCCGCTGGAAATCAGGCATTTCCTCAGGGGCAACCGGTTCGCCGTCATCGTAGGCAACTTTTGGGCAAAGCCATTTCCAATGTTCGACGTGGCCGTCGGCGAAGGAAATGTTTGCCCCCTGGCCATGCCGGTCGGATGGCATGTCCCACCAGATGTTCTGTTCATAATAAGGCGAGCCGTTCGGAGGACTGCCATAATTCGCGTCCTGAATGGTGTCTGCATTTTCATCAATCAAGACGAAAAGCGCGCTCGGTGAGGGGGTCCGGATGGCGGTCAATTTTGTCCAAGCCGGGATGTAAGGCGCATAGGTGGGATCCGGGTTTCCGTTTACGGATTGGCTCATATTGTAACTTCGCCAACGCAATTGTGGCAGCGGCGTGCCATCGGGGGTTTGCAAGGTGGAAAGGTCGGACGGGCAATGATAAATGGGCAGCGAGGTATTATATTTGTATAGCAGGCCGTTCATGATGTTGGAAGGGTCCAGCTCAGTCAACGCGTCCGGGTCAGGCAGCCAGGACAAAGTGAGGGAATAAGTATAAGCATCGCCATTGGTGGTAATGGTAAAAGTGGCGCCGGGATTATTGGGAGGGAAAAAATCATTGTTATCCAGGACATAAAGATGCTGGCATAATGTCAACTGTTTCAAGTTGCTCATGCAGATGGCGTTCTGCGCCTGGCGCTTGGCCTTGCTTAGCACCGGCAATAACAGCGCTGCCAAGATGGCAATGATGGCAATAACCACCAGCAGTTCAATCAACGTGAAAGCGTTGACACGCTGCGTGCGCCGGTTTCTGCTGGGGGGTGGGAAACACATGACCGACTCAACGACTTTATTCCATTTGAAATGTTTCGCAACCGAATTCTAAACCATCCGCAAATCACCTTTGGCGCGTGGCATGTTCCTGCAACCAGATGGCATCGGGGTTGTTTGGCGAGGAAAACTCGTCGGGCGTCTGCCCGTTGGCCACCAGCGGCGGCATCGTCCGGTCATCCAGCCAGCGTTTAATCTCCGAATGTCCGTCCACAAATGAAAATCCGCCGGCGCGGTGATGATAATTGCCGGGCAGGTCGTAGAATCCCACCTCCTCCGGTTGGTCTGGCCAGCCACGCATGTCGGTGGCGAAGTTGCCCCAGTCAATGCTGTCCTCCCGCATGTCCAGGAACAGGAAGGTTCCGGCCGGCCCCGGATCAAGGAAATCATTCATTTTCAGATACAGCCGCCAGGGATTCCCGCCGAGGGTTCCGGGGGGATAACCTGCGGGATTGACCCATCCGCTGCCGCCGGACAAGCCGCCATCATAACCCAGAAAGCCGCCAATCCAAAAATTCATGGACATGCTGCGCACGCGGGGGAGATTCTGGCCGTTGACGGTGACGAACGAATAATCCGCCGGGCATTTCCAGATGGCTGCACTTTTGCCGCAATAACCCCACAGGGGACTGTGGGCGATGTCCTGATTGACGTCCCAATTTGAAGGATTGCCCGGATCAAAATCCATTCCCCCGGTCACCCAGGCGAAATTATTTTGGTCGTAGAGCGGTTCCGAGGCCCAGGGATAATAACTGGCGTACGGCAGAAAATCCTGGCTGTCATCCACGTACATTCGCCAGGCCAGGGAGAGCTGCCGGTGATTGTTCATGCACTGGATGCCGTAGGCTTTGAGTTTGGCCTTCGACAACGCGGGCATGAGCATTGCCGCCAAAATTGCAATGATGGCAATGACCACGAGCAATTCAATCAATGTGAATGCCCTTGAGGCGGACTTCCGCCGAGTTGGCTGTTCAGAGGGGAAACACATGGCCGGTTCTGCGAAAGCTAGGCCATCTGAGAAGTTTCGCAACTGGAATCTCACGTGCAATCCGAAGTTCAAATCCGCGCCACCGGAAAGCTGCCCGAATTCAGAACTTCCGAAAGTGGTTGCAGCCGTTTTCGGGCGACCGTTGGTTCCGGTTTCGCCTTGGGATTTGGGGTTGATTTACTGGACCAGCAATTGCAGTTCACGCTGGCCGCGGTCCGTCAACTGCCAGTGTCCACCGCGTTGAACCACGAGGCGGCGGCACGGATGCGCATTCTCTTCATTTTCATTCACGGACAGCAGTTGAAATTTGGCGGTGCCCTTGATTTCCGAGGCGGCGCGCGGCATCAGAGCGAAGGCCACACAATTGTAGTTCAAGGCCACCTCATAGCCGGCCACGCCTTCTTTTTGGGCGCGCGGATTGGGGAGCACCAGCGGCGCGTAGCGTTTGAGGTACGGAAAGCTGGTCGCGCGCACCAGCACCCGGCACAGCTCCGTCTGGCCGCGCAAGAAATTCAGCATGCTGAATTTGCCGTCGCGTTCGGCCAGCAAAATTTCGCGCGGGTCCAGGCCGTTCAAGTTCAAGCCGTTCCAAATGCCGTGGTCGTTGCGTTCCCCGGTCATGTTCTTTTTATACCAGGCATTGAAGTTTTCGTTCACGAACACGTTCAGTTCAAAATGGCAGTGGGCGCGGTCCTTGGTGATGGACTCACTGGTGTTGGAGGTTCGGCCCATGGTGGCGATGACCTCGCCGGCTTTCACTGCTTGGCCGGCGGCGATGCCGGGTTGGACATCGCTCAAATGCGCGTAAAGCGAATAGATTTCCAGCCCCTCCACGAGGTGGCGGATGACAATGTATTTCCCGTAATTCGAGAGCGCGGCCCGGATGCTGACGTACACCACGATTCCGTCGGCGGTGGCCATGACCGGATCGGTCGGTTCGCCGTGGCGGTCGGTGTGCAGGTGCAGGATGTCCAGGCCCTCGTGCATCTGCCAGCCATCGCTGCGCACACAGCCGAAACTGCCGCTGGTCCAGGGCTTGTCGGGAGCCGTGGGCGCGAAGAATTTCAATTCCTGGCCGGGCTCATAAAGCGCATGGTTTGCAGTGGGAAACTGAAATGGCGACTGGGCGGAGGTGGTGATGGCGGAACAGACCGCGAGTGCGAGGGTAACAAAAAAGCGTGTCATTGTTTATCTTTAAGGCCGGCGTTTCTTTTGGCGTCAACGTTCAACGCCTTGACTAATTCTTCAGCTTCATCGCGGGAGGCGTCGGGCGTAAATGTCAGCTCGCTGCCGCCCAGGCGGCGGTTAATCAGCGGCGCCGCCAGCCAGCGCCCATCCGCCGGCTTCGCGGACCATTGGGCGAAAATCGCCAGGTGTTTGCCGGGATTGATCGAAGTGATTTGTTCCAGCCGCCAGCCGGCGGTCTCCTCAAATTTAACCTCAACGGCAAAACCGCCGCCGGGCGTATCGAGCAGTGCCGCTCCAATCACGTCTGACTCGGTCAATATGGGATCGGTGGAAATGTTCACCTGCACCGGCTGCGACCGCAGCACCGAAATCGTCTTGTTGGAACCCGCGCTGCTGGTCTCGCTTTCGACGTGAATGCGCAATACTGCCCCAAAAGCATGCTCCCGATCCCAAAGGGCGCAACCTGACACCAGCAGGCAGAGCACTGCCGGTAAGAAATAAAGGTTGAATCGCCGCCTGTAAAAATTCATAGTGCATACACCAAAACGCAACCAGCGAATAAAGTAAAGACACTTATGGGAAAACAATACAACAAAGACGAACATAAAAAACGCCGCAAGGCTTACATCAAACGAAAAAAGGCCGTCATCAAGACCAAAATAGCGGCTGCCAAAGCCTAGCCTTCGCCAAAAACCAAGCGGGCCGTCCATGCGGACGGCCTTTTTTATGTAGCGTCAGGCATCCGTGCCTGACGTAGAGGACGGCATCCCTGCCGTCCGGGAAATGCGTGGCCGGTCTGACGATTACGAAAGGCCCAACATGCCCCGGCGGGAGAGACGCGCTTTCCGCCGGGCTGGGAAGCCTGCCGCTACGCGGTTCGCGGCCGCCCATTCGCGCTGCTCCATTTCCAATCTTCGTGTGTGGCGCAGAGACGGGCTTTCAATGGATTGTTTTCGACATAGGCGACCAGCCTTGCGCGCTCTTCTTCGTTCCGAATCCAGTGATCGAAAGATTCTGCCTGCCAGAACTCATTGTGGGTGCGTTTTAGAATCTGGTTGGCTTTGCTGCTGGTGAACGATTTCCAACTGTGCAGAATGGCGCTCAACGTATGCCCCGGCATGGGCCAGACAACGGCGTGAACGTGATTGGGCATAACCACCCACGCGTGAAGTTCGTAGCGTTCGCCGGTGAAGTGGCGCACTGCGTTCGCAATGAGATCAGCTATTTGAGGTTTGCTCAACCAACATGCGCCTTGTCCGGCGTCGAGCAAGCTTTCAAGCTTGTCGCAATACCACGCCAGCAGTTGCTCTTCCTCGTGCCAGGTCAGCGGATTTTTGGCAGCGCGGGCTTGTTCCAGAATGGCCTTTCGCTCGTGCTTGAGCCGGGCGATTTCGTGGGCGGGCAGTGAATCGGCCAGACGAAATGTAACGAAATAAACCGCGCCTTCCTTTTTGAGATGCGGGAGCTTCCCCCGAAAATGCAATCCAGCAAGCAAAGGATTGCCGTATGCGAGTGGCGGATTAGCTTCCGACATGGCGACAAAATGGAGCCGGCAACGATCTCTGGCAAGAAAGGAACGAGAGCACACGTAGCGGCAGGCATCCCTGCCTGCCGTGGAGCCGGGCTTCCCAGCCCGGCGGAAAGGGGGTCTCTCTTGCCGGAGCGTGTTGGGCCGTTCGCAACCGCAAAACCTGCCCCGCATTTTTCGGACGGCAGGGATGCCGTCCTCTACGGCAGGCTGGGAAGCCTGCCGCTACAGCCGCCGGATGGCTCCCTCGGCGTTCATGGCGGCGACAATTTTGAAAATGTCGCGTTGCGAGCAAAAGGCCACGTCCGCGCGCAGCTCGGGAATGGCCAGCAGGCGGCGGGCGTTTTGCGAACTGGCAATCACCGCCGGGAGGTCGGCTTTGGCGGAAAGAAAAGTGCGCGCGGCAATCTCGGTGGCGTCTGAATAATCCCCGCCGACCAACCCGGCCAGCGCGCCCGCGGCCAGCACATCCTCCAGCGCCACGCCTTCGCCCGTGCCGGCGCACACGAGCAAAAGTTCTTCTGCCGGCGACTGGTTCAAAAATTTCGCCGTGGCGGCCAGATTCAGAAACGAAGATGCCAGCACGATTTTCGCGCCCGCGCAGCCACGCAGGGCGCGGGTGCCATTGGTGGTGGTGCTCACGATAGTTTTGCCGCGCACTTTTTCCGGGCGGAATTCGCGCGGAGAGTTGCCGAAATCGAAATCAACGGGGCTGTAGTGGCACGGGCATCCTGCCCGTTCGTCGGTCGCCGGTGCCTCGTTTGGAAACTCACGGGCAGGATGCCCGTGCCACTTCTGGATCTTGACGCCGTCCCGCTCCCCGGCCAGCAGCACATCCGGCCGCTGCTGGCGCCTGGCCACCGCCTCCGGAATTTCGCTCACTGGAACAATTTCCCTCGCGCCATTTTGCAAGGCCGTGACGAAGGCGCTGGTTGCGCGCAGGATGTCGAACACTACGCACGCAGTGCCGCGCAAATCGCGCTTGGCGAGGGCCGGCAGTTCGGCGGGCGTGAGGATGGTTTCAATGGTCATTTTCTGGAGAACCTTGTCTTTTTTTGCAAATGGTCGCGATACCCAACGTTAATTTGCCCGCAAAATTCTGTCGAGCGCGCTTTTGCAATTGTCCGCCAAATTTCGGAATTCGGGCTTCGGGCTTCTTTCGGATTTCGCGGATTCGGATTTCGGATTTTGGTCCCCGTTCAACGCCACAATTTTTCAATTGTA
>Ga0302320_10020834_pt1 | contig 13043 bp, 7 predicted proteins | sample Bog_T0_3_FD_202130 | JGI IMG/M metagenome (GOLD analysis project Ga0302320, IMG submission 202130) | Peat permafrost microbial communities from Stordalen Mire near Abisko, Sweden - Bog_T0_3 | ecosystem: Environmental > Terrestrial > Soil > Wetlands > Peat | place: Sweden: Abisko, Stordalen Mire...
CAGAACGCGGCCAAAGCCGGGCTAGAAGACGCTTTGGGATATTTTGTCCGGCAAAAGGTACTAATAACCGCTTTTTCCGGTAATGTTACTGCGGGCGCTACACCGACTTACGTGGCTGGTGTTTCTTATGTAGATCAACCATTTAATCCCCAATACAATGCCTCTAATCCCGAATACTCGGATACCTTTCAGGCTACTGTTACCGGACCTGGAATGGCTCACGCCTTTTATGGACTCTGCAACGAATATTCGGTAGATGCATATTCTAATACCATTCCGGCGGCGGGACATTCCGCAGTTTATTATGCCCGCTATGAAGTCGCGGAACAGACGAACCCTGTTGTCACCCCGGCGCCGACGCTTAATCCCCAGGCGGTTCACGATATCTCAGGACTCCGGGAAGCGAATTATGTCAATGGAGATGGTTTAGTCTGGGGCGTTAACAGTACGGGTTATATTTACATGCGTCATGACTACACCATGGACAGTTACGGAGAATGGCTTGTTCCCTACAATGTTTCCCCCAATAAAGTCCTGGCGACGGCCAAAGCCTACACCGAGTTCAGAAAACTATCCTGTAATTTACCCAATACCATCGTGGGAGACGCAGCGGTATATTGCAGCAACGCGACAAACGTCAACCTCAACGGTTTTTCCTATCTGAACGGAAAAGTCGCGGGCGGTTACGCTTTGTGCGCCATGTCAGGAACAGTCACGGCTCCCAACGGCGCGGGGACGACTAATTTTTTTGGAAACGGTGTGACTTTAAACAGCAGTAACGGCCCCATCAGCGATGTCAATGTATTCGGCATGTCTCTGAAGGACATTCAAAATATCGCGGACTATGTGGGTTCCACCAATACGCCCCTATCCATTGTCAGTTCCAATAAACTTTCCTATTTCACCGGCAATCTCACTTACGCGGCCACTCAAACCCTGCCGGTTTACCAACAGCTCAATTCCTCGGGTATTTTAGTCGTGAACGGCAACTTTACTCTGGGACCAGGAAGCGCGGACGGGACCATCCAGCCCAGTTATTACGCAGGCCTTATTTTCTGCACGGGCAACGTGACCATCGGCGGCGGATGCGATGTGGATGGAATCGTGGTTATGGGTTATACAACAAACGTGGCGAGTACAAACCAGTTAACGCTTACGGGAACCGTCGGTAATTACGCCTACCTCAACAGCAATCCCAATGTGATTACCAGCACCCTGAACCTGGTCGCGCAATATCGCGAGGATATCAGCTCTAGGCGGGTTTTACTGGCCTTTCCCGGCATTTAAAAGAAAGCGTGATGTTATGGCAATCCGACCTCAAAAATTAAACTCCCGGGGCTACACCCTCATCGAGCTAGCGGTGGCCACGGCGGTCATGGCGGTCCTGGCCACGACGGTGGTTATAGCGAACAAATATCTGAATCAACAGGGGGTCGTCAACGCGGACCGGACTTTCGCCACCGAAAAATCCATCCAGATGTATGAGGAACTTCGGGCTTTGGTCAACGGTAACGAGCAAGCAGGCGTGGCCATACTGGATCAATATTCGAACGGTTCCCTTTACGACCAGGTTTTAACCACCGACACAAATGTGGATATAGCAAGCGGCGGCAACCCCGGCGATCCCCTGAGCGGAAACATCAAGACCGACGGCAACTGGCGCTATGTCCGGCAGGTGGAAGTCAACCGCCTTGCCAACGACGTGTACGCCCGCCAGGTGACTGTAAAGGTTTATCTTTACCCGGGGGATTACGCGGTGACCGCTCTCCACACCCCGGGGGTTCTCCTGGCTACCGTCGGCGGTATTTTAAGAACATCCTCCCAAACCTTCGCGCCCAGCCAGGTGCTGGATGTTTACATCATCCAAATCAATAATGTTCCCGCCTGGTGGTCGGTCATGCCGATTCTTAGTCCAGCCATGCAGAACGTAGTCACGGATATTCAAACCCGCAATCCGGGGCTTTTTCTCCGCACCCATTACGTTACGCGCACCGGTTATGGCCGGGACGCTTTTTACCAGCCTTCGACCAATTCGGTCAACCATACGCCGGATTCCACGCCTGTTTCCTGGGTCTATTTTTATCCCGGTTACGTGGAACAAAACAACGGAACGCCCGTAACGGGCGAATATTATGATTCCGATAGCGACCAGAACAGTCTGTTTCTCGACGGAAATTTTATGCTGGACGGCGCTTCCAACACGGTTATAACGACCCAATTTAACAGCGATCCGAACGGGATCAATTACTCCGCCGCGGACCAATTTAACAACGGCATGCGCTATCCGGATGAGATGGCGGAATACGCGGCGGTGACGGCGGCGGCGGCGGCGGCGGCGGCAGATGGTGTTACGGTCAACGAAGGGGTGACCGAAATCAGCGAGCGCATGTTATTTGAAAATATGCTTTCCCAGCCCACTAGTTTCGCCAATTCCATCATCATCAATCTTCACGGCGAGCTGGTTCCCCTGCCGCCGATCCGTAATTATTCCGACGCGGCCAAAGACCCGGGCGACCAATTGTCATTAATGAGCACCCCCATGACATGTAGGATCGCGCCTTACGGCAATAACCCGGTGGGCGGCAATACTAACGTCCGTGTGGTCACCCATCCGGAGCTTCTTTATTATCCTTTGAATCCCGCTTCCGCGATTTCCGGAGCGGTGACGGTCCGGCTTAGGGTTTACGCCTATTATGACAGCGAAAATGACAATCAGGTATTGCCCAGTGCCAGCACTGATCCCCGGGTTCCCGCCATCAGTCTTTTCTTTCCCGACGACGCGGTGACGCTGGTAAACGCTATAGGAGAAATCGGCAACGGACTCGCCGGAGGGGTTCCTTACGCCCGGGTGACCTTGACGGCAGCGGGCTCGATCGCGGGGGATACCAGCGCGACGGGTCCTATGAGTTTTACCACTGCGTATGTGGGGCCCGGAAGCAAACAAACTCTTTTCACGCTTTATAATACTCCTTTACGCTGTCCGTCCGGCCCGGCGAGCGGAGGAACAGCTCCGTTAACTTTTGGAGGGCTCAATAGTGCAGACATGCTTTATGGGGAGGAATATATTCCCTGTAGTCCCGATATAACAACTTCCGGCGCTCCTGTTAGTAACAATACTAATTTGACTTCGACTACTTATGACAACAACACCTACACTTTTACCAATAACGATTTGGCCAATCCAAGTTCAAATGGAACGGGACAGCCTGTCAACACCGCCCGATGGATTATTTCAGTGGTGATGCCGGTGTCTCAGGTTTATTCCACCGGGTTGACCATATTTAACCAAAATTCCACGTTGCCCGTCACCATCGTGGGCCAACATACGATTGAAACCCGAATGGGAAACGCGGTGACACAATCTTCATTTACGGTCGGGGCACATACCTACAGCATACCTTCCAATCTTTCCCGCACTTATGTCTGGACGGGAGCCACCATGCCCCCTTATACGGAACAATACCAATTTTTGGGGGATCCCAGGGATTGCCCCTATTTTGACGTAAAAGTCGGAGGTGTTACCATTTCTGGGGCGGCGGTGACTATCGGTCCCAACGCCTATAACTGGTGGTTTAAAAACGGAGGATCCACCGGAACCAATAATCTCTATACGGCGGGTTACAGTGGTTTTGGCGCCTCAGGGACACAGAGCTACTGGAACAGCGGCGGCGGAAGCGGCGGGGCGCCTGCCTGGGACGGTCAAGCTTATTATAACGTGAATGTAGATATTCCCCGGTATTGGCAGTTGATCCGGCAGGGGCTTTTAAGTTCCACCTCCATCTGGACGACCACTAACGGATGGAGCTGGTATTACTACGGCATGGGAGGGGAAATCGGCTTCGATCAGGCACCCATGGCTGGCGGTGTTTCCATGAATTCCGCTCCGTTCCAAACGAGCACCGTCGGAGAAGTCGTGAACGGTTACGACAGCATTAATGAAGACGGAAGGACCGGCGCTTCGCCCGCTGTGGGGTTATGGACGGCGGCGGCGGTTACCAGCACCTCCAAATGGTACGCCCGTCCCTGGCTGGGAGAAATATATCCAGATTCAAGCTACAACAGTTCCTGGGTGTCCTATGGCAACCTGCCATCCTGCGTGAACACTACCGCCAATATCGGACAAACTTTTTACAACAAAACCCTGGAAAATATACCGGTGGGAAGCACCGAACAGGCCAACGAGGGTTACGCGGGGGTGACTTTTTATCCGAAGCCCGGGCCTTATGGCGGCAGCTCTTTCTTTAACGGCACCAATGGCGCCAATACTCTGTTCTATACAATAGGACCTTCCACCCCGGATGACGGACAGGAACAAAGCCTTAGCGTGACCACTTATGGAATTTATCAATACGCCCTGCCTTATGATGTGAACATCCAACGTCCCTGGCAGTTCAGTACCCAAAATAGCGGTGGAAGCGCGATCACCCTGAATGTGCCCGAATGGCAATTTGCGCCTTATAACAATACACGCACCACCTTAAGTATCCCCAGCACCTTGACCGACGGCGCGGATACCACTTCGCGGATATTTTATGCGGACACCAGCCAAACGAACTATTATGGATCGGCGCTGGTGCAGGTGAACTCAGGCACAACCCAGACCGGTTACGTGGTTGAAACCGGAACCGCGCCTTCGGGCACCGTGGGTTTCCAGGCTTTGGCCGAAACCGACATGGTCTACTCCCTCCGCACCTTTTTGGACGGGGGTGAAATGGCCGCTCCAGGCAAGGTGGGGCACATCGTCCAGGTTCCCCTGGTGAAAATCTATCTGGCCAGTAATGTTCCCCAGTATTTGAACGCTTCCGCGATTACATTTGAGGTCGGCAGTCCGGTGACGGCTACGGCCGCCGGCGAAGGGGCTGTGTCCATCGGTATGCCGGTCACGGATATCTGGTGGAGATTCCCTGGTAGCACCGCGACTAACGCCAATTATTACACGGAAGAATATCCCTATTACAGCATGGGTGTGACCGCTTCAAATATCAACCAAGCCGCAACCGAGACGGGTATTTATAATGAAACAGTGCCGGTTGTTTATAATCTTAAATATTCCAACAATCACGGTGTCAATTGGTACTATGTCCAAAACAGCGCCCCGGCCACTTTCGGTGTTTGTAATTACAACAGCCCTTACGCCATTACCGCTGCGGCTCCCTTGACTCAAGAAATCTGGAGTATCAACCAAACCACCGAGCCCCAAGGGGATTATTGGCTGATGGTGGAGGCCTACCGCAAGGGTTATCTCAATCATTATGCCTATGATATTGATGACATAGAAATTACCTGGTAACGTCATGGCCAAATTTTTCAGAAAATCCAATCAACGCGGCTGGACTATTATCGAATTGATGATGGTTGTCAGTATTATCGGCCTGATCATTCCTGCCCTCACCACGCTTTTTATGTATTGTTACCAGGGTCTGGCCTCGGCTGAAATGCATCTTCAATTAAAAGCCCTCAATGAGCAAATTGTCCTTCATTTGCATGAACGGATGAACACCAGCAAACATATGTTTCAAAACAACGCCGCTTCGGGCGGCCTCAGCTTTATCGGACAAATTAATTTAGGTTCGGCGCCGGCCTCGGTCAGTTTTTCCCAAATGCCCCAGGCCCAAAGCGGCGCAACCATCACCTTTTCGCCGGCCGCGGGAGCGGTTAACAGCGAATTTGGCGACTGTCTCTTTTACGCTGTTTATGACCAGCCTCAAACGATCGGCAAAGACGCCGGAGGCAAGGGTGATATTTTCATCGCGCCGGTCACGGTGGGCGGTCCTTTGACCATCACCCAGGATAATTGGACTACCACAACCACCGCCGCGATAGTTGACGGGACGGGAAAGGCCGTCACTGTGAACCTGGATGTGTACCGGTTTTATTTTGACTATTTGAGCAGCGTGGGGGATATGAAACCCATTCCCAATTACACTTCCTATTGGCTGATCGAGTGGCAGAGCGTGCAGTTTGTGGACGCGTTTGAGTTGGCGGATATTAAAAGTACGGATCCCACCTTATTTACCAATGTGGTTAACTGGCTCAGTACAGGTTCCAATTTTCCCAACGGCCAGCCGATGACGTTCGCCTGGGATCCCAGTCAAACCCAGATGACCAACGGAAGCAGTTTCGCCTTTTATCAGCTATCCGGAGGTACGACGATCGGCGTAGCTAATCAAGTGATTTCCATGCAAAGCTGGACACCATTGAGCCGGACTTCCTCGGGACAAATCAGTCCTTTTAATTACGGCATCTCGGGCAATTACAGCAATCGAGCCGGTGATCCGCCGCCGCCCAATGTGCCGTTGTATTGCCCGCCGACCAGCACGGCCAACGCCTTTCCCGGCGGGTTTGAGGTGGGGATACAGGGGGCCAACGGCGGTATGCAGGTGATGATCCGTACCCTGTTGGTAGCGCACGGAAACAACAAGGGTATTCTTTGGGACAACGAGACATCAGTGGATAGTGTCCGGGACGTCTGGTAATTTTTTTAAAATCTAATAAAAAATCTTTAACCACCAAGACGCAAAGGGCACCAAGTAAGTCGAAAATATTTTGTTTAAAATCTTAAAACAAAATTCAGAATTAAATGTCTTTCGCTGTTCTTGTGCCGATTACCCAGAAAAAGAATTATGGAAATCGGTACTATACCGACCTCTTTAAAAGCTTTGTTGAAGGTAGGCATGGTGAACTTGGTGTCTTGGTGGTTAAATCTTTTTAATCCTTGAGGTTCAAATGAGCGACTTGGCTTCACAAAAATGCGTACCCTGCGAGGGCGGAACCAGGCCTTTGGATGACGCCGCGGTGAAAAATTACCTGACCCAGCTTTCCGGATGGGAAAAAGTAAATCAGGAAATCGTCAAAGTTTTTTCGTTCAAAAATTATTATGAGACCATGGCCTTCGTGAACGCTGTCGCCTTTATCGCCCATCAGGAAGACCATCACCCGGACCTGGAAGTTTCCTACAAAACCTGCAAAGTCCGTTTCAGCACCCATGCTATCGGCGGTTTGTCCGAAAACGACTTTATCTGCGCGGCCAAAGTGAATTTACTCGTTTCAAAATGATTTTGGATGTCATTGCGAGGAATGGCCCTCCCGAGTAGGGGGCCGGTTATGACGCGGCAACCTCGGTTTAAATATGCCGTTAATCAATAATGTAAACGTCTGTGGGTTCGAGAGGTAGGTTAAAGGCGCACATTAAACTGGGTTTGCCGCGTCGTAACCACGCCGCTATTCGCGGCGCACTCCTCGCAATGACAACAAATGAAAAACTTCTGAAACTTTTTGACCGGTTTGTCAGTATTATTTTACATATCCCAATGAAGAGGCCCCCATGTCCCCAGTGATGAATCTAGACCAGTTTTTAGCCCAGTATCCCTGGCCCGAGGAGCTGAAAAAATTCGGGAAACCCCTGGAAGGCTTTTGGGTCTGCCAGCTTCAATCGTCCGTTGAAAAATTTTGGCCCTATATGAGCAACGTGAATGTTTTTAACCAGCTGGTCGGGCTGGATGAAATGAAACTGGTGGAAAAGAACGGCCGGGTTTTTGGAACGGCGAAAACCGTCGGCTTCAACATGGCCTGGGAGGAAAAGCCCTGGGAATGGGAATACGGAAAGGCCATGATCATCGACCGCCGCTACACCAAAGGTTTTTTAAAAGTGAACCGGGTTATTTACCTCATGGAACCCACCGCGGACAACCGCTGTAACGTTTATGTTTATCTGGGCCTGATCCCCACGGGCTTTTTCACCCGGCAACTGACCAAACTGATTTTAAGCCAGCTCAAAGGAAAATTTCTCAAGGCGCTTCACACGATGGACGCCTATGTGCAGAAACAGCAAAAGGTTTTTCTTTCGGGAAAAAAGGTAAGGCTGGCCCCTCAGGCGGAAGGGCGGCTCAAAGAAATTCAAAAAGAACTAATCAAGGCCGGTATTAACGTCAACCTGGTGGAAAAAATCACCAATTACGTGCGAACCACGCCGGATGATGAACTGGACCGGATCCGCCTGAAAGCCCTGGCGCGGGAATGGAACCTGAGTGAAAAATCCTTGCTGGAAGCCTTTTTATATTCGACCCGGATGGGACTTTTAAAACTCACCTGGGACGTCATCTGTCCCCATTGCCGTGGCGTGAGGGAAGAAGTGACCAACCTGGCCCATCTGCCCAAGCGGGGCCGGTGCGACGCCTGTAATGTGGATTTTGACGCGACCTCTTTTAACGCTCTGGAAGTGGTTTTTCATATCCACCCCTCGCTGCGCGTGATTGAGAAGAAACTTTACTGCTCCGCGGAGCCGGCGAAGAAGCCCCATATCAAACTGCAAAAAACCCTCCAGCCCGGCGCGGAACTTTCCCTCAAAACCTTTTTGGGCCTGGGCCGCTACCGCATGAGGCTGGGAGGCTCGGAAGTTTATCATCTGCTGGATGTGGAGGAAAAAGCCGATCTGTCCGAAGTTTTGTGGATTGACGAACTTTCGGCCCAGAATATCAAAGTTTCGAACTTTCCCACGGTCACTTTAAGGAACACTTCTAAAGAACCCCGAATGTTTATTCTGGAAGACAACGCGATGGACCAGGATACGCTGAGACCCGCGGACCTCTTCTCATTTCAGAATTTCAGGGATCTTTTTACCAACGAATCCCTGGGAAGCGATATCAAGCTGGAAATCGGTGTGCAGACCATTCTTTTCACCGACCTGGTGGGTTCCACCAAGTTTTACGAGCAGGAAGGGGACGCGGCGGCTTTCACCGAGGTCCGCAAGCACTTTCAAAAGACTTATGAGGGCGTTTTGAAACATGACGGGGCGATCGTGAAAACCATCGGGGACGCGGTGATGGCGTCCTTTTCCAAAACCTCAGACGCCCTGGAAGCGGCCATTGAGATGCAGGAATATTTTAACGGCAGCAACCCCGACACCCGGCTCCGCCTCCGCATTACCCTTCACACAGGCCCCTGTCTGGCGGTGAATTTTGACAACAATATCGATTACTTCGGCAACACCGTGAATTTAACGGCGAAAATCCAGTCGATCGCCGAAGCGGGGCAAATCGGCTTTACCCAAAAGGTCTTTCAGGACAAGGAAGTGGTGGAAATTCTTCAGAAGAAAAATCTTTTATGCCAGGAAATCGACTTTGAGCAAAAGTGGTCGAAAAAGATTATTCCGGTCTACCGTGTGGATGTGAGTTGAGAAACTTCCAGATGTGTTGTCATTGCGAGGAGTGCGCCGCGAATAGCGGCGCGATCACGACGAAGCAATCCCAGTTTAATATGCTTGTTTAAACCACCGACAAACTAGTCCTTACATCACTGATTAACGGCATATTTAAACTGGGGTTGCTTCGTCATAGACGTCCCCCTATTCGGGGGCCATTCCTCGCAATGACAACTAATTGGGAACTTCCACCTGCGGCAGATGCTTTTGTGCGGTGCTGTTGGTCGGATCGATTTGAAGAGCGGCTTTATAGTAATGGCGGGCTAAATCCAGACTGCCGTCGAATTTCAAATAGTACTGATAAATAATTCCCAGCATCGAATTGGCTTCTCCCACAAAAATCTTGTCCGCGGAACTGGCCGGAAGGCTTAGGGCCTTTTTCAGGTATTGGGCGGATTTTTTAAAGTCACGGGCTTTATAGGCGTTGATGCCGATATGGTAGGCGGCCCGCATGGTTAAACCCGAATCCTCCGTCACTCCCGGCGGCGGGGGAGGTAATGTTTTGGCTTTCACGCTGGCAACGGCGGTTGGAGCCGGTTTCGCCGGTTCGCTTTCCTCTTCCTCCTCGCGGGTATTGCTGGTGTTGGAAACCCTTTCATCCTCGTCGTCCGGCTGGTTCGGGGATGATTCCAGCAGAACAAATTGATAGGAGATCGCGACCTGATTGGTCAGGCCCAGGTTTCCATAGGAGGTCATGGCGTAATCCATCTTAAAATCGCCCAGAGCGATTCCCGCGCCGCCGCTGAGCCCTGCCTGGTCCTGGCTGGGTAGAGGCTGGGGAAGCCATTGATAGCCGGCCCGCAGAAAGACCGTTTGCTGGTATCCGATTTCCAAACCGTGATGAACGATCAGCCCGCCGTCGGTAAAAGTCGTGTCGGAAGCCAAATGAAGTGAAATGTTTTTAGACCCCAACGCGAGGGACAAGCCGGTATAGCCTTCGGTGGGGTAGTTGTAGCCGGTCACAATTCCAATGTTGCGCACCCCCCCGGCCAAACCCAGATCGCCCAGTTTATAAAGAGCGCCGGCGTCGATGCCCAATCCGCCGTAACTGTAATAAGTGGAAAGTATTTCAGAATAGATTTTGACGGCCATGCCGACGGATAGATTGTTTAACCGTCCGGCTGCGGCGAAAGTCGCTCCCCAGTCTTCGGGTGAAACAGTGGTTCCGGTGAGGGTGCCCGATCCGTCCCGCAAGGCAATGCTTCCCAGGTTGATATAAGAAAGGCGGGCGCCCAGCGCTCCCCAGTCCTTGGGCCAGACCAGCGACACATCCTGAAAGAAAGAATCCTGAAACCACTGATTGAAGGCGGTTTCGATCTGGATTTTGGGGAGCCATACCATGCCCGCCGGATTCCAATAGATGGCGCTGGTGTCGTCGGCCCATGCGCTAAAGGCTCCGCCCAGGGCGGACGCTTTGGCCCCATCGGGAAGATTCATGCTGGGCAGCGCGTCCCCCGCGCCGGTGAGAATTTGAGCCTGGCTGAGGTTGGGAAGTAAGAGCAGCAATAAACAAGAACAGCCCAATTTTAAATTTTTTAAAATTGAGAATTTAAAATTCAGAATTAAGAATTGCTTCTGCTTCATCAAGGTACCACCAAAAACTTGCCTTTGGCGAGGACGCCGGTTGAAAGACCGTTGATGACGTAAAAATAAACGCTGGGCACAAAACCCTGAAGCGAAATTAAAAGCCGGTTCGCGTTGGAAGCCTGGGGAGTATCCATGACCGAATCCACTTCCTGGCCGCTGAGGCTGTAAATGTTAATGCGAACCTGCTGGGCGATGGGTGAGTTATAAACCAGATAAACCTGGCCCCCGTGGGCGGGCTGGGGATAGGCGTAACTGGTGTTGGTGGTGGGAGGGGTCGGCGTGTTGGTAACCGTGAACGTCGCGGTGGGAGTGGGGGTAATGGTCGGCGTGCGGGTAACCGTGGGTGTGGGCGTGATGGTGTTGGTTGAAAGAGGAGTGATGACATCCGCGACCAAATTACATTTGGGGCTGCCTAATCCGGTGGTTAAATTATATCCGGCGACTGCTTGATATTGATTGGGAGTAGTTCCCCAATAATTATTGGTACTTCCATCCGAAATGTTGTTGAAATCATTAGGTAAGCTATAAAGATAATAATTAGCAAAGCCGATAGGGCCTTTATTCTGGCTATGGGCTTGTTCATTAATGACTGCCATTAAACCAGCCCAGAGCGGTGAAGCGGCGCTCGTTCCACCGCCAATATAAATTCCAGTACCAGAGCCGCCGTCTGCGGGGGAAATAGTGGTGTAAAACGCGATATTGTCAGCCACCATGGCGACATCGGGGATATTGCGATAAGTGGGCGAAGCGCCCGACCCGGCTCCAGGCGTCATTGTGACAAAAGGCATTTGATAAGTAGGTATGGGCAAAGGCGTGGTGCCGCTATTACAAATACCGCCGCCACTGACCGCGTTGTATTGATCAGTCACCGGTGTTTTTGTTGAGGATGGTTTATAAGAAGGATTGTTCCAGGTTGTTTCACTGGTGTAAGTTCCCACGGAAGCACCGGTAGATCCGCTGGTCGTTAAGGAAGTTCCACCCACGACGGTCATTAAAGAAGTTTCAGCTATCGGTAAAAAAACATCAGGAATAGGGTCGTCGGGTACATACGCTCCATCGTCGCCAGAGGCTTGAAAAAAGGATTGTCCCTGAACGGCATACTGCGCAAAAGTTGCCGTGACGCTTGCATCAAATGCACCGGTCCAGGTCCAGGAACTACTAATTTGATTGCAGAGCGGGTAAGAACCATAGTTACTGGGATTGGCTATGGCGTTTAATAGAATTTCCAAATCGGCGTTAGTGGGTCCGGATGTTTCATAAACATAAATGCTGGCTCCGGGCGCCATGGACATAGCCATTTCAATATCAAGTTCCACTTCACCCTCGCCGCTACCGGGCGAGGGAAAACCGCCGTTTACAACCACTTTAGTTAAACTCGGCGATCCAATGTGGGTGTCACTTTCATAATTCGCTATATTGGACGAGTTGTAGTCATCCAATTCAAATAAAGCGATATTTTGTCCGGTTCCCGTTTGAATACTACAAGGAGAAGGAAAGTAAATATTTTTAAAATCAAAGCCCCAGTAAGTATAAAGTCCAGTACTGGTATCTTTGGGACCCGTTCCACCATTGGGATTTTCTTTAGCTCCTGAAGTGTTGGAAAAATTATTGGTTTGGATCATGTTTTTGATAACCATGTTGGTGTGGCGTTCGGAATAGGTGTCTAAACCGCCGATATGCGAAATCGGTAAATCAAAATCAACTGAAGGTTCGGTATCGGGGGCGCGGAATTTTGTTCCGTTGGGCCGTTGGTAGTAATGAAGATTCACATGCAAAACCCTGCGAACATCCGCCGCTGTGGCGGAGACTTCCAGTAAAAGATGATTGGCAGAAGTTCCCACTACGGATAAACCATTCGATTGGGCGAAATCAATTAACTTCTGGTAGTCCTCCGGGGTCGGCCCAAACATTTGAGCGAATTGTTCGGGCGCGAGAAATTGGTGATATTGGGGACTTCGACTGTCATAGAGATTTTGAATTAAATTTTGAAGGTCGTCCTGATTACGAAGAGGTAATCCGATGGCTAAATGGAGTGTTTCAGTATCCGCCACATCGCCCACCATCGGCGCGGCGGCGATGGCTTCAGGAACATGACCATGCAACTGCTGACGGGCGGAGGCGGGAATGGTTAACAGAGAGAGAACGGTTAAGAGGGCAAAAATTTGTCGGGAAAGTAAGTGTTTCGACATGGGTATGGCCCCGGGTTTATGGATAAAGTTAGAAATGCCGCATTTTCACTATCTTAATTATACAGCGA
>Ga0302320_10020835_pt1 | contig 13043 bp, 11 predicted proteins | sample Bog_T0_3_FD_202130 | JGI IMG/M metagenome (GOLD analysis project Ga0302320, IMG submission 202130) | Peat permafrost microbial communities from Stordalen Mire near Abisko, Sweden - Bog_T0_3 | ecosystem: Environmental > Terrestrial > Soil > Wetlands > Peat | place: Sweden: Abisko, Stordalen Mire...
CATCATGGGCGCCGACCACCACGTTCATGTTGTCCTGATACTGCTGGAAGGACTGCATCTGCTGCATGTACTGTGGCGAACCGTAAGTCGGCGCCTGCGTACCGGGCGCAGCGGTGACGGGATTGCCGATCGCATTTCCGGCGGCCATGCCCGCGTTCGCTTGCTGCAGGTAAACGGTGTCGTTGATGTCAGACTGGTTTTCGATCGTTTGCGCAAAAACCAGGGAGGGGCCGAGAGCCAGGGTCACAGAGAAGAATGCACGCTTCATGGTCGGGGTAGGGGGACGCAAGGCTAGGCCGAAGAAACGCGAAGCGTCAAGGGTGGTGCAGAGGCGGCGAACCGCGGGTAACACCCCATATTCCGCCGTGATCGTCCTGCGTATACCATACCCCCGCAACGGCCCGGGCACCGCGCCGCGAAAAGGGATCACGCTTATGAAACAAAACCGCTCATTCCCAATCTTGGTTTTCATCATCATTTTCGGCATCGGGACAGCTTTTGCTTTCTCCCGGTACAAAGCCGCCGACAGCTTCGAAGCCCTCGGGATTGGAATCGGAGCCTTCGTGGTGGCGATGATTGCTTCTTCCGCAATCCAAGTGGCCGATCAGTGGGATCGGGTGGTGATCCTGCGGCTCGGGCACTTTCATGCGCTCAAGGGACCAGGCCTGTTCTTCATTTTTCCGATCATCGACTCGATTCCCTATTGGATCGACACCCGGGTCATCACCACGGGCTTCAAGGCGGAAAAGACGCTCACCAAGGACACCGTGCCGGTGGATGTGGATGCCGTCCTTTTCTGGAAGGTGATCGACCCGAAGAAGGCCGCTCTCGACGTGGCGGACTACCAGAGCGCCATCAGCTGGGCTTCCCAAACCGCCCTGCGCGATGTGATCGGCAAGACCGTGCTTTCGGACATGCTGGAAGGCCGAGACAAGATCAGCGTACTGCTGCAGAAGATCATCGATGAGCGCACCGAGCCTTGGGGGATCAATGTCATTTCCGTGGAGGTCAAGGATGTCCTGATCCCTTCGGCGCTGGAGGATGCGATGTCGATGCAGGCCCAGGCGGAAAGGGAACGCCAGGCCCGGGTCATTCTCGGAGATTCCGAGCGCCAGGTGGCGGAAAAGTTCGCGGAGGCCGCCAAGAGCTACACCCACAATCCGGTGGCCCTCCATTTAAGGGCGATGAATATGCTCTACGAGGGTTTGAAGGCGAATTCGACCATCGTCATCGTGCCCAGCACCGCCGTGGAATCGATGCAGCTTGGGGGGCTCGCCGGTCTGACGGCCCTGACCATGGGCTTGGGCCAGGAAGGTGGCATCAAGCCGCCGGCGGCAATTGAAGGGCGGCCGGTCCCGGTTGCTTTGGAGCCGCTCGCCAATGGCAGGACGGGCTCCTAGCGGATGGAAGCGGCCCAGGGTGGAGAAAGGCGAATCCGGCTTTCCGCTTGCGCGCGGATTTCGCGGCGGACTGAATCTCAAAAACCAGGGCGGAGCCGGCCTCGCCGGTGATGCCGGAATCGATCGGCTTATGCATGCAATGGCGCTAAAGAAGCTGCGGGAGCCGCTGGAAGAGACGGAACTGCCCGATCCCCAGCCCGGGCCCTAGGCCCGGGACGATCGCCGCCACGAAGGCCCGTGGGCCAGGCTGAAGGAATTCCAAATTCTGAGTCGCAGAAGCCGCTGGAAGGTCCAAGGATCGGCAGAGCGAGAGGAGATCGTCGCTCGAACCATGGCTTTCCTGCCACCAAGCGCACCAGTCCGATCCTTGGAGTCAAATCAAGATGGCGCCTAGATTCCTTCTCTGCGCCTTGGTCGCCGGCAATCTGGCGGACTGCGCCCTGCGGGCGGCGGCGGATCTTCCGCCCACGCAGGTCGTTACCGGCGATTTTTCGAGCGCCAGCACGAGCGTCTCGGCAATCGAACGTCAATCGCTGGCCGGCGGTCCCTGGTACTGCGCGTGGGGGCTGCAAGACGATGTTTTTTGGTTCGGCGCCATCCCGGGCCTGCAGATCCGCCGACTGCAAGACTTGGCGGCCCAGCTTAGCGTGGAATACTTCATCCAAGCCGAGGAAGTCGCCGCCCTCACCCTCCATCCCGGGATTTACTATGAGAATCACTTTGATTCGTCGTGTTGGGACATCCCGGTCGACTTGGAATCGGGCATTCCGATCAGCAAGGATTTTAATGGTGCCATCGGATTCAGTAACGCCCGGTTTTATCATCATGCGCTGCCGATCGCCGGTTTCGTCTGGGATCCAGCGTCCGGGGTTCATTTACAGGCGGTTTACCCAGAACCGGCCTTGGTGATCACCCTCCGGAGCGGGCTGGAGCTGCAGCTTGCGGGGCAACTGGTCGGCGGCGGCTTTGAAACCGATGCTGACCCGCGGCGAACCCGCGTCGAGTACTATGGCTACCAGGTGGGCGCGAGCCTCAGCTACAAGGTCTGGCGCGCCCTCACGCTCACCATCGGAGGGGGCGAGGAAGTGGAGCGTGAATTCGATTTTTTCCAGGCCGGGCGGGATCTGCACGGCGGATCGGTTCCCTACGCGAGGCTGGGCTTGGAATGGGAGCGCTGACGGCCTGAATGCGGGAGTCGGCCAGCGGTGGGGAACGATGCGCTCCAAGCGCCCCCAGGCGGCATCCGCGTCACCCGGAGCTGGTGCCGCCAGTTGGTTTTGGTTCGAGCGGCAAAGTGAAAAAGAAAGTGGCCCCGGCATCTGGAGCCGCCTCCACCCAGATGCGACCTCCGTGCCGCTCGAAGATCCGGCGGGTGGTCGCCAGTCCCACGCCGGTGCCTTCGAACTCGCGGGCGTGATGCAGCCGCTGGAAAACGCCGAAAAGCCGGTCTGCATGTTGCATGTCGAACCCGACGCCGTTGTCGCGGACAAAGTAGACTGGAACGCCCTCGGCTTTCTCGGTCCGGCACCCGACTTCGATGATTGCCAGGCTGCGCCCACGGCTGAATTTGAGCGCATTGGCGATCAAGTTGTTCATCGCCTGGCGAAGCAGCGCCCGATCGCCGTACGCCGGCGGCATGGGCTGTAACCGGAAGTCCACCTGCCGCTCGGAAAGCTCCGGCCCCAGATCCTTTAAGACCTCGCGACACAGGCGGGCGACGTCAATGGACTCGTGGTTGAGCGCCAGTTGGCCGTACCGCGAAAACGCGAGCAGGGCCGTGATCAGCTGGTCCATCTCGTCGGCGCCCGCATCGATCAGATCGAGATAGCGCCTGACTTCGACCGGCAGGGCGCGAGCATGATGGTCTCGGATGATTTCGATGAAACCGCTGATCGTCCGCAGGGGGGTGCGCAAATCGTGCGAGACCGACGACGAAAAAGCCTCAAGGTCGCGGTTGGCCGTCTCGAGCTTTTCGGCGTGCTCGCGCACTTTTCTCTCCAGTTCGGCATTCTTCCTTCGCAGGCGTTGGACCGTCAGCGCGCGTTCCAACGCCGGTCGCAAGACACTTAACTTGATCGGCTTGAGCACGTAATCGATAGCCCCCGTCTGCAGGGCCTCCACCGCGGTGGGAATCGAGCCATGGCCGGTCATGATGACGCCCACCAGGCCCGGATCAATGGCGCTCGCCTGGTGCAGCAAAGCGATGCCGTTCATTTTCGGCATGATCAGGTCCGTGAGCACCAGGTCGAAGTCCGCCCGCCTTAAGGCGGCAAGGGCGTCGTCCCCCGAGGTTGCGCCCGTCACACGGTACCCTTCGTCCCGCAGCGTATTGCGTAGCGCGGTCATCAGCGAAACCTCGTCGTCGACGACCAGGATGCGAGCGGTTGTCCGGAGGGGCATGGGCGACGAAGAGCTGGCAGCTAGACCGAAGCGAGAGCTTCGCGGAGTTGCCGCAATTTCGGGGGCTTGGTCAGCATGAGATCCACGTGCTGCGGCACTTCTCCTTCGGCCGCCATGCCCTGGCCCCAGCCGGTGAGCATGAAGACCGGGGTTCCCGGCGAAACTGATTTTACCGCGCTGGCGACGCGGCGGCCATCCACGTTGGGCATTCCCAGGTCCGTGATGACAACGGCGAAGGGTCGGTCGGATGCCTGGGCGGCGAGAAACGCATCGATGCCCGCCTGGCCACCCTGGGCCGGCACCACATCATGGCCTTCGTCGGCCAAGGTTGCGGTCAGCGATTTGAGCAGCACCAGGTCATCGTCCACGACCAACACCCGCAGAGGCGAGGAGGCGAGCGGGCCCGCTCCAACGCCGGCCGGCAGACCCACGGCCGTTTCGGGCAGTGGGAAAAGCAGGCGGATCGTGGTGCCCATGCCCGGCGCGCTGTCGATCTCGATCTTGGCGTCATGGCGCCGCATCATGCCATAGACCATCGCCAGCCCCAGGCCGGTCCCTCGCTCCCCCTTGGTGGTGAAGAACGGCTCGAGGCAGCGCCGCTTTGTTTCCTCGTCCATGCCAACGCCGGTGTCCGAGACTTCGACGCCGGCGAACGCAGCGCGCTCCGCTTGGCCCGCGGTATTGCGGTCGGGCGCAAGGCTGGTTCGCAGGGTGAGAGTTCCGCCCTCAGGCATGGCATCGACGGCATTGAAGACGAGGTTGGTCAGGGCTTCGCGAATCTCGCTTTCGACTCCCAGCACCAGGGCCGGGGCGAACGAGAGGTCCATCTGCGTGGAAATGGCGACGCCCCGCTGCTGGGCCATGTCTTCCCAATGAGCTCGTGTAAGCTCCACCACCTGTTCGACCATTTGATTCAAATTGACCGGGATCAGGATCAATTGCGGCTCGCGCTGGCGGTAAAACTCGCGCAGCCGGCTTACCGTCTGCGCCACGTCGTCAATGGCCCTTTGGATCGTGGTCAAGTACTCTCGGGTCCGGGCGCTCAGATTGGGTTCCCGCTCGAGCAGGGACTCGGCGTAGAGTGAAGCCGGAGAGATGGCATTGTTGATGTCGTGGGCGATTCCGCTCGCCATTTGACCGAGCGCGCGCAGGCGCTCCTGTTGGGTGATGGCCTGCTGGGTTTGGCGCAAATCATCGTAGGCACGCTGGAGGGCCAGGTTTTGGGCCTCGATTCGGCCGAGCATTTCGTTGAAAGCCGCGGTCAGCAGGCCCAATTCATCATCCCCGAACCGCCGGGCCCGCACCGAATAGTCCTGTCGATCCGAGACCGCCCTGGCGGCCGCGGCCAGGGACAGGATTGGCCGCGAGATCTGCTGCTGCAATTTGCGGGACAGGGTGAACGCGACCAACGAAGAGCCGATGATCGCCAGAATCGCGATGGCGCCGTAGAGGCGCAGGCGATCGTACAGCGCGCCCAAATCCGACTTGATGTAGAGCGTGCCCAGGCGCTGTCCCTGGACCTGCGTCACCGGCGCGAAGCCGACCAGATGGCCCGCCATGAAATGGTAACCATCCGGCCCCGGAGCGGACGGAAACGCGGCCTCGCTTGAACTGGACGGATAGCGAACGAAGAGACGTCCCTGCTTGTCGTACAAGCAGGCATTGACCACATGATGCTCGGCCGCGAGCGCGGCGAGCACCTCGGTCGCGTCGTCGCGGTTGGAAAACGCCAGTGCGGCGGTGCTGTTGGTGGCGATGATCTCGCCCAGGGTCGAGAGCTGCTGAACCGACGATTGGCGGAAGGTGACAAATTCATAACCCAGGAAGGTGGAGCAGACGATCAGCAGGACGACGGCGCTGGTTCCCAGCACGATCGCCATCAGTTTCTGCCGGATCGGGAGGTTCTCGAACGTCATGGCTCACTCGTTATCCGCGGCGACGATCGTGGCCGACCGGAGCAGTTTGGAGCTGATGGTGATGCCGGCCGCCTGGGCAGCCGCCACGTTGATCTTGAGCCGGATCCTGCCCTGCTCGGTGGCGAATCGGATGATGCCTCCGACGCGGTTGAAATCGTCCACATCTCCGACCGTGAGGACGCTTCGACCCTTGAGCCCGGCGACGAGTTGTCTCATCTGCGTGGCTTCGGACCGGCTGATAAAGAGCACCTGGCAGTCCGTGACCTCAGCCAGCTCGTGGTAGCGCCGGACCACCATGGGATGATCTCCGATCTTCTCGCTTCGCACGGTCTCATCCAAATAGGAGCCGAAGGGATCATCCCCCAGCACGCCGATCACCAGGGGGGCCCGGGGATCGCGGAGGGTTTGCGGCGGCCACTCGACGAATTGGGCGAAGTTAAAGAGGAAGATCGCCTTGACCTGGTATTCCGCGGATGGTGCGGCGGCCTGCGCTCCGGCCGCCCAGAGGAGCGCGAGCACCACGAACCCGCGCGCCGCCCGACGGGTCACTCCGCGCCAGCTCGTGGTCAAAAATGCCATGCGGCTTTTCCGAACACGCTCCGCCCGATCTCACGGCTCGTCCCCGGAGGGTTGAACTCGACGTGGTGGGCATGCAACAGGTTCTGGCCATCGATCGAAAACTCCCACATGGCCGTCGGCCGCCAGGCGAGTCGCAGGTCCATTTCGGTGTAACCCGGCACCTCCTGGTTGGCGATCGGGGCGACATAGCGCAGGGTCGAGTCAAACTGCCAACCCTGGCCGAGATCCACCAGGGAACGCAGCTGGCCCTGGTGATTCGGGTCGAGCGCGATGCTGCGGTTCGAACTGCGATCGATTGTGCCGGGCTCCGGTTCGCTCCCGACCCGCATTTCGGTCCAGCCGGCATGCAGCCGCCAGGCGGGCAGGATGCGCCAGTCGGCCGACAATTCGGCGCCCGTTGATTTGCCCCGCAGCCCGCTGGCGATTTCCACCGGGAAAGCCGCGGGTGGGTCGAGCGGCTCCAGGCTGCGCAGGTCGTTATAATCGTTGTAGTAAGTGGCCAGCGAGAGGGAGACATTGGGGTTGAGCTGCTTGCGGTAGCCCAGTTCATAGGCGATCAATTTCTCCGAAACCACCTCCGGGCCGCCGGCGACCCGGTAGGGCGGAGTGGCCGGCTCGTAGAGGTCCAGATCGATGCGCGAAGGCACGCGGACCGCGCGCGACACCGCCGCCCACACGGTTTGGTCCTTGCTCGGCGTCCAAGCGACGCGCCCGCTGGGTTCAAATTCAGGGCCGGTGTAGTTGTAGTGCTCGAATTTCGAGCCGAGCGTCAAGTGCAGTCGATCCTGGATCAAGACGATCTCGTCCTGGGCAAATGCGCTCAGAGTCTGCTGCGAGGCCTTCGGCGGCAGAAAGGCCTCCGAGGGCGTGTTCACGATGCTATCATCCTCAAGGCGGTAGCCCAAGCCCCAGGTGAAGTCGTGCGTGGAGCCCAGCGGGAGGCGGTCCTGGAGGTCGAAATCGTAGGTATTGAGGGTCTGGATGAACGAGTTGGGGATGCTCCGGTACGTTTCATCGTAGTATACCTGCACTTTGAGCTGGGAATCCTCGGCAACGGTGCGCGTCCAGCGGCCAAGCAGATTGCCGCCGTTCATTTGGATGTCGTCCGGGCCGTTTCGGGTGACCGAGCCGTTGTAAAGGTCGCCTTGGAGGGTGACCACATTGTCGTCGGCCGCATTCCAATCCATGCGAAATCCGCCCTGCGCCATCCGCCAGGCGTCATAGGCCGAGGTTCCATCGGGCAGCGTCGAATCACCCCGATCGAAATCCATGGCATAGACCCGGTAATACAGTCCGGGCGCGATCTGGCCGCCGTAACGCACTTCCGCCAGGGCCTGAAGCTCTGATCCGAGGCCGGTGATGAGCAGACCGCCCTGGGTATCCTGGGCGGTCTTGGTCGTCACATTAATCACTCCATTGACCGCGTTGGAGCCCCATTGCGTGGCCCCGGGTCCGCTGATCACCTCGATGCGGTCGAGGTCCTCGAGCATCGTGTTCTGCACGTCCCAATAAACGCCGGCAAACAACGGCGTGTAGACGGAACGGCCGTCGATCAGCACGAGCATCTTGTCCGCAAAGAGGTTGTCGAATCCGCGGGCGGAAATCGCCCATTGGCGGGAATCGACCTGGGCCACCTCGAGATTCGACGCGAGGCGCAGCGCCTCGGGCAGGCTGGTCGCGTCGGATTGGCCGATGTCGTCCGCAGTGATGACCTGCACGGCCGACGCCGAATCGAACAGCTTCTCCGGGTGCATGGACACGGAAGACACATCGATATCCATCAGTTCCTCCACGCTCAGCTTCTTCAGATCGCTCGGCGGGGGCAGCGCCGCGTCCGTTTGGCCGGCCGCCGAGGAAACCAGCGCGCTTAATCCGAGGCCGGCCGCGAGTGCAACGAGGCAGAAACAACCGCCCGGTCGCCGAGGCGGATGGCCGGTTGGCGCCTGTCGTTGGACTGGGATGATCATGGGGCCGGGATCGGGCATCCGAAAGCGTTTCGCTCCAAAGCGCAAACCTGATGTCGGTCGGATTGACTCCCGTGATTGGGACGTCCGCAGCCTGGCGGGCGATCGAAGCGTGGCCGGACCGGTATTCAGCCGGCCGGCTGCGCGGCTTTGGCGCCGAAAATGCGGCTGATTTTCCAAACCGCCAGTCCGGCGCCGGCAAGCAGGCCGATCAACCCCAGCTCCCAGCGGTAGGAATCATGCACCAGCCGTTCGAACACGGTGCCGAAGGCATAGCCGCCGAAGGAAAAAGCCAAGGTCCAAAAGACGTTGCCCATCAGGTCCAGCGCCAGGAAGCGGACGAGCGGAATGGCGGTCATCCCGAAGGCCATCGGGGTGACCGTGCAGAGACCCGGGAAGAATTGGTAGAAGACAATCAGGACATTGCCTTGGTTTTCGATCAGGCGCAAGGCTCCGGCCAAGCGGGCATGCAAGCGCGGGAACCAACGCTTGAGCCGGCTGCCGGCAACGCGGCCGAGCAAGAAGCAGAAGGTGTCGCTCGCAAAGATCCCCAGCATCCCGGCCAAAATCACCGCGGGCAGGCTCAAGACCCCCGCGTAGGCCGCGACTCCGGCGGCGAGCATCACCAATTCGCCTTCGAAGAACGTTCCGACGACGACGGCATAGTATCCGTAAGCATGGACAAAGTCGGTGGCGTTCATGCGATTTGGCGCTGCAGCCGTCAGGCGAAGTCCACCATGCCCTGTTCGGCGATAGTCTGGCCGGCCGAAGTGCGCTCGCAAACGTGCAGGTAGTCCGTGAACCTGGGTGAAGCGGCGATCTGCTCCAGCCGCAGGCGGCTGGAATCGAACACGGTGTCGAGGGCGGCGAAGCCCGCATAAAGGTGGGCGGCGCCCAGCATGAACTTCTTGTTGCAGGGACCAAAGATCGCGTCGAACTCCGACCGTCGCGCGGCGATCTCTTCGAAGTCGACGGTGCGGTAGACCGGGGCTTCCATTTCGGCTGTCGCAGCGCCGCCGCCCGCCGCCACGAGCCGTCCGACTCCGGTCCGCGCCGCGAAGAACGCGGCGGCGATCTCCCGCCAGGTGCAGCTGGACTCCTCGCCGGCGGAGATGTGGTAGGTGAAATTGAGCAGGCGCGGCTTGCCGAGCAACTGCCGCAGGGCGCGGGCCACATAATCGACCGGGACGACATCGATGCGCGTCTCCGGCGAGCTGGTCGTCATGCCGAGTGCATCCGCCATGCGAAAGGTCCAATAGATGCTGCCGGACGGCCCGCACCCGAGGCGGGTATGGCCCGCGATGATGGTGGGACGCACGACCACCAAGGGAAAGTTGGGCAGCGTGAGCCGCAGCAGGCGTTCCGCTTCCGATTTGCTCTCGGTGTAATTCACGAGATGCTTGACCCGCACGTTCGGGTATCGATCTTCCAGGACCAACCGCCCGGGTTGGTCGCCGCAGATCATCGCCGTGCTCACATGCAGAAAGCGTTCGATCCGCGCGACCTGGCGCAATTGGTGGACAAACCGCAGGGTCCCGTCGACGTTGGTGGAGAAGACCCGGGTGTTGGCGCCGAACGAGGTCAGCGCCGCGCAATGCACCACCCGCTTGATCGAAGCCAGCCGGCCGTCGGCGACAAACGCTTCGGGCTGGGTGAAATCTCCCACCAGGACCTGCTCGGGTCGGAGGCGTCCCAGCAATTCGAGATCGGAAGTGAATCGGGCCAGCGAGCGGACGGTGCGCTGGTAGGCGTGGCTGGCGTCTTCGGCGCGAACAAGCAGCAGGACCCGGCTCCAGTCCTCGGTCGCAAGGAGGTCGGAGGCTAGGGCGCCGCCGAGAAAGCCCGTGGCACCGGTGACGAGGATCGAAGGTTTGAAGGCTGGAGGGGTGAGCATAAGGGGCACGGCAAGGAGTGCGGCCCCAAGACTAGCAGCTCCGGCGCCTCCGGGATGCCGGGCGGGAGCGGAGAATCGTGTAGGGAAAGCCCCCACACCCTGGCGCTACAAACCGCGCTGCCGATCGTTCCAGAGCACGGCTTCGCGAAGGAGCGCCCCGGCATTCTCCAGTCCCAGCTTCTCTTTAATTCGCGCCTCGTAGGAGCTGACGGTCTTGACGCTCACGTGGAGCAGATCCGCAATTTCCTTGGCGCTATGGCCCTGTCCGCGGCGCCGAAATACTTCCATCTCCCGGTCGCTCAGCACCTCGTCGGGCGCTTTCCCGCCGGAAGCGGCGCCCCCGAACAGTTTTCCCGCCAGCTGCGCCGTCAAAACCGGACTGGCGTAGAATTTTCCGGCCAGGACCACTCGCACCGCTTCGATGATTCTCGGTCCCGGGTCGCGCTTGACCGCGTAGCCATGAGCGCCGGCCCGGAACGCCCGCACCGCGACGGCGGCGTCATCGTGCGTGGTCAGGACCAGCAACCGGAGCGGAGGAAACTGGGCCCGCAAGTCCTTGATGAGCTCCAGCCCGGAGCCCCGGGGAAGCGTCAGGTCCACGATGACAATGTCGGGCCGGGCCAGGGTCACCATGGCGAGCGCGGCGGCCGCCTCCTCCGCCTGACCGCAGATCTCGAGGTCCGATTCGAGGGCGATCATGCTCGCGAGCCATTCGCGCACGAGCGGGTGGTCGTCCACCAGAAACACGCGTGCCCGGCGCGCTTTGACGGCTTTGGGTGCAGCTCCCACGGCTAGGCGATGCCCGCGATCCGGAGCGTGATCGCATGGTCTGAGGGGGCCGTGGGCGGCAGGTTCACCACAAGGCCCTGCGCATCCTGCGCCCAATCGAGCCGGCCATCGTAGCCGAGCAGGGAGACCCCGGTGACTTTCCGGCCGGCGAGCTGGGGGGAATTGCTTGCCAGCGTCTTGATCCGCGCGGTCCGCGACGCCGGCCAGGCCAGGACGAAGGCGTAGAGCGACCCTGCCTTGGCGGTGAAGCGGATGTCCTCGGAGGTGTAGGCGGTCGCGCGCTCGCGGCCGGAGAGCCGGGTCGGGCCTTCGCCAAAGGTTTTCCACGGGCGGCTCGAAAAAATGCCGTCGCCATTAACGCTCATCCAGGCCGCCAGGCCCTCCAAAAAGGCCACTTCGTGCTCGTCGATCGTGCCGTCGCCGCGAACTGGGATATTGAGCATGAGGTTGCCGTTCTTGCTCACCACGTCGACCAGCATGCCGACAACCTGCTCAACGGTCTTATAGCCATTTTTTTCCGCGAGGGCGCGGCTGTAGTGCCAGTCGCCAATGCAGGTGTCGGTCTGCCACGGTTCGGGCCGGATGCCGTTGGCGACGCCGCGCTCGATGTCCTCGACAAAGGAACCGACGTGGGCCGGTTCGATGTGCTTGCCGTTGACCACCACATCCACTTTGCCGCCGTTGCGCGCCACGCTCGAGTTGTAGTAGTGGGCAACGAGATCCAGTCCGGCCTGGCCCAGCGGGAGTTCGTTGGTGTCGAAATAAAGCACGTCGGGCTGATACTTGTCGACGAGGTCCTGGGTGCGCAGGAACCAATTCTGGCAAAAGCTGGCCACCGGCATGGGGTTGCTCTTGGCGAGGCTGGTGTTCTTGTTCTCCCAGTCCCGGACCGCCTGCGCGCTGGTCAGTCCGTCGGGCATCACTACCGAGGGACCGGTGTAGAGATCCTGGGGGTCGAGGCCCTCCCACCATTTGCCCACGCCATCGGCCTTGGTGAGGGTGAATGCGTCGTAGCGAACCCCGGCGAGCGGGCCTTCGCCGTCATACCCATAGGCGGGTTGGAGCCAGCGTGGGGCCCAGGAGGAGTGGTTGCTGATGCCGAAGCGCAGGCCATTGGCGCGCACCACCTTCGCCCAAGTGCCGACAATGTCCCGTTTCGGGCCCACCTTGACGGAGTTCCAGTCGTGGTACTTTGAATCGTACGCGTCGAAGTTGTCGTGGTGGGTGCCGAGGGCGAAGAAGTATTTCGCGCCGGCCCGCTTGTAGAGCGCCATCAGTTTCTCGGGCTCCCAGCGGTCGGCTTTCCAGAGGTTGTCGATCTCCATGAAGCCGAACTTTGAAGGGTGGCCGTAGGTTTGGACGTGGTAGTTGTAGTCCTTTTCGCCCTGCAGGTACATGCGGCGCGCATACCAGTCGCCCTGCTCGGGAACGCACTGGGCCGACCAGTGGGCCCAAATGCCAAACTTGGCGTCCCGGTACCAGTCCGGAAAGGAGTAGTTTTTGACCAGCGACTCCCAGCTGGGTTGGAACGGACCCGGCATCAGGGTTCGTCCGGCCGATTCCTCCGGACTCGGAGCGCCGAGCAAGCGCGATTGCCACCAGGGAGACGCTAATCCGGCCCCGGCGGCTAGGGCGGAAGCCTTGATGAAGTCGCGGCGAGAGAGGGGATTTTTCATGGGTGGGGAAGGGAAGGGGGTGGCGCTCGCCCTAGGCGAGGCAAAAGCGGTCGTTCAGCAGGCAAGATTCACTTGGGTTGGGGATGCCCTGCGGCAATAGGAGCCTAACGGCTGGGGCAGGATTTCGTTGCGACGCACTTGCCCTTGCGAGCAAGAAATCCATTGCCCAATCAGCGGCGCCGAGGTTTACCTTGACTGTCCACAAAGGCTTCGGTCGCACTGCCCCAGGTCCGGCCGACGCGTGGGGTGGCATGGACGGTGGGCTACAATTGAAATCTGGCTCCGATCCACTCGTTCCGGGCCGGGACAAAGGGAAAAGTCTTTGAGTAAACAAAAATATCTCCATGCCTAAGATCAATTTCCGTAGGGTGCCGCAGCATTTCGCGGTCGCTGCATCCCTTTTCTGTCCGCTGTTCCCTTCGGCG
>Ga0302320_10020836_pt1 | contig 13043 bp, 7 predicted proteins | sample Bog_T0_3_FD_202130 | JGI IMG/M metagenome (GOLD analysis project Ga0302320, IMG submission 202130) | Peat permafrost microbial communities from Stordalen Mire near Abisko, Sweden - Bog_T0_3 | ecosystem: Environmental > Terrestrial > Soil > Wetlands > Peat | place: Sweden: Abisko, Stordalen Mire...
CTCAGACTATTTTGGCCAGCTTTATGAGTGGGCGTTGCAACTGATCAAGGACGGCAAGGCATACGTGGATGATTTGACGGCCGATGAGATTCGCCAGCATCGCGGCACGCTAACGGAACCGGGCAAAGACAGTCCCTTTCGCAACCGGACGGTTGAAGAAAATCTTGATTTATTTACGCGCATGAAGGCAGGCGAGTTTCCTGATGGCAGCCACGTGCTGCGCGCGAAGATCGACATGGCCTCGCCCAACCTCAACATGCGCGATCCGGTGATGTATCGCATTCTCCACGCTTCGCACCATCGCACGGGCGATGAGTGGTGCATCTATCCGATGTACGACTACGCGCATGGGCAGTCGGATTCAATTGAGCGCGTGACGCACTCGATGTGTACGCTCGAGTTCACGGACCATCAGCCGCTCTACCGCTGGTATATCGAGCAGTTGGGAATTTTCCCATCACAGCAGATTGAATTTGACCGTCTCAACCTGACCTACACCCTGCTGAGCAAACGCAAACTGTTGCAACTGGTGCAGGAGAAACGGATCGGTGGATGGGATGATCCGCGGATGCCTACCCTGCGCGGCATTCGGCGCCGCGGTTTTACGCCGGAGGCACTGCGCGCGTTTTGCGGCGCGATTGGCGCTTCGCGCACAAACGGGTCGACAGATATTGAGATGCTGGAGCACTTTCAGCGCGACGACCTGAACCGGCGTGCCAGCCGCGCCATGGCGGTTCTGCGGCCGCTGAAGCTGGTGATTGACAACTATCCCGCCGGGCAGCATGAGTTGGTTGAGGTTGCGAACAACCCGGAAGACCCGAGTGCCGGCACACGCGAGGTGCCGTTTTCCGGCGAGGTGTTTATCGACCAGGACGACTTCCGCGAAGTGCCTCCGCCGAAGTATTACCGGCTGTCTCCGGGCAAGGAAGTGCGCCTGCGCAACGCTTATTTTGTGACGGCTCAGTCGGTGGTCAAAGATGCGGAGGGCAATTTGGTTGCGGTGCATTGCACCTACGATCCGTTGAGCCGCGGCGGCAATTCGCCGGACGGGCGCAAGGTGAAGTCCACCATGCATTGGGTCTCGGCGGCGCATGCCCTCTCGGCTGAAATCCGTCTCTACGACAAGCTGTTCCTCAAGCCGGACCCTACGGATGTGGAAGATGGCCAGGATGTGCTCGACAATCTCAACCCCAACTCGCTTGAAATTCTGACCGGGGCGAAGCTGGAACCGTCGCTCGGCGATGCCAGGTTAGGGGACCCGTTCCAGTTTGAACGGGTCGGGTATTTCTGCCTCGATCCCGATTCTCAGCCGGGCAAGCTGGTCTTTAATCGGACGCTGCCACTGAAAGACTCGTGGGCCAAGATCGAGAAAGCACCTGCGGTGCGGCCAATCGCTGGCTAGCACCTGCGGTGCGGCCAATTGCTCGGTTCTCGCTCGCACGGGCGTCATGTTATCCCAGGTCTGAAAATCCAGACCTGGGCACCCGCCACCTGCGGTGGGGCTAATCGCCTTCGGCCTTTTGAATACGCGGTCGTCGTGCGGCCAATCGCTCGCTTGTCGTTCGCATGGGCATCATGCCATCCCAGGTCTCAAAATCCAGACCTGGGGCACCCGGCGTTGCGCCGGTCGGCGCAGAAAGCCCGGATGCAACTGCCAAATGAATCGGCGGGGAGACGAGGTCCAGTTCGGTACAATGGGCGAAAGTGTACCCGCCAGAAATCACTCACCACTTGGACAAGCACCGAGACTTTCGCTGGGTCGCGTATATGCTTGCGGCGGTGCTGGCCCCGGGGCTGCTGTGGTTTGGCGGGCTGTTTCTGTATTCGCTGCGGCCATTGCCGGCGATGCCGCAGCCCTCCGGGCGCGAGACGGCGTGGACCGACACGGCGTGGTCGCATTTGCCGGCTGATGGCGAGCGGTGCATCCTGGCGAACAATGTATGGAACAAGAACGCGGCGGGACATAACTTTCAGCAGCAGGTTTTTGCAGAGGTGTTGAACGGCAAGCAGGCGCTAGGTTGGCGATGGCGCTCGCCTTGGCAGATGTGGCCTGCGATCGCCGCTTATCCTGAGCTGATTTGCGGCAACAAGCCCTGGGACCAGCCGATCGGCGCATATGAAGGGTTGCCGTTTCATCCGGGGGCAATGAAGATCTCGGCTAATTACGCGATCCGGTTGCAGGCTACGGGGACTTACAACCTGGCGTTTTCGCTGTGGGCGGTTTCCGCGCTGCCGCCGTCGCCCCAAACCATCCGCAGCGAGATCATGATCTGGATTGCGAACGGCGGCCAGAGCCCCTCCGGCGTGCGCCGCGGAAGCGTGACCGTGGACGGCGTGGTGTTTGACACATATATCAATGCACACCAGCGCGACGCCTCAGGCGCGGCACAGAACGAGTGGACGTATGTTGCGTTTGTGGCGCGGACGCCGCTGCTGCACGGACCGCTGGACATCAACCGACTTCTGGCTACGCTTGAACCACTGAAGATTCTCACGCCTGACCTTTGGATCACGGACATAGAGTTGGGCGATGAAGTGGCGGATGGTTCAGGCATTGCCGAGGTGCAGGACTTTGCGCTGCACCTGGAACCGCAGACACCTGGCGACTTGCAGCCAGCACTCGAACCTTGATCGTCAGTCTTCGAGTTCTGCCGTTTACTTCGCCACGACATCGATGGGTGCGGTGATGGTCTTGGGCGGCATGCAGGCGTTCTGGTCGCATGCCTGGTAGCGGAGCTTTGCTTCGACCAGATGATTGCCGGCTGTGGCCACGAGGTGCGTCTCAATGACAAATTCATTGGTGTAGACATTGAGCTTGGTGGCGGGATCGGCGGGCATTGTGAAGTCTGAACCGGGGGGGTAGGATGCTTGCTCGAGACGGACGCCAGAGTCCTCGGGGATGGAGAGGGTGGTGGGAATGAGGAATTCGTCCTTCGGTGCGTGGGAGTTGATGTGCAGGCCGGGCGCGATGCGGAAGTGGAGGGCGACGACACCGGGCTTGCCGGCGACCAGCGTGATCTGCTCGGGGTAAAGGTATTCCACCGCGGTCCGCTTGAGCAGAGAGCGGCTTGCGTCGCCGTCCTGGGCGATGGCGATCAACGAGGCCACGGCGAGGGCCGCGGCTACCGCGATTTGGTGAGTCTCCTTCATCCTTGTCCTCATCGCTTTTCGACGCTCTCAGGCCTCAATTATAAGCAACCCGGTGTTTGGGTGGAATGCCGCGGCGCAACTGCGAATGAATCGCTGCAATGATTTGGCCTTCCTCAGGGGCCGAAGCCCAACTCATTTTGAGGCCGTTTTCGGCGCGACTGAAGTCGTGCCCTTTCAATACATCGACATGATCAGAAAGTCGCTCAGCGCGGCATGTCGCGGTGCAGGGCTTTGACGTGGTAGCCGGCCTTCTTGAGCCGCTTGCACATCTCCTCGGCCATCATCACGCTGCGGTGCTGCCCCCCGGTACAGCCAAAGCCCACGGTCAGATAGCTCTTACCCTCCTGCACGTAATGCGGCAGCAGGTAGAGCATCAGTTCTGTGACGCGGTCAAGAAATTCCCGGCTCTGGGGAAAGCTGCGGACGTAGGCGGCGACGCGCGGGTTGAGGCCGGTGAGAATGCGGAACTCCGGCACGAAGTGCGGGTTGGGCAGGAAGCGCACGTCGAAGACCATATCGGCGTCGAGGGGCACGCCATTTTTGAAGCCGAAGCTGAGGCAGGAGACGAGCAGTTGCTTGGTGTCGTCTTCATGGCCGAAGCGGCTGAGGATGTGGGCGCGCAGCTCGTGAACGTTGAAGTTGGACGTGTCAATGAGGGTATCGGCGACGTTGCGGATGGGGTCAAGCAATTGGCGCTCTTCCACGATGGAGCGGGCAACGGTTTCAGAGCGGCCCAGCGGATGCGGGCGCCTGGTTTCAGAGTAGCGGCGCACCAGCGCGGCGTCCTGGGCCTCGAGAAAGACGACACGGGTGGGCAGGATCTTTTTGACCCGCTTGAGGATTTCAGGGAGGCGGTCGAGAGTGGCGCCTTCGCGGACGTCGACGACAATGGCGGCTTTTTCAATTTCAGGCGATTTGCCGATCAACCCGGCAAAATCGGGCAGTAGTTCGAGCGGGAGATTGTCGACGCAATGAAAGCCAAGATCTTCAAAAGCCTTCAGCGCGGAGGCTTTGCCGGCACCGGAAATTCCGGTGAGGATGACAAGTTCCTTAACAGGGGGTTTGCCCCGTGCTGGGCTTTTGGCGACCGCAGGCTTTTGGGCGTTACGGGGCGCCGTCTTTTTTGGCGTCATGGGCTCATGCTACACCGGTCGGCGGCAAATGTCCCGGACGGACAGCCGCCGGATCAGGCCCCGGGAGTTAGCGCCCAGTAACCTTGTGCGGCGAGCCTTTGCGCCTCAGCGGGCTCAAGAGCTTGCGCAAGCAGCGGTCCCTGGCCCAGTTCACAGCCGAGGCGGCAGAGAGCGTCGAGCTGTTCCGCGTTCTCAATGCCTTGCGCGACCATCTGCACGCCCAGCGTGCGGCCCAGTTGAATGAGCGTCTGGAGCATCACATGCTGGCGCCCAGCGATAGTCGCTGCCATGGCCAGCCTCGGATCGAGCTTGACCACGTCGATCGGCAGCCGGACGAGGTGGTTGAGCGGGGCGAGGCCGGAGCCAAAATTGTCGATGGCAATTCGCACATTCAGGTCGACAATGCGCTGCAGGATGGCCACAGCCGCATCCGGATCGTCGCTGAGCGTGGATTCAGGCACCTCAAGCAGCAGCCTCGATGGATCGACTCCGGAGACATCGATGACCGCTTTGAGTTGCGCAACCATGTCAGACGAATAGAACTGCCGCTGGGTCACGTTCACACCGATGGTGATGTCGGGCTGCATCATTCCACCGGACCACGCGAGCATCTGACGGCACGCCGCTTCCAGGGTCTCGCGGCCGAAGCTGATGGACAGGCCCGTGTCTTCAGCCAGCGGTATGAGATTGTCGAAGCCTTCAATGGATCCATCGGCGCGGCGCCAGCGCAGCATCGACTCAAAGCCTTCGATTCTTCCGGTGGTCAGCCGGTAAATGGGCTGGTACCAGACCTCAAACTCCCGCTTATCCAGCACCTGGCGCAGCTCGCGCTCGCGATGCTGCTGGGCGCTGACGTGGGTTTCAAGGTGCTTGTCAAAAATTTCAAACCGCGCGCCGCCTTGCTGCTTGGCGCGATACATGGCCAGGTCGGCGTCGCGCAGCAGCAGGTCAGGGTTGGTGTGATCGGGCCCGGCCATGGCAACGCCTACGCTGGCGCAGACCTGCACCGGGTGACCGAAGATATCGAAGGGCCGCAGCATCGTCTGAAGGATACGGTTGGCCACAATGTCGAGGTCGGCGACGGTGAGGATGTTTTCAACCAGCACGCCAAACTCGTCGCCGCCGAGGCGGGCAGCGGTGTCTTGCGGGCGCAGCGCGGAACGGAGCCGGCTGGAGACAGCGATGAGCAGCTCGTCGCCGGCAGCATGGCCGAGCTCGTCGTTGATCTCTTTGAAGCGGTCAAGGTCAAGGAACAGTACGCCACAGCTCTGGTCGCGACGCCTGGTACGGCGAGTGAGCGCCAGGTTGAGGCGGTCCAAAAAGAGGGCGCGATTGGGCAATCCAGTGAGCACGTCGTGCATGGCGTCGAATTGCAGCTTGGCTTCAATCTGCTTGCGCTCGCCAATATCGCGGAAGCTGAAGACGTAACCGACTTTGGCTCCGTTGACCAGCAGCGGGCCAGCCAGCAGGGACACATCTACCAGTTCGCCCTGCTTGTTGAGGCGGACAGTTTCGATGGATGCCTGGCCGTACTCGTCGACGTTTCTCTCCAGCATGGCGTTCTCAGAGAGGCGGGTTTCAGGAACCAGGAGATCGCGCAGATTGCCGCCGCTGGCTTCCTCGGTGGTAAAGCCGAAGAGCGTGGAGAATGCGGGATTGGTGTAGAGCACGTGGTTGCCATGGACAATGGCCACGGCCTCAGGAATGGAGCAAAGCACATCTTCCATGAGGCGCGACTTGGGCGCGCGCTCGCGACCGCTGGGATGGGCGACGATGACGGCTTCGCGCAGTTCGGCGTCGAGGATGCTGTAGGTGCCCTCAACGGGCTGGAGCCGCCCTCCCTTGGACGGAAGAGTGGCGTGGAACGGGCTGCCGCGCTTGGTACCAGTGAGCAGCGTCTGCGGCTCGGCGGTGCCGGGAAACAAACCCCAGAGCACATCTTCGACGGGGCGTGGCGTCCACTCGCCATCGGGCACTTCCAGCATCTGGCGCGCCTCGGTATTGGCGTAGACAATGCGCCCTGCCCGCTCAAGGAAGACCAGCACCGGCAGGGCGTCAAGCACCTCCTGCTGTTGCGGCGAATCCGAGTTTTCAGGCAGATTCAAGCTCATTTTGCTCCATGGAAGGACTGCTGCCACCATTCGTTTATTCCCCTTCGGCTCTAGCCGTCTTTCCTGCGTACCGGCTTAATGCGAGATTCGGGATGGCACGTCAGCAGCACCCGTACCAGCCTGACCGGCGAAAGAGCGCCCGGGAGAGGCTCGTCAGTGAGTGATGCCGTAGTAAGCCATCTCTTGCATCGTAAGGCGGAGGGACGTGCGAATAAATCCCCTAAACCGGGTATTGGGTGCAACCAAAGTCCGGTGAGTGTCCCGAACGGGACATTCGCCGGGCCTCTGATTTGTCTTTCCAAGGCTATTGAAACAGAGGGAACTGGGCACCTGCATGCTCCCAGGCGACCGAGCGGCCCAAAAGCGAACTTCCAGCCAACGCGCAACTACAGGGCGCTTCCGGCTCCGCGCCAGCCCACAAGCCGGCGTAGAGACGAGCAAAAGGGCTGGCGGATCAGGACCTGCTAGGGAATCTCGACCAACTCCATATGGCCGTCGCGGCGCCGGTGCAGCACGTACAGGTCACCCGCTGGATTGCGAAAGACCAGAAGATCGCGGTCGCGGAATTCAACTTCCTTGACGGCTTCATCGACCGTAAGGGGCTTGAGTGCGATTGCCTCGGCGCTGCGGACGACGTGCGGCTCGACAACCGCGGTGCGCGCGGGAAACGAGTGAACGGCGATGGTGGCGCGGGCTTTTGCCCTCGAGAGGGCCGGTGGCTCCGCTCCCGGATCGGGCTGCGCTGCCCGGGCTTTGGGCCGGGCTACGGGCGGCGCGGTCAGCACCTTCTCTTCCTTGGGCAGACGCTTGCTTTCCATGCGGCGGTCGCGATGGCGGCGAGCCTGGTTTTCAGCGTGGTCCAGGGCCTGGCGAAGCGCGGCGGGCAGGGTGTCGCCCTTGCCGGTCGCCGCGATGGTCTGCTGCCGCGCCTTGATGGTCAATTCGGCAATTTGAATGTGCTTTTGCGCGCTGAAGGTTACACTGGCGCGGGCAGCCCTACCCAGCAGGCGGGCGATGCGTTCCAAACCCTCCTCGGCCTGCGTCCGCAGCGCCTTGGCGATTCTCACTTTTCTGGCGGTGAACTCCACTTCCATGGTCAGCCTCCGCTCTTCTTTCTCCCGGTCAAAAAAAACGTCTGGAGAACTCTGGATTTTACACCCGATGGATCATCTGCGGTTGCGAACTGCTGCGCGCTGTGTCCCGATGCCGCCGGATGACTCTTCCTGCCCGGATAGTTCGTGGCAAGGAGAAGACAGTATATGACTTCTGTCAGACGGTTCAAAGGCGCGAAAGGAATCGGGCGGGGCTGAATCCTGCGATGGGAAACAGCCCGCGGGCCGAGGTGCGTTTTGGGTCCCGAAGCGAGCTTGCGGATCGTGTCCCTCAGCGCGTGCGGATCATTCGGCTTACGCCGTGTCGACAACCGGGAAGCAGGTGAACTCCTCGTCATCGACCTGCCAGTAGGGCATGTAGGTGACGGCAGGATTGGCGGCTACAGTAAAGTGGAGCGGCGCGTCCGGCTTGGGCGTGAGATGGCTGCCGAGGTCCTGCGGGCCGGATCCGGCAGGCAGGCTGAGGGCTGCGTCTTTTGAGCCGACGGCGGCATAGAGCAGCGGACCCCAGGTGAGCGAGTAGCGCTTGTGGCCGGCGACCTGGTTGGCGCCCTTGTACTCGACGACGGTGAAACCGGCGGGGAGCGTAAAGGTCACCTGGTCGCCGTCTGCCCATGTGCGATCAAGCGTGAGATAGCTGCCGGGTTTGCCGGAGCCGGCGGCCTGGCCGTTGACAGCGATGGCCATTTCGCCGGTGGCCCAGCGTGGAACGCGCACGCGGAGCTTCATTGCCTGGGCCCCGGTGACGGTGAGCTTGACGGCGCAGTTGTGCGGGAATTTTGTTTCCATGCGCACTGTGACAGGCTGGCCCTGATGGTCAAAACGGACGGTGGACGGCTCGAAGAGATGGACATAAACGCCGTCACTGGCGATCGAGTAAATATGCTCGGGCATGGAGCCGATGAGGCGCGTGCCCTGGCCTTCGCAGCAGGTGTTGCCGCGCGTTCCCTTCTCCTTTTTGCCTTCAAGAATGGCGTGATAGCGGAGGCCGGTGGTTCCCTGCTGGCTGGCCATGGCCACGTTGTAAAGAGCACTCTCAATCTCAGCCGCGTAGCGCTCTTCATCAGGATGGATGAGCTGGAAGCGCTGCGAGAGGAAGACCCAGAAGGCGCTGCCGCAGAACTCGCCTAGCAATTGCGTGAGGGACTCGGAGTCGGGCGGGCAGTACATGTACTCGATGATGGAGATGGAGGCCCCGGGCTGCTCCCAGTGCGCGTTGTACATCTCCCAGGCGGCCTTGACGCCGTCGTGGATGCGCTGGTCGCCGGTGGCGCGATAGACGTCCATGTAGGCTTCGAGATTGGTGAGCAGGTAGCAGTGCGGGCGATCGTAGGGGTACTGCCAGATCTGGTCCTTGTCATAGCGGGCCAGCGCGGCGAGCCACTTGTCTTCGATGTAATAGCGCTGGATGAGCTGGATGTCCGCAGGCTTACCAAGCGGCGTGAAATACATGCGGGTATTGGCGATCATGCCCTGGCCGCCTTGCACTGCGCCGCGGTGAAGCTCGGGGAGGTATGCGCCCTGGTTGAAGCGGTCGTAGTTGGCGCGCAGCATCTGGAAGGTTTCCGGATGGCCCGCATAGCCGGCTTCAATGAGGCCGTGGGTGAGCCAGGCGCGGGTGTAGGCGCCGCGCTCCGAGAAGAAGATGGTGTCATCGTTGAAGGCCATGACGTTGCCGTTGGGATCGCGGCAGTCGGCGATGCCGGCGACGAGCGCGTCGAGGCGCTGGCGCAGCGTGGGGTCGTCAATCCAACGTAGCGTGTTGCCTGCGCCCATGAGGAAGCGGCCGGCGTTGGAGCCGGCGAGGTCGGTCTCCCAGAATTGGTTGGGCTTGCGATCGCTGAGCGGAATGGGTTTGCCCGCGCGAGTGCGGAACTGCAACAACAGATCGTCGAGGGTGTAGGACTCCATCAGGTAGGTAATGTTGTTGCGCATGGTGGCTTCAAAGACACCGCCCTCGAGAGTGACACCGTGGACGGGCGCATGCGCGTTGTAGGCGACGGGCTTCCATGTGGCGGGATCGGTGACGTGGCTGGGACGGTCGCGATGGACATATTCGGATTCAATGCGCTCGGGGCGCGTGATCTGCGCGGCGTCGTCGGGGTTGCCGTGCGCGGGATCGACAGTGACCGGGCGGCCGACGGAAACATCTTTGCCATCCGCGATGACAGCGATGCGCGCCAGGGCGAACTGATATTTGCCCTCAGCAGAGCAGACCGTGTGGCCTTCCGGCGCACCGGGGTCCAGCGCGGTGCACTGGGGCGCGGTGAGTTTGGTCGCCGTCAGGCGGACGTAGCGGGCTTTCTGCTTGTGCGCGGAGAAGCTGACAATGGCGTCTTTGGGATTGGTGAACGGCGCGCCGGTGAAGTCGATGATGGTGGCCGCCCGGGTGAAATCGGCGTCGGCAGAGACTTCGATCTTGAAGCTCTCTGGGAAGCCTTCACCGCCGTAATAGGCGTCCATGCCGGCGATCATGCGCTGGTTGGCGGGAAAGAGCTTGATGGAGTCGATGGCCTGCGGGGTGCCAAGATCGATCTGGACCCAGGTGGCTCCAGCGGGCGTGGGCACAAAGTGTGAGCGATATGGACGATAGCGGAAGGTAGGCGTAGCGGCAATGCGGTCTTTGGTGATGTAGCTTGCGGGGTTGTTGAGCGCGGAGGCCATCAGCGCATGCGGATCAAGAACACTGCCAGCGAGTAAGCTGCCGCCAGCGGCCCAGGCAGCGGCCTGGATGAGTTCGCGGCGAGTGAGGGCAGAATCGGTCGAAGACATCTGGGTATCAATTGACGATTTTGCATCGGGCTGCATGTGCATTGAATTGCCCTCCAAAATTGGTAGCGAAATCCCAAATAGATTGCGGAATTTGAGTACGGCGGGCGGGGATAGCTCGCTGCCCCACGGATTCTATCACCACCTGCGGTGGGGCCGGAGGGCCTCGCCACGGAATGCTCACGGTTGTGGTGCCCCACCCATTCCATCCGCCGGGGCGGAATGCTGTGGAATGGATGGGGCACTCGGCTATTGTGGGAAGAACGCGAAGAACAGACGCAGATTCTCCGACTCACCACCCCCGAACGGAACAACGCAGCCGATTTCGTTTTGCGTATTTCAGATTCGGGACACTAGACGTCTCGGCGGCGGCGCTGATGGGTGGAGGGAATGTTCATGTCTTCGCGATACTTTGCCACGGTGCGGCGGGTAAGCTGGATGCCCTGCGCATGCAGCATGGCAGCGAGTTGATCGTCGGTCAAGGGATGACGCGCATCCTCGTCCTCAATAAGCTTGCGGACCTTGCGCTTGAGCACCAGCAGCGAGGTGTCGGCGCCTTCAGGACCGTTGGAGCCCTCAGAGAAAAAGAACCGCAGCTCGATGACGCCCTGCGGGGTGTGCGCGTATTTATTAGCCACGGCGCGGCTCACCGTGGACGGGTGAACGCCTATCTCTTCGGCCACTTCCTTGATCATCATGGGCCGCAGTGCCTCAATGCCCTGGTCGAGAAAGTCTTGCTGGCGGCGGACGATGACCTCGCAGGTGCGCAGGATGGTGCTCTTGCGCTGGGCGATGTTGCGCATCAATTGCAGGGCGGAGCGGAAACGGTCCTTCACGTAGTCCTTTACCTCTTTGTCAGTGCCCTCGGCGGTGAGCATCTGGCGATACCGGCGGCTGAGGCGCAGGCTGGGCAAATCTTCCTCGTTCATTGAGACGACCCACTCGCCGCCGCGCTTGAGAAAAACCACATCGGGCTCGATGAGGCGGGTCTGCTCGCGGTTGTAGAGCAGGCCGGGCCGGGGATCGAGGGTGCGAATAAAATCCACGCCAGCCTGGGCTTCGGCGAGGGTAATCTGCGCAACCCTGGCCAGGTCTTTCATATCCCGCTTTTGCAGCAGTTGCAAGTGACGGTCCACAATCAGCGCTGCAACTTCCATGCTGCGGCGCCGCTCCTCAAGGCGGGCGTCCGCTTCTGCGCGAAAGCTGCCATGCGGATCATCGGCCGGTTCAGCTTCCTGCTTTGCATACAAATGGCTGAACTCGTGCTGCTGCGCCGTGATCTGCATCAGCAGGCACTCTCGCAGATCTCTGGCGGCAATGCCGGCCGGGTCAAGATGCTGCACCAGGTCAATGCCGCGTCGCACCAGGTCGAGATCGAGAACGGCGCGGTCAGAGTCCAGGCCAGACGTCAGGTCAGGGGTAACCGTGCCCTGATGGGCAACGTCGGGAGCCGGCGCAGAGCCATTCTGGCTGTGGGCCGCTGTGCCATTCGACGGGTGCTGAGGGTTTTCCGGCGCGGCGATCTGGCGGAAAGCGGCCGCCAGTTCCTCTTCACTGGCGGCCAGGTAGCCATCAGCATTCAGATTGCCGATCACAAATTCGGCAGCCAACTGGAGGGCCGGATCGAGCGTCAGAGCGCCCAGTTGCCACGCCAGGTGATCGGACAAAGTCGTAGGCTGGGAGAGAAAGTTCTCAAACGAGGGCTTTTCGTTTTCTTCGTACTCCGGTTGAGTGCGGTAACCGGGATCAAGATAGTCCCGGAAGTACGATCCGAAGTCGATCTCGGCAAAAGAATCCTTGGCTGCGGCCGGGGCTTCTTCCGTTCCCTGCTCTCCCAGGGAGATCCTCTCTTCGCGCTCCTTGCGTTCCAGCCGGCCCCCCACCTCATCCAACGTCGGAACCGATTCGTCAATCTCTTCCAGGACGGGATTTTCAACCATCTCGGCATCGATCATCTCCTTCAATTCCAATTTGTTGAGTGCCAGGACGCTGACCATCTGCATCAGGCCCGGTGTAAGGACCTGGCGTTGCGAAACCTTCAAATTCATTCTCGGTTGAAGCAGCGCCATAGGAGGAACCCAATTCCCGTGTGGACTCAATGTTAGTGTAATCGGACGATGATTTCGCTAAAGGCCAATTTGTCCCGGAACCAGACAATTGTTCTATATCGGGAGAATCTCAGATAGGGAATCTCTCTCTGGAATTTCCCCTGCTTGGAGCTGCCGCAAAGGCTTGACCGCATCCCTGACCGGGGCGCAAAGGAATGCAACGGGGCAAGCGAAGCCCTCAGCCCGAATCAACCCAGCGAAAAGCCCTCGCCCAGATAAACGCGGCGTACATCCACGTCGTTGCCTAACTCGTGCGGGGTTCCGGCGCGGAAGATCTTGCCTTCGGCAATAATATAGGCCCGGTCGGTAACGCTGAGTGTTTCTCGGACGTTGTGATCGGTAATGAGCACACCGATCCCGCTGGCCTTCAAATCAAAGATTATCTTCTGTAGCTCAAGGACCGCAATGGGGTCGATGCCGCTGAAGGGTTCGTCGAGCAGGATGAAGTTGGGCTGAATACAGAGCGAACGCGCAATTTCGACCCGTCGGCGCTCCCCGCCCGAAAGGGCGTAACCGCGCGTGGTGCGGATGTGGCCGAGATTCAACTGGTGGATCAGCCGCTCGGCGCGCGTGCGCCGCTCGCGGTTGCCCAGGGGCTGCGCCTCGAGTACGGCCAGAATGTTTTCTTCCACGGTCAGTTTGCGAAAGACCGAAGGCTCC
>Ga0302320_10020838_pt1 | contig 13042 bp, 4 predicted proteins | sample Bog_T0_3_FD_202130 | JGI IMG/M metagenome (GOLD analysis project Ga0302320, IMG submission 202130) | Peat permafrost microbial communities from Stordalen Mire near Abisko, Sweden - Bog_T0_3 | ecosystem: Environmental > Terrestrial > Soil > Wetlands > Peat | place: Sweden: Abisko, Stordalen Mire...
TGCGTCTCACGGGCAAGTCCTCGGAGCCGCAGAAGGGACCGGTGTATTCAGACTCGGATATTTACAAATGGATGGAAGCTGTCGGCTTTGCCTTGCAGACTGCGGACAGGCCCGAGCTGCGGCAATCGACCAGCACGATGATTCAGGAAGTGGTGGCGATCCAGGAGCCGAGCGGATATCTGAACACCTATTATGTGGGCGACAAAAAACCGCTGCGCATGCAGTACGAAACGCAGGAGACGGGCCACGAGTTATATTGCATTGGCCACATGCTGCAAGGCGCGATCGCGTGGTATCGGGCCACCGGCGACCGAACGCTGCTCGATGCCGGCGCGCGCTTCGTCGATGATTTTCTGATCCCGAATTATGGGCCGGGGAAGGATCAGAAGGCGATTGTCGCCGGACACCCTGAGATCGAAATGGCGCTGATTGAGCTCTATCGCACAACCGGCAAGCGCCAGTATGTCGACCTGGCGGGTTATATTCTTGGCGGCGATGCACGGATTCCGTTGAGGCCGCAACAGATCACGTATATGTTCTGCGGAGTTCCGTTCACGACGCGCACGCATCTTGAGGGCCACGCCGTGCGCGCCATGTATGCGTGTTGCGGGGCAACGGACTACTACCTTGAGACTGGCGACCCAGCCTATTGGAAGACCCTGGACGCACTGTGGAAAGACCTGACAGAGCATCAGCTTTATGTAACGGGCGGCGTGGGAGCACGGGAGAGCGGAGAAGCGTTTGGAGACGCCTACGAACTGCCCAACGCACGCGCTTACGGCGAGAGCTGTGCGGCGATCGGCAACATGATGTGGAACTGGCGCATGCTGGCGGCCTCAGGAGAAGCGCGGTTCACCGATGTGATGGAGCTGGCGCTTTACAACGGCATCAACTCCGGCATGTCACTCGATGGCAAGACGTATTGCTATCGCAATCCGTTGGCCTTCAACCCTCAAGGGAACTCGAGCGACCGTCACGCGCCGGATGGCCAGATCCGCAATCCCTGGTATGACACGACTTGCTGTCCGCCGAACCTGGAACGGACCTTTGCCTCGCTGCCGGGCTACTTCTACAGCACGAGCAGGGACGGCGTGCACGTTCACTTCTACGACAACTCGGAGATGAGCTGGCATCTTGCAGACGGCAACAGCTTGAAGATCAAGCAGGAGACGAACTATCCCTGGAGCGGAGATGTCGCTGTTACCGTAAGTCCGGCAGCACCGAGCGAGTTTGTGGTTTACGTTCGCATTCCGGGGTGGTCGGGGAAGAGTGGCGTTAAGGTGAATGGCGCGGCAATCGCCGGTCCGAAGGCTGGCGAATATCTGGCAATCAAGCGCCGCTGGTCGGCGGGCGACAAGATTGACCTGTCCTTCGACATGACGACCCGTTTATTGAAGGCCAACCCAGCGGTCACTGAAGATCTGGGAAAGGTAGCTTTTCAGCGCGGTCCCATCGTCTTTTGCATGGAACATCTGGACCAGGCCGGCCAGAAGCAGGAGATGAGTCTGGCAGGCTACACGGCTCATCTGCGGGGGGAGACGACTCCCCGCTACGACGAAAACCTGCTGGGCGGGGTCATGGTTCTCGATCATCCGGGGTCGATCAGCCATTCGAATGAAGGGCAGGGTCTCTACTTTTCGGCTGGCGAGGCGACGGAGCCCAGAGAGGTATCGACTACGCTGAAGTTGATTCCTTACTACGCGTGGGCTAATCGGGAGCCTGCCGCCATGCAGGTCTGGATCCCTTACGGCGAGGCGTAAGCTGCTCTGCTGAGTATGTTTGCCGGCGCCATTTGGATGGAAACGTTTACCCACGCGAGAACCTGTATCGGAGCCGTGGCATACCCCTGCGATTTTCGAGCGAAACGTTATTAGCTGAGTAAGGAATGTGCTTGCGTTCTTCCATTTAATGGATACTTCCGAAATATTGGTGTTCTATGGGGCCAAGGATTTCTACTGTTTTCTGGAAGATCAGTTTGTAAATTTTGCCTTGACAATGCTTGTTTGTGGGCGTAATTATCTTAACGTTCCAGAAAACGCTTACCACAGAGCTTTGTATCTCAGTACGCTTTGTTCCCCGAATGCGCGTGCTCAGGTCTAACCCCGACCAATCAACCATTTGCGCACCTTTTTTGCATACGTCGCACGCGGAAGCTCTGACAAGAATTACAGACGCGATCTGAAAGCGGCTCCCAATTTCAGACTAAGATCTGCAAATTGCCTGATACCCTGCTCACCGTTACCCAGTTCGGCAGGTAAACGAAATTGGTATGACAATCGGTTCAACAACCACCCTGACCATACGTTTTATGATCTTTCGAATTTGCCAGGAGGCGAGTTTATGTCAAACAAAGTAAGGAAACTGATTGCCGTCAGTAGTCTGCTGTTGGCATTTCTGGTGCTGGCCAGTGCGCCGGCACTGCATTCACAGGCGGTCTCCATCGCTTCTGTGACGGGCCGCGTTACCGATCCGTCGGGCGCAGTGGTGGTCGGCGCACAGCTCAAGATGACCGCGGTTGATACAGACGAGATTCACGCCGCCGTCACCGCCGCGAGTGGCTTTTACCTCTTCCCCAGTCTGCCCATCGGCGCCTACACATTGGAAATTTCCGCACCAGGGTTTGAAACCTACGAGCAGACCGGTCTAAACCTGCAGGTGAACGACGCCCTGCAGATCAACGTGGGATTGAAAGTCGGTTCGGTCTCGCAAAAAGTGGAAGTGCAGGCGGATGCCTCCATGGTGCAGACCCAGCAGAACATGGTCTCGCAGATTATGGACCAGCAGCGCATCGTCGATCTGCCGCTGAATGGCCGCGATCCGACGCAGTTGATCACCATCTCCGGCGCCGCTGTCAATCACTCCGACGGCACCAACACCGGCAACAAGAGTTTCTATACTTCGCAATCCATCGCCATCGCCGGCAGCGCGGGCGACACGACGAACTACCTGTTGGATGGCGGCGACAACAACGACAGCTTTACCAACGTGAATATGCCGTTTCCCTTTCCCGATGCGCTGGCGGAGTTCAGCGTGGAGACCAGCGTTTTACCGGCTCGCAATGGATTGCATCCCGGCGGCGTGGTCAACGCTGTCACCAAGTCCGGCTCGAATCAATGGCACGGCGATTTCTTCGAATTTGTTCGCAACGGCGACGTCAACGCGATTAACTACTTTGCTCCCAAGCAGGACAGCCTGAAACGAAACCAGTTCGGCGGCACGTTTGGCGGCAGGATCATCAAGGACAAGGTGTTTTTCTTCGGCGGAATTCAGGAGAGCTTTGTCCGCCAGGATCCATCGAATAGCAGCGCGTTCATTCCCACCACGGCTGCGCTGAACGGTGACTTTAGTGCACTCGACGGCGCCGGTTGCCAATCCAGCGGAAAGGCGCGCGCAATCTTCGATCCGAAGACGGGGGCCGCGCTGGGGCCCAGCGACTATTACAATCCCGCCAACTTCGACGCCGCTGCCGTTGCCTTCACCAAGCTGATTCCGGTTTCCTCCGCCAACTCTTGCGGCCAGATTCAGTATGGCGTTCCGGTCATTTACAACGCACGTCAGTATGTTGTGCGCGTGGACTGGGCCATCAACTCCAAGCATTCTTTCTACGGCCGCTATCTGCAGGACAACTACGATCAGCCTGCTCCCTTTAGCACCACCAACTACCTTTACACCACGACCCTTGGCGTGAGCCAGAGACCGCAGACTATCGTGCTCGGCGATACGTATGCAATCAGCCCGAACACGCTGAACTCGTTCCACTTCACGTTTGGCCGCAAGTTTGTTGCCCGCTTCCCGAATGCGCAGGGCATCGATCCCGCTTCCCTGGGGGTCAAGAATATCTGGACGCCTCCCCTTGCAACAGACAATCTGCAGATGTCTATCACCAGCAGCTTCAGCACGGGCGGCAGTGGCTTCTCGAAGTGGGGCGTCAACTCCTACCAGGAAGCCGACGATCTGGATATCGTGCGGGGCAAGCACCAACTGGCATTCGGCGGAGAAGTCATCCGCACCCAGGACAACCAGAACGATGAGTACAATGACTCAGGAACTTTCGCCTTTTCCGGTGTCTACAGCAAGGATCCGTTGCTGGACTTTCTTAGCGGCACGATGCCGAACTTCACCCAGACCCTGCAGCAGGACTACTCCTATCGCCAGACTCTCGTGGAACTTTACGGACAGGACACCATTCGCCTGACACCGAAGCTGGTGGCCAACGTCGGGTTGCGCTGGGAACCAACTCTTCCGCCACACGACTTCTTCAACCGTGGCAGCGTCTTCTCCTTGCAAGGATTTATCGCAAACAAAGTCAGTACGGTGTTTCCCAACGGACCGGCAGGCCAATACGTCTACGGAGACCCTGGCGTCACCAAGAATTTTACCAGCGACCATTGGCTGAACTTGTCTCCCCGCGTCGGCTTCGTCTTCGATCCGAAAGGCGACGGAAAAACAACCATCCGCGTCGGCGGCGGAGTTCTATTCGACTCGCTCGGAACGTTCTTAACTTACCGGGTTACCGGTCAGAATGCACCATGGGGCGTGACGGTGAGCGAGACCAGCGGACCTTACCAGTTCAGCAATCCTTGGGGCAATGTTGCAGGTGGCAATCCTTTCCCGCTGCCGCTGTTCCCGCCTTCCAGCTACGTATTTCCTCTCAGCGCGGCCGACACATTCCTGGAGCCGAAGGCACTGCCTCCGACGACCGAGACATGGAACCTCGGCATACAGCACCAGTTTGCCCAGAACTGGATTGCAACCATCACTTACCTGGGGAATGAGACCTCGCACCTGATGGTGGGCAATGAGATCAATCCAGCAGTGTACTCGCCAGGCGCGACGACAGCCACCACGCAGGCTCGGCGCGTCCTGACTCTTCTCAACCCTGCCCAGGCGAAGTACTATTCGACCATGGATCTGGGCTTCAACGGCATCAGCGCAAATTATGAAGGTTTGCTTGCATCTATTGAGCATCGTCTGGCAAACAACTACACCATTCTGGCCAATTACACCTGGTCGAAGTGCCACGGCGTTGTCCCCGTGACTTCTCTTGGTGGAGCGACCATCGCAAACCCAGCGAATCCGCGCGGCGACTACGGGCCTTGCAGCTACGATGTGCCGAACCTATTCAACGCCAGCGTGGTGTACTTCAGCCATTTTGGCCACGGCGGAGTGGTGTCATACCTGCTGAACGACTGGCAGATTGCGCCGTTGCTGCGCTATGAAACTGGCTTCCCGGTTAACCCGCTCTCCGGAGTGGATCAATCTCTCACTGGCGTTGGGCTCGACCGGCCTGACGTTGTCGTGGGCCAACCGCTCTATGCAAATACAGGCCATACCGCGAAGCTGTTTCAGTGGATCAATCCGGCGGCCTTTCAAAAGAACGCGATCGGAACGTTTGGTACAGCGAGTCACTACATGCTGCGGCAGCCAAGCTACTTTGACATGGATGCAGCAATTAGCCGCAAGTTCAAGGTGACGGAACGGCTTGACGTCGACGCGCGTGTCGAAGCCTTTGACGTTACCAACCATCCGAACTTTGGCGGGCCGACTCCTTCCACAGGCGTCGGGCTGGGACCCAACGTAACACAATCGTCGTCCAGCTTCGGCCGTATTACAACGGCTGGCGATCCGCGCATCATGCAGGGAGCCCTGAAGTTTATCTTCTAGGCCTCAATCAACTCCGTTGCGAAAGGTCGGGCGTGCCAGTTCACCGCGCGCCCGATTCTTCTCGTCAGGTGAACGATCGCGAACTACAATGTCCAGATAATTCCAGCGGCGCGCTCGAACAAACGCTCAGTTAAAAGTGATTGACGAACCGAAAGTATTAAGGAGCTTCAGCTTATGACACCCGATCCATTCTCAGCTATTCAGCGCAGGGACTTTCTCAAACTCGCTGGCGCCGTCACGGTTTCTGGACTTACCCACACCGCGCTGGCTGCTGCGGCCGGCCACTATTTCATCCTCGTCGATTCGAGCGACCCCATTGCATCCAGTGGCCCCGCGAAGAGGGCCGCGGCTCAACTTCGCAAGGCACTTGTCGCCAAGGGAGCGACTTGCGATGTTGTATCGTCTCAGGATCAGGTGAAGGGCGCATCGCTTTGCATTCTAGCGGCGGCTTCTGGCTCCAAGCTTGCCGCGGGTTTTCCAAAGGCGAGCGCAGAACCCAAGAGCGCGGAGAGTCTTCACATTGTTCCAGGAACGCTCGGGGATTCGCCGGCGATCTTGATCTCCGCTATCGATCATCGGGGATACGTTTATGGGCTGATGGAGTTAGCTGAGCGGGTTCAATTTGGCGGCGATCCAGCGGCCGCCTTGCATCTGGCCGGACCGATTGAAGAGAAGCCTGCGAACGATGTGCGTTGCGTCAGCCGTTATTTCTGCAGCGAGCTGGAAGATAAGTCGTGGTATTACGACAAGGATTTCTGGAGAAGCTATCTCGACACGATCGTTGCCAGCCGGTTCAATCGCTTCACAATGGCCTATGGCCTTGAATATGACTTTCCCAGGGGAGTTACGGACGACTATCTTCACCTGCCTTATCCGTATCTCTTCGATGTACCGGGTTATGAAGGCGTGCATGTGCTTCAACTGACGGCGCCGGATGGGAAGCCGCTTTCAGCTCCCGTTACCCTGAGCCAGGAGGAAAAAGCAAAGAACTACGAGATGTTGCGCTTTATTGCCTCCGAAACCGGCGCGCGCGGGCTGCATTTCCAACTGGGCATCTGGACTCACGCTTATAAGTGGACCGACAGTCCAAAGGCCTACCACAGTATCGAGGGTCTCACCGCGGAGACGCATGCAACCTATTGCCGCGATGCCCTGGCAAAGATCCTGAAGGATTGCCCTGAGATTCAGGGGCTCACCATGCGCGTCCACGGCGAGAGCGGCATTCCGGAGGGAAGTTATCCGTTCTGGACGACTCTGTTTGAGGCGATCGCCAAGTGCGGACGCAAGGTCGAGATCGACATGCATGCCAAGGGCGTGAATCAGCAGATGATCGACATTGCCGTGGCTACAGGCATGCCGGTCAAGCTGGGCGCGAAGTATTCGGCGGAACATGAGAGCCTGGGGTATAACCAGACTGACATTCGCGCGCTTGAAATTCCGAATCCAGCCCATCATGAGTCGGCGCTGTTTGCAGTGAGCGGCGGCGCGCGCCTGTTCACGCGCTACGGATACGCCGACTTTTTTCAGGAAGGCAGCAAGGCGCAACTGGTCTACCGGTTGTGGCCGGGAACGCAGCACCATCTGCTCTCCGCCGATCCCGAGATGGCCGCGGGTTATTCGCGTACTTCGCACTTTTGCGGCGCGGCCGGCATGGATCTGATGGAGCCGCTCACATTCAAAGGACGAGAGGGCTCGGGAAATCCCGGCGGGCGCTGCGCCTACGCCGACACGTCGCTCACGCCAAAGTACGATGCGAAGAAATTTGAACTGTATTACCGCGTATGGGGCCGCAAACTCTATGACCCGGAGGCCGATGCTGAGACATGGCGCCGACATTTGAGAGGCGTGCACGGGCCCGCCGGCAACTCGGTTGAAACGGCCGTATCCAACGCCAGCCGCGTTCTCACGCTGGTAACTTCAGCGCATCTGGCCTCGGCTTCGAATCATGCATTCTGGCCTGAGATTTACACGAACATGCCGATCGTACTGGGCAGCGAAAAGTCACCCTACGGCGATACGCCTGACCCAAAGGTTTTTGGAACCGTCAGTCCGCTCGACCCGCAGATGTTCTCGACCATTGTTGAGCACACAAAAGATTTGCTGGCGGGAAGATCGAATCCGAAGTACTCTCCAATCGAAGTCGCACAGTGGCTTGAAGACTTCACAACCGCATCCGGGCAAGCCCTCGAAAGCGCGCGCACGAAGGCAACTTCGAAGAGTTCGCCGGAGTTCCGCCGGATGGAGGAAGACGTTCTGATTCAGAATGGCATTGGCAAATTCTTCGCGGCCAAGTTCCGCAGTGGCGTGCTGTATGAGATCTTCCAGCAGACCGGAAGTGCGGAGGCCGGCAAGCAGTCGCTTGCAAAATACAAGGAAGCGCGCGACGCGTGGGCGGCCATGTCCGAGCGTGCGGGAAAGGTCTACATGTCCGATGTCAGCTACGGCGATGTTCCGCAAAGGCGCGGCCATTGGAGCGACCGGATTGCTGGCATCGATACGGACATTGCGGCCGTGCAGGCAAGTTTGCAAAGGCCGCCCGCAGGCTCTGGGCAAGACGCGGCGAAGGCGATAGCGACCGCCACGGGCAAGCCAAAGCGGCCAGCCGACCATGGCCAGCATACGGCAGCCTCGAGTTTCCATCCTGGAGATCCGCTGAAGTTGTCCCTGAGTGTTTCCGGAGCGGCGCCGGCATCGGTTCGTCTTCACTATCGTCACGTGAACCAGGCGGAGCGGTGGCTTTCGATGGAAATGGACGGCAGCCACGGCAGCTACAGCGCGGCGATTCCTGGCGAGTACACTCGCTCGCCGTTCCCATTGCAGTACTACTTCGAGATGGTTGGCGGAGACGGTTCGGCTACGATCCATCCGGCGTTCAACTCGACCCTGTCGAATCAGCCTTATTACGCAGTGTCAAAGAGGAAGGCCTAGAAGCTGCCAGGCGTTTGAAGCAAACGGTTTCGCCCAGGCAAGGATGACTTGCCCGGGCGAAGTCCTTTGCGCCGATGAGAGCAAGTAAGGGGACGATCAAGCCGGTTATCGAATATAAACAATGTAGATTCAATCGATTAGGTGCCCTTACTGTATGCCTAACCGTAAATTGACTTGCTATACCTTGCGGCAATAACGAGACTCGTCGCAGTTTCCAAATTGATGCAGAATAGAAGCCCCGCGGAAAAATGACTGAGAGCATCATAGTGCTCTACTATCCCAGCCTGATTGCAAGGTGGAATTTCTGGCTCCATCGAGACTGGATGAAAGCCGCAATGCGCACCTCGATGAAGTGGATGGCGGCGACGCTGAGCGCCACCGTTGCGCTGGCGACGGTGGCTCACGGCCAACTGCCGGCGCAAAGCCATCGTTCCCAGACCTACTGCAATCCCGTCGACCTTCCCTATCGATTCCGGCTCGAAGCGCCCAGCAGGCGCGAAGCTGCCGATCCAACCATCATGACCTATCGCGGAGAGTACTGGCTGTTTCCCTCGAAGTCTGGCGGATATTGGCACTCGCACGATTTAGCGCATTGGAAGTTTGTCGAGGCGCATGGCTATCCCGTCGAAGACTATGCGCCGACTGTGCTGACCATGGGCGGCAAAGTCTATCTGGCGGCGGGCTGGACGCCGAAGCTCTTTGTTGCGGAAGATCTTCTTGCCGGCAAGTGGAAGGAGGCTGCCGACTTTGGGCGCACCTACTACGATCCGGATCTGTTCCTGGACGATGACGGAAGGCTTTACGTCTACTACAACATTCACGGCAGCGACATTCTGCATGTGACGGAGCTGGACCCGGCGGACGGATTCAAAGCGCTCCGGACAGAGGATATAGCCGTCAGCCGCGACCCGAAGGAGCGCGGATGGGAGATTCGCGGCGATACGAATCAGCTGACAGAGACAGGGCCTGCGATAGAAGGGGCCTGGATGAACAAGCACGGCGGGAAGTATTACCTGCAATACGCAGCGCCTGGCACGGAGTTCAAGACCTACGGAGATGGCGTGCTGATGAGTGACCATCCGATGGGGCCTTTCACCTACGCTCCTTATAGTCCGTTTTCATTCAAGCCCACAGGATTCATCGCGGGCGCAGGCCACAGCAGCACCTTTGCCGGGTTGGATGGAAGATTCTGGCACGTTGCGACCATGACGATTTCCGTGCGGCATATGTTTGAGCGACGGCTGGGGATTTTTCCCACATGGTTTGCGAAAGACGGCGAACTGGTGACCGACACCTATCTTGGCGACTATCCACATGACCTGGGCGGCAATCGGGGGCTGGTTGGCTGGATGCTGCTTTCGCGCAAGAAGAATGTGATGGCGTCATCCACTGAAGCAAATCATGAACCGGAGAAGGCTGTCGATGAAGATGTCAGGACCTGGTGGTCGGCAAAGACGGGCAATCCAGGGGAATGGCTGCAGATCGATTTGCAGACAGAGAAGCGGATCGACGCCGTACAGATCAACTTTGCCGATGAAGGCAGCACGGCACTGGGCAAGAGCCAGGACGTCTACCTGTACAAGCTTGAAGTGTCGCCGGATGCGGAACACTGGAAGACTGTGGTCGATCATGAGCAGCATGGCAGGGACTCACCTCACGACTACGAAGTTCTGCCGCGAGATGTGATGGCGCGGTATTTGCGGCTGACGAATGTTCATTCTCCCAACGGGGCGAAGTTTTCGGTCAGCGATCTGCGCGTTTTCGGCGTCGGCGACGGACTGGTTCCAGAGACTGTCTATGGAGTTGAAACGGTGCGAGACGCGGCAGATCCGCGGCGCGCAACGGTGAGATGGAACCCGGCCAAGGGTGCGGAGTTCTATATCGTTCGGCTCGGAGCATCACCCGATGCCTTGACACAGAACTACCAAATCTACGACGGCGCAACAACGGCGGAAATCCGCAGCCTCAATGCCGGTGTTCGTTATTCGGTCACGGTGGATGCGGTGAATGAAAACGGCATCGCGAAGGGCACAAGGCTGGTAAGCATTCCGTAGCCAAAATGGTGCGAACGTGGCAAAGCGCGTGTCAGGGGACGTGTCAGGAAACGCCTCAAGAGCCCGCACGCGAATGAACGCAAGGGAGATGTGCAGGCAATGACGGAGAATCGCAAAACGGATTTGAATCGTAAGTTGACACGCCGGAAGTTCCTGATCGGCTCGGGGGCATCCCTGGCTGCGGTTGCGGCTGGCAACACGACCGTTGCCTGCGCGGGCAGTCACGCCGCATCGCCGGTGAAGTTCAACTACCCCGAGACCAGGCGGCCGAAAGCGGGAGATGCGCCGTTCAGCCGGACTCCCATTGCTCCGACCTATGACGAGCGCAGGCGCATGTATCTCGACTGGGCATCCGAACATGCGACTCCATCGAACCACAGCGGCATCTTCCAAGACTTGCTCAAATTGGAATCGGGCGCAATCAAAACCCCATCCGCCGAGATGCTCGACGATGCATTGAACTTCAAGAAGGACACCTCGGACTTCACCATGGCCGGCCTTGTCCGTCTCTACTATCTACATCACGCCGATGGCCTGCTGACGCCGACGCAATCGGAGGGAGTTCGCAAGGCGCTTCTCGGATTCAGATATGCGCTCGATGAGCCCAACCCATCCGAGGCCGAAATCTGGACGGAGAACCACCAGATTCTTTGCCACGGATCGGACTACCTGGTCGGGCAGATGTTTCCCGGCGAGACGTTCACCAATGATGGACGAACCGGGCAGCAGCATCGCGACAAGGCGCGCGCCCTGGTTTTGCGTTGGCTCGATTTCCGCGCACGGGTTGGACCGGCCGAATGGGATTCCGTACCTTACTACAACATGGATCTTGCCGGTCTTCTGAACCTGGTTGACTTTGCTATCGATCCCGAGGTCCAGGTGCGCGCCACCATGATGGTGGACCTGCTGATCTTCGACCTCGCCGTGAATTCCTTTTACGGGCAGATGGGCACCTCGCACGGCCGCGCGTATGCACAGAATGTGCTGAGCGCCGGCGGCGACAGCCTGCTCAATTTCCAGTGCCTGGTTTTTGGCAACGGGCGCCTGCAGTCAATTGACATGGCAAGCACCATGCTGGCAACCAGTCGACGGTATACCATCCCGCCAGTCCTTGAGGCCATCGGCCGCGACATGCCTGAGGAGTTTGTGAACCTTGAGCGCCACTCCATTCCGTTGACCGCTGAAGCGGCAACGCGCTACGGGCTCAGCCTGACAGATACAAAGGATTTTGAAACCTGGTGGGGCATGGGCGCGTTTACCGACCCGCGTGTCATTAACATGACCTACGACACACTCGACAGACTCCACATGTGGAACTACCCAATGTTCAAGCCGTTGAGGGCGCTGGGCAGAGTGCTGCGGCCGCTGGGGCTGCTGCCGTTGGTAACCCGGATGCTGAACCCGGACTCGAACGGCGCAATCATGCCGGAGGTCAACAAGGTAACTTACAGAACGCCGGATGCGATGCTTTCCACCGCGCAGGATCATCGGCCGGGAGAAAAAGGCTACCAGCAGCACATCTGGCAGGCAACGCTCGGCCCTTACGCGGTTGTGTTCGTTACCAATCCGGGAACGAACGATCATGCGGGCGGGGCCGGCTTTTGGACTTCGAACGGACGCATGCCGCGCAATGCGCAATACAAGAACGTGCTGATTTCCATTTACAACATCCAGCGCAGCGGAATACCGAATGAGTCGCAAACCGGGCCTGTCGATTTCACTCACGCATATTTTCCAAAATGGGCGTTTGACGAGGTGGTGGAGGTGCCCTCGGCAGGCGGAGGTGGATGGACCTTCGGCCGCGCCGGAAAAGGATATATCGGGTTGTATTCGCATCGCCCCTGTGCATTTTCTGAATTGGGCCCTGAAGCCGGACAGGAAATTGTTGCACAAGGCCACGAAAATGTCTGGATCTGCCAGGTAGGCCGCGAGGCCGTGGATGGGGCGTTTCAGGCTTTCGTTCAGAAAGTGTCACACGGCGCAGTTGAAGTGAATGACCTGCAAATGACCTATGCTGCCGAGGGGATGGGGAAACTCAGCTTCGGCTGGACAGGACCTCTGACACTGGACGACAAACCGATTTCCCTTCATGACTATCCGCGCTGGGATAACTCCTACGCACAGGTGGAATTCGGATCTGAGAAGTTTCACGTCGGATTTGGGGGCAAGAGCTTGGATCTCGATTTCCAGAGCGGCGTCCGTCTGCAAGGCTAGCGGACGATATTCGATGCAAAGCGCGGCGTTTCAGCAGAGCGGTTGAAGCTCTGCCTGTGAACTATTGATTCGCTGCAGGATTCGAACTTATTTGTAACTATTGACAGATGAATACGTTACTGAGTTTCAGTTTACATCTACCCCCGAATCTACCCCCTTTTGACCTCGGCAATCACCCAAAA
>Ga0302320_10020839_pt1 | contig 13042 bp, 10 predicted proteins | sample Bog_T0_3_FD_202130 | JGI IMG/M metagenome (GOLD analysis project Ga0302320, IMG submission 202130) | Peat permafrost microbial communities from Stordalen Mire near Abisko, Sweden - Bog_T0_3 | ecosystem: Environmental > Terrestrial > Soil > Wetlands > Peat | place: Sweden: Abisko, Stordalen Mire...
AGGGCCAGCGCGGCGCCATACAGTATCCACCCCAGAAGCGCCGGGAAATGCCCGCGCATCTGCGCCGCCCCCCACTGGGGCATCTCCCCGGACAGCACCGGCATGGTGACCACACTGAACAGGCCCCAGAGGGGAATGCCCAGGGCGCCTCCGGACATGAGCCGGTCCACGTACCCCTCGCGGGTGGGCAGGGTCGGGATCGCATAGATCGCCCCGATCGCCAGACCGAGCAGGAAGCCCCAGAGGGGATGGGACAGGGTGAGCGCCAGGGCCAAGCCGCCCAGAGCCCCGGCTGCGGTTCCAATGAGTCCTCGTCTGGCCAGGCGGTCCATCATTCGACCTTCTCCATGCACTGCCCTCCCGCGCGCACCTGCCCGGGGATCAGCCACCGGCTTCGAAACCGGGATAGAGGGTCATGCCGCCGTCCACATAGATACTCGTTCCGGTGATGTAGTCCGCCAAGTCCGAGGCCAGGAACACGGCCACCCCGCCGATGTCCTCGGGTTCGCCGATGCGGTTGTAGGGCACGAGGTTCATGAGTTTGTTGTAGGCTTCCGCGGAGGCCCAGGCTTCCTTGTTGATGGGCGTGCGGATGGCACCGGGACAGATGCTGTTCACTCGAATCCGCCAGGGCGCGCATTCCTGGGCCAGCGACTTCATCATCATCATCACCCCGCCCTTGGAAGCCGCATAGTTCACGTGGCCAGCCCAGGGAATGACTTCGTGCACCGAGCTGACGCAGAGGATCTTGCCGGCGGCCACGGACACCTCGGGGCAGACGCCGCGCCGCTTGAATTCGCGCACGGCCTCCCGGGAACACAGGAACTGGCCGGTGAGGTTGATGCCCAGCACAGTGTTCCATTGCTCGCAGGTCATGGTTTCGATGGGGGCGTCCTGCTGCAGCCCGGCGCTGTTCACCAGGATGTCGACGGTGCCGAAGGCCTGGAGGGTCTGACGGAACATTCCCAGCACGTCATGCTCGCTGGATACGTCCCCCTTGACCGCGATGGCGTTCCCGCCCCGGGCCAGGATGGCGCCCACCACGTCCTGGGCTGCCCCCTCGCCACGGTTGTAGTTGACCGCGACCTCCGCGCCGGCCTGGCTGAGCGCGAAGGCGACGGCCTTGCCGATGCCGGAGCTGGCTCCGGTGACCAGGGCCTTCTGGTTCCTGAGCAGCGGGGGGATGGCGCGGGCCGGCAGCAGGGGTTTGGGAAAGGCTTCATTGTTCTTGGGCAACGGAGGGCTTCCTTTCTTCCTCCGCCGAGTGGGCGGTGGACCGAGGTTGGATGAGCTTGGCGACCAGGCCGGTCCAGCCGGTCTGATGGGAGGCTCCGACGCCGCGTCCGGTGTCGCCATGGAAATATTCGTAGAACAGGATGAGGTCGCGGAAATGAGGGTCTTCCTGCTGCTTGCGGCTGGCACCCGCCACCGGCCGGCAGCCGTCCGGGCCCCGAAGGAAGATCCGCTGCAGCCGCACTGACAGTTCATCGGCCACCCCTGCGAGGGTCAGGAAACGTCCGGAGCCGGTGGGGCACTCGATGCGGAAGTCGTCCCCGTAGTAGTGGTGGAACTTCTGCAGGGATTCGATGATCAGGTAGTTGACCGGAAACCAGATGGGCCCGCGCCAGTTGGAATTGCCACCGAACACCCCGCAGTCCGATTCGCCCGGGTTGTAGTTCACGTGCATTGCCTGGCCATTCCAGTGGAAGACGTAGGGATGTTCCCTGTGGTAGCGGGACAAGGCACGCACCCCATAGTCCGAGAGGAATTCGCTTTCGTCCAGCAAGCGCCGGAGTAGTTTCTTCATGCGGCTGCCGCGCAGCAGAGAAAGCAGCCGGCGTTCGCCCAGTCCAGGCTCCTGCCAGCGCGAGACCAGGGCCGCAAGGTCGGGGCGGTAATGGAGGAACCATTCCAGGCGCCCTTTGAAATCAGGGACCTGGTCCAGCAGCGAAGGCTCCAGGGTCTCCACGGCGAACAGGGGAATCAGCCCGACCATGGAGCGGATCCGCATGGGGATCATCTGGTGGCCGGGCAGGTCGAGCACATCATAGAAGAAGCCGTCCTGGTCGTCCCACAAGCCATGCTCCTGGCCCCCGGCGCGGGTCATGGCCCCGGCGATCTGGAGGAAGTGCTCGAAGAACTTGGTGGCGATATCCTCGTAGACATGGTTGTGCCGGGCCAGTTCCAGGGCCATGCGCATGAGGTTCAGGCAGTACATGGCCATCCAGCCTGTGCAGTCGGACTGGTTGATGTGGCCCATGGTGGGAAGCGGCGCGCTGCGGTCGAACACGCCGATGTTGTCCAGGCCGAGGAAGCCGCCCTGGAAAATGTTGAGCCCCTCGGAATCCTTTCGGTTAACCCACCAGGTGAAGTTGAGCATGAGCTTGTGAAAGACCCGCTCCAGGAACGGGAGGTCGCCAGGGTCGTCAGGGTGCGATCGGCGGCGATGTTTGCGGTCGATCTGGAACACGCGCCAGGTGGCCCATCCGTGCACTGGCGGGTTGACGTCGCCGAAAGCCCACTCGTAGGCCGGCAGCTGGCCATTGGGGTGCATGTACCACTCGCGGGTGATGAGCACGAGTTGATCTTTGGCGAACTCAGGGTCCACCGAGGCGAGGGCGACGGCATGGAACGCCAGATCCCAGGCGGCGTACCAGGGATATTCCCACTTGTCGGGCATGGAGATGATGTCGGCATTGTTGAGGTGGGCCCACTCGGCGTTGCGTCCGTTCTTGCGCGGCTCCGGCGGCGGCGGCCCGGCGGGGTCGCCATTGAGCCACTGGGGCACGTCCAGGTAGAAGAACTGCTGGCTCCAGATCATGCCGGCGAAGGCCTGCCGCTGGACCAGCCTCGCATCCGGATCCGCGACCTCATGCTGCAGGTCCCGATAGAATTCATCCGCTTCCTGGCGGCGCAGGCGCATGACCTCGTCGAAACGGTTTTCCGGCAGGCCGCTGGCACTCAGGCGAAGTCGCACCACGGATTTCGCCCCGGGTTCGACCTTGACGACCCGATGGGCTGCCGCCTTGGTACCTATTCGCCGCGAATGGACCGCTCCCGCATGGTCATGAATTATATATTCATGGAGGGCGTCCTTGAAGGGGCCGGGCGCATCGCCGCCCCAGAGCAAGGGTCCATTCGTCTCATTGTGGGTGAACAGGAGTTCGCCGTCGCCATCGGCGCGGAAGAGGTATTCGCCCAGGCCAGGATGGCGGGCGAGGAGGCTGTTGTCATCGATGGCCTCGAGTTCCGGAACGGGCGACGGGTAGCCCCAGGACCAGGTGTTCCGGAACCAGATCTGCGGCAGAATGTGCAATTTGGCCGGGTCCGGACCCCGGTTGACGGCGGTGACGCACATCAGGAGGTCGCGCGGACCGTCCTTGGCGTACTCCACGAACACGTCCCAGTAACGGTCGTCGTCGAAAACGCCGGTGTCGAGCAGTTCAAACTCGGGGTCCAGGCCGCCGCGGCGGCCGTTCTCCGCCACCAACTCAGTGTACGGAAACGCGCGCTGAGGGTACTTGTACAGCATCTTCATGTAGGAGTGGGTGGGGGTGCCGTCAAGGTAGTAGTAGAGCTCCTTCACGTCCTCGCCGTGATTGCCCTGGGAGTTGGTGAGCCCAAACAGGCGTTCCTTGAGGATCCGGTCGCGGCCGTTCCACAGCGCGAGCGCGAGGCAGAGACGCTGCCCACTGTCGCTGAAACCAGCGATGCCGTCCTCGCCCCAACGGTAGGCCCGGCTGTGGGCCTGCTCATAAGGGAAATAGTCCCAGGCGGTGCCGTCGGGACTGTAATCCTCCCGCACTGTTCCCCACTGTCGCTCGCTGAGGTAGGCCCCCCAGAGGCGCCAGGGCTGCTGGCCCTTGCGTGCCTCCGCAAGGCGACGATGTTCCTGGGTGGGGAAGTCGCTGGACATGGTCATGGGATTTCTCATCGCAGGTAGTTGCCTGTTGCTGGTCCGGTGATCCAAGAAATCCGGGGCTTCGGGGATGGGCCACAGGGAACTGTCATTTGGGTGCGAATAGCTTATAAGTTGTGACATTAGATAATAAAAAAATTGCGTTCAAATGATTTATTAACTTATTTTTCAGATCCGAACGTCCCCAGAGCTGGAGTACGGCTTGCCCAGGAACCCCGGACAGTTGAGGCCAAGGCTTTGCGTCCGCAAGGGACATCCTGGAGGCCCCTGCCTCACCAACTGGACAACCTGCACGTCATCCCTGGCAAAGTTGCCGGTCAGGCACTGGCAAACCTCCGGGCGGTATTGGATCGGATCAAGTAGCGGGTGACAGAGGTTTCCAGAAAGGAAGACAAGGAACCCAGCGGTTCGCCCAGGACCTGGGCGATGGCGAGACCGGCAAGTCATCCCTGCTCAAAGCCGTGAGCTTTACCCAAGGAGCCAGACAAGACAGCTCCAACTTGTCCTTGAATTTCAGGACGGGAACCTGGAACAGTGAGAGCGCCGATTGTTCTCCGTTTCCCTAGGATCGGGTCACCTTTGCGGAGATAGAGACGGGGCCTTTCTGGAAGGCCTCTACCAAGGGCCGGGCCTGAGTTTCCGCCGTGCTGGACTTGACGGTCCCGGCAGGGGCTCCGCACCATCCGCACCAAAGCGGAATCCCTCCCATCAGAGCGCAGGCTACCAAGGCCTGCTTGGTTAAGCAACCTGGGCCGTGAGTTCTCATATCTATTTTGGACCGCTTGAAGGAACGACAAGTTTAGTCCGCCGCTCTCCACTGTGAGCGTGCGGGTGGAGAACCTTTCCTACTTCAGGAGGCTGAAATGCGCGCGGCGGTTTCTGCTCCAGCAAGTCTCGACGGATTCCACGCAGACCGGCTTCTCTTTGCCGTAGGAGGTCATGCTCAGGCGGGCAGCGGGAACGCCCAGGCCCACCAGGTAGGCCATGGCTGCGTGGGCCCGGCGCTCTCCCAGAGCCAGGTTGTATTCGACGGTGCCGCGCTCGTCGCAGTTGCCGTCGATGAACACGTTGGCCTTGGGGTACTGCTGCATGAAGGCCGCGATGGCTGTGAGCACGGGCTTGTCGCCGTCCATGATGTCGGCCTGGTCGTAGCCGAAATGGACGTCCTTGAGCGCGGCGGCGGCGGCCATCTGGTAGGCGGCCTCGGCCTTGCGGGTAGCCTCGGCGGCCTCGTCAGCCTTGCGCTGCTGGGAGTTGTCGGGCTGCTGGGCGGCACTGGTAGCCGGGGCCGGGGCCGCCGCTGGAGCCGGTTTGGGCTGCTTCTGCATCGCCGGGGCTGGCTTGCGGCAGGCTATGCCCCCTGCAACGAGCAGGCTAGCGATTAGGAGTGGGACGGTTTTTATCGAAGCTGACATAGCAGCATCTCCATTAAAAGGACGACAGCCGCGGTGCGGGCTTGTCATCCAGGTTGGGGACAATTGGGCTGAACCATGCCCTCAAGTTAAATCAGACAATTTTGATTTGCAACTCAAACGATGTGTATTTGAAGCAAATCTTTCTTCAGACATACCACCCCAATCCGGTCAGGTTCCTTGGCCAAGGAAAAGGAAGCTCCAGCCGCATCCTCAAAACCTATAAAATGTGGACCGTCGAATCTGAAGATGAAGTATGGTTGCATTTTCTTTTGATCATCGTATTATTTGAATTGCAAACCAAACCCATTGGAGGTTTGCTCCTATTGCTGCGGTTGGGAACTCTCATACGCAGCAAGTCCCACCCGGCAGAAGGACCCCATGATCCTTTTCGTCGACTGGCCAGTTTGATCAGCCAGGTTCAGGTCCAGGTCACATACAGCCTGGGTGTGTTCCAGTCATTCTGAGGGAATATCCATGAGACCAGCATTGGTAAACTCGTTCCCCCAAGGGTTGGCCGCGCTAATTGTTTTGGCTGGCCTAAGCTGCACCCAAGTTGCGACTGAGCCCCAGACCCCCCCGCCCGCCACTCCAGCTCCTACTCCTGCCCCGGTTGTGAGCCATGCGCCTAAGCCGATTCCTCCGGCAATGGTTCAGCCTGAGGTAAAACCGGTCATGCCCGCAAAGGTTATCCTGGATGGCAGGGTCTTGTTCTACTCACCCAGCGGTTGGAAACTCGGGCCCCAGGGCAGGAAGGCCATCCAGCAGATCGTAGACGAATTGCATTCTCTCGGTTCTGGATTCACGTTAGTGGTTTCTGGTTATAGTTCCAGCACTGGCACCGAGGCCAGGAAACTTGCGTTGAGCAGGCAACGCGCGGAGTTCGTTGCGAAAGCCTTGATCATTGCTCATGTTCCGCATGAAACGATCACCGTGAGAGGGCTCGGTTCGGAAAACCCGATTGCGAGCAATGCGACGCAAGATGGGCGCTTGAAGAACCAGCGCGTCGAGGTGGAATTCCAAATGAGCCAGAAAAGCATCCGATGACACCTGACAATAACCGAATTCGTTGTCTGTTTATGTTTTATGGAAGCTGAAATGACAACAGTCACTCAACAGGAACTCATTCAAGAATGCATGCAGAACCTTCGCCGGATCGTGAAGGCCCTGGAGGATTACTCGACGAGTGTGGAAAAACGGTTCGGCCTCACCGGTCCCCAGTTGTGGGCTCTATGGGAGTTAGGGCGGAGCGGACCCTGTGCCCTCAAGGACTTGGCGGAAAGAATGAAATTGGATTCCAGCACCGTGGTCGGTGTTGTTGACCGTTTGGTGTTAAAGGGTTTGGTGCTTCGTAATCCCGATTCCGAGGACCGACGACGGATTTCCCTTACCCCGACGCCCATGGGGGAGGAGATTCTCACTGCGGCGCCTCATCCGGCTCAAGGCCATCTCTTAGCAGGCCTGGAAAACATGGATCGGCGCAGGGTGGAAAATCTGCATGAAGCCTTGAAAACGCTGGCAAGCGTCCTTGAGGTTGAACACCTGGAAGTCCCCTTTTTTTTCGCCAAGGAATGATAGAGGGCGCGGCCAGAGAATCTTTTCGGCTCAGGGCCTGTTAAGGAACATTCCAGCATTGAATAGTCAAAATGTGGTTTAGATTATTTCACCTGACAAATGGGGCGGCTTTCAAAGTAGGTTTAATCTTTTTATATTATTGAAGTCATTACTAAGCCCGGCATAGGCACTTAGTATTGGATTTATTTCGGGTCTCCTGATCGCGGCCGTCTGCGCCATTTTTGCAAGGCCCTAAACTTCAAGAGTATTTGAGTCGCGACTCCTTTCCTGCGAGGGGTGAAACTCACTTCAAGTTTGTCCATCTCATTCCCCAGTTGCACATGGATCGATCCGGATTTTTGCATGGATAGCACCTGGGATGGATAGACGCTGCGGTGTCCTGTCATCAGAAAGCTGATGACGCAGGCTACGGTGGCATAAGGTGCGAGGGTCGGGCCGAACATCTCGACGGCTAGAATGCTTGCTGCAATGGGAGTATTCGCCGAACCAGCCAGAACGCTGACGAAACCGATGGCGGAGAAGGTCGCAGTGTTCAAACCCATTAGAGTTGCGTAGAGCACTCAGGAAGTTGCTCCCACGAAGAAAATAGGAGTCACGATGCCACCGCTGCCCCCGAAATTCAGCGTGATCGAAGTGAACGCTCCCTTGAGCATGAAGGCATACCAGGCGACCTTCTCACCGCGCAGACAGGCTTCGATCGTATCCAGCCCCAAACCCAGGTAATGGGTTGAGAACACGAGCGCCAGGACCACTAGTGCAATGCCGCCGATTAGACCCTTCAAAGGAGCCCAGATGCGAAGTCGTTCAGATAGCTTTTCACCCAGATTCAGCGTCTCGATGAGCAGCATCGCGCATAATCCGAAGAACACACCCGCCAGAATGACTTTCAGGAAGAATAGTTCACTGAACTGCGGAACGAGGTTGACCGGGTGGTAGAAATAATGGATTCCAATGGCGGAAGAGACCTGATAGGCGGTTATACCCGCTATGAAAGAAGGCAGGAGCACATCGTAAAGGATGGTTCCAACGAATAGAACCTCTACTCCGAAGATTGACCCTGCGATGGGGGTGCCGAATACCGCTGCGAACCCCGCACTGATGCCGCAGATGACAAGTTTCTTGCGGTCGTGGTCGTCAAACCTCAGCAAATCAGCGACCATGGACGAGACTCCGGCACCTATCTGGGCGCAGGGACCTTCTTTTCCGGCAGAACCCCCAAGAGAAAGAGTGATGAGCGTCGCCGCCAACTTGACGGGGACCACCATGGCCTTGATCTTGCCAGCATGTCTGTGGACGGCCTCAATGACCTTTTCTGTGCCATGGCCTTTCGCGTCGGGAGCCAACTTGATCAGCAACGCGCTCAGGAACAAGGCCACCGGAAGCAGCACGAAAACATAGCGGTGACTTTGCCCGGCAGTGGTTCCCCACAATAGTAATTTGAGGAAGATAGCGGTCACCGCTCCGATCAAGGCCCCCACGGTGCTCGCAAGCACCACCCACTTGCTGATGCTGATGAACAATATGGTTTCTTCGGTTAGCCGGTTCCGCATTGTGACTACCTATTCAATTTCAAAGCAGTTAGGCAAAGGGCTTGCCCCCAACAATAGGAGGCAAGGCGGACCGGGACTAGGCCAGATAATGAAATTTTACCTGTGCCAATGACCGGTGTAGCATTGGTTGCATCTGGTACGTTTTTGGATAGCCAATCTCTCTAGGCACGAACGGTTCTCCACAGACCGGCGCAGAAGACTGCCCCGAAGAGAAAGTATAACTAATAATGTTTGATTTGCAATTCAAACAAACATCGCAGATGCTCATGAAGGTCGGATACCCCAGCCGACCGCCACCCACTGAACAACCGCCCAGTTGGTATGGGGGGCCCGTCAGTCTGGGCTACCTATCCATCCTTGCTGCCAAATCGACCAGGGTTGAGACCGTCAGGGACGGTTCCATGCCCCAGGGGTCGAAAAAAGCATCAGCGGTGCGCCGGATCCAGGCGGCTCGCATGCCGGCCGAAAGGGCGCCGATGACATCGAAGGGATTGCTGGAGATCAGCCAGGCATTGGCCCCCGTGGTGCTGGCGCGCCGGAGAAAGTGAGCGTATACGCCGGGGTTCGGTTTGAAGGACTTCACCTCGTCGACACTCACCACGTCGAGAAAGAAACTCCGGAGGCCTGCCTGCGCCAGCAAGGCATCGACAGCCTCGGCGCTGCCGTTCGAGAAAGCATACATCCTGAAGCCCGCCTCCTTGATTAGGGCCAGGCCTTCAGCGGCGTCCTTGAAGGCAGGCAGCGTGCCGTAGGCATCCATCAATTCCGTTCTGCATCCAGGTTCCATCTGAAGGCCGAACTGGTAGCAAGTGAAATCCAAGGCTTGGCTTGTGCAGACAGAGAAGGGTTGGTAATTCTGCATCAAACCCCGGCGGAAGGAATACTCCAACTGCTTATCCCGCCATGCCCGGGAGAAATCACACGCCCGGTGGGCCAGATGGGGTTTGAGGGCATCGATCACGCCATTGGTGTCGATCAATGTCCCATAAACATCAAACGCGAGGGTAGTGGGCATGATGCTCTTTTCTGCCGTGGCCGCCGAAAGATCCGCGCCACTGGACTCTTCAGATCTTCTCAATAGCGGCCGGGAGGTTCAAGGGTTGGGGTACAGGTCAGCCCGATCCAGACCAACACTGAGTGCTCGACCAAGTAACTATCCCACCAGACCCGGTAACAGTCCGGAAAGATGCCGCCATGGCGAATACCCAGGATGGTGATAAATGCAATCAAGATCGCTCGTACCCATCCACCCAGGCCCCGACCGATAAGGCCAGTGCGAGTATGCCCAGCCACAACCAGGCAATTGTGGTTCAGGCCGCGGAGCAGCAGCCCCATCAGAAACCCGTAGATCAGCAGCCAATCATCACGAACCGATCCTCCGTCACACTCCACGTCAGGCCGGGCGTGCCGAGTATGGGAATTTGGTGTGGGTGTATTTGCCCTAGGGTGGGCCAAGGTGATCTCCAGCGCATGCATGGGGGCCAGGAGGTCGCCCCTTTGCCCCTCCACCCCAATTTTTCCGCCATGGCCCTGCACCAGGCCAGGCCCAACGACATCCTGGCCCAGAGTCAGAAGCTGCTAACCGACGAGCTGAAGCTGCTGTGCCAGGAGCCCGCCCCCATCCCCCCGCACTTCCGCACCATCCAGGGCCTGCAGGTGCTGCGCAGGTTAAACCGGGCCGAGGAGCGCGCCCTCGACGGCCTGCTCGGCCTCAATGTCGGCGGCTTCACCATCGAGTTCTACGATGCCACCATGGTGCGTCACAGGGAGACCAACAGCTCGCGCTGGGACATCCCGGCCGAATTCCTGGAACTGGAGCCCGCCCCGTTCGACCCCAAGGCTGACCGGGTGAGCAAGACGTCGGTGACACCATACCCGGTGCCGTTCGATCCGGCGACCACGCTCGACCGGTTTCCCGACCTGAACGCCGGGGATGACCCCGGGCCCGAGTCCACCACCGAGGCACAGCCCCTCATCGATTTCTATGGCGGCTTGGTGCTGGCTAGGCGGCTGATTTATGCCCGGGTCCAAGGGTCCGACCGTCGGCACCTTGGGCGACCTATGTTCAACAGAGGGCGCCGGAATACCATCCGCTGGACGGACGGTATTCTTGGCCCCCGCCTTGGCCTCGCGCTCGGCTGCGCCGGGATCCTTGCCCGCCGCTACATCCCCGGCCAGCGCCTTCAGCCGCTGCTTGCCTCCTTCAGCGACATCGCCGGGTAGCGGCCAATCGTGATTAACCCCTGCTTGGCCGGGCCGCGGTAGCGGAAGACCCAGGACTTGACGCCAGCGGGCGTGACCTGCAGGAACAGGTCCTCCACGCCCTCGACCGGGACCCGGTAGAGTTTCGGCCCTGTCTGCAACGCGTTAAGATCCTGGGTGGCGGTCTTGTTCACGGTGGGCATCCTAGGGGTGGTTGTGGTAAGGATAGAATTTTATGCGACCGGGGTAACGGGTGAAGTCCTAGCACGGTTACCCCACGGTTACCCCAAAAATGCTCAATTGGGGCATACGCTCCGAACAAGCCATCGACAAAATATGTAATTAAATCAAGGAAAAGCCAGGTACCACCTAGAGTCCTTCAACCCCACTACTAAAATACATTCTTTCTGCGGATCCCCATGCACATTCAAGAGCTCATCCTCCGACTGCAGCGCTTCTGGGCCGATCGCGGCTGCCTCATCGGCCAGCCCTACGACCTGGAGAAGGGCGCCGGCACCATGAACCCGCTCACCTTCTTCGGCGCCCTGGGGCCCAGGCCCTGGAACGTGGCCTATGTGGAGCCGTCCCGGCGCCCCGCCGACGGCCGCTACGGCGAGAACCCCTTCCGCCTCTACAAGCACCTGCAGATGCAGGTGATCCTCAAGCCCTCCCCGGCCAGGGTGCAGGACCTCTACATCGAGAGCCTGGAAGCCATGGGCGTGGATCTGCGCAAGCACGACCTGCGCTTCGAGGAGGACAACTGGGAGGCCCCGACCCTGGGCGCCTGGGGCGTGGGCTGGCAGGTGATGCTGGACGGCATGGAGATCACCCAGTTCACCTACTTCCAGCAGGTGGCCGGCATGGACTGCCGCCCGGTGTCCGCCGAGATCACCTACGGCATCGAGCGCATCTGCATGTTCCTGGACGGCATCGACAACCTCTACGACCTCACCTGGGGCGAAGTGAAGACCGACGACGGCGTCTTCCCGGTGAGCTACCGCACCGTGCGCCAGCGCGAGGAGTTCGAGCTGAGCGCCTACAGCTTCGAGCATGCCGACCTGGACCTGCACTGGCGGCTGCTGGCCGCCTTCGAGCAGGAGGGCTGGCGCATGCTCAAGGACCACGGGCACTTCCTCTCCGCCTACGAGCAGGCGCTCAAGATGAGCCACACTTTCAATGTCCTGGACGCCCGGGGCGCCGTATCGACCACCGAGCGCCCCGGAATCATCAAGCGCATCCGCGACCTGGCCTGCGGCTGCGCCCGGGCCCACGTGGAACGGGAGCAGGCGATGCTTGACGCCGGCAAGGGAGAGGGGGTGCGGGCATGAGCGAAACCCGGACCCTGCTGCTGGAAATCCACTGCGAGGAGATCCCCTCCCGCTTCCTGCGGCCCCTCTCCAACGAATTCGCCGACGGGATCCTGGCCTTCATCCGCGAGCAGCTGCAAGTGGAGCTGAGCGCCGAGCGCTTCTACTCGCCGCGCAAGCTGGCCTGGCGCATCCACGGCCTGCCCGCGGCCCAGGCCGACCAGAGCGAGGTGCAGGTGGGGCCGCCCCAGCGCATGTGCGTGGACGCCGAAGGCAGGCCCGCGCAGACCGGCCTGAAGTTCGCCGAGAAGTGGGGCGTGGCCTTCGACCAGGTGCGCTTCGAACAGCCCGCGGGCAAGAAGGAGCCCTGCGCGGTGGTGACCCTGGTGCGCAAGGGCCGGCCCACCGCGGCGCTGCTGGCCGAGGCCATGCCCCGGCTGATCTCGGCCCTGCACGTGCCCAAGGCCATGCGCTGGGGCTCCAGCGAGTTCCAGTTCGTGCGGCCGATCCGCAACCTGCTCTGCCTGTTCGGGGCGGACGTGGTGCCGTTCCAGCTGGACGGCGTCAGCGCCGGCGGCAGCACCTGGGGCCACCGCCTGTACCACATGGACCACCCGCGACCGGTCGCCGTGGCCACCCCGGAGGCGTACGAAGAGGCCCTGGAGCGGGCCGGCATCGTGGTCTCCTGCGCCGAGCGCCGGACCCGGCTGGAGCGCCAATCGCACACCCTGGCCGCCGCGGCCGGTGGCCGGGTGGTGGAGGACGGGCACCTGCTGGACACCCTGGCGGAGATCGTGGAATTCCCCACCATCATCGCCGGGGCCTTTCCCGAATCCTTCCTGGCCCTGCCCAAGGAAGTCCTGGTGACCTCCCTGGCGGAGCACCAGAAGGCCTTCTGCGTGGAGGACGCCGCGGGCGGGCTGCTGCCGGCCTTCCTCACCGGCGCCAACCGCCCGGACGATCCCGACGGCTTCCTGCGCAGCGGCAACGAGTGGGTGCTCCGGGCCCGGCTCTACGACGCCCGCTTCTTCTTCGACGAGGACCGCAAGCAGCCGCTGCGGGATCGCCTGGAGAAGC
>Ga0302320_10020840_pt1 | contig 13041 bp, 25 predicted proteins | sample Bog_T0_3_FD_202130 | JGI IMG/M metagenome (GOLD analysis project Ga0302320, IMG submission 202130) | Peat permafrost microbial communities from Stordalen Mire near Abisko, Sweden - Bog_T0_3 | ecosystem: Environmental > Terrestrial > Soil > Wetlands > Peat | place: Sweden: Abisko, Stordalen Mire...
AGAGTAATAGCACTAGAAATGCTTACGGACACATGGAATTTAGGGAATTGTAGTAACTATCAGCCCAAAAACCCGAACTTGGCGTTCTTGTACTTTTCTCTCAAATGGGCGATCTTAGCATCGCTCAACATTTTAAGCGGACCTTTCCTAGAAAGTATTCCGCGCTCAAACCAACCATCCTTATGCACAATTGCTGTGCTTGTCTTTTTCTTACGGACTGGCTTCTGATAAACAAACTTAGGTAGGTTCATACAACAGAAACCAGACCACAGTCTGGAATAGTTGGGTCGTACCCAAGCGGCATATACAGGTCGACCCTCGGATTCCCTTCCGGTGCTATATCGTCGTATTGGCGTACGATGGTGAGACCATTAGGAAAAACACATTTGATCTTTGCTGGACGTTTCTCAGGCAGTCCGAGTAGTAAACGCGCTGAATCCGTGAGAGCACATGAGAGGGGGGTAAGGGTGTTATCGGCATAACCAATTCCTGCCTCGGTGAGACTATCTGCGTATTCATCGGCAGGGTAACCATACTGCGTCACCTGCATCCTGATACTCATATTTATCCGTTCCCACTACTGGCAGCATTATTGTACATCATTGCCAGACCTGCAGAGAGCAATGGCAGTCCTATGAAAAAAATCCCGGCAACAATTAAAATGATCTTGAGTGTTTTATTCATTGCACCGGTTTATTCTTGGTGCCTTGGCTTTGGGCGATCGTGACCGCGTTCTGAACGGTTGATGAAATAGCCTGTGCGGCGTTAGCCACTTGAGTGGCGGACGCTGCGGTAGAGCTGGTATGAACGATACCGAGACCGGTCGCTACTGCGACTAGATCCGTTCCGAGGGTCCCCCAATCCGTGGCCCCGGTGTGGAGCAGGGTAATGAGCGAATTGATAGCACCGAAAATGGTTGGGATGAGTCCGAGGATGGTTCCGATATTCATAACGATATTTTAATGTGTGTTTTGATGAGTTCGAGTGTGCTCTCAATCTTGGTGAGTCGAGCCGACAGGTTCCACGACACACCTAGCAGTGTGCATAACAGGGCAACCCCTTCAATGAGTTCAACATTCATGTTAGAAGCAGAATTCCTTAATAAAAATTCCACCGGTTCCACCGTTGACGGCTACAGACGACGGATTTTGTCCTGCAGCACCTCCGCCGTAGGAGCGGCCAGAGGAGGTTGAGAGGGGGGCTCGCATTGGGGCGAACGGGTTACCGCCACCGTACCCGATATTTGAGGGGCCATAGGTCATTCCGCCATCGTCGCCGTAGACAAGAATAATGGCAGAGGCACCAATTACGGATCCGCCATTACCACCGGCTATTTGGACGCCGACTGAACCGGCAGTGCCTTGCCCACCCGGTGAGGCGTATACGACTGGAGATCCGCTGGGACCGAAATACGTCGTCTGGTTGCTGCCACCAACTGTCACTGACAATGAGGCCCCGATGGTCGCCGCTTGAACTATGGCTTTCCCGTATCCACCACCTCCGCCACCGCTGGAATATTGAGAGGAATTAGTGGCGGGCGAGGATCCGCCGCCCCCCAAAACTTCTACCTCAGCGAAAATGAGCCGAGGGTTAGGGGTATATGTGGTAACACCCGCGGAAGTAAACTGTTGATACGAAATTGAGACAGCGGCAGGCACCCATGTTGATCCGTTATAGAACCAGAGCCCCGCCGAGTCTGTCTGAAAATAATAGGACCCCGCAGGGTGCGCCGAAGTGCTAGGAGCCCCGGTCCCGAAAAATATATCGCCAGCGGCCATTTTTATGGAGCCACCGGCCGTGGTGTCGATGGAACCACCTGAATTAGAGCCGAGGGTGGCATGAGTGAGGACAGACCCGCCGTTGTAGTTTCCCTTACCCGATGTATCGATGTTACCACCGGCCCCGGACCCGTTTTCGAGCGTGCTACGCGCACCGGCCCCGTAGGTTGAAATGGCACCACCGTTTGAGGTGCTGGTAGAGCCCGCGTCGAGAAACACGTTGCCCGCACCGGCGCCGTTTCCTTGGTTTGTCTGAGTCAGGTAATTCCCGTTGTTATAAATAATGCCTGTGTCGGAAAACCATGTGGCGTGCCCGGATGGAAACAGAATTTGCAGGAGATTCGCATTACCATAATTGGCCCATAGTTGGACATTGCTATTCGTCGCCGGTGCGGATCCGCTCAACACTATTTGGTGGTCCGGTGCAGTGAGTGAACCTGAAACCGCGACCGCGTTCTGCAGCGATGTGTTAGGCACGGAGTTGGCACCCAAATGAGCACCACTGGTAACCGTAGGGTTAGGGTAGGTACCACCGAGATCTCCACCAGCAGCACCAGACGGTGGTAGACTGGATGGACCGCCACTTATGGCTGAGTAGGGGACTGTTCCGGCACCGAGGTGGGCACCGTTGACGACGGTTGGGTTGGGGTAGGTACCGCCGAGGTCTCCACCTGCGCTGCCATTTGGAGGTAGGGAGCTGGGTGCACCTGTAAGCGATGTATACGGGACCCCAATGAGATGAGTTCCGCCAACAACAGTTGGATTCGGATAATTGCCGCCGAGGTCTCCACCGGCAGCTCCAGCAGGAGGTAGACTGGATGGGCCACCGGTAATGGCTGAATAGGGGACTGTTCCGGCCCCGAGGTGGGCACCTGAGACAACGGTTGGACTTGGGTAGGTACCGCCGAGGTCACCACCTGCGGGTCCGGTTGGGAGGACACCGACACCGGTGAGACCGGATCCGTCTCCGACGAGGGTTGTAGCGGTTGCAACGATGGGTCGAGTGAGTGTTCCGTCATAAATGTATTGTTGAACGTCCAGCGTTAGAACGTCATAGTTAAATGGCCAAGGCGGTGTTCCATCAGGCAGAGGATCCCCGGGCAACCCCGAGGCAGGTGCCAGCAGATAATCCGGCACTGATCCACCCCCGGAAAGTAGAGTAGTACTCATTAAAACCCTCCGGGTTGAGCAAAGCGCGTGTAGAGTTGGAGAGTGCCGGGTGAATTATTGGGCGAGGTGGTGTTGGTGGGGTTAATGCGCATGGTGGTTCCCCACCCTGATCCAACTGTCGTAGCCATGGGTTGCGCGCTCCACGCACAGGTCTGGGCTATGTCGCCTACCTGCGCTCGGGCAGTCTGATCAGCAAAATGGGTATCGAGTGGGGAGGGAACATAATTCTTCCTCCACCACCAAATTCCTAGGACGATGGCAGAAGCGATGAGACCCAAGCCGATAAAAAATTTCATTGGGTAATGTAATTTGAATAATCGAACGCGGCCCCCGGATCAGTGGACGCACCGGTTGGGACATAATTTCCCACAGTAGCAGGAGCAGGATTATAAAGGTCGTTTGACTGTTGGTTAGGGTCCAGATCCGCGTTTGCTGTAGTGTTACCGCCAGTGACAAAGGCCCACAGAGAGGACAATTCGCTGCCTACCGCGTTGAGAGCGTTCCCCGGTGCATTGGTGATATTGGAAATGCCCTGCTCAAAATTGGCCAGTCCTTTGATCAGCAGGTAAACACCTACTGCCAAAATGACAAGGATGAGCAGTGCAAACCAGTGTCTCATTTTCGGGTAATCCATCTAGCAGGAGGAGCGATGGTGCTTTTGCCCTGCGAAAAATACTGATAGAACGGTACCACAGATGCGCTCTTTGCTGACTGTGCCACTCCATTTTTTCGGATAGTAGCAGTTGCGGTTGGGGCATTAACTCTACCTAAATTGTTTGCCATAATTTTTAATCTCCCGAATTGTCACCTGACGAGCTCATCGCTGAGGTGATGTTGTCCAAAATGGAGGACCCTGAATTGCCGAAGGGCATAGTCAAGAACGAACTAGCCTGATCGACGTAGGCAGGGATGTACGAGGATGGGTCACTCATATCAGGCCCGGAGGGCGGGGCGGCAGTGGGTGCTGGTGTCGCCTTTCTGAAAAATGAAATTCCCCCACCGCCAGCGTTTGCGCTATTGGAGAGCAGGATATAGGCGATACCCCCGCCTATGATCACCCATAGGAGCATTTTCATGTTAGATCCAATTCTGGCTTTTGGCGTAGTTGTATCCGAAGTAAACGAGCGCAATGATAATGATCCATTTTATGATTTTCATGTTATTATTTTTCCGACTATAGCGAACGTTACCAGAGCAACACCGGGGAGTAAACTCAATTCAGCGTCGATAAACGACAGTAAAATAAGCCCGATTCCCACCGATAGAATAAAAATGCTAAACAAATCTTTTTTCATATTAGTTGAACGATACCTGATTGTTAATACGACCCGGCAACCACCCCCCGCTAGGACGTGTGGCGTAGGGTTGCGTCGGCGATGTCGTTTTGGGTGACTGCGGGTTGTTCTGAGTCGAAACCGGTGAGCCACCGTCACCATTCCATCCTAGTTTGTACACGATGTACGAACCAACGAGGGTGGTGAGCACGCCGACGATAATTACTGGCATCCAGCGCATGGGGTCATTCATTTTTTGAAAATAAGGTAGAGGACACCAATACCGAGAACACCAGCTAGTACCAACATGCCGGTCGTTCCGATATTTAATCCGTTGCTAATGAGAGTGGGAGAATACGAATTGCCGGTGGCAGCACCACTTCCCGAAAACGGGTTACCCGCCGCAGCATCAGAGCTGGACTGAAACGAGGGCATCGAGCCGCCCCCACCTCCGAACATTGCCAGTAAAGAGCCCATAAGGTTATTGTTTTAAGTGACGGAACAAAAAGAAAATGACAAGAGCTATAGCTCCGAGAATGATATACGTAGTGTAGTCATTGCCGGTCGAGAGACTTTGAGAACCGGCGGGAGCTGTGCTAGCACTGGCCCCTGAACCGTTTCCAACGCTGGAATTAGCACCGAGGAGGTTATATATGGCCGATGATAGGCTGGTGTTGTTACTGTCGTTGGTGCTGGTGTTGAACGCGTCGCTTCCATAGGTTAGTGCACCATTGGAGCTGAGGGCACCCCCCGCTTGAATGCCAATGGAATTTCCAGCTGTGTTGACAGCAGCGTTGGTATTATAGCTGTCTGTGTACGTTTGAGACGTACTGGTCGAAGCGGCTGAAGAGGATCCACCCATAAATTTTTTAAGTCCAAGGTTGTTGTAGCATTCCCTGAACGAGTTGGACAGGATTAAATGCAACGGTGTATACCCCGGGCCACGGAGCCAGAACCTTGGTTTGGGCCGTGATGCTATCGCAAACGGCGGTCCATTTTTCTGCCCATGTCACGGGTATACCGTATCCCATAGAATTTATCATGGGTACAGGGCCACCGTCGATATCCTCCGAGTAGGTGTCGAAGAAGAGTGCTAGTTTAGTGGCGAGCACACCCATTTCCAGAAATTGCACGCTCGGTTGTGGGCACTGAGTTTTTATCGCGGCAGCGTCACCCCAAATAAGAGTCCGGGTACTGACAATCGTTGATCCATTCAAGAACGTGAAATCCGTCTGAAACGCAGGGGAGGAGTCTGTTGAATGGTCAGCACTCTGCACTGTCGGAATGATGCCTATAGCGTAGATAAAAAAATAGGGGCAGAGCGGGGAAACATTAAATTTTGTCAGCGGCATTATGACCTGCTGATCCTGCATGGGAGCACCGATAGGAAAAATGTAAGGCTGTGCCCCAAAACGTGAATTTGAGTATCCCGACGCTGGCCGCGTCAAGAGGGTGTTCATGACCAAGGTTGCTGCAGTAGACCCTGCACTATGGTGCCAGTGCTAGAGGTGGTGGTGTTGGACAGCCCGTTAAGTAAAATTTTCGTGCCCACTTGAACCGAGTCGCAGAGCGCAGACCAGCGAAGACACTGGCCGTTAGCAGGCGTCCACCCCGATGTGATTATGGTGGAATTCAAACTTTGAGAGACAGGATCAATATAGTTGGCGGCAGAATTCGTGCTCGCAAAACTGACATTAAACCCCGGCGGAAACATTTCCAGAGTGCCGGGATATCCCCACAGCATGGTGAACGCTGACTGTACGGATCCGCCGAGGAGGAATGTGAAATCGGTCTGGAACGCGAGCGGACTGCCCCCTGCGTTTATAGTCGGACCGAGGGCGAAAATTTGAAAATAGGGATTATTGGGATCCACACCGTACGATACTTTTGGAATTATTTGCTGGTTATTTTGTACCAACAACAACTCAGGTATTATCTGTGCAGTCTGAAATATCCTAGAATTCGCGCTCCCAGGCGATAGTCTGGTATTTAACGCGGTAGAACCTCCAGTGGTGGCCGCCGGAGAATTCTGCAGGGCACCGCTCACGGCGGCCAGTCCGGGGTTATTCACGGAAAATAAAAAATATTACCAGTAGCACTACCGCTACTGGTAGTACGAGCCCGGAATTCCAGACATCTCCTGCGGTCTGAGTGGCCGCTTGGGCCGCCTGTGGCAGCGTGAACGAGCTACCTCCCACGTAGGTATTACCGAACGCGGCAGTGGATGCGCTCGACGTGTTCCAGTACCCGCTACCGTTGGCGCGAGGGTCCCCCGCCTGTGATTGCGACGCTGGCGAATAAACCGGCTGAGCTGAGGAATTCCCCAACGGCCCGGTGGCAGCGGCAGTAACCAGCAGAGCCCCGGGGCTATACACCCTCCGCAGGGGGTTAGCCCACAGCAGGTTGCGGTAATTCCGCAACTGGGAGTTTTTGGTTACGGGTATCACGATGAGGTAGATGAGGTATTGGAAACGTCGAGAACGAAATAGAGGTAGGCCGAGCCGGCGAGACCGATTATCAGTCCGAGAATCCCGAGCTTTCGGTGTATGGCGATAACGAATCCTCCAAGCGCCAAGCCGAGCCACCCCCAAATAGTGTTAGGAATTAAACTTTGCATATTTTTATCGGAACTTGATCGAACTGCGTTTTGGCAGGCTCGAATTACTGCCCGTGAGGATCTTTTTTCCAGTCGCAAAACTTGAAAAGGACCATGGAGCGTTTATCGGTGAGGCAACGGGTCCCGCCCCATTAATCTGTGAGGCGAGTACCCGCGAATTGAATCCCGCGGCAGCAGTTGCCCCGTCGGTCCCGTTGCCATACGTGGTCAGGTTTCCACTTCCCGGCAGGAGGGCCAACCGGTTATTCATGGCCGCGGCGAAAAAGTTGGTGGAACTTTGTTGTCCTTGGTAGGCCATAACGAGTTAGTTTCCTGAGGGGTTATAGGTCATCCCGTACGCGGACAAATCCCCGAAGAACCGCTCTGCGAACACATTGACTTGGCCGGTGCTACCACAACTCATGTTGAGCTGTAGTTGAGCCCCCGATCCGGCGAGGACATTGGCGTTCAGGGTGGAGCCAAGTTCCGCCGCTTCCATCCCATATCCATCATGGATGAAATCCATGTGGTAGAATCCCGGGAACATGTCTAACAGTACCAGACCATTCTGCAGGAAGGCGTCGTTGCCCATGCTGTACTGTTCCTCAGTTTTCAAGTCGTACAGGTTGAACTGCCGGATCATTTGTCCCAAGAATTGCAGCTGCCATGCCGCATTTGAAATATCCGTCGCAACTCCGGAAGAGTTAGTGGTGTAGATATCCAGACAGGTGTAGGAACCGGGGATGTCCAGATTGAATGTCTGGTTAGGCCCGGTCGCGGCGATGGTTTGGGAAAGTTCGCGACTTTCGGTCTCGATCGTTGGGAACGTAATGTTGTTAACCTGCCTCTGAACCACCACTGTGTAGGGGGTACCGATGGTAATAGTCGCCCCGTGGTTGGTGGAAATGGCCGCAGAGAGCTGATCGAACGTCACGGCGACTGTCGGGTTGGTGTTATAGCGGGGAAGCGGCAACATGGTGATGGATCCAACCGGATCTTGCAGTTGCGGGTGTTTGAACAGCAGGGGAATGGTCAGAACGTAGTTGCCTGCCGTCGAACCAGCCGATGCAGTTTCACGAGCGTTGAGGACGGGACCTAGACATGACAGCGAGTTGACATCGAGTCCATTGAGTACTTTTGCCGCATGGCGAATCAGCCCGTAACCTGTCGCGTCAGTCTGATTGCGCGTGCTCGATCCGTCCGAAATGTTGAGCTGCACTCGGTTGACTAGGCTGGCCAGTCCGCCCGGGGTGTAGGTCAGGGCAGAGGTAATGGTACCACCAACCGTAATAGGAATGACCAGCAGGAGAGAATCGAGAAAAAATTCGCGGGTGATACCAAAGGAGATGGAATTACTCAGGGCTGCTGTGCCCGTGTACTGTGTCACAATTTTCTGTCGGCGTGGAAATAGCATTGTCTTGGTTTTCTGTAGTAGGTTGTTCTTGAGGCTGGTTTACCTCCTTTTTCACGGTAGAGCAAGCAAATAGTCTGCCTCGGCTAAAGGTGTCAGTGTCCATATTTTTGACGATATACTCACCGGTGTTGAGTTTCTGCACCTCGTCAGGGTTGAATCCCGACTCCTCCAAAAATAGGAGCGGCCTAGAATCGTGCGTCTCTAAAGCGACGATTTCAGATAACTGGAGACGCAGTCGATTACTGATTTGATTCGCGGCATGTGAGGTCGCAACCATATCAAGGCCTTGGAGCCTTCCATCTTCAATGAGAGTTTTGAAGCCACGTCCAAGGTCTGTAGGGCTAGTGAATCGATTGACTTCATCGCAGACAAATAGAGTCGTTCCGCTTTTTCCGTCGCCAGTGGATTCGATGGCTTTACACGCCTCGTAGGTCCACTCTGAATAGTCCTGAAACGCATTTTCACAGTCACCGGGATACTCTTGACTGTAGTGGTACGAGATGATTTTTTCTCCTGCACAGAATTTTTTCTCGACATCCTCAAACGAGTAGACCGGTTGAATTTTTAACCTGTTTTGAAATTCCATCTTATGGTCAAAAATCATGACCCGCGTGTAGGGGGTATTTTGGACATACCTCAATAACCACGTGGTTTTACCCGAGCCCGACTTGCCCAGTATTAATATTTTGCTGGGCTTGTGGTGAATCTGCATTTCGTACCCCCGGTCCTTTCATGGCGATGACCGCAATTCGCAATTGTTTGATTTCGCGCATAACCCCCATGACTGTCATGGAATATTTTGCAGCCCACCCAGCGAGTAACATTTCAGGCGCGTACGCTGCAAGAAACGTGTATTTAGCAGCAACCGCCTTGCAGCTCTTTGCCACCATTTCAATTTCTTCTTCCTCTAATTCAACCTGTTCTCGGAATTTTTCGGCTTCCGGTTTCAATTGAATGTCGATTGAAACTACCCCGTTGTATACCCGGTTTGTTACGAACGCATCGAGTAGACCGAGCGCGGCTTTCGCTGTCTCCCGGACAAATTCCAGATCAGCCTCGGTAACCACCGTTTGATTTTGGTCTGTAGGCTGGGTGGAATTCTTCTCCATAGGAGCACTACTAAATCCGGATTTTCGGCCTGCTCCGGCTCGGGCCCCGCCACGATTTGACTTAACCTTTGCAGTAATTTCGCCGATTTTACTCGCCGCCGAGAACGGGACAGTGCCCGCTGTGTCAGCCGTTGGATTTGAAATAGCTTCCATCTATTCTCCCAGTATACCAATTTCAACCAAAAACTTTTTAATCGTGCCACCCCCTTCAGTCGTTGTATCAGGCGGTTTGATTGTCGGTTCAGTAACTTCAGTAACGTTTGAATTCTTTGAAAGCCTAACTTGTTCCAAAAGCTTTTCTGCTCTTTCAATTCGCCTTTCAATCTCAGCCTCAAATGAGACACGCTGGGTACTGGATTTCGTAGGCGTGCTCGGATTGCTTGGTAGTTCGGGTGGTACGGTGGTTTTATTTTCATCGCTCATTCCCTCACCCTACATAAATGACTGAGGGTGTCAACCAGAACGGTCGACACCCACAGCACTTGAGCAACCTCCACCGAATCAAGGAATGAGGCCGCTCAAATTATACCGTTATTCTCGGACCGCGACAATAAAATTCCAAGCGTCCTGTCCTTTTTTGGATGGAATTTTGTCATTCAAACGCTGGATGGCGACTTCCTTTCCTACAAACTCGCTCTCAGCATCGTCACCCTCCCCGGTGACGCGGAGCGCACCTTTAAGGACACCTGTCAACGGAATGCATACTCCTACCTTGGATCCCACCGGGACGATTTCCGCCATGTTTCCCAGTTTGTCCTTCTGAGGGTGGCATGTAATGAGTTTAGTAAAAACTCCTACAACTGCTTTTCCAAGCGGCATCTGTGCTGGTTTAAGCATTGGTGAACGGGAAATGACTGTGAATTTGGACGAGTCGAGATCCGAAATGGGGACCAGTGCTGAACTTTCCATTTCGTATTCCCTCTCATTACCGGAAATTTTGTTGATTTTGGATTGAACTACCTTCTTAGTGTTTGTTTTGCTCATTTTGTTTTGTTTGTTTATTTGGAAATTATTTCCCAAAGTGTTATTTAGTCATTTTCAGGCGTCTTGTCAAGAACTTGACATCGTCCTTCAAAGAGAACGTTGGTGCGGCATTCTCCCATGTTATGGTTTCACCCTGACACATTCGTAATACCTCACCCGGTAGTAAACGCGCTCCTTTGGTTGCCATTTTCCACGCATGTTCCCCGTCCCAGTAGTACCCTTTCTTTTTGGCGGTCTCAGAGTCGCATCCGATCAACCGGAACGCGTACATTTTTTTCCCGGCAATGTAGAGGCGATCACCTTCGCATTCGAGTGACCAGTTTCCCAGAGAGTCCCCAATAGGGGAAGGAACGTGACCTTTATAAACTATGACCGAGTCGGTGTCACAGTAATACGGATTACATTGCGCTATAGCTCGGAGCAAACAACTCCGAACAAATCCGGTGATTGACGCTGCTGTAGCGACGTTGTAGTACGTTCCGAATCCTGCGCTGGGTCGTTCCCAGATTGAGAGGTTGGTTTCCTCATTGAGGTACGCCTGCTGCCATGTTTTGGTTGTCGCAATGTCGGCTGGCATGAAAGCGTAATCTCGAAAGCGATCTGGTCGTTGCGCGAACTTTCCATAAGCACTGTTGAGCATGATCTTGGCAATGTGGCGAGTACCCATATCTCCCCGTCGCTCTGCCAAACTTTTCTGATAGAACCAGTGGTCGACGTAGCGCGAATAGTTTTGTGTTTCTTTCGGACGCTCAACATATATTACCTTTCCTTTTAATTTTTTCTTTCGTTTTGCTTCTAAATATTCCCACCCCGTTACAAAAAACTTTCCCACAGCAGGGAAATCAATTTTATCCTTGCCTCTCGCCATAAACGCTCCCCCACTCTCTCCTTCGTAATACAAAAAATCTGTTGGTAGGACGATGTTTGTGACAAGGAAGTCGAATTCGGTTCCGGTGGCGTGGTCGTGACACATGGCATAGGGGTATGCGGATTTGATGTCGTATATCGAGAATTCACCCTCATGAATTCCGGGCTCGAACGCCTGCACTCGTCCACCGAAATACCACTGACGGAATTTGGCGTCCTGAGACTCTGCCATTTTGCTAACAGGGTAGCCGAGCGATTTGAGGTGTCGGAATCCCGCGCTGGCCGCGGTAAGGGGTCCCGGTCCATGTAGCGACAAGAACCGCATGACAAGTTCCCGTAAACTCCGACAATCTCTCCGCAGGTAAACCAGAATCTCTTTCTTGTGATCCTCACGCACAGTTTTCTCAAACCACTCATAATTAATTTCCCCCTTGTCGTAGGCGGACAATTTGGCGGGGAGGATGGCGTAACTATCCCGCACCTCCGCCGCGCCTACTTTTAGTTTTACTATTCGGCCAGCTATCACAGTTGCACGCTCACCATAGAGCGTAGCCCCTAATTTCGGGACGATATAGCCGAGTAGGTCGAATTTCCCTCCGTTGTGGAAGTATACCAATCCGTCAAACCGCTTAATTTTTCGGATCAACCAGTTAAGAACGTCGCTTTGACTTCCCCACTTTGTTTCCACTCCGCTTTCGTTTTCCTGCCACCCGGCGGCGAACACTTTTGGAACTCTTCCCACCTTGAACGGATCGGTTTCCAGATCGGCCACCGCGACTTTTCGCAACACGAATTCGGAGCATGAATCCATCGACAGCTCCGAGCCCTCCTTCGGTGAGGCTGTGCTCGAGATAGGCGTCCCATACCTCCGTTGACGGGTCAAGGGCTCGGTTTTGCACCCTGCCGCCAATGATGAGGCGGATCGATTCGATTTTACCTTTGGTTTTATGAGACTCTTTGACGATCTCGATTGCTTCATGGTAGTCCCCCCTTAGCCATGCTCGTTTTATGGCTCCCTTCATGGGAACCGTCTCGTTGACTAAGCTCGGCTTGAAGCTTTGCTTTCCTCGCTTGCGTAAGACTCTTTTTAATGAGAGCGACCACGACGTCGATTTCTTCGATATTCGTGCGACACGCGAGGACGGTTTTAAACGCAAAGGTCGTGTCGAGATGGTCCTGTATGACCGCGCAGATTTCCCTTTCTTTTTGGTAAATCTTCCTCTCGAGTCTCGCAATATTTTGGGACGCTTCGCAAACCTCCCTTTCGAGTCTCTGTAGGGTTTCTTCATTAGATGATTCGGTGAGGTTCATTATCTGCTCCCTCCTATGGTAATGGCAATTATAAAAAGTATGACTCCCAAGAGTAGGAAGCCAGTGGCCGCAAAGCCTTGTGCTAATATGATCATTTTTTATCCGTTTCTCTCTGAATTTTTTCCCACGCGCTAACGTCTTCAGCGTCGTCTTCGGCACGCGCAGTCTTGATGCTTTTGGCGAGATGTTCGCGTTGTTCCTCGATGGTTTCTGCCAGATTGAGGTCCTCCAGCTCCCCCATCGCCACATCTAAGCGTTCAGCTATGTAGCCGTCGCATATTATTTGACTCTTTAGTTTCTCGAGAAGGTCGATATGTCCGCGAAATTCAATAATGAACTGACCGAGCATCCATTGGAATTCCTCCTGATCTCGGAGAAGTCTGTCATCTGATTTGAACGTGAACGTTGTAGTGGAGTAATCCTCCGTCCGGAACAACGCTTTCTTGAACCTCGCTTTTTCAGTAATGTAGTCCATATATTATCTCCAGAAGAAAAAGTGGAAGTGGTGGAAGTGGGGAGCTAAGTGGTGGAAGTGGAA
>Ga0302320_10020841_pt1 | contig 13041 bp, 10 predicted proteins | sample Bog_T0_3_FD_202130 | JGI IMG/M metagenome (GOLD analysis project Ga0302320, IMG submission 202130) | Peat permafrost microbial communities from Stordalen Mire near Abisko, Sweden - Bog_T0_3 | ecosystem: Environmental > Terrestrial > Soil > Wetlands > Peat | place: Sweden: Abisko, Stordalen Mire...
GTGTTTATGAGAAACTGCGCCAGAGCCTAAGCGTATTTGCTGGGGTCACAGCCTTTGAGTCTCTCGCTTCTCGTGCTTTGGCGCTGTCGAAGCCGGAAGCCCCCGGCCTTGACGCGGTGCAGATAGCCGCCGACGGATCTATTCGAGGCCTTGACGAATCTTATCCCCAAACCGACAAAGACAGGAATCGAGCCCACGACAATGAGGTAACCGAGCGCGGAGTCATTCTCATCGCTCGGTTACTTGGGCTGCTTCTTATCTTTCTCGGCGAATCTTTGACATTTAGCCTGCTGCAGGTCCAGTGGCCGAGTGCTGTGTTCGACGATCGCAATTCGAGAAACAGGAGAAATGTGTGAGCGCACAAGACAAGGTAAAGATAAACAAACTACCGACCGGAGTTCCCGGCCTCGATGAGATTGTGGGCGGTGGTCTCCCTGAATTCTCGTTCAATATCATTGCGGGCGCACCTGGAAGCGGGAAGACGACACTGGCGCACCAGTTTGTATTTGCGAATGCGACCCCGGAGCGACCTGCTCTCTATTTCACGGTCCTGGGTGAATCCGCTATCAAGATGCTGCGATACCAGCAGCAGTACACATTCTTCGATTCGGCCAAGCTGCCGGATGCGATTCGCTTTATCAACCTAAGCCAGGTGGTGCTGGAGAAGGATCTGGGGGCGGTTCTCGAGGAGATTACGAAAGAAGTTGAAAAGGCCAACCCCGCTGTCGTCATCGTCGACTCATTTCGCACCATTGTGCGACAGCCGAAAAACGACATGGACCTGCAGTCTTTCATTCAGCGGTTAGCCCTGTCTCTTGCTAGTTGGCAAGCTACTACTTTTCTGATTGGCGAATATGCTGAGGACGAACTGCGCGATAATCCCATCTTTACTGTCGCCGACGGATTGGTTTGGTTACGCCAGATAACAGAACGAAACTCGATCGTCCGCAAGCTGCAGATCATAAAACTGCGCGGCCAGGCTTCTGTGCCGGGGTTGCATACCTTCCGCATCACCGATTCCGGAGTGCAAGCTTTCTCTCGCACGTTTGGGTTGTCCGCGCGCAAGAGAAATCCGCCCGGCAATCGTCGCCTTTCCTTCGGCGTTCCGGAGTTGGACGATATGTTGGATGGGGGTGTGCGCGAGGGCGATAGCGTCCTCATAGCCGGGTCTTCGGGCACAGGGAAATCTGTCCTCGCGACCCAATTCGTCGCGGAAGGTGTTAACAACGGGGAGCCGGGAATCGTGGCTGTCTTTGAAGAACGACCGGAGGCGTATGCGGAGCGAGCTCGCAGCTTGGGTTTGGATTTAGAAACGCCGCAGAAAGACGGCAGGCTCACAATCCTTTATCTCCGCCCCCTTGATTTGTCGGTGGATGAGACCATGCACTCGATTCTCGACGCGGTACAGAAGATCGGCGCAAAACGTCTCGTGATCGACTCCCTTGCAGGGTTTGAGATGGCGCTTTCGCCCGGCTTTCGGGCTGACTTTCGCGAATCGCTCTACCGGATGATCTTCGCATTGACGGGAATCGGGGTAACGATCCTGAGCACAGTGGAGGTGGATGAATCCTTTACTGAATTCCCATTCAGTACCTACTCCATCTCTTTCCTTTGCGATGACATTATCCGGCTCAGGTACGTGTCCATCGATGGCCAGCTTCGCAAGATCTTGGTGGTGATCAAGATGCGGGGAGGGAATCATGCCAAGGACGTTCGCGAATATGAGATCACGTCGAAAGGTGTGGTCATTCTTGGCAACCGCCTCACAGACTATCAAGGGCTGATCACCGGAATTCCCGTTCATACAGTTCGATCCGACAAAAAGGAAGAGCCTTTCTAACTCGCAGAGCACCCGGCTTGCCGAACAGCCTGTGGTTAAAGTCGAGCTTTGAAAGGGCACGACATTAGTCATGCCGTAAATGACATGAAATGAATGTGGCCTTTAGGCCCTGAGGGGTGGTTTTCGGCATATTGGACTTTCACCACAGGCTGCTAACGAAGCATCGACGAACTACGGCACCGTAAATGTTCACTCACGACGGAGTGAGAGCGCGAACCGCCGCAGTTATGTCGCTCTCACTCAATAGAACAAGTCTGTCTATCGCGCGTGAGACAGAGAATCGATGTTCTGTCCTTCGGTCGAAGAGGTCTCGAAATGCACAAAGGCAAGAAGGAACAGCATCATCCCCGAGTTGAGCAATGATCTCACGTGTTTCAAGATCTTCGCTGGTGCTGCTTGCTCTTCTTGGCGGACTGGCGACACGCACAGGTGGAGCAGGAGGAATGATCGGAGCAATACATGTCACCTCCTGGGGGGCTGTTCGGAACAATTGCGTGAGCTGAACCGAACAGGATTCGAGGGTTGCACAAGAGCTTCCGCATTTCGGAACGTTCAGGCACTCGCGACGTGCTGTTCGGCATCTCTCGCACCTGCTTGAACACCAAACCGGGCGTGAACCGGTCTTTCCCGATATGCGCATGCCTCCTGGAATGCGACCATATAGGAACGCGCCACCTGCTTCCAGACCATCGGCCGCGCATAAAGGTAAGCGCGTTCGCGCAGGGTCTGTCGTAACTCGACATCGTCGAGTAGTGCGATCGCCGCGCTTGCGATGGCTGTGGGGTCTTCGAACGGCACCAGTACTCCGCGTCCATGATCGAGAACTTCAGCAGCGTGCCAATACGGGGTCGAGATGATGGCTTTTCCGGCGCCAAGAGCGTATGCCAAGGTTCCCGATACCGCCTGCGCCTCATGGCAATAAGGCGTGACGTAGATGTCGGCCGCGCCGACCAGTGCAGCCATCTCTTCGGGAGCGACAAATCGATTCACAAAAAGAACCTGCCGTTCCACTCCTAGCTTCTTCGCCAGGGCCTGTAACTCGATCCTGTAGCGGTCTCCCTCTCGGGCGCGGACGTGCGGGTGAGTGGCTCCAGCAATCATGTACACAGCATTGCTGTGACATTTCAGAATACTCGGCATGGCCTGAATCACGTTTTCGAACCCCTTGTTGGGAGACAGCAGACCGAACGTGAGAAGGACGTTCTTGCCTTGACAAGAGAAGCGGTCTTTATAAAGGTCCGGCTGCTCGAAGGGCAGGTCGGGGATGCCATGAGGAATGAGGTCGATCTTCTTGGCCGGGACTCTGAACTCCTGCTGCAGAACGCGCGAGGAATATTCGCTCATGACGATAAGGCGTTCAGAGCGCGCGGCAATCCGCTGCATTACGGCTCGTTGATCCAGATTTGGCTCACGAAGCACCGTATGCAGAGTTGAGATGATCGGCATCTCAAGTTTTCTCAGCAACTCCATGATGTGGCTTCCGGACTTGCCTCCGAAGATCCCAAACTCATGCTGTAAGCACACCAGATCGACATTGCTTGCGTTCAAAAAATCGGCAGCCGCTCTGTATGAAGAAATGTCGTTTTCTTCAATCTCGAATTGCACCCGCTCCGGATATCTGTGCGACGATTGCCCATCGTTGATAGCGACCACCAATAGCTGGGTTGCTCCGTATTCAGCGGCGATTGCGTCACACAAATCCGTTGTGAAGGTCGCAATTCCGCACTGTCTCGGAAGGTGGTTTCCAATCACCGCGATCATTATCGGGCGTTGTGCGCGAGGCGCTAACTGAAGAGAGCAAGGTGAATCGACTCCGGATGCGTTGCGCCGCACGCCAGAACGGATGAGACGGCTTGAAGTTGAACTCAGAAATGTATTTGAGGCGGCCATTCCGCGTTTCTCCCATAGTCCTTGTGTGTTGATTGAAAGCCCTCCGATCCTTCGGGCGGGCGTGAATTTTCGTCGCGGCTTCAATGGACTTGTCAGAAGCTGCCATTTTGCAGTCGAGGGGCCCTTGACCTCTGCCGTTCGCCATCTTCAGATTTCCATATTGCTTTTGAAGGATGATGAGCAATTGTGAACATCACAGCAATAGCGCTTCAAAGAACCTCCGGCTCCTGGTTGGAGCGTTGAAGCTCGCTCCTCGTTTCTAAACAATGTGCAGCGTGCAGGCTGCTCACAATTGACCGGACTCTCGGTTGCCTTCTCTCGCATAGTCGATAGGACGGAGTTGAATCGCCAGACCAACTTCTCGGCGGACAAAAAGAGCTGGATTGGCGCGCCCTCTGCAAAAGCGGAGCACTCAGCAGCGAGCGCCCATCGGTTATGGGGGAGAATGCTTGGAAAACAAGCGTCATCCCGCGGGGGTGAGGTTCTGCCGACGGCCCTTCGCGTTCCCGTTAGCGTTTCACTAGAGTGAGTGTTTGGGCGATGAAGGATGGACATTGATCGATGGATAAAGTTCCTTTGTATCCACTGCGATTCGAGCCAATCTACGAATATCGTCTGTGGGGCGGTCGCCGCTTGGCCAGCGTGCTCTCTGTGCCGTTGCCGGGCGATGGACCTATCGGCGAAGCGTGGTTGCTCAGCGATCGCACAGACCACCAAAGCATCATCGCGAATGGACAGCTTAAAGGACAGACACTTGGGCAAGTGATTGAACAGTTCCGAGAACCGTTGATGGGGAAGCTGGCTTTGCGCTTCCACTGTTTCCCATTGTTGCTCAAGTTTCTGGATGCACACGAGATGCTCTCTGTACAAGTGCATCCCAGCGATGACCCCTCTGAGCTGATTCCAGCGTGCGATACGGCAAAAACCGAAGCGTGGGTCGTGATGGACGCTGAGAAAGGGAGCCAAATCTATGCCGGCCTGAAAGTGGGCACAACCGCCCGCATTCTGAAAGAGTCGCTGAGCGACGGAACCATCGTGGAACATCTTGTGAGCATCTCTCCGAATCCGGGCGACGCCGTATTTATCCCGGCCGGAACGGTTCATACGCTGGGCAAAGATGTCGTGGTCTTCGAGGTTCAGCAGAACAGCGATGTGACATTCCGGCTATACGATTGGGGCCATATCGACCCTGAAACCGCGAAGCCGAGGCCGCTGCAGGTGGATCAGGCTTTTGCCTGCATAAACTTCGGAGCGAGTGAGAGTGGATTGGTTACGCCCCGGGTCGAAACTACCAAATCAGTTGTGCGTGAGAGACTCTTCGATTGTCCTGCTTTCCTGGTGTGGCGAGTTCGTGGACAAGACATGTTCCTCGTCGGAGCGGTGGCCGAGCCGCGTGTGTTGGTCGGCATCGAGGGATCAGGTCAGATCTTGCACGATGGCGTTCGTTATCCAGTGGGCAAAGGAGATGTCTTTCTCTTGCCGGCAGAGGCCGGCGAGTGCGCGATTCAACCTGGCGGAGAGGTGACCATGCTGGAGATCGCGATCCCGTGAAGGCGCAAGAAATCCTATGTGCAGCAGATTCTCAACCTGGGAAACGAATGAAGAAGCTCATTGTGTTTGATTTGGATGGCACGCTGGCGCCGAGCAAGTCGTCTCTGACACCACAGACGGCAGCTCTGTTGCATGACCTCTTGGGCATCATTAAAGTAGCCATAATCTCTGGAGGCGCGTGGAAGCAGTTTGAAGTGCAGCTTCTTAAAGACCTTCCCCAGAACAGTATGCTTGCGAATCTCTCTCTGCTTCCAACATGTGGAACGAAATTCTTTCAATACAACCGTGAGTGGACGGAGCTCTATTCGGAGGATCTTACGGCGGAGCAAAAGAAGAAGATTAGTGACTCACTCGATAAGGCGGCCGAAGAAGCAGGGTATCGCGCGAAAAAGGTTTGGGGAGATGTGATTGAGGATCGGGGAAGTCAGGTGACATACTCGGCATTGGGGCAGCAGGCGCCTTTGGCAGAAAAGGAAAAGTGGGATGCCGACTTCGCAAAACGAAAGAAAATCACGGCGATCCTCGAAAGCCTTATTCCGGAATTCTCTGTTCGCATGGGCGGTGCAACGTCAATTGATGTGACAAAGCCCGGAATCGACAAAGCCTACGGCATCGGAAAGCTGCGGGACACCCTGCACGTTTCACTCAAAGAGATGATTTACATCGGCGACGCACTGTTTCCAGGAGGAAACGATTATCCGGTGCAAGAGGCTGGTGTTATGTCGATTCCTGTTCAGGGGCCTGACGATACCAACCTGGTCATCAAGACGATCCTCGCTTGCCTTGGCGACAAGTGAAAATGGAAAATGGAGCAGGCAGGCGAGGAGATTGGATGAGCGGCTTGAAGTTGCATCGCCTCGGCATGATCATGGAACCCGAGCCGGGAAATCCGCATGAAGTTGAGGGGGTCCTGAATCCCGGAGCTGTACGCGGCCCCGATGGCGAACTTTACCTCTTCCCGCGATTGGTAGCGAAGGGGAATTATTCGCGGATCGGGATAGCGCGCGTGCGGTTTAATGAAGCCGGCGATCCGACGGGCGTGCAGCGCCTTGGCATCGCACTCGAGCCCGAGGCTGACTATGAGCTGCGACCGGACGGCGGCGGATGTGAGGATCCCCGTGTTACGTTCGTCGCGCCTCTTCAACGATACTTAATGACTTACACGGCATGGTCGTCCCATGGCCCACGGATTGCCTTGGCGGTATCGGAGGATATCTTCCACTGGAGGCGCCTTGGACTCGCGAGTTTCGCCTCCGCAGATGGCATTGAATTCGGCGATGTGGACGACAAGGATGCCAGCCTATTCCCGGCCGTTATTCCCGATCCATCCGGTCAGCCGGAACTGGCCTTGCTCCATCGGCCGCTCTTTCCAGGAACCCGTCCTGAGGAAACTGCTTGGTGCCCTGAGAACCGTGACGTGGATCTAGATCGAGAGAGCATCTGGATCTCTTATTGCCAAATGACGCTTGATCGTAAGCCCTTTCACGCCGGCAAGTTCACCTTTCATCATCGTCTGGCATCTCCAGTCGCGCCTTGGGAGCGGCTCAAGATCGGCGGCGGAACTCCACCCATCCTGACGAAACACGGCTGGCTGATTGTTTACCACGGTGTGGGCGAAGTTGAGCAACCTGACTCAAACAGGCGCCTCCTGCGCTATTCAGCGGGGGTGATGCTCTTTTCCAAAGAGCATCCGCTCGTGATTACTTACCGCTCGCCTGAACCTGTTTTGTCGCCGACGCTTCCCCAGGAACGCGATGGCGTGGTTGACAATGTTGTTTTCCCCACCGGTATCGACCGGCGCGAAGATCTTGGAGCCCCGGATCGCTTCGACGTCTACTACGGCATGGCGGACAATCGGATTGGTGTGGCGTGCCTTGACTTGCCGGGCGAGATGCCGACGCGGGCAGATGCCGACGCGCCGAACGCAACAGTGTAGGCCGCTGCAAACCGATCAGGCCGCTCCTCAATTGTCAGCGAACATTGCTTTCGGCGGCTGTTCTTTGCCGCCACGCCTCTGGTGCGTTGCTGAAGACCAGCGGAGACGGTGTCAAAATAGTCCCTGCCGCCTCGCAGGCGTTGGTGTGGACGCAGGCCGGCTTTTCGTCCGTGTGGAAAGTCACCCACTCGAAATCGGAAAACACTGCGGCGGGAACTTTCATCCTAAAAACAGCAGTCGCTTGTGGGTTGAGGCGCTCATCCACCCCAACACTTTGTCATCCTTAGCGAGCGAAGCGAGTCGAAAGCCTGCCCTGAGAGAAGCCGAAGGCGGCCTGCGTTTTCGTGGATTTCAGGCTCACCTTTTCGGTGATTTCCCAAGTGCGATAAATCGCGCGTCCAACTTGCAGTTTTCAACCATTTCATCGATCCTACTGCCGGATCAAGGTTCATCCGATCTCTCGATATTTCTCTCGCGATGTCGGAATACGACACAAAAATGTCCGCAATGAACCTGTCATCTCTTGTCTTCCGCTTCTTATCATCGTCCGGTCATCGAGCCTGTTCGAGACCACAAATGGCCAAAAGCAATCGTAAGATCATCATCAGTTGTGCGATTACCGGTTCTGTCCACACTCCGACCATGTCAGAGTATCTTCCGATCACTCCATCCGAGATTGTTGACAGTGCTGTTGAGGCGGCCGAGGCTGGGGCCGCGATTGTCCATCTCCATGCCCGAAACGGTGAGGACGGCAGGCCCACGGGCGATCCCGCCTGCTTCCGGGAGATTTGTCCAGCGGTGGCAAAGCGGACAAGCGCGATCATCAACATCACCACTGGCGGTAGTTCCGATATGACGATCGAGGAACGGCTCGCTTATCCTCTGCAGGCCAAACCCGAGATGTGCTCGCTGAACCTTGGATCGATGAATTTTTCTATTCATCCGATCGCCGAGAAGTTTACGCACTGGCGTTATGACTGGGAGAAGCCAAAGATCGAAGGGATGAAGCACGGTATATTCAGGAACACCTTCGCCGACATTGAATACATTCTTGAGAATCTTGGCGAGAGCGGCACCCGGTTCGAACTTGAGTGCTACGATGTGGGCCACCTCTACAATCTCGCCCACTTTGTCGACCTCGGCATCGTGAAGCCGCCGATATTTATCCAAGCCGTTTTCGGGATCCTTGGCGGGCTTGGTCCAGACCCGGAGAATATCTTCGTCATGCGATCGACAGCCGACCGCCTTTTCGGCCGAGACAATTATCATTTTTCGGTGCTGGGCGCCGGACGTCATCAGATGTCCCTATTGACAGTCGGGGCCGTCATGGGCGCCAACGTGCGCGTGGGTATGGAAGACAATCTCTATCTTGGTCCTGGCATCAAAGCGACAAGCAACGCTGAGCAAGTAAGGAAGATCCGCCGCATTCTTGAAGAACTTTCCTTTGAAATCGCCACACCCTCCGACGTCAGGGAAATGCTGCATCTGAAAGGCCCTGAAAATGTTCAATTCGCTTGATTCCCCATGGTGGCAACTCCCCTATTTGAACGAGGCTGAAGGAGAGCTGAGACACAAATGACCTTTCAGGATCGACTCTATCCCCCGCATGGATTGCGGGTTCTAGTGACCGCAGGCGCATCGGGAATCGGCGCTGCGATTGCATCCGCTTTCGCCGAAACGGGCGCGGCAATCCACGTCTGCGATATCGACGATGCCGCTCTCACCGCATTTGTGAAGAGAATCCCGTCCTGCGTGGCGACCCATGCCGACGTTGCCCACGAAGCACAGGTCGCAGCGATGTTCGAAGTGCAGCGTGACCGGTTTGATGGCTTGGATGTATTGATTAATTGCGCCGGCATCGCGGGCCCGACTGCTGGGGTGGAAAAGATCACAGAGCAGGAGTGGACGCGGACGATCGAAGTCAACCTGAATGGCCAGTATCGCTGTTTACAACACGCTGTACCAATGCTGCGGGAGTCCAAAGCCGCCAACATTATCTGTATCTCGTCCATTGCCGGACGTATGGGAATTCCATGGCGCACCCCATACGTGGCCACAAAGTGGGCCATCGTGGGGATTGCCAAATCTCTCGCCATCGAACTTGGCCCCGACAACATCCGTGTAAACGCAGTGCTCCCAGGTATTGTCGAGGGACCAAGGATGGATGGCGTAATCAGTGCTCGCGCCAAGCTTGAAGGTGTGGACGAGAAGGTGATGCGAGAGGAATACCTGAAGAGTATCTCCCTGGGCCGCATGGTGACTGCGGACGATGTAGCGCTCATGTGTCTGTTTCTAACATCGCCGGCAGGCAGGAATGTTACCGGGCAGGCGATCAGTGTGGATGGCAACTATTTCTAGTTAGCGATGCAAGTGAGGAAAAGGTACGCGACATGAATCGTGATGCAGTGATCGTGTCCGTAGCGCGAACTCCTATCGGCCGCGCATACAAGGGTGCATTCAACGCCACATCTGCGCCTACTCTAGCTGGCCACGCCATTCGCGCCGCAGTCGCGCGTGCGAAGGTTGATCCCGAAGAGATTGAGGACTGCATCATCGGGTCGGCGTTGCCACAGGGCCAGCAGCACACGATAGGACGCACTGCCGCGTTAGCTGGCGGATTGCCGGTCACCGTGGCTGGGCAGACCGTTGACAGGCAATGTTCATCGGGCCTTATGAGTATCTCCATGGCGTCGAAGCAGATCGTCATGGACCGGATGGATGTCGTCGTGGCCGGCGGCATGGATTCCATCTCGCTGGTGCAGACGGCAGAACTCCGTCTCGGCGCCGACCCGGAGCTCCTCGCGCATCACAAGGAGATCTACATGCCGATGATCGACACGGCCGAGGTTGTAGCCCGCCGCTATGGCATCTCACGCGAACAGCAGGATGAGTACGCATATCAGTCGCAATGCCGAACGGCCGAAGCGCAAGCCGCTGGCCGCTTCAACGCGGAAATCATCCCTGTGCGGGCAGTCAAGCAAGTGATCAATCATGCCACCGGTGAGACCTCGATGGAGGAAGTGGTGCTGACGCGCGATGAAGGCAACCGGCCGGACACGACCATGGAAGGCCTTGCTTCCCTTAAGCAAGTGCGACCGGGCGGGTTCATTACCGCCGGCAACGCGAGCCAACTTTCCGACGGCGCTTCCGCCTGCGTGGTGATGGAAACGAGGCTCGCTGCTGAGCGGGGCCTTCAGCCACTGGGCCGCTATTGCGGGTTGGCAGTTGCAGGCACCGAGCCTGACGAGATGGGGATCGGGCCGGTTTTTGCTGTTCCAAAGTTACTTCAACGCTTTGATCTTAAGATGGACGACATCGGGCTCTGGGAACTGAATGAGGCTTTCGCGGTGCAAGTGGTCTATTGCCGTGACCGGCTTGGTATTCCTGACGATCGTCTCAACGTGAATGGCGGCGCTATCTCCATCGGTCATCCCTATGGCATGTCCGGAAATCGGCTGGTGGCTCACGCGTTGATTGAAGGAAGCCGGCGGGGAGTAAGATACGTCGTTGTGACCATGTGCGTGGGTGGCGGCATGGGCGCGGCAGGTCTGTTTGAGGTTCTTTGATGGAGGCAGCGTGAGCAGGTCAACGATCGTATCCGCATCGCCGATTGGACCGCTTGGGAAGAGTCGCGAGATAACGATACCTCCACCTGCCCAGCCCGGTCTGCGTGCCTGGATTGCGCTCGCAATGCTGTGTGTTGTGTATGTTCTGAATTTCCTGTCGCGTCAGTTACCAGGCATTCTTGCCAAGCCCATTCAAGACAGTCTGCATGTCTCCGATGGTCAGCTGGGACGGATAGGCGGTCTCTATTTTGCGCTTTTCTATTGCACCATCTCCATTCCGGTCGGTTGGCTCGCCGACCAGACCAACCGGGCGAGGGTTCTTGCACTCGCGTGTGCCATCTGGAGCGGTGCAACCATGTGCTGCGGCGGCGCGGGCAGCTATCTGCAATTTGCTATCGGATACATGACAGTCGGCTTCGGAGAAGCCGGCGGCGTTCCGCCCTCGTACTCCATCATCTCCGACTATTTTCCACCCGGCCGCCGCGGTAGAGCGCTCGGCCTCTACAACGTCGGACCACCAATCGGCGCAGCTCTGGGCATTGCCTTCGGCGCTTCCATAGCCGCTGCACTGAGTTGGCGTTATGCGTTTGTCTTCCTCGGCGGAGTGGGTCTTATCGCAGTCATCGGCGTCCTCGCCCTGGTCCCTGAGCCTCGCCGCGGCGGACTCGATCGCGTTTCCGCGGGAGCCGCGAAGACAGGATTTCGCCAGACATTGGTGATGTTCGTTACGCGACCCTCTCTCATGTTGGCTGCACTTGCCAGCGGCGTCAACCAATTCATTACCTATGGCCTCACCAACTTCGCAGCCCTCTTTCTCATGCGTGAAAAGGGGATGATACTTCACCAGATCGCCATCTACTACGCACTGGTTGTCCTGATTGGAATGGGCGGAGGCATCTTCGTTTCGGGCTCGGTGATAGACCGCTTCACGCGCCGCTCGAAGCAGGCGTACGCAATGGTGCCCGCGGTCTCCCTTGGTCTTGCTCTGCCGTGTTTTCTTGCGTTCGTGTGGGAGCCGTCATGGCGGCTTGCGCTACTCTTCCTCACAGGCGCGATGTTCCTGAATTACTTCTATCTCACGTCGGCCGTGACTTTGGTACAGGAGGAAGTGCAACCGGATCAGCGCGTCATGTCCGGCGCGTTACTCTTGCTGATCATGAACCTGATCGGCCTGGGCCTTGGCCCCACGTTCGTGGGCGCGGCCAGTGACTACTTCCACGCAAGCCATCCCCATCAATCTTTGCAGAGAGCACTCTACATGCTCGCGCCGCTGTACGTTGTAGCCGTATTGCTTTTCTTATCGTTGGCGCGCGTGCTAAGAAACGAACGCCTTACAGTCGGAGGAACACCGTGATGATCCTGCTTCGCCGCTTGTTTGTTTTGGCAGCCGCTGCCGCATATCTTACACCGGTGCCATGGGGTTATGCCGAGGAGGTGTCGTCCATGTCTGGTCAAGCAGATGACGCAAACAACCCGATCGTAAAGGCTCCCGCCGGCACCGCGGAAGGGAAGATGGAAGGCGAGTTGCGTGTCTTTAAAGGGATACCCTTTGCATTGCCGCCCGTAGGGAAACTGCGCTGGAAACCGCCCAGCCCCATGCCTCCCTGGAAAGGCGTCAAGAAAACAACCGAGTACGGAGCAGCATGCTGGCAGCCAAAACCAACGCTCTCCAGTATCTACACGCGCAGTCCAATGCCCATGAGCGAAGATTGCTTGACGATCAATATCTGGACTCCACTCCACGCTGACAATGCGCCAGTCTTCTTCTGGATATACGGAGGTGCACTGGTTGGCGGCGCGAGCAGGGAAGCGACCTATGACGGCAGCCGCCTGGCTGCACGCGGTATTGTCGTTGTCTCCATCAACTATCGCCTTGGAGTTTTGGGCTGGCTCGCCCACCCTGAACTTAGCAAAGAGTCGCCGCTGGTAGTATCCGGTAACTATGGCTTGCTGGATCAGATCGAAGCGCTCAAATGGGTCCAGCACAACATTCACGCCTTCGGAGGCGATCCTTCAAACGTGACAATCGCCGGTGAGTCTGCGGGCGCGCTCAGCGTGATGTACCTCATGGCAGCTCCGCCGGCTCGAGGCCTGTTCGCCAAGGCCATTGCGGAGAGTGCCTACATGATCTCGACGCCCGAGTTAAAAAAGATTCGTCAGAAGAAATCGTGGGTAAGTGAAGGCTCAGGCAGTTTTGCAAGTGAGTGATATAAAGCGAGTTCGAGGACAGGGTAGGTTCTGAAGCCGTAGGATTTTCT
>Ga0302320_10020842_pt1 | contig 13041 bp, 11 predicted proteins | sample Bog_T0_3_FD_202130 | JGI IMG/M metagenome (GOLD analysis project Ga0302320, IMG submission 202130) | Peat permafrost microbial communities from Stordalen Mire near Abisko, Sweden - Bog_T0_3 | ecosystem: Environmental > Terrestrial > Soil > Wetlands > Peat | place: Sweden: Abisko, Stordalen Mire...
CGAATGCTGGAACCGCCTCAACCATTCCGATTATCTCAAAATCAAAATCGCCGCCTGACCCAAAGTTACTTTGCGGTCACACACCCCGTGTTCAATCAGTTTGAATATTTGGGCGACCCATTTTAGTACGATGAAAATGTCGATTGCAGAGGTGCTCTTTTTTCTGTTGGCGTCCACCACAATAGTTCCGGCGCAAGCGGAACAGTATATATTATTTTGCGTGGGTAATCACCCATCTAAAAATGTCTGGGAGGAAATCCATCAAGATTTTAATACGTCCCAGGATGCCCGCGTGCGTGTGGGTATGACAATAGCGGCATTCTTTACGGCGTTGCCAGCGGCGGATTCAGCAGTTCCCTCAGGCCTGCTCCGCTGGGCGGCATTTTTGCTTTTATCGTCAATCCCGGGCTCACGATTACTCCGCTGAGCAATCAAACGACGATATTTTGGCCAGCTTGGGCGATCAATTATGTGTTGCAAGCCAGCACGAACTTGTCCTCCGGCCCGTGGGCGGCGGCGACCAACGGCATTCCGCCCACCGGGCTGCAACCACCGCCATACCCAACCAATTCTACCGGTTGGTTTGGCCGCAGTGATATTAACCAGTTGGTGGGCAGGTTGCCCACCAAAACGGGCGGGTCGCGCATTCCACCCGGACGATTCAGGGTCCGACGACAAACTGACTAGAGATATGGCGCTCCTGACGGAGCTTGCAAAATCTTCGCCGGGCGAAAATGACCGGACGGAATTTTCCGGTGGTCTTTGCTGCGCTGCGGTCACCGGCACTTGGGAAGCGCGATTTGTCTTGGAACTTGGGAGGGGCGGGTATATTTCTTTCGGGTCAGAGCGTCAACCACTTCATAGTATGCCGAGAATACCAACGATATGAAGGAGATCCGGTACGTTTTCGTTTACCTGGTCGGCGTGTTTCTGTTTACCCTCCCGGCCATCATTGCGCAGTCGATCAAGCATCGTTACCGCTGGCCGATTACGGCAATCAACCTGGTTTTGGGCGTCCTGATTATTCCCTGGATTGTTTGCCTGATCTGGGCGGTCTGGCCGGAAGAAACTAAGCTTAGAAAATAAAATTTATGCCCTTACGCAGCGCAAACAACAACGATGAAGCACAATTACGGATGATTAAAAACGTCCTCCGGATTGTGGTGGGAGTCGGCGCCATCCTGATGGTCATTTTGATGGTGGCATCCGCCTTTTTCACCGTCCCGGCGGATGGCGAAGCGGTGATCACGCGAATGGGCGCGTACAATCGGACGGTGGAATCGGGTCTGCACTTGAAATGGCCCATAGGTTTGGAGCGGCTTTACCGGGTGGCGATCAAGCGGCAGATGAAGCTGGAATTCGGTTTTCGCAGCACGGACGTCCAGGATGTGGAGGCCCGGTCCGGCGGCAGTGAACGCATGCGGATGCGGTATGCCGAACCGCCGACCGATGAGGCCGAAATCCTGACGGGCGATCTGTTTGTCACGTCAGTGGAATGGTCGGCGCAATTTCATATTACCAACAGCCGGGAATGGCTGTTCTCGTTTCGCGATCCCGAAGCGACGTTTGCGGACCTGAATGAAGCGGTGATGCGCGAGGTGGTGGGCGACCGCACTTTTGCCGAGGTGCTGACGACGGGCCGCAGCGAGGTGCAGGCGGTGGCGATGCAATTGCTGATCGAACGTTGCCATCAATACCAGCTCCCGATCGGGGTGGATCAGATTGTATTGCAGGATGTGCAACCGCCGGAGGAGGTAAAGGCGGCGTTCACGGAGGTCAACGGCGCCTTGCAAGAAAAGGAGACGACGATCAACAACGCGCTGAAAGATTATAATTCCATCATTCCCCGGGCCAAGGGCGAGGCGGAGGCGATGATCTATCAGGCGGAAGGCTATGCGGTGGAACGGACGAATAACGCCATCGGCGAGGCGGAGCGGTTTACGCTGATGTTCAAGGCGTACACGAATTCTCCGGCGATCACGCGCAATCGGATGTATCTGGAAGCGATGAACAAGCTGTCGGCGGTCGATGCCAAGAAAGTGATTGTGGATGACAAGCTGCCCGCCGGTTTCATGTACGCTCCGGGACTGGGTAAATAAGACCACAACTTCCAAGATTATGAAATTGAAACAAGTTTTGCTGGGGTTGGTGGTGGTCGGTGTGGTCCTGGTGCTGTTTGGCTTTTACGATTGCGCCTACGTGGTGGAGGAGGGGCAGCAGGCATTCCTGACGCAAATGGGCAGTCCGGTGGGGCCGGAGCGAACGCAGGCGGGCTGTTATTGGAAGCTGCCGTTCATCCAGTCGGCCAATTTTTTCGACAACCGGATTCTCGCCTGGGATGGCAATGCCAACCTGGTCTCGACGAAGGATAAGCGGATGATTTATGTGGCCCCGTTCGCCCGCTGGCGGATTGTGCACCCCATCCAGTTTTTTCAGAAGTTTCGCGATGAGCGCAACGCGTTGTCCCGGCTGGATGACATTCTCGATGGCGCGACCAAGACGACGGTCGCGAATCATGATTTGGCGGACATCGTGCGATCGAATCAACGGACGACGGAGGAAGACACGAACAATGTGTCGGCGATTGCAACGCAGGAAGGCAGCCGGCTGGTGGATTTTACTTACGGACGGGAGAAGATTGAAAAGGAAGTGTTTTCCCTGGCGGCGCCGACCTTGAAGGACTGGGGTTGTGAGCTGCTGGATGTGCGGCTGCAACGCGTGAAATATGAGCCGGCGAATTTGTCGAAGATAACCGCCCGCATGGCGGCGGAACGGATCAGCGTGGCGGAAAAATATCGTTCGGAAGGATTGGGCGAGGCGAATCGCATCTCCGGGGAAAAGGAGAAGGAACAAAAGCGTCTGATCTCCGAGGCGAATCTGACGAGTCTGGAAATCCGGGGCAAAGCCGATGCCGACGCCGCCAAGATTTACGCGGACGCGTATAATCAGAGCAAAGATGCGCCGGAGTTTTACCAATTTATGACGCTGCTGGATTTATATCCGAAATTGCTGACGAGCAATGACACGCTGATATTGACGACGGACAGTGACCTGTTGCGGTATTTGAAACAGTCGCAGCCGGCAGCGGCGGCGGCGGGGCATTGAGGGGGCGAACGGGGAACTGGAAGGGGTTCACGCGGAGACGCGGAGGCGCGGAGAGACAAATAAAAAACGGATTGTGTTTAACGCATGCGGGTTGGTTATTGGACGGAAACCCGGAAGAATTCGGCGGTGACTTCGGGGTTGATGAAGTTCGTGACGGAAAGACTGGAACTCGTAACGGTATTGGTTTGAATGGGGGTCCAGTGGACCATGTCCGGGGAACTTTCCACGATCACAATCTGGCCCACGGTCAGACCGCCATACATCCGGGTGAGGGCGCGGCCGGTGAAGTCGACATGGTTGAGGAAAAATCCCCGGGCGAAAATATCAGACGTTTCCGTTTGATCGAGGGCATGATCATAAATGCGCAGGTCACTGATCTTGCCGTGGAAGACGTAGGCATTGCGGTAGGCGAGCTGGGAATCGTTGCCAATGTGCAGGTCCATCACGGTGGCGGGATTGGGCGGCGGAACGCCGTCCTCGGAGGAATCCAACGCGCCATCGATATACATATCGACTGTGGCGGTGGCTTGGTGATAGGCCACCACCAGATGATGCCATTGATTGAGGGAAAGGGCGCCGTTGGAAAGGGCGGAGGGATCGGAGCCGCCGCTCACTTGATATACCACCCGGCCGGTGGTGCCGGGATCACGCGAGCCGCGGACGGAAAGAATCCATCCGCGACCATCGCCCGGACGACCCAAGCCCGGGCCGGCCGGTCCGCGTTTGGAAATGATGGAGTCGGCAAAGTGGGGATCGCGCTGGTTCTCGAAGAGCCAGGTGCTGATGGTGAAATCGCTGGCGGCCAATCTCAGATCCACGGCATCCGGAACGCTGACGTAGGAATTCGTTCCATCGAAGAGGAGCGCCTTGCCGCTCTGGCCGTAGCGATTTTCCGTGGGAACCGCGCCGACGACCATGCCATTGTGGCCGTTGCCGCTGGCGTCCGTGCCATCACCGTCCAAGGGATAATAGGCAATCAGGCCGGTGGGAGCATCCGCCCGCAGCGAGTGGCCGCTGAGGCAGCCGGCAAGTGACAGGGCGAGAATCGACCCTTGGTAAAGGCGCGTTAGCATGAGTCTTCGCTCAGGATGACACGGTTAACGTTCAATAACGAGGAGTTATCACTGGCCAAGTTTTGCCAGTTCGGCGTCCGCATTTTTCTCCACCTTTTGGCCGACGAGTTTGATGAGATCGGAGGATTCGGAGCTGGCTAGCGCCGCGCCACATTGCTGCAAGGCGGTGAAACACTGGCGGGCGGCCGCAACATCCGGTTTTGCCTCGGCGTCGCGGCCGGCTTTGGTCACGGCGGCCAACAGACGCTTGAGGGTGCCAAGTTGGTCGCTGATCTGTTGGGCGGCAGCGGCGCGGTCTTCCGGCGGCAACGCGCGGAATCGATCTTCGCCCCAGCCCAGCGGCGAGCTGGGAGCGAACAGGGGACGGGCGGTCCAATCGACTTTTAGGAACTGGCCGACGGCTCCGGGTTCGTCGCTATGTTGCCACGCGGTCAAAGCTTGTTGGGCGGCGGTCTGGGGATTTGAATCCGGGTTCGATTGCTCGACCACGGATGACGGGCGGGGGGCGGGAGGGGGGATTTTTTTGTCACAGCCAGCCAAAAGTATTGAGACTGCCAGTAAGGAGAGGATGGTTTGGATTTTCATACGGTAAAACGTCCTTGGTCTCTGCCTTGAACCGAAAATGAGTGGGAATTCCCAGGACATGTTTGGATTCATTGCGTGAGTTTTGGGTTGAATCGGGAGGGTGTCAATCTCATATATGGCGCCGAATTGCCCGCCCGCACCTGTTTCCACGAACCGCTATTGCTGGTTTTTTCCGATAAACAAACCGGAATAGGCCGCCCCGAATCGGGCTTGGGATTTTGGTTGGCGGGTTTCTACAAATAGGCCGCGCCTACGGCGCTGAAAAATCCCTACCCAGAGAGGAGAGGGCGCCGCGTTGGGCCATCGTCATTATTTCTTCGTCAATGGGCATAGCTACGATGGCGTGCAGGGGACTGCCCGCCCTACGCAGTTTGGTTCATCCAAGAGAATTCTGTTTTTCGCGAGCGGTGGCGCAAGTGCGGTGGCGCGGGTTGCATAATTATTTAAATAGGGCATGCTCAGCGTAGAGCCTGGTGGTCGGAAAACCGTGGGGATGGCTTACGGTTAAATCAGCGGCAATTGAAAACATGATCAAGCTGGATAAATTGACCAAACGTTTCGGCGCGCAAACCGCCGTGGATTCGCTTTCCTTTGAAATTCCGGCCGGGCAGATCGTCGGCTTTCTGGGACCGAATGGCGCCGGGAAATCCACCACCCTTAAAATGCTGACCGGCATGCTGATGCCCACCAGCGGGCAAGCCACGGTTGCAGGTTATGACCTGCAAACGCAAACCCTGGAGGTGAAGCAACATGTCGGGTTCGTGCCGGAGTCCGGGGCGGTATTTGAATCGCTGACAGGACTCGAGTATCTGGAAATGGTGGCGGCGCTCTACGGTATTCCCCGCAATGCAGCCCTCCTGCGCATCCGGCAGTTCATTTCCTTCTTCGATTTAAGTTTTGAAACGCTCACAGACAAGTTGCTGGGCGCCTATTCCAAAGGCATGCGGCGCAAAGTGGTGATTACCTCCGGTCTCTTGCACAACCCGCCGATAGTATTTTTTGACGAACCGCTGGACGGGCTCGATGCGAATGCGGCGCTGGGTTTCAAGACGCTGATCCAAACGCTGGCGCGCGAAGGTAAAACGATTGTTTATAGTTCGCACATTTTGGATGTGGTCGAAAAGGTGTGTCACCGGATTATCATCATCGACAAGGGTAAGCTGCTGCTGGATGGCAAGCCGGAGGAACTGGTGGCGGCGCATCAATCGGGATCGCTGGAAAAACTATTCACTTCACTGACCGGCGGCGGGGAATTGGAACGGCGCGCCGAAGATTTTGCCCGCACGTTTCGTCCATGAGTGAGAGCGCGCCATTGCCGCCGCCGATTTTGCGGGAGCAGGTTGCCCGTCCGGAGAAGGCGTTGCGGCGGTTGTTTCTCACCCTGTTCCTGCGCGGGCGCGGGGCGCGCGGCTTAACCAAGCAAGGCGCGCCGAAATCGGTCGGGCAAAAACTCGCACTGACGCTGGTGGTCTACGGGCTGTTTGGCTGCATGGCGCTGGGATTCATGCACAAGCCGGTGTTTCTGCTGGCGGTTTATTTGCACGGGTTGACTTTCGTTTTTCTCGGAATGTTCATTGCGTCGTCGGCGGGCGAGATGCTTTTTAACAAGGAGGAGGCGGATATATTGTTGCACCGGCCCATCAGTCCGAAGATGATGCTATGGGCAAAAATTCGCGTGCTGGTGGAAGTGTCCCTGTGGCTGGCGGTCGCCTTGAATTTGGCGGGCTTGCTGGTGGGATTGACCACGGGCGGCGGCGTGCTGTTTTTTCTGATTCACATTTGTTCCCTGGTTTTGGAGGCGGTTTTTTGTGCGAGTTGCGTGGTGTTGCTCTACCAACTCTGTTTGAAATGGTTTGGACGGGAACGGTTGGAGGGGCTGATGACGACGTCGCAGGTGGTGGTGTCGGTGGTACTCGTGATGTCGGGCCAGATCCTGCCGCGCTTCATGTTTCGTCCGGATCATGTTTTGACCATGAGCCAGGTGTCGTGGTGGATCGCGTTTTTGCCGCCGGCCTGGTTCGCGGGAATGGATGACGCGGTGGCGGGCAGTTCCTCCGGGATGTCCTGGTTGATGTCGCTGCTGGCGCTACTGGCGACGGGGCTGGTGGTCTGGCTGGCGTTTGGCCATCTGGCGCGGGACTATGAAATGGGATTGCAACGTCTGGGCGAAACATCGACCCGGCAGCGGGCGCCGGGCAAGCGCCGGTGGGTGGATCGACTGGTGGAAATGCCGCCGCTGAGCTGGTGGCTGCGCGAGCCGGTGGCGCGGGCGTCCTTTCTGCTGACGATTGCGTATCTCACGCGGGATCGGGAAACCAAGTTGCGGGTATATCCGGGCATTGCGCCGATCCTGTTTTTGCCGTTTGTTTTTTTGTTTCAAGGAAACCAGGGACGGGCGCCGGGGAGCGCGAATTTCTTGATTCCGTTCATGGGAATTTATCTGGGGATGATTCCGATGTCCGGTCTGCAGCTCCTGCGCTATTCCCAACAATGGCAGGCGGCGGATGTGTTTCAAATGGCGCCGATCCGCGGGCCGGGTTTGATTTGTGACGGCGCGCGGCAGGCGGTTTTATTTTTTCTGGCGGTGCCGGTCGTGGTGATCGTGGTGGGATTGGCGTGGTTATTAACGGGCTTCCACACCTTGCAATTGCTGTTGCCGGGCCTGACGGTGATGCCCGTTTTTTCGATCATTCCGAGCTTTCAAGGCAAAGGCATGCCGCTGTGCCAGCCGATCGATTCGGCGAAGGCGGCGAGTCGCGGTTTGATCATGTACCTTATTTTGGCTATCGCCGGCTTGCTGGCATTTCTGACGGTATTAGCCTGGAACGCGGGGTGGTTTTGGTCGTTCGAGGGGGGCTTGGTCGTGGTTTGCGGGGTGTTTTACGGTTTGATGAGCCGGCAAGCTGGCAATCAAGGCTGGCCCTCGGCGGAATAGATCCTCGTTGGGCAATGGCGGTTCGACTTGTTGGCTGGCCCACCCGAAAAATGGTGGTTGAAAGTGTTTCTCACTGGAACGAAAGTGGTGGAGGAACCGTCCACATAGAATAGTCATTATGAACAACTTAATTGACCGTCGTCGTTTTCTTAAACAAACCGGCGCCGCCGGAATCACCCTGGGATTGGCCGGTTACGTGGGATCGGCTCTCGAATCCCGCGCGGAAGTCACCGCCGCACGCGCGTTGAAACCCGGTGATAAGCTGAGCTGTGCGGTCATTGGGACGAACGGGCGCGGGCTGGCGCACATCGGTTGCCTGACGAACATCCCGAATATTGAAATCACCACGATCTGCGACGTGGATGATCGGGCGATTAAGAAAGGTATTGCCGAAGCGGTCAAAGTGCAGGCCACGGCGCCGAAGGGAGCGAAAGATTTTCGGCAGGTGCTGGCCGATCCGGCGATTGATTTTGTGACGATTGCGACGCCGGATCATTGGCACACGCCGATGGCGATTCTCGCATTGGCGGCGGGCAAGCATGTTTACGTGGAAAAACCGTGCAGCCAGAATCCGCGTGAGGGCGAGTTGCTGGTGGCGGCGGTGCAGAAATATCAGCGGGTTTTGCAGATGGGCGCGCAGCGGCGTTCCTTCCCGAATCTGCAACAGGTCATCAGCGACATTCACGGCGGAATCATCGGCCGGGCTTATTTTGCCAAGGCCTGGTACTGCAATGAGCGGGCAAGCATCGGGCACGGCAAAGAGGCGCCGGTGCCGGAATGGCTGGACTATGAATTGTGGCAGGGACCCGCGCCGCGCCGGCCGTATATTGACAATTTGATCCATTACAACTGGCACTGGCGCTGGCGCTATGGAACGGGCGAAGCATTGAACAACGGCACGCATGAAGTGGACGTGTGCCGCTGGGCGCTGGGCGAAGACTGGCCGATCCGCGTGAGTTCCAACGGCGGGCGCTATCAATTTCAAGATGACTGGGAAACGCCGGACACCCAGACCATCTCCTGGGATTATGGCGATGGGAAGTCGATCACGTGGGAGGGCCGGAGCTGCAATAATTTTCCCGTGGAAAAAATGGGCCGCGGGAGTCTGGTCTACGGCACGGAAGGGACCGCGCTTTTGGACGGCAATAGCTGCACGGTCTACGACAAGAAGAACAAGGTGATCAAGGAACTGAAGGGCAACCCGCCGGTGGATCCCACCAATACGATTAGCGCGTCGGGATTGAGCCTGGACCAATTGCATGTGGCCAATTTCATCGACGCCATTCGTACGGGGAGCAAGCCGAGCTGTCCCGCCGAGGAAGGGCACAAGAGCGTCGGCATGCTGCATCTGGGAAATATTTCCTGGCGGGTGAAGCGCGAACTCGTATGCGACCCGGCCAACGGTCATGTGGTGGATGATGAGGCAGCCATGAAATTCTGGCAGCGGGAATATGAGCCGGGGTGGGAGCCGGAAGGTTTGAATGGGAAGGGGTAATAACATTTCGCTGCTTTCCTTGGAGCTGCGGGAAGAAGTTCACGCGGAGAGGCCAGAGAAAAGTATGAATTATGAATTATGAAACTAAAGTAGCTCCCTGGCGTTTTGCGGAGGGTTGGAACGGCGAAAGCCGGATGGGGGAACTGAAGAAAAAGGTTCACGCGGAGGCGCGGAGGCGCGGAGGGGAGGAAGCATGGAAGGGGAATTTTACCGACGCTACGATGAACCGAAGAATTCAGGGTTTGTTGACGACCACCCCTCTCCCCTCGGAGGGGCGAGGGAGAATTATTCGCCGTCGGTCGGCCATGCTTTGCGATCCAATCAAATTCACCGTTTTTGCAGACGGATTTTAACAGTTCAACCATTTGATTTTTCCTAAATGCGTCATTCAAGAGTATTAAGAGCAGCGGCCCAGACGGCGGTGTCTCGCCGTCGGTTTATCAGAGGCTCGCTCGTGAGTGCGGGGGGATTAGTCCTCGGCGCACCCTATATTCTGCGAGGCGCGGTCAATGATGACCGGCCGCGGGTGGCCTTGGTTGGCGTGGGCGGGCAGGGGACGAGCCGGTTGAAAGAAGCGCTGGGGTGCGGAGTGAATCTGCTCGCACTGTGTGACGTGGACGAGAAAATGCTGGCGCGGGCCAAACAAAACGAGCCGGATAAACTCGCGGCGACCAAGACTTATGTCGATTACCAGAAGCTGCTCGCGGAGGAACCTGATTTGGCGGCGGTGATCATTGCGACGCCGGATCATTGGCATGCCACCATCGCGCGCCACACACTGGCCGCCGGGAAACATCTTTTTTGCGAGAAACCGCTGACCCACACCATTGCGGAGGCGCGGGAATTGACGGAGCTGGCGCAGCAATCCAAGGTCATCACGCAAATGGGAAACCAGGGAAGCGCCACCAGCACCATGCGGCGGGGGATCGAGGTCGTGCAGGCGGGTGCCATCGGGAAGGTGCGGGAAGTTTATATCTGGGTGGCGAAGAGTGGTTCCTTCGTGCCCGGTCAATCGGAACCGGTGGGGTCAGATCCGGTGCCAGCGGAGTTTCACTGGGATAATTGGATTGGACCGGCGCCGTTCCGGGCTTACAAGAAAACCATTTACCATCCGCATGCCTGGCGCGCGTGGTATGACTTTGGTGGGGGTTCCATGGCGGACTGGGGCTGCCATGGCCTGAACTTTCCCGTGCGCGCGCTGAAGTTGGGTTTTCCCACGGCTATCGCGGCGGACGCGGATCCGGGCTACGCGGGATGCTATCCCAAGCAGGTGCGGATTCGCTTTGATTTTGGGGCGCGCGATGAACTGCCGCCGGTGACGGTTTGGTGGTTTGACGGTGGTCGCCTGCCGCCGGCGGAGGTCGTGCCCAAATCCGTGGTGGATCATTTTGGCGAAATGCCGAATGCGGGGGTGTTGGTGCTGGGCGACAACGGGTTTACCTTTGGCGCGCCGCATCCGGGTTCGGAATATATTCAACTGGCGAACGAAACGAAGTTATCGGGAGTTCAGCATCACGCGGCGACGGCGTCGATTCCGCAATCGCTCCCGCGGAGCCGTGGCCACATGCAGGAATGGCTGGCGGGATTTAAAACGGGCACGCAGCCGTTTTCGACATTTGCCATTGGCGGTCATTTGACGGAGATCGTTCTTTCCGGGGTCGTGGCGTTGCGAGCCGGGAAGAAGCTGGACTGGGACGGTCCCGGCATGCGGGCACGGAATGATCCGAAGGTGGATCAGTTTATACGCACACCGATGCGGACCGGTTGGGCGCAATGAGGTGGCTGGCGTGAGATCACATAAGTCTTTCGCCCACCAGCGGGTCCCTCGGCCCTCGGCGGTCCTTCGTCCGGCCGCATGATCGAAATGAGGTTTGTCATCCCGGCCGATAGAAATTATCCTCGACCGAATGCCTGAGATGCGCCAAGAATTGCTGGGAGACCTGCTCAAGGCGACGTCGCGCTCCTTTTATCTGACCCTGCGCGTTCTTCCCGCAAGCGTTCGCCCCCAGATCAGCCTCGCCTATTTGCTGGCCCGCACGACCGATACGGTGGCGGATACCGGCCTGATTCCCGTCGATCAGCGACTCGACGCCCTCAAAAGTCTGCGCGAACGCATTAGCGGCTATCATGCGAGGCCCCTCGACTGGACCGAATTCGAGCAGCATCAGGGTTCCCCTGCGGAGAAGACGCTGCTGGAAAGAGTCGAAACCAGCCTCCAACTGCTTGCGGAACTGCCGCCGCCCGATCTAAAACTGGTTCGGCAAGTCCTCACCACGATCACGAGCGGCCAGGAAATGGACTTGTACCTTTTTGGCAAGGCCACCCATGGGAATGTCGTCGCGTTGAAAAATGTCGGCGATCTGGATGATTACACCTATCGGGTGGCCGGCTGTGTCGGTGAGTTTTGGACCAGGATTTGCCGGGCGCACTTGTTTCCGCGCGCCCGTCTGGATGAAAATGCGTTGATTTTGGATGGTGTCCGTTTTGGCAAAGGCCTGCAATTGGTCAATATCTTGTGCGATCTTGGCGCGGATCTAAAGAATGGCCGGTGCTATATTCCCCTGCAACGCTTGGAACCCGTCCAGTTACTCCCGGAGACCCTGCTTTCGCCGGCCAATCAGGTCCGGTTTCTCCCGATTTTTCACGGTTACCTGAACGAAGCGGAGGCCCATCTGACGGCCGGCTGGAGATACACCAACACGCTTCCGTTCAGCCAGTTTCGGGTCCGGCTGGCCTGCTCCTGGCCCATCCTCATCGGTGCGCGGACCATCCGGAAACTCCGCCAGGCCAGCGTTTTGGACCTACAGCAGCGAGTCAAAGTCCCCCGGAGGGAGGTAAGAGGCATTCTTTTTCGGTCGGTGCTCACCAGCCCCTTTCCTTTTCTCTGGCGGCGCCAATACCCGGCGCCAGCGCGACCTGATTAGACCCGGCTGAAGGTAAAGAAAAGGCCGGGTTTGGACTGGGATAGTCAAGCCCAGACTACGGGCGGCCGAATAACTGCCATCCCCGCAAAATTCAGACAGACTTTTTGAGTCTGTCTGAAAAATTGGAACCGGCCTGCGGCGGTGATCTTGCCCGTGCGCTGTCCCGCCGTGCGGGACGCGGAACAGTCCGCCTTGCGCACGGCCAAAATGGCTCGCCGCCGCCCCATCCCGATTTTTCAGACAGACTCATCGGAAAGCAGTTGCTTCCGGCGCCAAATTCGCGTAAGAAAACGTTATGCAAATCTCCAAGTTAATGCCGTTGGTCTGCAGCACAGCGCTCTGTGCGAGCGTTGTGGGCGTGGTCCAAGCCGAGGATAACCCCGCCCAAGCTGCCGCCCGCGCGGCGTTGTTGGAAAAGATGTCCCAAGGAACCCCCCCCGCTTCACCCGACAAAATCCCTGCTGGCAGCGCCCCCGCGCCCGCCCCGGTCCCGCCCGCTGCCGTGATTCCGCCGCCTGCGCCAGTTCAACCCGTCGCGCCGGCGCCGGCGCCGGTAACCGCCGCCAAACAGGCTGGCTTTGCTTCCGATAACGCGGCCCAAGCCAAGGCTCGCGCGGCTTTATTGGAAAAACTGTCCCAGGTAAATGTGCCATCTCCGTCCGACAAAACCGGTGCCATCGCTCCGGATAGCACACCAGCGCCAGCACCCGTCCAACCTGCCATTGTGGTTTCGCCGGTCGCTCCGGTTCCGCCAGCTGCACCAGTTCCGCCAGCTGCGCCGGTTACTCCGGTTCAGCCGCTGGTGCCCATTCCCGCAATGGCGTCCGTGCCGGTGACCGCCGACATTCAGCCGGTTATCCCTCCGGATAACGATGCCCAAAACAAGGCCCGGGCGGCATTGTTGGAAAAATTGACCGAGGCTAA
>Ga0302320_10020845_pt1 | contig 13040 bp, 5 predicted proteins | sample Bog_T0_3_FD_202130 | JGI IMG/M metagenome (GOLD analysis project Ga0302320, IMG submission 202130) | Peat permafrost microbial communities from Stordalen Mire near Abisko, Sweden - Bog_T0_3 | ecosystem: Environmental > Terrestrial > Soil > Wetlands > Peat | place: Sweden: Abisko, Stordalen Mire...
AGCGAGAAGCGGTTGTGGGTATTGGTCAGCAGGTCGAACTCGGACCGGTGACGCAGATCGGAGTAAAGGCGATGGGTTTCGATGGCCAGCGCGGCGAGGGCTGCGGCCATCGAGAGTGCGGTGTGTTCATCGTCGCCGGGTTGCGAAAGCGGATCGAAGGCGGCAGACAGTGCACCCAGCGGCGGCCCCAGGCGGGATGGAATGTCCTCCTGCACGACGCGGAAGCCAGCAAGCTTCGGCGGACAGTTACCGAGTTGCGCCTTGCCTGCAATCTGGCACCAGCAGGGCGCGCCTCTCAGTTTGAACGAGACCAGTTCGGTGATCTGTTCGACGGTGGAGGCAAGTGGGCGGGAGCTGTTGATGTCCTCGAGTATCCGGCTGCGGCGCTGCTCGATATAGGCAAGGGCGGAAGTTTGGCAGCGCACCTTGCGTTCGATGAGCCATGCCCGCGTACCCCCAATAACGAGCGCAGCAAGCAGAGCAAGGACGAGGAGGATGAGGTTGCGGACGTTGAGAAGCGAGGGTCCGGCGACAACCCTGACGTCGTCGAAGGAGCGCAGAAGAATGTCGAAGGGCACCTCTTCTCCGGTATTGACGGTTTTGCCTTCGACGACCAGGCAGATGCCGGTTACGCGAACCTTCGCCCCCGGCGGAATGTCCATCATCGGCGGAGGCGCGCCGGTCAAGGGGGGATGACGATAGATGGCGGTGAACAGACGCCCGTCGGCGGAGAGGACGTATTCGTCCTGCGAGGCTTCGCGGACTTCGGTTTCCACCTTGCCTTCGATCGAAACCAGGTCGTAGAGGTGGCCAACGGGCGAGTTGCTGCTCCAGAACCCGAGTTGCTGCCAGGTCGCCGGGATTGGCGCGATGGGCTGGAAGACGCCGCTGTCTTGGATTTCACTGTCGCTGAGAGACAACTGGCGATCGTGCGCGTCGGGAAAGCCGGTTGCGTCGGCCCGGTCGCCGATTCGCAATTGCTCGCGGGTGTTGGTTTCGATCCACAGACTTTTGGAGCCGTCCTGGAGCACAACGGCCTTGCCGGGCTCATAGTAGGTGATGGTTCCCTGCACGCGCACCCTGAGGGTTCGATCGTTGACGTGGTAGACGGCAAGGATGTGGTCCATGGGGGTGACGGGGAGCGACCAAAGGGGAGTGGCGGCGCTCTTGAGGACCTTTACGTCTGCGAGAGACGCCACATAGAGCACAACTCCGGTCTGCTGCATCTTGTCATCGAACTTGCCGGCAGCGGCTCCCGCGATTTCGACCTCGGCGTCCAGCAGGGACTTGAGCGCGGAGGCGTCGTCGCAGTCGAGGTAAGCCTCGAAGTGTCCGCCGTCGCCGACCAGTTGCAGGCGGGCGCTGCGCACGGGCGCTGCCGGGCTCATGACGAGGTTGGCGGCACGAATCACGGCGTGCACGCTGACCACGAGCGAATCGTGGTCGGCGCGGATCAATTCGTCGAAATTGGAAGGCCGCGGCGTGGGCGGGTTGTCGTGGCGCAGGAGGGTGATTTTACTGCCGACGATGAGAGGTCGAAAGCTCTGGCGGGTAGTTCCTTCCACCCGGATTCGATCACCGGCGGCCAGGGTGGTGTGGTCGGGCGGGCGAACAAAGATGGCGGCGTCGCCATCCTGCACGAACAAGAGGTTCTCATAGCCGCGCGCGTAGCCCACCGTGGCCTCGAAATCGACGGGGATTCCCCGGCTGGCCTCTTCGTTGGTCAGAGCGTGAATGGTCGGCAGACTCGTGAGTTCGCCGGGAACTAAGCCAAAGGCCGCCGTTGCCCAGCCTAGGATGAGCGTCATTACTCGAATGGACCCCGTCATAGGGCATGTCCGATCCGACCTAGTTTCCTGGCCCGTGGAGGTTGCTATCGGGAGAGGTGCCCGATGAATCTCGCATATTGGGAAGAGTACACCCTGACACACGGTCTTGCGAGTTGTAGGCCCGTGCAACGTTTGTGCTAGTGCGTTGGCGGTGCCGCGCCGTTGCGTCTCTGTCAGTGCGTGATAGTGCCGGCGATTTGCCTTCTGGCGTTCTTGGCGCTGTACATGGCGGCGTCGGCTTTGTTGAGCAGGGACTCCTTGTCGTCGCCATCCTGGGGGTAGAGGGCGATGCCAACGCTGGCCGCGCCGCGCACCGTAAATCCTTCGAGGAAGAAGGGTTCGTCGAAGCTGCGTTCCAGCCGCTGCGCAATCTCTTCCACTTCGGCGCGGCTGCGGACCTCGGGAACCAATGCGGCGAACTCGTCGCCGCCCTGCCGCGCGAGGAGGTCGTGCGTGCGGAGCTGGTTTTTCATCCGGATGGCAGTTTCCTGAAGATACAAGTCCCCGACATGGTGCCCATAAAGATCGTTGATCTGCTTGAACTCGTTCAGATCGATATAGATGAGGCCGAAGATTGCGGCATTCTGCCGGGCTTCGGCGATGAGGGAATCGAGGTGCTTATCGAGCGAGAAGCGATTGTGCGTGTCGGTGAGCAGGTCGAACTCCGAACGGTGGCGGAGATCGGTGTAGAGACGGCGGGTTTCGATGGCGAGAGTGCACAGCGCTGCGCCCATTGAGAGGGCCTCGGACTCGATGGGGCGCGGAACAGTCAGCGGATCGAGAGCGGCGAAGATAGACCCGAGGGGCGGGCCGGAACGGGACGGCAAGCGTTCCTCCACGACGCGGAAGCTGTCGGGTTTTTCCGGGCAGTTTCCCAACAGGGCGCCATCGGCAATCTGGCACCAGCAGGGAGCGCCTCTCAGCCGGAACGAGACCAGTTCGGTGATTTGTTCGATGACCTCGGCGAGCGGCCGGGCGCCATTGATCTCTTCCAGGATGCGGCTCCTGCGGCGCTCGGTATAGGCCAGTTCCGATGTGTGGCGGCGCATTTTGCGTTCCAGCGTCCATCCCCTGGCTCCAGCCAGTAGCACCAGAACCAACATCAGCACGACGGCAATTGCCAGGTGGCGCACGCTCAGAAAGGTGGGTTTGGCGATGACCTGGACGTCGGCGAACGAGCGCAGCAGGACGTCGACCGCAACTGGGCCGTGAAATGGATCGGAGCCATTTTGCAGCATGCAGATTCCGGTGACGAGCACCTTCGACCCCACGGGGATCTGCGGCATGGGAGCAAGGGTGGGGGAGTCGGCCCCCTCCGGATGGCGGTAGATCGCCGAGAATGCTTTTCCGTCCGCGGAAAGGACATATTCATCCTGGGCGGCCTCGCGAGCGCTCATCACCACCAGGCCTTCCACGGAAACCAGGTCGAAGGCGTGGGTGCCGGCGGCGAGTTGGCTGCCGGTGATCCGCAGGGGTGTGACGGGAGCCTGTACCTGGCTGTCCTGGATCGAGGTTCGATTCAAGGTCAAGAACATCCCGCTGACTTCGGGGAATCCGGTGGCGTCGGCCCAGTTGCCCACACGCAGGGGCCCATGAAACCTGGTGTTCAGCCACAGGCTCTTGGCGCCGCTCTGGAGCACAACCGCAGAGCCGGGCTGGTAGTAAGTGATGGTGCCCTGCACCCGGACCCTGCGGGTGAGATCGCGGATATAGTAGGCGGAAAGCACACTGTCCATGGGCGTAACGGGAAGCGAGTCCAGACTGGTTGCAGCGCGCTTGAGAATCTTGATGTCCTGGTGCCGGGGCACCTCCAGAACAACTCCCGTGAGCTGGTTCTTGCTGTCGAAGATTCCCGAGGCGTCGCCGGTGATTTCCACCTCGGCGTCCAGCAGATTGCCGGGTGTGGTGGTCTTGCCGCCGAGTACGGTCACGTCGATGTACCCGCCGTCCATGAGCAGCTTCAGGTCGTCTTCGGGTAGAGTTCCGTAGAGCACCCTATCGAGGCTGCGGACTATGCCATGAACCGTGACTCTCCTGCAATCCAGATCGGCTCGCAGAAGCTGTTCAAAGCCAGCGGGGACGGCAGCGGGGAGATTCCCTGGGCGAACGCGGGTAACGTCGCTGCCGACGACATCCGGACGGAAGCTTTTCCTGGTTTTTCCGCGGATCAGCACGCGATCGCCGAGTTCAATGTCAAGATTCGGCCTGGTTTCGACGTAGACGGCTTCGTCGCCATCCTGGACAAAGAGATCGATGTCTCCCTTGTTGTAATAGGTAACCGTGGCTTCGAAAGCGACTGGCAGGCCCTTGCCGGCATCTGCATTGGAGAGGGAATGGATGGCATGCAGGGTCGTGAGGGCGCCGGGCGCGGCTGCTCCGGCAGCCACAGCGCATCCCAGAAAGATCGCCAGCACTGAAATCGATAGCTTCATCGTGGAACAACTCGAGCAGTTCGCAAATCGAAGCCTTCAAATGGTCCAAGAAGCAAGGGTGGCTGGTCGGACCAAGACGCCTGGAAGCAGCGGTGCGGAAGACTGGATACGGGAACATGCGGAATCCGTGCGGCACCTTCTGCCCGACGGTCTTCAACCATGTTGCATCCATCCTACAACCGAAACGCCGTGATTCCTACATCGGCCTGTATATTGTTGAGGTTCATGCATGCTGCATGAATTTCGAAGGCGGGAGACAAGACCGGGAAGGCGGCAATTGCATTCCCGCCATCTTCCGGTCAAGCGCTTTGGCTGGGCGCGACCGGGTTCTGTTGCCTGGAGTCCGAGCGCTTTGTGTGTTTGGCAGCGTACATGGCCGCATCGGCGGCGCTCAGCAGGCTGTCTTTGGTTGCACCGTCTTCTGGATAGATCGCAATGCCAACGCTTGCGGAGCCGCGCAGGCGGTAGCCTTCCACGTAAAAGGGCGCATCGAAACAGCGTTCCAGGCGATGCGCAATCTCTTCCACGCCGGCGCGGCTGGGAACGACTGATACCAGGGCCGCGAACTCGTCGCCGCCAAGCCTGGCCAGCAGGTCGTGGGAACGCAACTGGTGCTTCATGCGAGCGGCCGCTTCCTGGAGATAAAGATCGCCGACCTGGTGACCATAAATGTCGTTTACCTCTTTGAATTTGTCCAGATCGATGTAGATGAGGCCAAAGATACCGGCGTCGACGCGGGCCTGTTCGATGCGCGCCTGGAGGAGCTTGTCGAGGGAAAAGCGGTTGTGCAGGTCGGTGAGCTGATCGAACTCCGAGCGGTGGACGAGGTCGGAGTAGAGGCGGCGCGTTTCGATGGCCAGCGTGGCCAGGCGTGCCCCCTTGGTAAGGGCCTCGGATTCAGCCGCGGCTGGCTGGGTGCCGGGATCGAAGGCGGCAAACAGCGAACCAAGGGACGAGCCGGTGCGGGAAGGGATGGTTTCTGGAACCACGCGGAGGGATTCCCGCGCGGGTGGATATTCTCCGAGCCGCGCGCCGTCCGTGATCTCGCACCAGCAGGGAGCGGAATCCAGGCTGAAGGAGACCATGCCAACAATCTGTTCGAGAATCTCGGCGAGCGGGCGAGGACCGTTGATGTCTTCGAGGATGCGGCTGCGGCGATGCTCGAGTTGCGCCATGCGGCGCTCGAGGGCGGCCTCGGCCTCGGTGCGGGCGGCGAGCACGGCCGTCTGGCGGCGAATCCGGCGCTCCAGCGACCAGCCCCGGGCGCCGATGGCAAACACGGCAATCAGCAGGAATCCCACCACGATGAGCAGGTTGCGGATGTTGAGCAGGGAAGGGGCGGCGACAACGGCGATGTCGTCATAGGAGCGCATGAGGATGGTGAAGGGCACCTGTGTGTCGAAGGGGTTGGAATTGTCGAGCATGCAGATACCCGTGACGCGGATCCTCGACCCGGCTGGCACCCGCCGCAGCGGCGGCGGCGCAACCGGCACCAACCCAGGAGCCGGCGGATGGCGGAAGATGGCCGAGAACATCTGCCCGTCGGCGGAGAGCACGTACTCGTCCTGCGCGGCCTCGCGGATCACCGACTCCACTTTGCCCTCGATGGACACCAGGTCGAAGACATTCCGGCTGGTGACGAGTTCCCGGTAGTTGGCCGGGTGCGGAACGATGGTCGCCTGTACATGGCTCTCTGCGATTTCGCCGTCGGTGAGCGTGAGAAACCCGTCGTGGAGGCCGGGAAACCCGGTTACGTCGGCTACGTCGCCGATGCGCACCGGAGACGTGGAGTGGGTTTGAATCCACAGGCTCTTCGAACCGTCCTCCAGCACAATCGCGGAACCGGGCTGGAAGTAGGTGATGATGCCATGTACCTTGATCCGCCGCGAAAGCACCTGCACATGATACCCGTTGAGAACCTGGTCCATGGGCGTGGTTGCGAGAGAGTCGAACGTGGCACTGGAACGATTCAGAACCTTGACATCGGCCCACGAACTCACATGAATCAGGACGCCGGTCTGTTGCATTTTGCCGTCAAAGATTCCCGAGCCGGCCCCGGTAATCTCCACCTCCGCATCCAGCAGGCCGTCCATAGGGCCTGAGTCGCTGCTATCCACCGCCGCTTCGATTGTGCCGCCATCCATCAGCAGCTCCAGCCTGGTGTCTACCACGCCGGTGCTGGTCTCCCTATCCACCGCGCGCACCCTGGCGCGGACAGTGACCAGCATGCAGTCGCGTTCGGCGCGGATCAACTGGTCGAAATCGGCGAGGAGGGGGGCGGGCATTGTCCCATGGCGCAGCAGAGTGATGTCGCCGCTGCGCACATAGGGGTGGAAGCTCTCATGGGTGGTCCCCTTGATCAGGATGCGGTCGCCGGGGACGAGCTTGCTGCTGGCGGTTGCCTCGATATAGATGGCCACATCGCCATCCTGCACGAACATTGTTTTTTCGTAGCTGCGGAAGTAGACGACCGTTGCTTCGAAGGCGACGGGCAGCGCCTGTTTTGCCTGCTCGTTGGTCAGTGCGTGAATTGCGCGCAGGGTGGTAAGCGGAGCGGGTCCGGCGGCAAGACTGGGGAGCACCCAGCCGAGAAAGATCGCAACTGTTGGAATCAGTCTCTTCATACAAGGAACTACGAAACACAGATAAACTGTACCGCTCGCAGCTTGCGGGTTGTTATCGGCAAGCTGCGAGCAGTAAATCAATTGGCTGCAAGGAAATACGCGAAACCGTGCAGCGTGAAAATCTCTGGAAATCAATTTGCAAGCATTCTACGCCCATTGGGAGTCTGTTTAAATGGCTTCTGTGTTCTGGCGGGCATTGGCAGGTCCGCCGGAAGGCCGGCGGACCGAGACTGGGCCATAGCACGGGAGCCGCGCGGTGCTTTGCTGGTTGAAGAGTCCGGTGTTGGCGCACCGCAGGAGACGATCGGATGTCAGACACAGCCGCAGTCAATCGTGAAGGAGAGCCGCGGTCGCACAGCGGTACGCAGGGCGCGCCCACGCGCCGCATCAAGGTGATCGGGGTTCCTCTGGACATGGGCGCAAGCCGGCGCGGCGTGGATATGGGCCCCTCGGCCGTGCGCGTGGCCGGGCTGGAGGCGCGGCTGGAGGCTCTGGGCCACCAGGTCACCGATGGCGGCAACATCCGCGTGGAGATTGCCGAGACCCGAACCTCCGGCGACACCAGCGCCCGGTACCTGGCCGAGATCGCCGAAACCTGCACGCGCACCGCCGAGGCGGTGGTGAAGACGCTGGAAGAGGGCATGACGCCGCTGGTGCTGGGCGGAGACCACTCGCTGGCCGCGGGGTCGGTGTCCGGGGTGGCTGAGTTCTATCGCCGCAAGGGGGAGAAGATCGGCGTGCTGTGGATCGATGCCCACTCAGACATCAATTCTCCGGAGACGTCGCCGTCGGGCAACGTCCACGGCATGCCGCTGGCGGCGCTGCTGGGCCTGGGTCCGGAGCGGCTGGCGAATATCTTTGGCTACGCCCCCAAGATCGCCGCCGAGAACACCGTGCTGGTCGGTGTCCGCGACATTGACTCCGCCGAGCGGGAAAACATCCGCCGCGCCGGCCTCACCCACGTCTACACCATGCGCGACATTGACGAGCGCGGCATGAGAACGGTCATGGAAGAGGCCCTGCGCGCGGCGGGGCAGGGAACAGCCGGCTACCACGTCTCGCTCGACATGGACTGGATCGACCCCGAGGACGCCCCCGGCGTGGGCACCCCGGTGCGCGGCGGCGCAACCTACCGCGAAGCCCACCTGGCCATGGAGATCCTGGCCGACCACGGCAGGCTGTTGAGCTTTGAGATCGTCGAGGTGAATCCGGTGATCGACGAGCACAACCGCACCGCCGAGCTCGCCGTCGAACTGGCCTGCTCCGCGTTTGGGAAGAAGATACTATAAGTAGGCTCTGCGGCAGATCCATGAGGGCTCTGGGTGTCTGGCCTTTCGAATAGGGAGAAGATGTCAAAAAAACTGCGTGTTGGTGTTGTGTTTGGCGGGCGGAGCGGGGAGCATGAGGTTTCCCTGCTTTCTGCCGCCTCGATTTTGAAGGCGATCGACCGGCGGAAGTTCGATGTAGTGCCGATCGGGATCGACAAGAGCGGCCACTGGCTGACTGCGGGAGCGGCGCAGGGGCTGCTAGAAGGGCCGGGGCTCGGCTCACCGGGCGTCGATGCCGCCCAGAAGCAGCTCGTCGGACAACCGGCGGTGCTCGCCCCGGAGCCAGCCGAGCCTGCGGCGAGTACGGCCCTGACTGCGGCCGGAGCATCGGCGCTCGACAGCCACGCGGCGCTGGGCGGCCAGTCGCTCGACGTCGTCTTTCCCGTCCTCCATGGCACCTTCGGCGAGGACGGCACCATCCAGGGGCTCTTCGAACTCGCCGGCATCGCCTATGTCGGTTCCGGCGTCCTGGGCTCGTCCGCGGGCATGGACAAGGACGTGATGAAGCGGCTCTTCCGCCAGGCCGGGCTGCCCATCGTCAAGCACGTCACGCTGCTCAGGGCGGAATGGGAAAAGCATCCCCGCAAGGCCATCCAGCAAGTGGAGGCTGTGCTCAAATATCCCGTGTTCGTGAAGCCGGCCAACCTGGGCTCGTCGGTGGGTATCAGCAAGGCGCACGACCGCGCCGAGCTGAGCCCCGCCCTCGATCTGGCGTCGAAGTTCGACCGTAAGCTGGTCATCGAGGAGGGCGTCGGCGGCGTTCGCCATCGCGGCGCAGTGCCGGCCAGGGCCCGGGAGTTCGAGGTCGGCGTGCTCGGCAACGACGACCCCAAGGCCTCCGTCGTCGGCGAAATCGTCCCCGGCAAGGAGTTCTACGACTACGAAGCCAAATACCTCTCCGAGGGCTCGATTCCGGTGATTCCGGCCAAGCTGTCGAAGGCGGAGGCGAAGCAGATCCGCGCAATGGCCGTAGCGGCCTTCAAGGCCTGCGACCTCGCCGGCCTCGCGCGCGCCGACTTCCTGATGGAACCGGAGGGCAAGCAGCGGATCTACCTGAACGAGGTGAATACGCTGCCGGGGTTTACGTCTATCAGCATGTATCCCAAGCTCTGGGAGGCAACCGGCATCCGCTACCGGGATCTGATTACCCAGCTGATCGAACTGGCGCTGGAGCGGCAGGCGGAGAAGAGCCGGACGGTATACAGCAGGGAATAGGGAACAGGATGGGCGTTGCCGGTGTCTAAGGTAAAGGGTGTTACTCATCTCGGCAGCGGAAGGGAGTCTTTGGGAATCCCAGGAACTGCGCCGTACCCCGATGCTGTTCCCTGATCTCTGATCCCTGTTCCCTGTATTCGGCTTATCCTAACTCCGAGGAACGATCGATATGACCTTGCTCGATGCTCCCAGGTTCGACGCCGCCCGCGAAAAGCGCAGGCAGGTGTTTCTCTATAGCACTGCGGGCTTTCTCATTGTGCTGCTCGTGGCCTGGTGGCTGGTGGCGGGTCGTCCCGTCGATTGGCCCTGGAACTGGAACAACTACCTCTTCGGCAGGTCCACGGTCAACAACTTCCTCACCGATGTGGAGAAGAACGACCTGGCCACGGCCTACGGCCTCTGGATTCACGACAAGAACTGGCAGCAGCATCCAGACAAGAACGCGGTGTATCCGTTCTCGCGCTTCCAGCAGGACTGGAGTTCGACCAGCCCCGACAACGAGTATGGCATCATTCAGAGCCACAAGATTGCGCTCGCCGGCCGCTACGGCAACGGGCTGCTGGTGGCCATCCTGATCAACGGCCGCAAGAGCAAGGCGCTGAATCTGGCGTACGACCCCAAGACGAAGACGCTGAGCTTTGCGCCGGAGGGCGTGGAGCTTTACCTGGGGCCATAGAGCGGGCCAGTTGGGAGCCAGGAACCGACCCGGAGAGGTAGGCGTTGCGCCTTCCGCGGATCGAGACGGCGGGTGAGATGAGGCGGTGTGGAGTGGCCGGGTCCGGCCTCCCTGCACCGCCTCTTCGCATTAGAACGTAATGCGCCCGGACAGCTCGAGGCTCCGCGGCCCCGCGCCTTCCGCGGTCTGCAGGGCGGTGATGGAGCCAAAGCCGGACGAATCGACTTGCATGCCGGGCGGCTCATAATTGCGGTGGTTGAAGATGTTGGCGGTTTCCAGCCCGAACTGGAACTTGCTCTTCTCCGCAATGGCCAGGTTCTTCATCAGGGAGAGAGAGAAGTTGTCGGTTCCCGGCCCCACCACGCCGCCCACCGGGGCATTGCCGAAACGGCCGATCCCGTTGCCCGCGGCGTTTTGCAGGTTCATATACGGAAAGGCGCTGGGGTTGAGCCACTGCCCAGTGGTGCGCCGTGAAGCGTAGGGTGTGACGCCGCGCAACTGATCGGGCCGCGCCTGGCCAACGGTAGTGAGGATGTTGGTGTTGGCCGGGTCCACGCTTTGCTCGTAGGGCGTGAGAAACGGGCCGCTTTGCAGGATGGTGACGCCGGCCAGTTGCCAGCCGCCCACGAGCAGATTGAGGGCAGAGCCCGCATTCAGCCAGGGCTGGCCCTTGCCGAAGGGCAGGTCGTAGAGATACGTCACCAGCAGACGATGGCGGCGGTCGTAGATCACGTTGCCGTAGTCGAGCATGGGATGAAAGCGGTCGGTGAGAAAGCTGCCGCCCGCCACGGCGAAGGCGTTGGGCGTGGCGCCGCCGGCATTCGATAGGTCGCGGGTAAAGGTATAGCTGGCGTCGAAGGTGAGCCCCTTGCCGCTGTGGCGCGACACCTCGACGGAGCCGCTGTTGTAGTTGCTCTGGGCCAGGTTGGCCACGCTCTGGAGCACCGCCCAGCAGGGATACGGCCGGTGCCCGGCAACGGTGGCTCCGCTGGCGCCGACACACGCGCCGGTGGCAGCGGGTGTGGATTGATCGGTGCTGTTATAGCCCCAGGAGTTGGCGGGAACCTGATTCAAATCCACCATGGAGTCCAGGTTCTGCCCGTGGCTGGCGGTGTAGGAGAATCGCGCGCCGATGTTGTGCCCAAAGTCCTGTTCGAGGGTCAGGCTCCACTGCTGCACGTTGGGGTCGCGATAGTGAATGGGAAACGCATAGTTGAAGTTGGCAGTCCCTGTCTCGCTGCTTGCATTCTGGCTGAAGAAGGGCGCGGCGAAGGAGAGCAGCGGCGCGGTTCCGTACTGGGGCTGGTTGTAGGTGGCCAGATAGCTGGAGTGCACGGCCCAGCCGGAGACCAGCGCGAAGCCCAGCGGGGACTCGATGAAGCGTCCCCATCCGCCGCGCAGCACGGTCTTTCCGTCGTGGTAGGGCTGCCAGGCAAAGCCGATGCGCGGTCCAAAGTCGGAGTGGTCGGTAAAACGCAGCGCGTCCGGGAGTCCGGCCTCGGCGGCGGTGACGATGGGGGTGGGTTGAATGGCGGCCAACAGGCCGGAGGACGCCTGCGCCTTTGCCTGCGCGTTGGAGACAACCACCGCACCTGCGACAGTGGAGCCGTTGGTGGTTCCTGGGCCGTCATAGGTTGGCAGGAAGGTTGCCGTATTGTGATGGATTTCGCCGATGGGCGGATGCAGTTCGTAACGCAGTCCCACGTTGAGGGTGAGTTGTGGCGGGAGCTTCCAGTCGTCCTGTAGGTAGAACGCGTAGGAGTAGCCCAGCCCGTTCATGGCGGGGTTGTTGGTGGTGCTGAACTCGGTGTAGTCCGGAGCGCCGAGCAGAAAAGCCGTGTAGGGGTCGCCGATGGCCGAGCCGACACTCGACGATCCGTTGAAAACGTACCAGCCGGAGCGGTAGTTGCCGAAGACGTTGTCGTCGTGGTCGGAGATGCGCTTGAAGTCCGCGCCGAACTTGAAGGAGTGGTTGCCGCGCGTCCAGCTCACGTTGTCCAGCGCCTGGATGATCTGGCCGCGCTGCATGCCGGGGTTGCCCGCGCCGGTGGACATGAAACCGTTGATGAGCACCTGCGGCGCCTCAGACCAGGCAAGGTCGGGCTGCGGAGCGGTCAGGCCGGTCTGGTTGAGGATGTTTGAGGTCGAGTAGCTCTGCGTCTCCGAAGTGTGCTGCGCGTTGTAGCCGCCGCGGAACTCGTTGAGCAGGTGCGGAGAGAAGATGAAGTTGTGCGCGAAGGTCAGGCCTTCGTCGATCTCCGGCGTGTTGTAGCCGCCTTGCAGCGGACTGCCGGCTTCTGCGCAGTAAGTGAACGTGCAGGCTGCGGAGGGCGCGGTGGTAACCTGGCGGTTCTTGTACGAGAAGCGCCCGAAGATTGACTGTCGCGACGAAAGCGTGCGGTCCAGGCGCACATCGCCCTGGTTGGACGAGATGGGCGAGGGGAAGTTGGTCTGGTAGTTGTTGGCGTAGGAGTCCGCGCTGCCCAAGTTGGGCGTGGGCATGAGCACGCTGAGCAGTTTCGCCGCGATGGGGTTCACCGGCACGCTGGCCGCATCGATGGGCGTTACGCCGTCGGTCTGATAGATGGCCGGAACTCCCTGGCCGGCCAGATAGCTGGTCAGGTTGCCGCTGCGCATGTCCATGGAAGGCACGGAAAGCACGATGGGGGTTTCGCGCGGCAGGCGCAGGCCTTCGAAGCTGATGAAGAAGAAGGTGCTGTCGCGGCCGTTGAGCAGATGCGGAATCTCGACCGGTCCGCCGAGCGTTCCGCCAAAGTCGTTCATGACGATCTTCGGCTTGGAAAGCGCGAAAATGTCATTCGAATTGAGAAAGGTGTTTTCGTGGTTCTCGAACAAGCCGCCGTGGAATTTATTAGTGCCTGCCTTGGAGACAGTGGTGATGTCGGCGACGCCGCCAAACTCGGCGGAGTTGTTTG
>Ga0302320_10020846_pt1 | contig 13039 bp, 8 predicted proteins | sample Bog_T0_3_FD_202130 | JGI IMG/M metagenome (GOLD analysis project Ga0302320, IMG submission 202130) | Peat permafrost microbial communities from Stordalen Mire near Abisko, Sweden - Bog_T0_3 | ecosystem: Environmental > Terrestrial > Soil > Wetlands > Peat | place: Sweden: Abisko, Stordalen Mire...
CCGTTTTTTGTTGGTTAGACATAGAGGAAAGCCTTTGTTTATGCGGCTTTATTGTAAGTAAATAACTTCAGCTTGCAAAGTTAATCTGGGAAATATGGGCTTATAATGAATACGGCCCTGCTGACGCCATTTTAGCCGGCCAGCTAGACGTTGACGTTTTGACCATCGCCCCGCTGTTGTTGACCATCGCTGATACCAACAACGAAGCCATTGTCACCTGGTCGCCGTCGGTCACGGGTTGGACTTTGCAGACCAACAACAACCTGGCCACGGGCGCCTGGGGTGCCTTGATTACCAACACCGGCACCTTCACCGACAACAGCGCGACCAATGCACCGCCCAAAGGAAATCTCTTCTTCCGCCTATATCATCCTTGAAGACAGCCCGGGCGGATATGATATTTCGCCCATCGCCTGCCGGGTCATGGCCAAACGCCTGCGCGACGTTTGCGCGTTGCCGGAAAGCTCATGCTCTGGCGCGCCGGACGCGGCTCCGTCGTCCGCCCTTGATTGGTAGGAGACGAGGTGACGAGGCTCATTTTAATCCCGGTTGCAGGTTTCCAATTAGAGCCTCCTCACGTCGGCTCCTACGTCATGGAGAAATTGAGAACTGGGCCGTCATCGCCCTCGGCGGCATCCCCAACAAGGTGCAAGTCGGCGACATGGGCGTGGATGGCCAGTTTTTTAACCACCAAGACACTAAGGCACAAAGCGGAGTTGAAAATCTAAACTTGGTGTTTTCGTGTCTTGGTGGTTGGAAGAATCGTTCTTCAAGCGCAGCCACCAAGTCATCGTCGCCCTGACCGTGCAGGAAATCCTCGACGAGCAGATTGCGAAGAAATTAGTGTAATAATAAATCGGGAAAACAATGAAAACACCAAATCCAACTTGGGGCCAAGATGTTTGGCCGTGGCTGAAAAATAAATTGGTGACAGTGCAGTTTGTAATTGGGCTTGCTGCAACAATCATTGGCTTAATCACCGTTTTACGCCTATAATGCGTTGAATCAATTGACCAACATGGTGGACGCCGTGGGCACGACCGCTTTCAGCTACACGCCTGCCGGACGGTTGCAAAGTGAAAACGGGCCGTGGGCGAGCGACACGTTGACTTACACTTACGTTCAGGGATTGCGGACGGCCTTAACCCTGTCGCAGACGACCAGCAACTGGTCGCAGAGCTATGGGTTTGATTCGGGCTGGCGGATGACCGGCATAACATCGCCCGCCGGAAACTTCGGATATAATTACAACTTTCAACCGGCCTCCTCGCTCGTGACAGGGATCAGTCTTCCCAATGGTGCGAAGATTGTGAACAGCTACGATCCGCTGGCGCGGCTGACTGGCACGGCCTTGAACAACTACTGGGGTCATACATTGGATGGTTATACCTACATGCCCGATGCGCTCGGCTTGCGGACGAACATCGTGCGGAATATGGGGTTGACGAGTTCCACCGTGAACGTGGGCTTTGACAATATTGGGCAACTGACCTCATGGAGTGCCACAGAATCCGGTGGAACCCCGCGACTGAATGAGCAGCTTGGTTTCGGGTTTGACGCGGCGGACAACCTGCACACGCGCAACAATGGCAACTTGGCGCAGACCTTCAACACGGACGCCGCCAACCAGTTGAATAGCGTGACGCGCACCGGCACTTTTACCGAGAGCGGAGCGACTCCCGCTCCGGCCACCAGCATAACGGTGAATGGACTCGCGGCGCAGACTTATGGCGATTTCACGTTTGCGGCCACAAATTTTTCGCTGTCGAACGGCAACAACACGTTCACCAATGTCGCACATAACGCCTACGGCTTAAAGGTGACGAATACTTTCACTGTGAATCTGCCGCAAAGTGTGAATTTTAATTCCGACAACAACGGAAGTTTAACCAATGACGGCTTAAAAACACTGGCGTATGATGCGGAGAGCCAGCTAACCAGCGTCACCGTGGCCGGTCAATGGCGGAATGAATTTGTGTATGATGGGTTGAACCGCCGCCGGATTTTCAAGGATTACGCATGGCAATCTGGTGTCTGGGTGAAGACCAATGAAGTCCGCTACATCTGCGATGGTTATTTGCCAGTTCAAGAGCGGGATTCCAACAATGTGCCGCAGGTGACTTACACGCGGGGTTTGGATTTGAGCGGGAGCTTGAGCAAGGCGGGCGGCATTGGTGGACTGCTGGCAAGAACGGATGCCAATGGCTCGGTATATTTCCACGGTGATGCCGTCGGCAATATCACGGCCTTGATAGATGCACAGGAAAACATCGTCGGCAGGTATTTGTATGGCCCCTTTGGCAAACTCATCGGCCAGTGGGGTTTAATGGCCAATGCCAATTTGATGCAGTTTTCTTCCATGCCATATTACAGCAAGGCTGGAATTGTCGGTTATCCGCTGCGTCCGTATCTTACCGACCCGGATCGCTGGGCGACCGTTGACCCCATCGGCGAACCGGGGTTTGAATTGATCCGACATCGCAAGGTTGATGTGCTGGCCGGCGGAGCGAATCGTTATCAATTTGTTGGCAATAATCCGGTGAACAAGGTTGATCCACATGGGTTAGTCGGTGAAGTAGTAGTGGATGAATCATTGCAATGGTTATGGGATGAAGGTGAAGTCCTTGCACCTGGAGTCGAAGCGAAAGCCGAAGCAGCGACTCAAGCTACCGAAGCAAAAATGGCGCAATTGATGGATGAAGCCAAGGGACTATATCCGAAAATATGCAATAAATTTCAATGGCATCATATTACGCCAAAATACCTTGGCGGTGATCCGAATGGTCCACTTGTTCTGTTGGAGGGTCCCTATCACCAGCTCATTACGAACGCATTCCGACAGCTTGCCCCTTATGGGCAAGCGGTTCCAGATAGCCAGTCAGTTGTGAACATTGTAAATCAAGTGTATTCGCAGTATCCTTTACCGAAATAAGACCATGCAGGAAATATATGAATTTCGAGTTCAAGAACAACATGCGAGCCGCCTTTTTGCGCCCAATGAAGGCAAAAAACTTGGGTGGACTAAATTATTTGGCGACAAGTTTGTCACTGTTCGCAAGATTGAACTGTCTGCGGACGATCCAAAATTCAAGCGGGTCGGTGAATTAAACGATTTGATAAAAAAGGAACCTAACGGCTTCTTTTTTGCGGGTTGGAACATTCATCGCCGTTATGCAGCAGAGGAAATTAAAGCCGCAGAACTTTTTCAATTAAGAAATGCGCCCGCCTTCGAGCCAACCGGCGAGGAATGTGGAACGGTTTATGACGAAACGATTGAATGTCTTACTTGTGGTGCTGGAAGAAAACAGGTTTCACCATTGAGGCTGAATTTAAGAAAAATTCCAAAGGCCAAAGACCTCGTCCGCACTATTGCCAATGAATGGGTCGTTTCACAACGCCTGGTGAATGCGCTGGTGGATGCCAATATGTCCGGCGTTGAATTCCAACCTGTTCACCACCAATTAAATTCACGGGTTGATGAGCCAATGGAGTTTGAAAAGACAGCGGCTGGCCGGGAAATAATCCAATCTGCGGCTGATGTTGGGATTGAACTTCACTCTGCAAAGTTTTACTTTTGGCTTAACCGCAAAGAGCAACGGGAAATAGTTAATGCTGCGCACAAACAATATCTCGAATTGCTTCAGGTTAAGGATACTCGGAGCACATCTCCTTTACCGCACTGGTATCAACTGATTGTTAAGTCCAAGCCAGTAAAAATAGCGCAAGTCACCAAGACAGGCATCAATCCTTTTGATGACGATGCGGCCGGAAAATATCGCTGTCCTTTTGGGCATACTGCTGGCTTCACATTGCTTTCAGAATTGTATATTGAACGCAACTCTTGGGACGGTTGCGACATTGCATATACGAGTCAGTTGGTTGGTGAGAAGGGCGACGGGCTAATTCGTCCTAGGCCACTAATCCTTATTTCTCCCCGGATACGCGAAATTTTGATAAAAGAGAAAGTTAAGGGATTGGATATTGAAATTGCTCATCTCGTCTGACAAATCGGCTGCGGATTTTTAGAAAGACAGACTTTGCAATAATCCCCGCGCCGGTTGAAAATCCGGCTGAATTTTCAACGCCCGATTTACTGCAACTCGTGCTTCATCATAACGCCCGTTGCGTTTCAGAATCACCGCCCGCACATAAGGAATGTGCGGATCATCCGGCACACCGGATTCCGCTTGGTCGAGCGTTTTTAACGCTTCCGCCAACTGCCCCAACTCGTCTTGCACTTGTGCTTGTTTGCAAAGAAACGGCGGTGAAAGTTTGTCCCATGCAGTCGCCTTTTGCAAATGCACCAACGCTTCCGCCGGTTGCTGGCGCGACAATAATAACATCGCTTCCTCAAATTGTCCCGTCGGTTGGTCGGCTTCCAAATCCAGCATCCTTTGCAAATCCTGTCCGGCCTGGCTCTGCATGTCCACCGTCGTCCGCGCCACCCACGCCGCCGCCACCCGCACATTCCGCAGCGGGTCATTTAACATCGGCTTTAACGCAGCAGAAACATTGGTGTCACCCAATGCTGGCTCTAATGCGCGCACCACTCGTTCCCGAACCAGCGGATGTTCGTTCTTCAACTGTGTCTGCAACGCCGTTTGCGTTGCCGGTTCCGTCGCCCAGCGTGACAGGAAAGTTGCCGCCACCGCCCGCCAGTAAGCTGGCTGATTCGTATCAGCCAGCAGGCCTATCAATTTGTTCTGCAAACCAGTTTCCCCATTTTCCGCCGCCGCAATCCACCGCGCCCGCTCGCGCGTTGGCCGGTTCATGTTTGTGCCATACCATTCATCGGCGTATTTCACCGCCCAATCCGTTGTTTGATCCGCGTGGCAACGGTTGCAGGCATTCGGAATATTCAATTCCTTCGTCAGCAGCGGGTCGGGAATGGTGAAACCGTGGTCCCGGCGCGGGTGCCGCTGCATATATACCGTGACCGGCATGTGACAGCCGATGCAATCGCTGCTGCATTCATGTTTGTGGCTGGCAGGGTCAATGATTGGCGCTTTGGGATAACCGCCCTTGTGACAGCGCATACAAAGGTCATTTCCTGACAGTGTGTTCTTGTAGGAATGCGGGTCGTGGCAGTCCAGGCAAATCACCCCGGCCCGATACATCTTGCTGCCGAGAAACGCTTCAAACTCGTAATCTTCGGCCTTTATCTGTCCATCGGGATACCACTTTTGAGAGCCATCCAAAATTTCCAGAGAGTAATGGTCGTAAAAGGAATCACCGGGTTTGAAATTCTCGGTCAGGTCGGTATTGCGCGAGTGGCAGGAACCGCACAGACCAACCATGCGCGCCGGGGGCATCTTGGAAACCGTGGGATCAATGAGCGTGGTGTTGGTATGGGCGTTGCGCCATTCGTTGTGCGCCTTGAGCGGGCCGTGACAGGCTTCGCAGCCCACGGCCATTTCCGCCATCGTCGTGTGGTAGCTGTCCGTGGCGGCATCATAATTCTTGTGCAGGCGGGTGTTGTGACATTCGGCGCAGAAGGAATTCCAGTTCATGCCCCGGCCCGTCCAATGACCGTATTCGCCGGGAAAGCGGAGGTCATCGCCATAGACGTAAAACCACTGGTTTGATTTGGGATCGTAAGCGGCTTCATGCACCTGATAGCGGCCACCGGGAAAGGGCGTCAGAAATTGAATGAGTGGGTCGTGACCGAAGGCCCGCTCGATACGGTAGGGTTGGCGGTTGCTTTCCGGGCCGAGAGTGATGATTTGATATTGGTCGTTGGTAAATTGAAAAGTGGTGGTTTCGTCACCGTGCTGGAGGGAACGCGACGGAACAAAGGTGGATTGATCGGAGGCCGGTTGCAATAACCGCTCGGCAAGCGCGTGGTGAGATTGTGCCCACAGATCGTAATCGGCGCGGTGACAATCCCGGCAGCTTTCCGAACCGGCGTAGGCGGCGTAGCCGTTGGTTTCAGGTTTGGGCGGTTCCCCACCAGCCAAATTCAACGCCACCGCTGCCAGCAACACCCATAAATTCAGCCAAGTCAGCCGTCGAATTTCGGGTGGTTTGAGGCGCACACAAAAGGATGAAAAGTTGCAGGCATAATGTCAACGGAACGCATCAGGATTATTGTGAATACTCTGGCGGAATGGTTGTTAATTGCCAGTTACATCCTCACGCCTCTGGAGTGTGATTTGCGGATATGCCGTCTTGGCGACCAGACCGGCCTTTGGATTTGAGGCGTTTTCTTTTGCTCATTTCCCGCGCCCGGTGCCGGTGCAGGTGCCGGTTTATTGGTTTCCGTTTCACTGACTGATTCGGAAATTTCCTTTTTCACCAAATCCATGGCTGAAGGCCGGTGTGATGATTTGCGGACGGCCTCAAGCAACTGGTGTTTGTCATCCGTGTAAATTGTCAGGGCTTCCTTGAACCGGCTCGCGGACACATAAAATTGCTCGCGGTCGGCGGCGCGGAACGATTCGGAACTTTCAGCCACAAACACGCAGTCCACGCCCTTGCTCTGCGAAGTGTAGGACGTGAGGCAGTAGCCGTGTGTCAGGTTGCCATAGTCTTTTGGAACCACCCACCCGTTGACCAGTTTGATGTCCCCGTCCTTGGTGAAGCCCTTCACCTGCTTCAAATCGCCGTTGTTCAGCCGCTGCTTGTCCTTGGTAAAGCCGTTTTGCGTGATCCGAATCCAATCACCGACAGCCAGGGCGATTTGCCGGGCTTCATAAACTTGGAACCGCGCCGTCATGTCCAACGGGAGCGATGCGGTTTTGCCATTCTGCCGGACAACCGCAACGCCGTGGTCATCCCATGCAGTTACCATGACTCGTTCACCCCGCTGGAACCCGGCGAGGTTTTGATGGAACTGGACGACCTGTCCGGCACGATAATTCCGCGCATCGCCGCGTTGCGCTTCCGTCCATTGCAGGTTCTTCAGTTGAATGAATTCACGTTCATCTTCGGCAAGCTTTCTGGCGGCTTTCAATTTCGCCCGGATTTCCCGCGTCACCCGCTCGCCTTCCGCGTGCGTCGGGGAAATGACCAAGGCCGACTTGCCATCTTTCACCGCCACAGCGTAGTCCGTTGCCAGCGCCTCATGCCGCTGGTCGGCGTCCATTTCGCGCAGCATTCCAAGTCTGTCCAACCGTTTGAAGGCTTTTTCCAAATTGCCCGCCCGCAGATCAGCAACCACGGCCTTGTGTGCGTCAGCCTTCTGCCGCCGGATTTGTGTCAGTTCAGCCGCTTGCAGATCGGCATGTTGTTCCAGAAGCCGGAGCGCATCACCCCGTTCAACGGCCCGATGCTGGGCAGTATCACCGGAAAGGATAATCCGGCAGTTCTCCTTTTGGGCCAGATCAGCCACCCTCGCCAATGTGCGAACGCTCAATAGCCCGGCCTCATCAATCCAAATCACCTGCCCGTGAACCTGTGCTTGCAGTTTTGGGTTTTGCAGCAATGCCTCGACCGTCTCGGCATTGGCAAATCCGGCATCCGACCGGAGGACACCACGGGACGCTTCTGCCGACGGTGCGAACGTGAAAACCTTTTGCCCGGTGGATTCAATGGCAGCCACGGCTTCCTTCATCATCGTCGTCTTGCCCGTGCCAGCCCCGCCGCGAATGGCCGTCACCCGTTCAGTGCTTCTCAAGACGTGCCGGACAGCGTTGCGTTGCTCATCGGAGAGCTTTTGATTCTGGAACTGGTATTTGTCCGACCCGAACGGCTTGAACTTGCCTTTGCCATCCGCGACGAAATCAATCAGCCGTTTTTCTTCGGCCAGCACATCCTTGGTGGTGAGCCATTGCCGACCGTCCACGGTTTCCTTAATCAGCTCATCGCGTAAAAGCTGGCGTTTGATTTTTGCCACGTCCACATCGCCCACGCCAAAGCGCAGCGCGTGCCGGAGCAATTCCTTGTCCGTGACGATGGAGGCCCGTTCATAACAATGCTGCATGGCAAAATCCATCGCCTTCATTTCCGAAATCTTTTGGGATGCAGGTGTCTCGTTGCGCGGGTTGTTCTGGATGCTCGCCCGTTCCTCTGCAGAAATGCGCGTGTTCCATAGTTCTCTTAATTCCGGCTTGGAAAACTGCTTTTGCTTTCGTTCGCGTGTCAGTGCCGCCAGCCCATCTTTTCCTTTCGCCGTCGTAATGCCCAATTCTTTTGCCTTTTGCTCGACCTGTTCTGTGCGCTTGGAAAACTCATCCAGCACCCGTTGCGGAACCCCGGCCAGTTCCCACCCTTTGGCCGTCCGTTCGATGCGATAACCCATTTCCGCCAGTTGCTTGGAAAACCGTGCATGAAAGGCCGCTTCAAAATACGGTGCATCACCTTTCAAATCCCGGAATTGCCCCGCCTTCCATTTCTTTTCCTCCTCATCCCAGGTCGTGTTGAAAGTGTAGCAATGGGCGTGCAAATGTGGATCAGGTATGCCGTTGACGGGTCTCGCGGTGAAATGGACGAACTCCGCCCAAATCATATTACCCGTTGTCCGGTTCTCATTGGCTCCCTGTTTCCGCACCCGTGTTTTGATTTCCGATTCAATTTCCCGCATCGTCTGGTTCACGGATGATTTGAACGAATCCAAAATCCGTTCATCTTGGGTGAACTCATAAGCGACCGAAACCGATTTAGGGCAATGGAAATTGAAATCATAACCAACCGTGCGATTGGTTTTGTTCCGTTGCGTCAACCGTTCATCAGTCCCCGGAATTTTATTGTCACACAGGGATTCAAAAGCAGCCGTTGTTACCGCTCCTGAAAGTCCCAAGCGTTCAGCAGCCAGCCCGTTCCAATCGCCGCTGACTTCCTGCCCTTCGCTGTAATAATCTTCACGCTTCAAGGATTGGGCGAAGTATTCTTTGGCATTCCGACTCGCTATGACTCTTAACATAGAGGCCACTGTAACCGGAATTTTCCCCTCGTCATCCCCTTGAAGCCACTATTCGCACCTACTCCGTCACTATCCGCCCACTACTCATTTGGCTCATCTGGATTGGTGGTTATATCGTAATGGCAGCGTAACACACAGCTATGCGCATGAATGAAAGTTCCAATAATTCCGTCAGACATCTTCCCTTAGCACAGCTAGAGGGACTCGCCGCCCGGCGCGGCGTTGCGCAACTGTTACGCATCAGTTGCGCAAACGTCTGACGGAATTATTGGCGACCAAAAACCAAATATGGATTTGCAACCGCAAGCCGAAAACGAAAGCCCGCGCAAGACGCGCAGCAAATTGGAAGCGCACCGTGAAGCCATCTTCACCTTGCGCCGCAAGCATTGGACTTATCGCCAGATTGCCAAATGGCTCAACGAGCATGGCGTGGCGGTCACGTCCCCATCCGTTTATCGGTTTTGCGAGCGGGCGATTACCCGCCGGCCACGCAGCAGCAGTCCGCTTGAAGTTGAACAGGCCGCACCAGTTTTCACTCCAATACCGCAAACAACAACCAAACAAATGCCGATGCCAAAACTTCGGTTCAACACAGACATATGAAAACAAACAAACATCGCCTGATTCTGCCCATTCAGGCCAAAGGAAACATGGGTAAAAGCATCGAAGCCACCGCCCGCGCATGCTGGCTTAATCAACGCGGCATCGCGTGGCAGGGATTCGATCTGGACGGCGACAACCGCACCTTGTCCCGCTTGTTCCCAAGCCAGGTCAAATTGACGCCCTTGAGCGGGCAGGCCGAAGACCTGGACGAACTTATTTTGATTCTGCGGAAAACCACCGCCAAGCCCGTCACGCTGATTGATCCACGGGCGCATCTGGACGGCCAGTTGATGAAGGCATTATCAGCCACGCATTTCTTTGACATTGCCAGCGCGCAAAACATCGGCATCACGCTCATGGTATTTCCCTTCGATGACATGGACGTGATGACCAACCTCGATGCCGTCTGCCAGTTCTGTGGCAAACAGGTGGATTATGTGGTTGTCCGCAACCCGGCGCGGGCGTCCCGCAATCGGATGTTCGACAACAGCCCGCTGGAAAAAGAATTGCTCGATTGTGGCGCAGTCACCATTACCGTGCCGGTGCTATCGGAATTTGTAAAACTCAAGCTCGCCAAGCTGGAGGCCGACCATCAGCGCGGCATCCCGTTCAACGAAGCCATCGGCAATGACTCGCTCGGCCTCGACATCATGGCGCGGGGCGTGTTGCAGGACTGGCTGGCGACCATGTTCAATCAATACGACCAGATCGCCGGAAAACTTTTGCCAGCCGTCGAAGCGGCGGGTATAAAACCCAAGATCGTGCCGCCCATCGGCGAACCGATTGCCGCCAGGCGTGGCGCAAAAGTGAACCTCACCAACTAAAAAGGAGACGTTATGGCCGAACCAGATTTATTTGAAGAAATGCTCGCCACCTATCCCGCGGAAAAGCGGGAGCTGGCGAGGGCGGTTTATCACCGTTTCGCCGAAGGCGACAGCACGCAGTTTTTCACCCAACTGTTGCTGGTGCTGGACGTGTATGCCCGTTATGTCGAGCGCATCCCAAAGGCCGCAGTTCAGGCCAATCAGGAATCGTTTGCCATCTTGGAGGATATGCGCGGGGAAATCGCCATGATCGCCAAGACCATCGAAGCCCGCGACGTGAACATCACCAATCACGCCGCCAAGATGGACGAGCTTTGCAAAATCACGCAGGCCAAGTGCAACGAGACCGTTGCCAGCGTTGAATTGATGGTGAAAAATATCGGTTCGCAAGTGGACACCAAGGCGATTGTGCAGCGAATCGAAAATGCGATTAAGACCGTCATCCTGCCGCTTCAGGCGCGGGCGGATAAACTCGCCGATACCATCGAGCCGACTTTTGAGAAACTCAACGCCGCCAGCGAACGCGCCGCGCAACTATGGCCCCAGCGCATTTGGAAAACGGCGTTGACAGCGGGCGTGATGGTCGGCTTGTCCGTCGCCATTTTGGTAATCAGCGCGGCGTATTGGCAGATGAAACGTCACTTTGACAAAACGCTGGCCGACGAAATCCGCGCGGAAAAATATGTGTTCAAAAATAATCAGGAGGCGTTTCAACAATTGGCCGTGGCTGCCGCGCCGGTTTATGTTGCGCGCAGTTCTAATCCTGATGGCACGCTCATTCCACGCGGTTATTGCCTGTATATTCCCAACGCGCAAGGCGCGGATATGAAGGACGGCAACGGCAGAATTTTCTTCGCCAGTTCACGCCCGGAATCGGAATTGAAGCAGTTGCTTGATCTTCAGCAGCAGCAATGAAACGCATTTGCCGGTCGGCTTCGTGAATTCCGCCGCGATTATACTGCTCCGTTGCGCTTGGCAAGGACACTACGAAACGGCTTATACGCCGTTTCGTTCCTCGCTTGCCAATGCTCACGTCGCCGGTTGCGGCTGGTTAGGAATTCACGAAGTGAATGATTAAGCCTTTGGCTTTGAAGCGGTGTTATTCTAAATTGTCATCCAAAGCACTTCATGGTGCGAACATATTAAAACGATGACACCGCAATTATGAAAGGCAACTTTTCGTCCTTTGGGCAATTCACCATAGCAGAGGCCAGCATTGATGAATTGCAAATCAACGGGTATGGCGGCGCTTCAGCGCCGATGCTTTCGCTGCCCTTGAGTTTGGATGTTTCTCACGGAGCATTGAAACCACATGAAGGTTTTGAAATCCTCTCATTGGATGGAAAACTTTCTTTCAATGGCAGCTTGCTCGCCCGTTCTGGATCGCTGCCAGTCCATTTCATATTGCAGCAGAAATTCCATACGCTAAAGAATCAGCACCACCATCTGGAATTTGCTCTGGATGCGAATCGTTTGGCTGCGATTGAAGCTAAACGTGGCGGTGGCGATGTGAAATTTCATCTGGACGTAGTATTAAGCGTGCAAAAACTTCATGCGTTGACCGAACCCCCGGCAAATCAGCCAATGGTGTCCATCGTTTGGGGTTTCATTCAGACGATGCAACTTTATTTGCAGACCGATTTAGTCATTCCGCGCGATGCGTGGGTTTCGCGCGTGTTGCCAAACACAGGATATGGCATAACCCACATTTTGGAATTCCAAGCGGCCCCGATTGAATCCTGCCATGCCATAGACCACTCGTTCAAGGCGCTCAAACAGGCGGAGGAAAAGCACAAGCTGGGATATTATGATGACGCCGCCGGAAAATGTCGCATGGCAATTGAGCCGTTTTTTGATTACAAGCCGGTTGATCCAAGCCACCCGGAGTCACGGAAAATTCCGGTCCTGAAAAAGCATTGGGAAACCAAGTTGGGACAGGCCACTTATGAATGGCTGAAAAATACGCTCGGTTCCATCAAGGACGCTTCCAATCCGCCGCATCATTCGCCAACCGCGCATTATAGCCAGTTCGATTCCCAAATGATTCTCGCCATCACGACAGCGGTGGTTGCTTATATTGCCCGAACAATGAATCCGGAGGATTTGAAATGAAATCCACATCGGATAAAAGGCAATAAACCTTCAGTAAAAGTTTCAGTAGAACCTTCAGTAAGGGGGTATGTAATGAGTTCGTTCGGAAAGGTCAAGAGTAGTGAAAAAAACCTTGCATTTATTGGTGAAATTTCCTATATTTATGCCTGAAAAGTAACGGTAAATAGACGGTGAACTGACCGATTCCGACCCTCGCCTCCAAACCGAACTGTGAGTGCAGCAACGGTTTAAGGGCACGGGAGTCCGCAACGGACACCAAAACGGACACCGATTTATCTACTCCGTTAGAATTCAGCGTAACCGGCGCTAACCCGCCGACTACTCGCTAACTCTGCGGAACCGGCTTCAGTTATCCTTGCGATTGCGTGAACATTATGAAAACACGTTATCGCTTAATTCGTCGTGGTATCCGGGGCAATAAGTTTTATTGCGTGGACACCAGCACCGGCAAGCGCACCAGTCTCGGCACGGCCAATGAGGACGATGCCAAGCAGGTTGTCGCGGCCAAGAACAACTCCGAACGCCAGCCCGTTCTTAACCTGCAAATCGCCAAGGCGTATCTGGCCGGTTCGGACAAGGGCATGACCACACGGACATGGCAGAACGCCATTGAATCGTTGATTGGCACCAAGCAGGGGGC
>Ga0302320_10020847_pt1 | contig 13039 bp, 8 predicted proteins | sample Bog_T0_3_FD_202130 | JGI IMG/M metagenome (GOLD analysis project Ga0302320, IMG submission 202130) | Peat permafrost microbial communities from Stordalen Mire near Abisko, Sweden - Bog_T0_3 | ecosystem: Environmental > Terrestrial > Soil > Wetlands > Peat | place: Sweden: Abisko, Stordalen Mire...
GGTTCCAGGTGGATCGTTCTACCGCTCAGTCTCCTCAGGGGGCGTCAAGCAGGCGCCGGAAGAGCGCTATGTGGCCGGCGAGATTAAACAGTATGGAATCTTTCAATCCAGTGACACTCCGCCCAGCGACATGATCGAAGAGGCTAAGACTGACCTGGATTATGAGGTCAGCTTTCGTTCCGGCGGGGGCTTAGCGGTTGCCGCACTTGCCCTCGCCAGCACCTATCCTTTCGCAGGAGAGTTCAGGAATTCCGACTATCTTAAAGCCGCCGAAGACTCTTTCGACTTTCTCGAGAAGAACAACCTCAAACTTGTCAACGACGGCAAGGAGAATATTATCGATGATTACTGCGCCTTGACCGCCGCAACCGAGCTTTACAAAGCCACCAAGAAAGGCGCCTACAAGGCGGTTGCTGACAAACGTGCCGCCAGCCTTATGGCCCGGCTCACGAGCAGTGGATCCTATGCCAACTACTGGCGTGCTGACAACGCTGACCGTCCCTTTTTTCATGCCACTGATGCGGGGTTTCCTGCCGTGAGCCTTTTCTATTATGCGGAAATCGCTTCACCGCAAGATAAGCAGCGGGTGCGCGAGACTATTCGAAAAGCCCTTGCCTCCCAGCTTGCCCTCAACCGGGAAGTTAACAATCCCTTTGGCTACGCCCGGCAACTGACCCAGGACAAAAATGGCAATCGGCGGACGACCTTTTTCCTTCCCCACAACACGGAAGCCGCGCCTTGGTGGCAGGGAGAAGACGCGCGCCTTGCCTCACTTGCGGCCGCCGCCAGGCTGGCAGTAAAGTACTTTGCTGATGATCCTGAATTCCAGCGGCAACTCCGCGATTTCGCCACCAACCAGCTCAACTGGATTCTCGGCCTTAATCCCTTCGATGCCTCAATGATGAACGGTGTCGGCCGAAACAACCCTCGATACTTTTTTTTCGACTCCTGGGAATTTACCAATGCCCCGGGCGGGATTTCCAACGGCATTACTTCAGGCTTCTACGACGAAGAGGACATCGACTTCAATCTGACCTACAAGCAGACCGGCGCGGACAATGACTGGCGATGGCAGGAGCAGTGGCTGCCGCATGGGGCGTGGTACATCCTTGCCGTTTCAGCCAACGACGAATCATCTAAATCGGGACACTGAATCTGCCCGTCATAGGCCCCACTCCGGTTTCCTGCGCGGTACCCCCGGCCATTCGTTCCATATCCTGCCGGCTCGGCACGAGTCTGGCCCTCGAACGATGGTGAAAACGCACTTCGAATGCATTCCGAATTATATTATTGGGTGGCGCCGGAAGGGTGCACCCATGCCAAAAAGCCAAAGTCTGCGATTTGGCATGGGTGGCGACTGCAAGGTCTGCTAGGACTTGGTCAGGAATGGTTTCAAAATGCCGAGCCGGTCCTGGTCGACCTGGCAGTTCTTGAATGCAAAGGATTGCCCCATGCTTGCTAGTTCCGATGGTGACTTGCCGGCAAGGCGCCGCAGGATATAGTCGAGCGCCAATGGGTCGAAATCCCGCCTGACCTCGTCGGCCCAATTTTCACGGGTATCGAGGGTAATGTCGGTGTAGGCAAGGAAGCGCCGAACCGCATCCGTGAAGGGCGCCTCCAAATCAGCATATTTATCCAGGAAACCCTTGATGGGTTCCGAATTGAGAAAGATCTTCCAGGGTGTATCCGAGCGGGGCCTGACAATTCCCATATGCTGCAAATCCTTGTAACACCACATGGCCCAAGGCCACTCCTTCTCCTCGAATATGGAGACCAGATCTTTGTTGATGGCGAGCTGTACGGAAATCGGCTGGGTATTGGGCTGGTAGAATCCAAATTCAGCCGCAAAGACCGGGCGCGGAATTCGGCGCTGGTCATGTTTGCCATCCATCGTCGTGACCAGCAAAGCGCGATCATAAGCCTTCCCGTCTATCTTGTCGGGGTATTGGGTGAGATGTTCGAAGGCATAGGTTTCCGAGACGTAATGATGAAGAGCGGGAACAACCTGAGGGTCTTCAAACAACCGGTCTTCCAGACTGCTGATGTCCCTCGCCCAGAGATTGGGGTCGAGGACGATCATGTGCTCGGAATCGACTTCGCGGATGGTCTTAATGCAGGCTGCGTAAAAATCATTCAGTTTCTTCAGATCTTCCGTAACGGGTTCACACATGACGTTGTAACCAGCCACTGCGGATTCGGTACGATAGCGACTTGCAATCTCCTTCCACAATGCCACAGTTCGGTCGATGAAATTACGGTAGTACCAGAAGTAAGCTTCGCCAAAGGCGCTGCCGGCGTTTTGGTCCCGTGCCTGTGCCCCAGCCGCGGCATGCAGGTCAAGCAGAACCCAGATGTTGTGCTTACGGCAGGTTGCAATGATATTGTCGAGCCGGCGAAATCCCGGTTCAAGCCATTGCCCGGGAGCAAAGTCGGTTTCAAAGTGGCGGTAGTTGAAGGGCAGCCGCACAAAGTTAAACCCCTGCTCAGCCAGAAAAGCAATGTCGTCCTCCGTGACGTGGCTGTCCATGTAGGCTCCGAAGAATGCCTGGTATGCGTCCTCACCCAGAACTTTACGGAACTGCTCCCGCATTTTCCACTCGGTCCAGGGAAGGCCGATCATGTAGTCCTCAATATCCATCCATCCGCCCAGGTTAAACCCGCGAAGCCGGACAGGCTTGTCTCCCTCCACGATCCGTAACCCCTTGGCCTTGAGGATGGGTTTCTGGCTTTTGTTTTCCTCCGCGGCAAAAAGGGAGGTAGCTCCCAAGGTGGTTGCCGCCAACGAGAACGTCGATCCGACAAATGTTCTACGATCCATATTCACCCTCCGCCTATAAACAGATTTGATCTACAGTTGCTCCGGTGGCACCAAAAGCCTGCCGCCGCCCGGACCGCGTAGTCCGGAAATATATTGTCTTATTTCATTACTTGTTAAAACTTGAAAAGACCGTAACTGCGATTACCAGTCCGTTAGCAATAAAAATTCAAATCATCCAAGAATAAAGAGGTCAAACGCTGCGTTTGGCTCAGGAATCTTCCCAAACTTCCGCTCTAAAATATATTAATTCAAGGCCAATTTCAACAACTTCTTTCTTGACATAAAAAAAGTATGCCGCTATGCTGTGCCCGGTCAATCGATACTGGGGTGGTGAACCGATGAAGCGAAGGTCATTCCTGCAAATTGCGGCCGGGACGAGCCTCACCTCATTAGGTACCATCTCCCCTTCGAGAGGACTCCCCCCAGCCCAGGCCTCCGTTAATATGCTCGGCGAGCCTCAGATTGAACCCGCGGTCCTGCAGGAACTTGAAAATGATTTCCTGAAGGTTACGCTGTACGCCGACGCTTCCGCCCTCATCGTTGACGTTAGGAATGAATCAATGTGGCGAATGGGGCCGGTAGCTCTTCAGGAGGATTCCCCGATCGATATAGGAGAGGTATGGCTGCGAACTGAGCGCTCAGTCTGCGAGCAATACCCCGGCCGGTTCTCAGGTAAGACCCAAGGGCGGGATTTGCACTTTTCACTGCTGGGCCGGTTGCGGGAAATCAAAGGTGGATTTACCTGCCGTGCCAGCCTGGACGGGCCGTGGCTTGAGTTTCGTCTCATTGCCATTGATGAATCCGTGCCTAGCCTCGCATTTCCTCCTCCGATTGAAAGCGAGAGCCTTGTCGTGCCGGATGGAATCGGCCGGTGGATCCGCAAGCCTCTTAATGGGCGCTTTTTTCATATTTTTTTCAGCGACCTGAATATGCGGTGGTTTGGTGGGCTACGCGGGCATCAGGGCTGGCTCGGGTTCTTTCCAGAAACCAACTTTGTTGATTCGGGGTTATCACTCGCTGAAATGTCTGCGTCTCCCGTGTGGCTGAAGAGCTTGGGAAAGTGGTCATCGGACCGCGTCGTTCGCTACACTTTTCAGAGAGGGGGCTATGTAGAGCTGGCCAAGACCTATCGATCTTTGGCGATTTCGAAGGGCTTGCACCGTCCTCTGACAGAAAAGGCAGAAGCTACCCCCGCTCTTCAGAACCTCCTGCAAGGACGGCTAATTTCGTTCCACACTGCGGCCCCCCGCCATCCACCCTCTTACGATGAGGACCTTCTTCGCCACATTGCAGACGACAAGATGATTGGAACGGGCACAAAGGCCAACTTCAGGAACTCTGATGTGGAGAATTTACTGCGGGAGTTGCCACCCGCTGGTGTCGAGCGTGCCCTGATTGTCCTGCGGGGGTGGATCCGAGGTGGCTACGACTATTCCCATCCAGATATCTGGCCGCCCGATGCGGCACTTGGTACGATTAAGGAATTGCAGGCACTATGCCAACACCCCGATCCTTACACCGTGGGTTTACACGATAATTACCAGGATTCCTACGCCCATAATCCGAGTTTCCCGAGCGGGGTGAACCGGCTTCCGTCAGGCGCCCTCATGGCGGGAGGGTACTGGTGGGGAGGGCAGTCTTACATCCTGAACTCGCGCGACGGGCTGCGATATGCCCGTCGCAATTGGAACGAGCTTCGAACTCTACAATCCCGGGCCATGTTCATTGACACCACCAGTGCCGTTCAGACCTATGAGTCATACGAACCGCAGAACCTTCTTACGCGTTCCCAGGACGTTGCGTACAAATCCGAGCTGCTGAAGTTCTTTAAGGAGCAGAAGGTGATGTTGGGGAGTGAGGAAGGTGCAGACTTCGCCATTCCATTTGTTGATTGGAATGAAAACAGGCACGACCGCGTTCCCGGCGAATCGGTGCCCCTTTGGCCACTGGTTTTTCACGATGCCGTCGCGTGCGGGCGCTATGTGAACGAATCGCGCGAGCTGGAATTTCAAAGGGGCGGAGGCGAATATCCCTTCTGGTTGCTGGATATGTTATGGGGATACTTTTTACTATCGAGAGTGCGGGATCCCGCGTCCTGGCCGGACACAAAGCAGATGCTTACCGCCACCCGGCACGTGGACGAATGGTTCCGGCGCATCAGCACGGCAGCCATGACTGATCATCGATTTCTCACCGACGATTTTCAACTTGAACAGACAGCCTTCTCCAACGGGTGCTCAATAGTCGTGAATTTTTCATCCGACCCTCGGGAGTATGGAGGAGGGCTAATCGGCCCCCACGGATACAGAATTCTGAATGATTAGGGCCGTTTTCATAAGCGACGAATATGGTTTGTGAGTCCGAAATAACCGGAAGCAAGCCACAGCCGAGGGCTTCAGGCGGATCAGAACTTTCAATCCCCGCTTACTCAATTCGAAGGCGCAGGCAAGTGAATCCGATTGGAGACTGCATGAACATCCTTGCAAAACAGGCATGGCTTGACGGCGTTGCTTTCTGGGCAATCATGCTGGTAGTTTCCACTGGATGTGCCGGCTCCGATGGCGGGAAGCTCATCACCCTCAACGACAGGCAGTATTTTGAAGCCCCAGGCTTTAAATTTCTGCTCTTTCACAACAATTACCAGGAGGGGTTCTTCGGCGGGCTGGAAATGATCGAGAGCGGGGACCGGGTACTTGCCGCGGGAGATCTCATGCTGAGACGCAAAGGCGAACTGGACCACATCTCGAACCCCGGCCCCGGGACCCTATACAGCGCCCTGAGGCGGACGGCAGACTTGGAACATGCTACGGCCACGGTGTTTGCTGAAACCCGTGATCTGCACTCGTCCTACCGTCTGGTTTCCCGAACCGACGGCAGCCGGATCCTGATCACGCTCGAATTGGACCATCCGGTGGACTGGCGCCAAGTGGACCGGGCAGGGTTTCGAATTTATCTCGACCCCAGTATTTACTGTTCAAGGTCATATATCGCCGCACAGACGAGTGGTATTTTCCCCCGCGACTATTTAGGGACGTCAGTTCTGCTTGAAAGTGTCGATACGTTACGCATCGCGCCGGATGACCCTGCCCACAGTTTCACCATTACCCGCCGCGGGGGACCACTCGAACTTGTGGATGATCGCAGGTACACCCGTGAATCCTGGTTCTACATCGCCGCCCCGTTCGAAAAGGGATCGTTCGAGACCCAAATCAATGTTGAGATCACCCCCACTATCGATCCAGGCTGGCGGCGGCAGCCCGTCATTGGCGTATCACAGGCCGGGTATCATCCAAGGCAGCCCAAGGTGGCCGTCCTGCAATTGGATCCCCATGACCAGTTGAACGATCCCCTGAAGCTATATCGCCTGGAAGTGGAGGCCGATAAAACACTGGTAAAATCCGGAATTCCGAAGGCGTGGGGACGCCGTTTGGGAGAGCAGTATGCCACCTTTGATTTCACGGACATCAGCCAGCCCGGCATGTACATTTTGGAATTTAGGGGGCAGTCTATCGGCCCCTTCCGGATCGGCACTGACGTTTACGACCGGCTGTGGGAGCCCACATTGGAATACTTCCTCCCCGTGCAGATGTGCCATGTGGCGGTGCGCGAAGGTGAGCGAACCTGGCACGGAGCCTGCCACCTCGACGATGCCCAGCAGGCGCCGGAAAACACAAACTATATTCTCGGCTTCCACCAGGGAAAGCTGGAGACAAAGTACGCCTCTGGCGAGCACATCCCTGGGCTCGATTGGGGTGGATGGCACGACGCGGGCGATCAGGAGTTGCCGGCTGGCAGCATTGCCGAGACCACACTGGAACTGGCTTTAGCACAGGAGGAGTTCAGGCCTGAGATTGACCGAACCACAGTGCAGCGACCAGAGCGTCTTGTGTTACTTCACACACCGGATGGCCAGCCAGACCTGCTCCAGCAGGTCGAAGTGGGTGTGGAGGGCCTGCTGGCTTCCTACCGGGTTGCGGGCTTTGTCTTTCCTGGAATTATTGAAACAAACTGGAGCGCCTACTCCCAGGCAGGAGATCCAGTCAACATCTCTGACGGGCGGGTCTACGATCCCGGATTGGGACCAGGTCAAATGTCCTGCAATCGCTCCGGGACGCCTGATGATCGCTGGGTGTTTACAAACAGGTCCACAGGGCTTGAGTACGAAGCCGCCCAGGCATTGTCGGCCGCCAGCCGGGTGCTGAGAGAGTACAAGAGGAGCCTCGCGGACGAATGTCTTTCAGCAGCGGGCAATATATGGACCTACGAACAGACCCATCCACCTGTGTATACGCCGGGATCGTATGTTCCCGCCGACAGCGGATATCGTCGGGAGGAAATTCTGGCTACGGCCGAACTCCTGCTTACCACGGGAGAGGCTCGCTACCGTAAACGCCTGCGTGGGTTATTTCCCCAAGTCCATGCTCTTTCCGCTGCGCAGTTTGGGCACGGACCTGGCTGGACGCTTGTCAGGCTGCTGCCGGTGCTTCAGGACGCTGAATTCCGTTCCACCATCATCAACCATGCAAAGCTGTGGAACCAGATGGAGGCTGAAATGGAAGCTTCCAATCCTTACAAGGTATCCTCGATGCGCGGAGTGGGAATCCCGCAATGGAAGCTGGAATCATCTGCAACGGAAGATTCCGACGCCGTATGGGGAAGCGGGTGGTCTCTGCTGATGGATGGCATGCATGAATATTATTTCATGAAGTACTTGCCGGGCGATTTCAACGCCGATTCACTTCTCTCATCGTTAAATTATGTGCTTGGCGTCCATCCAGCGTCGAACGAGCCCTACGTGGCGGGAATCGGATATTCTCCGAACCTCATCACCTACGCTTTGAACCGGGACGATTGGTCCTACATTCCGGGGGGAGTGGTATCGGGCGCCACATTGATCAAACCCGATTACTGGGAGTTCAAGCATACCCCGTACCTTTGGTATGAGCGGGAAATCGCAATAGGCGGCGCAGCAAACTTCATTTTCGACGCCTTGGCCGCGAAAAAAATCCTGGGTAATTGATCCCTGTAATGCGCTTCTGGGGTTGGTTTTAGGTTGATCTCGACTCGGGTGCCCCACGGAAGCTGAGGGGTCTGGACCACGAATCAGGAAACAGGAAATGTCGGCCAAGAGGGCCATGTTCAGGAGGCCTTGATGCCAAGTCAAATCACTCGCCGTGCCTTTCTCGCCAAGGCTGGATCGCTGGCCACGGTGGCCGTTGCCAATCCCCCGCTATGGGCTAGGCCGGATTCACTAGGCGCCCGCCCACTGCGATTAGGCGGCCCGATTTTTATCAAATCGGAGGATCCGGCTGATCTTGCCCGTGAACATCGCCGGATGGGGTATCGCGCCGCCTACGCCCCCCAGGTAGGAATTCATGAAACCGATAGAATCACTGCCATTATCAAGGAATTCGCAGCCGCCGACGTTGCCCTGGCGGAGGTGGGCGCGTGGGAAAACATGCTCGACCCTGATTTGGACAAACGGCGCCAAAACCTTGCCTACGTGCAGGAGCACCTGGCCCTTGCAGAATTGCTGGGGGCGCGCTGCTGCGTCGATATTGCGGGGTCTTTCAATCCCCACTTCTGGTGCGGCCCTGATCCCAAAAACATGAGCGAGGAATTTATAGACCTGACTGTGGAAAACTGCCGGCACATCCTCGATGCCGTCAAACCAACCCGCACCAAGTTTTCTATAGAAATGATGCCCTTCAGTTTCCCCACAGGACCAGATGAGTATCTCCAGTTGATCAAGAGGGTTGATCGTAAAGGGTTTGCTGTCCACCTGGATGCTTGCAACGTCATGAATTCCCCCGAGCGGATGTACCACAACGGAGCGGTTATCGAGGAGTGTTTTCGTAAGCTGGGGCCTTGGATTGTGTCCTGCCATGCCAAAGACCTGTCTTGGGAGGATTACTATGAAGTATCCCTGCGCGAAGTTATTCCCGGCCGAGGACAGCTTGATTACCGTACCTACCTGCGCGGAATTTCAGTGCTGCAGACCGACGCACCCCTGATGCTGGAGCATTTGGAAACTGCAGAGCAATACGATGAAGGGCGTCATTACATCCAGAAAGTCGCGCACGAAATAGGTCTTTCGTTCGGCGCTGAAGGCACATAAACTTTTACCCCGGATGCCGCGTCATTCCCAGCCCGCAAGACAGGCCCTGTGGGCAAATAGGTGGTCTATTTCTTCAGGTTTTTGTTGCCGTTTATCCGGGCGACTACGGCGATTTCTTTTTGCCAAGAGTCTCGTTAGTGATTAAGGGTTTTGCCCATAACGACACGCCCATGACCCAGCCAAAAGTGAGGTATAAAAACATCATCCCCACTCGGAGGCCAAAAGAATCGCCGAGACGCCCGATAATCAAGGGCACCACGGCTCCCCCCATGATGCCAGTACACAAGATCCCTGCGAACGGGCCATGGTGCTCCGCAACCGAATTCAATCCCAAAGAAATAATAATCGGCCACATCACCGAGGCGAAAAGACCCGTAAGGGGAAATGCCAGCTTCGCCGCAGTTCCACTGCCGAATAAGGCGATGGTCAGGCTCGCCAGTGCTCCGAGGCTGAATCCCAGCAACACCTTGCGGCTGTCAAACAGTTTCAGCAATATCATGCCAATCCCACATCCTGCCGTGAGCAATCCCCAGAACCACGCTACCGTGGTTGCGCCCGTCGTATGCGGATCGTATCCGTGATACTGCGAGAGGAACTGGGAGATCCAGTCAGCTGTCCCCTGCTCGGACCCCACATACATGAAGATGCTTACAAAAAACAGCAGAACGATGGGCTTTTTCAGGAGGTGGCCATACATGCTGAACGCGCCAGCCTGCTCATCTTCGGTGCGTTCCACAGGCGGGAGTCTGGATGCTGACAGCACGATCAGGATTAGGACGATCGCCGCGCTGAATATCCAGTACATCGAAACCCACGGCAGGCCCGCAGGAACCAGCCGTTGCAGAACACGGAGGATAAGATTCTTGCTGGCCGAAGCATCTCCCAGGTGAAGGACTACGTAAGAATAAACAAGCGGGCTGACAAATGATGCTGACCCGAAGATCAATTGGGCAAATGCTGCATTGAAGGCAAAATGCTCTTCACCGCCGGCAACGCGGAGAAGCGGATTGATGGCAACCTGCAGCACAGCCATGCTCCCGCCAAGGAGAAACAGGGATATCAGGGAAACGTGATAGACGGGAACCAGCGCGAAATACAGCGAACCGGCCAGCCCCACAGCGAAGGAAACCAGCATGACCCGTTTCTCCCCCCATATCTCCACGAAAAAGCCAGCGGGAACGGAGAGAACTCCATAGGCAATGAAGAAGGAGAATGGCAGGAAGGCGGCAGAGGAGAGGGTGACATGAAAACTCTGGATAATGTCGGGGATTATGGGCCCAAGAATGTTGGTGAGTAGCGAAATGACGAAAAAAATCGCAAAAACCAAACCGACAATATAGTTGCTTCGCTTCATACGTGAAAGCGGCCCTCATCCGCTTGGTTCATTCGATCGTTGTGACTTTGGAGGCAAAACTGAACCGTCCTGCTTCTCTGCCGGATAGTGCAGCCAAAGCCAGCGTGATCATTTGTGCCGGCAAGATCTCAAGAATTGGTACCACACTATCCGGGGCTGCGGGAATGCGCAGAGATGAAAGCTGGGCTTCGGGCCCGATCAACTCTGCCTTACCACCTTGGCGGCGGATGTCTTCCACCAGCCTGGCATTGAGCTCACCGGTGGCCTCATGCCCGGCGAATACGCCAACGAACGTTTTTTCACTCACCATCTCCAGCGGTCCATGCCTGAATGCTGCACTGCTCATTCCCTCGGCGGGAAAGTGGGCGGATTCTTTCGTGGTAAGCGCGCCGGTTCCGACGGCAGCAAGCGAGATTCCCCGTCCAACAAGGAAAAGATTGTGAGTATTTTCCAGGTAAGAGACCAATTCCAAGACGTGATCCCGCCATGAATTCAGATACGCCGCGGCATCAGGTGGCGCTTGCGCCAGCTCGCTTCGTATCGGCCCCAGATCGGCGAATCCGAGCAGGGCGCCCATCTGGCTAATGACCATCAGCGCAGTCACATAGGTCTTGCAGGACACCGAGAATTCCTCCCCCGCATAGGTCAGCAGGGCAACATCCGCCCCCGAAACAAGAGGGCTCTCAGCCGTGTTGGTGACGCCAATGATCCGGGCTCGGCCTTGATTTTTTTCAAGCAGGGTGATGATTTCAGCACTTCGACCGGATTGCGAAACTGCAATAATCAGGGTTGATGGATCGAGCAGATGTGGAAAGTAGTAAACCAGTTCCGAAGTTTCAATGATCAGGGTTGCACAACCGTGAGAGGAGAGGAATTGATGCAGCGGGTAGAGGGCATGTAACGATGATCCCATTCCCGTCAGTACGATCCGCTTCAAAATTCCTTGTTTGAGTTGTTGTGCAAGGGGGAGTAAGGCGTCAGGAGAGATTGTCCCATCCATCGTGGCGGTGAGCGCGCGCGGCTGGTCCAGGATATCGCGCAGATACTCCCCTTCGATAATGCGGTGTTTTTGTTCAACGATACTCATGACGGATCCTTTGCTTAATTAAAGTGATTACGCCAGATTGTGGCGGTGCCGATGAGCCCCATCTCCGGGCACAGGGATGCCAGCCCGATCTTACTGCCAAGATAGGTAATTCTGGCAAATGATCTGATGAATAATTAGCCACGCCTAAATCTTCCAAGCCGGTCACCGTGACGATTTGGTGCATAGAATCGTATCTACTGATGGGACCTGCCAGAAGCCAAGTCCAGTCGATAGACACGGAATCTGTGGAGTTGTCATTTGTGACCCAAGAGGCAGGTTCGTCGCTCAAGTATTGTGCTCATATCTCTAAATCCGCTTCGAATGACTCGGTCGCGGGATTCCCAATGATCTTTGGCCTCCGGATTTGGTGGGAGGCCAAACCCAGCCATGTCAAGAGGCCGGGGACGCTTCTAAAACTGACTACAATACATGTTATGCTGCTAACATGATATAATTATGCTGTCCCATTGCTCATTGTCAAGCGTTTTTTGCTGGAGTTTCCCCATTCTTTTAAACGTGGCATGCTAGGAACAGTTGTAAAGGCCAAGAATCCGGAGGGGGAGAGCACGTTGCGGATGCCATCGGCGAGCGCGTAGAACCGGAACGGCGGGATGCCAAAGAAGCGCAGGCAGATGATGATGAGTTTTTCGGTGAGCAGTCACAGCTTGAGTTTCTGTCCCAGGAAGACAGCGGCGAAGTGGGTTGCAGCCGCCACCAGCGCCACCAGATTCTGTAAGCGCTGATAGCCCAAAAAACCGCAGATCCTCAAGGTTATAGCTCTGTTTGAGGAAGCGAAAAGTTTCCTCAATTTTCCATTTCGTCAGATAGATTTCCACGATTCGCCATAGCGCTTCCGAGTCCCGCGCTCTACTCACCAGGTTGGTGAGCAACACCAGCGATTTTTCCCCGAAGCCGGCAACGACCACCATCTGCAGCTTTTCCTTTCGCTCCGGCAAGAAGATGGATTCGACTCCATACCGCAGTTGGTAAATTTTTCCTTTCCGCCTTCAATGCGAATAACCTTGGCGGCAAAAGACTGTCGGCCGCGCCCCGCAACTTCCGCCACCGTTCCCTTCATCTGCCGCCGATCAATCACCGTGCGCTTTCCCGTCGAGCGGATCACAAAGTGTAATTCCCGCTCCTGCAACCCCTCCAACGCGTAGCGCCGGTCAGCGCCGCGGTCCATCGTCCAGATGCCGCGCCTGCCCGTGAAGACGCCCACACCATCCACCGCCCCCAGCAGTTCCGTATATTCGCTCGTATAATCCCGCGCCTTGGTCGAAAGGCTTTCCCCCCCCCAGATTCCGCGACAGCCGATCTTCGGTCTTGATGAAGGCAATGTTTTCCTGCAAACTACGGGCGATGGCGCTTAGCTTCACGTCCTGGGCGGCCTGGACGCCGTAAAGCATCTGGTGCACAAACTTCGGCTGCGGGCGGCTGAGGCCTTCATTGACGGCAGGCGAATACTTGGTGAGCTGAGCCTTCAGAAGTGAGCCTATACTGCTGGTTGCCATGGGGGACTCCTCGAAGCAGGGCGATTTTCTGGCCGAAAACACCTCTACTTTAGATTTTGGGGGGGGGGGGGGGGGGGCGGGCGCCGCGGGCGGGGGGGGCGCGGCGGGCGCGGCGGCGGAGGAGGGGGAGAGGCGGAGCGGGGGAGGG
>Ga0302320_10020848_pt1 | contig 13038 bp, 16 predicted proteins | sample Bog_T0_3_FD_202130 | JGI IMG/M metagenome (GOLD analysis project Ga0302320, IMG submission 202130) | Peat permafrost microbial communities from Stordalen Mire near Abisko, Sweden - Bog_T0_3 | ecosystem: Environmental > Terrestrial > Soil > Wetlands > Peat | place: Sweden: Abisko, Stordalen Mire...
GCTCAAGTCATGAAGCAGGATTTCCTCTCGGGAGACAGCTTATTAATGAAATTTATGAATTAGCTATGGGAGAAACGTCGGGGTTCTTTAGACGAGGACAGAATGATGTAATTCCATACCCCAAATCAAACGCTGAACTATTGTGGTGCTTATTAGACATTACGGGAGAAAAGAGAGAAGATGGGGCTTCGTATTCGGTAGATTTTATAAAAGAATTTGCAAATGATTTATGGGATGCAAAACCTCCTTCAATTGATGATTTTTTATTCAATCGTCGAGAGTATTCTTTAATAGGTAAATTATGTATTCTGTTTGTCTTATCGCGATACGAAGATACTAATAGATTTAAACCTTTTCAATTGAAGGAAAAATATCCGAGCTGGGGATGGTATGAATATTTATGGCATAAACTTGTTGATGGAGCAGAAGGTAATTTTGACAAATTGAAACAAAATAAAGTGAAAATAATTACTTTCAATTACGACCGTTCACTAGAGCACTTTTTATTTACTGCTATTAAAGCCACCTTTGGACTGCATTCGAAGGAATGTGAAGTAGCAGATTTCTTTAACCATATTCCAGTAAAGCACGTATACGGAGAGTTGGGTGTTTTGTCTTGGAAATTTAATTGTTTGGATGAATACAGAAGTCAGCTCGAGTCCACAAATAATTTTATTCCCTTGCATATGAAAACACTATTCAGGATATATGGCAATGGTGAATTCGGAGCAAATCAACTTGAGTGGGAATCAGGAATAGCCATAACTGGACAAGATGCTCGTATAAAATTAGCACAACATTTTTTAAACCGAGCAAAGGAAATAAAAACATATCAGGAAGTAGATAAAAAGGATTATAGCGATATTTTTAAAGATGTTAAAAGAATCTATTTATTAGGTTGCGGGTATCATGAACAAAATATAAAAGCGCTTGGTATTGAAAATTTTTTATTAAAGGGTGAAGTGCATATATGTGGAACAGCAGTAGGATTCTCAGGGCATGAAATGGGTAATAAACAAGCTTTGTTAAATTCTTATACTGGTAAGACTTCAAGATTTCACAGAGAGTGGCAAAATTCAAGTTCACATTATAAAATAGAAAGTTTTCTTAGGACTGCTGAGCCATTTGATGGATAGTTTAGAAAAGGACCGTATTGAAACTTTAAAAACAAGTTTTTAATTGTTAAATTTGTATGGAGGGAAAATGCTTCGGACTTTTATTCAGTTCACTGTTTTTTTTGTAACATCAATTGCAACTTTTTTCTGGATTAGGGGAGCTGCCTTACTTTCAGTAAAAGACTTAGCGGTACTAGCAGGAACCCGGGGTACAATTCAGGAACACTACATAGTTTGGCGTCTCAGAAATCCGACTCGCTGATTGCTGGGTTATTGTTTTGCTCAATACTTCAATTGGTTAATCTTATGTGGGCAAGAGAAGATGATGAAGAAAAAGATAGCAAGTATATCTATGAAGGCATTGAAAGGCTTTCTGATAAATGTAAGTTTTACTTGAAATTTAAAATGGAAAATAGATTGTGGTTGTGGAAGATTAGTTGGTGGTGGGGCAAAAGAATGTCATGCCTTGCAAAATCTTTTTAGAAAATAGTGGTGTGATTTAAGAGTATGGATTCCTACACATGGAATCAAGCCATTTATAGGGAGTGATTTAATGAACCTTTTTTCACATACTGTTTTGTTGTGAAAGACACACTCAACTATGGAGGAACTATGAAGAGCAAAAAAGCAGAGTACATCTTGTCATCTCCAGATGGTAAAATTAAGTACCCACCTGGTGTTGTTCTGGAAATCTGTACAAGTGAAAAAAGTCATAAGGCATTGCTAATTAAAGTCCAGAAGGCTCTGTTAAAGGCAGGAATTTTGCTTGACCCTATTTGGACAACAACTATTGAAACAGCTTCCAGGAATGAAAAAGTTTACACCTTACCCATATTCTTACCAAAAGGGTTGGTTGTGAGGTATTCTAAGTTTGACAAGAAGATTCTAGATGATTTCCATAGCAAACATCCTGAAGGCAGCATAAAAGATACATAAGACTTTTATTAACAGATAAATGAGATGTGGTAGGGTATGAAGAATTTCTATAAATACACCTTCTGGGTTTTTGTGGCAGCTCTGCTGGGTCTGATTAGCTGGTCCTTTTACAAGAAAGATATATCTTTAATAAAAGATATTGGCTTGCCCTTGGGAGCTATCTTATTTACTGTGGGCAGCCTTTGGCATACAAAAGAAGGTCAGGAATTTGAAGAAAAGAAGCACTTGTTAGAGAGAAGAGACAAATATTGGGATAAAAGGTTAAATTATTATTATGACCTTAAGAAATTAGTGGGGAATATAAATTTTGAGTTGGGAGATAAGGATGTGTTGCCTCCAATGGATGTAGCATTTAAAGATTCTGAGCTTGGAAAATTGTATATATCTCTTATGAAGCTAGAAGATGAAGGAGAAATACTTTTTAATAATACTAAAATAAGTCTTTTGATTAGAAAAATGAGGGAGAGAATCAAGTTTGTTGGAACCATGGCATCAAATAAAAAATCTGCTGAGCAGGTAGGTGTCCCCCAAGATGAAAGGGTATTAAAATCTAATTTAGAGAAAAACACAGAATTAATTTTAGAGATTGAAGTAATCTCTGCAGATTGTAGGAAAGAAATATTCTCTTATTTAAAACTTGAGTAAATCAATGGATGAATAAATGAAGAATGGTTTAGGTGTTGAGGGTATAGTTGAACAGTTTTTAAAAAAAGCTAATAATAAAGAACATAGGTATAGGTCTCAAGAATTATGCTATCAATATTTTTATTCAGCAAAGAAGAAAAATGTCTTAGCTAATAATAATGAAAATCTGCAGTTAAGCTGTCTTCATTTAGCAGCATATTTGGCAAGTTGGGGGATGTATAGAGGTTCAAGTTTTTTGCTAAAAGAAAAGAACTTCTTGTTTTATGAGTCAATTGTGAACTACATCAGTGAATTAGATATTGATTACTGGGGCATTGATGTTAATGATTATTCTACTCAATATAAAAGAATGGTAGATGTCTATGAGAGGTTAGCAGGTTTTCTAAGGTATGAAGACAAAATGGCAACAGATACTAGGGTAACAAAAGTTATGTTGGGTGTGTTTTCAAATGTGCCTGCTTTTGACCAATACTTTAAGAAGTCAATGGGGATTTATAATGGTAGTTTTGAAAAGAAATTATCAAGAGTATTAAAGTTCTACAATGACCATGAATCAGAGCTTAAGAAGGTTCAATATTATTTGAAGCTAGAATATGGTAAGAAATATTCATTTGCTAAAATTATTGATATGTATGGTTTCCAAAAAGGGCTCAGAGATTCTGTGAAAAATAAATAGTCTCAATCAAAAAAGAAGATGCTGAGGAGTTGCTGAGGGTTTTAACTGTGCAAGATGAAATAAGAATACATATTATAGAAAACGTAATGCCCTTGTTAGAAAGGTCGGTTAATAGTTTTTACTCAGTACTATCAAAAGCAGAGTTGGTGGGAGTTCAAGAAAAAGTCCAGCCACGGTTCGTAGAACCACATTCTGGGCACTTTATGTTACTAATGGCTGTTAAAAGTGTCAGCACATTAAATGCAATTATCTGCTTAATAAAAGCTGGCTACGTTCAAGAAGTGGGCATTCTGTATCGTGTATTGATTGAATGTAACGCAAAAATATTATGCATAGAAGAAGCCCATACTAAGGGTGTTTTGAATGCTGAACAAAAGAAGATAGTGGATGATTATTTTGAAAATGACATCAGAAGTGCGGAAGATATAATTAATGGTAATAACTGGTGGGTAGATATGAAGAAAGTCAACGCCTCTCAAGCTCGTTTTTTAAGTGAAGGTACGGGGAATAAGGATGTACATACTATACGAACACATATTCAGACAATTTATGATGCTTTTTCTGGGTATGTTCACGGATTATATTCTCATATTATGGAGTTAAATGATGTAAATACGGGAACATTTACATTAAAGGGATGCTCCCCAAGGGTAGATGGTATGCTTGATGTTGTGTCTTCAGGGGTTCTTCAGACGTTAAATACGTTTTCTCAAATAGCCTTAAGATTAGGGTTATCGGAACTGAAGAAAGAACTGATTTATAATAGAGACGTTTTTATCAAATCAGAGGCATACTGTGGTTAGTAACCTCATAAAGTAATGTGATTTTCCCTTGAAAATAGACATAACGAAGTGTTGGGGGCAGTTTTAACGTCAAATGGGTTGGGGTATTTGATTCTATTCTTGGTTTTAGGATGTATAGAGGAGACAATAATATGCTTAAAGAGACTTTTAAAAAGCTTAACGTCTTTTTGTTCAAATCTTTCAAGTGTCCCTGTTGTGGGAAAAGAATTCCTAATGGCAGTTATAGTTGTGAGTTTTGTAGAGCAGATGTGAGTGAGCGTCAATTAAGAGATGAACACTACGTTAAAGCTAAGGGGAACGGCTTGGAGGGAACTATGAAAGACACTGCCTTAAAAGGGGCAGGAGTAATTTTCTTCTTGATGGCTATCGCACACCTAATAAGGGTAGTCCTGAAGGTTGAGGTGTTGATAGGTGGGGTTGTTTTGCCTGTGTGGGCTAGCATATTGGCTTTTATATTTTTGTTGTCACTATCAGGATGGTTGTTTAAATCTACAAAGGCGACAATGTAGATGAGTTATGACAGCCCGTAAAAAAGCTCATAAAGAGCAGGATTTTAAAGCGACCTATGAACATGAGCAATCTGAAGATGGTGAGGATAGGCTTAGGAAGATTTTTGAGTTTCTTTTAAGTGATGAAGGTGTTAAAAGCGGAGTAGATAAAGATAAAAAATAATTCTTTATCAGGAATGCTATGGAACCCTATCTATATTAAATGATAGGTGGGGTTTTCATTTTGTTAAAAGGTCCGTGCCGCGTTTACTGTGGGCGGCTTTTAAAAGTATACCAATTATGGCATTATGGTATCCGGGAGCCGGCGCGGCCATAAGAATAGGGGCCAGCAATTCTTTTGTTCACCGTGGATCTGCGGATCTCTTTTATTTTTCTTTAAGATAAGAACGAAAACGCATCCATACTATCGCAATAAAAATAATTGCACCAAAAGCGATAATAATAATTGTACTAAGCGGAAGATTTGATTTTAATACGGTTCTACCTGCATCACACAAGCCAATAATACCACCCGTCGCACAAATTATTGTAAAAAACAATTTTCTATTCATAATGATCTCACTTTCTTCATTCTGACCATTCAACTACAATATTTTTGATCTGTGCGTCATTGTATGCTGTCACAATAGAGTAAACGTGCTTATTGCTTGAGCTTGATGACCAATTTATAGAATCGATGTGAAACTTATACCCTTTGCCAACTTGAACGGCAGCCCGTTGTTTTACTTCAGTCGCCGTGGCTCCATTCATAATCGAAGACATCAATATAACCATATACAAAGTAAGGCAGCCACCAATCCCAAAACCTATTATTGGTTTTTTAAAGAAGGAAATGTAATTAACTCCAGATTCATCCATAGCTGTTCGTACAGGTTCTGATGTAAGTTCGCAATAACCCCACACACTGATAGCCATATAGGTAAGAAAGGACACAAAGCTGATAATATGGTTGATCGGTTCAAGTCTAAAAGAAGTTAATAAAAGATCGATGGGGCTTAAAAATGGCATAAAGACGATATTACCAATAGACGTGCCTATAAAAATTGCTATAAACAAAGAAATTAATCGGGTAGCTTTTAAATTACCCTTTAGCAAAAATATACCTGCAATAACGGCAAAGATGTTAAAACTAGAATTGTAACTTGCCTTATTTACAATACTATAAATCATTAAACCGAAATCAATCAGACCAACGACGATAAAAACCCAACCAACCTTGCGTAATATAGCGTAGTGATCTTTCACTCTGCTTCTCCTTTTATCGGATTAGATTATTTAAAATATCATAGCTCAAGTTTAGCACTCCAGTCAGCAAAAAACCATTATTCCTAAGAAATTATCCTGTTAGATTTTAAAGTCTAAAAATGGCAAACTTTTCTTATGAAAAAACCATTACAGACAAGACGCAAACGATGTCTATCCTGTCGAGATTTATTTGATCCTGATCCCCGTACACAAGGCAAACAGAAATATTGTTCTAAAGAATCCTGCCAGAGCTATCGCCAGCGTCAGAATGAGTACCGATGGCTGGCCGATAATCCCGATGGTCTTGAATACCAGCAAGAATTATCAAAACGATGGCATAAGGCCCATCCTGAATACAGCCGTGAAAGGCGTAAAAATGATCCGAAGTTAGCTCGACGCAATGTTGAGTTGACGCGGGAACGTATGCGACGGAAACGGCGGGAAGCCTTGTTTGACAAAAACAAGTCGATATTTACGCAACTTACTGGGAATAATGCAGATAAGTGTTACTTAAGTAAGGGTTCCGGGTGGTTAATAACACGTTTGACAAAAACAAGTCCATTCACAAAGGTGGATCTCCTCACATATAATCCGCAAGTAATTAGCTGGAAGGCCAATCGGCTGCCCAAGGGGCGGCTGCATGATATATCGGCGGTCTTCTGAAAATCATAAAAATGGAGGAGCCTATGATGGATGAAGCCATTATTCAAAGGATTTTGCATTTAGCAGAAGTAGAAAAACTTTCGCAGAGGCAGATTGCCAGAACGCTTGGGATTAACCGCAAATGCGTGCGGAAGATATTAGGCGGCATCAATTCAGGAGCCAAGCCGATCATCAAGAAGACGAAGATAGATGATTATTTAGGGCTGATAGCGCAGTGGTACAAGCAATACCCGAAGCTTTTGGCATTACAGATTTATGAACGTTTGAAATCTTACGGATATACCGGTGGGTATGGATGCGTTAAACGAGCGACATTGGAATATCGCAGGCCAAAACAGATTGCCTACCATCCCCTGACGTTCATGCCGGGGCAGGAAGCTCAAGTGGACTGGTTCTTTTTTAATCATCCAGTGATTGGCAAGGTGGCGGGGTTTTTGTATGTGCTTTGTTACTCGCGTTATGCGTGGGGAATTTTTTATCCAAGGCATTGTTTTGAATTCTTTTTAGCCGGGCATCTGGAATGTTACCGGCATTTATGCGGTCTGCCGCGCGCTCAGCGTTATGACAACTGTTCCAGTGTTGTCACTAGACGTGAGCCACAGATTCAATACAATGCTCACTTCTTGGATTTTGCAAGATTCTACGGATTCTCCGTCGAACTATGTAATCCAAACAGCGGTAACGAAAAAGGACGTGTTGAAAGGAAAATCAGGGATATACGAGGTTTTTTAGAAACCGAAACGTTTAAGGATCTTAATGATCTAAACCGAAAATTCCATCTCTGGCTTGAGAAGAGCAACAACACCGTGCATCGGGTCACTGGTAAAACGCCTAAAGAAATGCTGTCCCAGGAGAAACTTGTCCAATTACCGGTCAATACGTATTTGGCCAGACGAATCGTTACCGCACGGGTATCAAAGACAGCACTGGTTGAATTTGAGACGAATAAATATACAATCCCGACCAGTTGTGTGGGGAAAATGGTGGATGTGGCCGCCTATGTTGGCCACGTGGAAATCTGGATTGACAAGGACAAGGTGGCCACGCACAAACGTTGTTTTGGCAGCAAGCAGTTAATCCAAAACCCTCTTCATAGTGATCAACTATTGGATCGTTCGCCACAGTTTAAATTGAAACGTATAAAACAAATGATGACACAGATGGACACGGCGTTAGCAAATTTTATTGGTCAACAGGACGATGAGACCACAGCTTTAAGCGCGGCTTATCAAATGTACCAGCTAATAAAGATGACTTCACCAGCCATGGTGTTATCAGCGGTGCGGGAGCTTAATGGAATGAGATGCTTTAAAATCAAGGCGTTGATCAGCCTTCTCAATCTGCCCAGCCGTCAAGAACCCCCGGCAGTATGGCCCAAGAACCAGGATCTATTAAACCTCAACTACGAAGAAAGGAATCTTACAGACTATGACCCCGATACAGGAAATTTATAAAAACCTTAAATTTGTCTCAGATCCTGAAGATTTAACACAAGAACAGATCAAAGTCCTTGAGCCTGTGCTTACAGAAGAGATTAACGTTCGTCGAGATCGACGTATAGAGTGTCTTTTGAACCGTTCAGGACTTAAGCCTGTTAAAAGGCTTGAAGACTTTGATTGGAAGTTTAACCCTAAGATTCATCGTGAGGAGATCATGAGAATTGTTCAGGAACTGTGCAATAATGAAATCCTCAATGTCATGCTCATTGGTCCCGCAGGTGTTGGCAAGACGCATTTGGCTAAAGGTATTGGTTATAAAGCCATCTTACAATGTATTCCCGTAGTTTTTATCACATGCCATGATCTGATCAATAGGATAAAACGATCACGCAATAAGGCCGCCACCTTGGAATATTATGCCAAGGCCAAGATTTTATGCATTGATGAAATCGGTTACGTGTTCCCCGATCCCAAAGAGGCTAATGATATATTCCAGATTATCTCCAAACGATCAGAAGTGGGATCAACGATTATAACGACAAATTTAATTCCATCGCAATGGGGCAAAATCTTTGAAGCTGCAACAGCAACGGCTATTCTGGATCGTTTAAGTCTTAACGGAAACTTTATCACCTGGGAAGGAAGGTCTTATCGAACTAAGAAATAATTGAAAGTATGGGCAATTGAAAATGAATCCTTGGGGAAAGTTTGTCCGTAAAACTGCATGCCCTGCGCACCATCATGTTTTGGCAAGAACCACCTTGGCCATACGTGGTCCCGTTCCCGTAGCCGCCCACATTTACCATCCGTACTATGACCCCGGTGACCAACTTACCATTGGAATTAGGGCTAAACATGGAGACTGCTGTTAAGCCTAAGCAATCTATCCCGCAGTTAGCTTCCTTATAATATACACCCTGGCAATTCAAAATAAATCTATGAAAACATGTTAAATTTATAGCCTTTTATATGATTTCTATGGCTTTGTATGGCAAATATATAGAAATTTCATGTTTTATATGGCAATATATGGTGTAGGTGGCGGTAAAAAAGGAACCAAATCCAGCTGAGATTGTCCTGGGGGGGCGGCAATTTAGATGTGTTCTTGGGCTGTTGAAAAAAATAAGACTTGACTTTTTAAAAAATATGTGTATAATATGCTTATATATGCCTAATGTGCCTAGAGATAATTTTCAAGACATTGTTGATGACTTTGTTCCATCAAAGGAAGCTCTTGTTTCAACACAGGATGTTGTTATGCATTTTAAAGTGAAGGAAAGGCCGTTCGCGTTAAGAACGCTAACAAAGTATGCCACATTGGGTTTAATACCAAAACCTATAATTATTGGCAACAAGGGTTTCTATGAGAAGGATTACATTTTTACCCAACTTGATGCTATTTACGTTCTAAAGTCAGTTTTTCAACGCTCTTTAGAGAATATTAAAGAGATTTCTTCTAATAAATCGTCTAATTTAAGGCAGACAGTTGAAATTTTGCATGGATTTGTTAAATGGATTAAAGATAATATGGGGGAGGTTGAAGGTTGCAGAAGTTTTGCCGTTTGGCTAATTAATGATAGCTACCCTAGAATAGTGGTAAATCAGTATCTAGATGGAGTTGCTAAAGGTGATGAACCTGCAAAAGTTGTTGAGATGCTAAAAATCGAGTGCTTAGAAGAGGCCAAAAGAAGGTCTGAAAAAGTTAAATAACCGAAGAGCCTGATTTTTTTTAAACCTAACTAGGCACATTACGCATATAAAGGCATAATAGACATAAGAAAGGAGCTAATAAAAAGGATATATCAAACAACTAAAAATTTATTAACTGGAGGAATTCAAAATGGAACAAATACAGAAAATAACTATTGATGAAGAGTTTAGAAAGTTAGTGCCCAAGCCGTTAGATGGTGAATACATGCAGCTTGAAGAGAATATATTAAGGAATGGATGCAGGGAACCATTGGTTTTATGGCAGGGCATTCTTCTTGATGGTCATCACAGGTATGAGATTTGCCAGAAACATGGCCTTGAATATAAAACTGTGAATATTGACCTTGAATCAAGGGGTGACGCCAAAATATGGATGATTCACAATCAGTTAGGAAGGAGAAATTTATCGAGATTCCAACGTATTGAGATGGTTAATCAGTTGGAAGCATTTTATACAACTAAAGGTAAGGAAAATATGTCAGCAGGTGGTAGTGATAAAGGTTTGTCAAAATTGTCAAACCTTGTTAATACCAGGCAAGCAATGGCAACTTTAGCTGGTGTTAGCGAAGGGACATATTCTCAAGCAAAAGAGATTATAGAGAAGGCTTCAGAAGCGGAGAAGCAAGAATTGCGTGAAGGTAAGAAATCTATAAATCGGGTCTTTACATTGTTAGAAAGTAAAAAACAACAGCAAATGAATAAAGATTTACCTAAAGTCAGTGAACCAGAAGGTGAATTTGACGTTATTCTTTGTGATGCTACATGTACTAAAGAAATGTCTGAGAATATACCAATGCTGGACACCGTATACGTTTCTGATGTTGAGATTATAAAGATTTTTGCAAAAGATAATTGCGTTCTATTCCTATGGGCAACTTCGTCAGGATTACTAGAAGCATTAAAGATAATGAAATTCTGGGGGTTTACGTATCAAACCTTAGTAGTTTGGAATAAACAGATTGCTGAGAAAGAGATTAAAGGTTTAGTCAGTCAAAATGAATTGTTATTAATAGGAACTAAAGAATATTTTGTGCCTCCAGTTGTATGTAAGAAAATCCCATACATTTATTCAGAAAAATGTGAGGAGATAGGGAAGAAGCCAAAGTACTACTATCAATTAATAGAGGAGATGTTCCCTAATGGGAAATATTTTGAGTGTTTTTCTTCCCAAAAGTACAACAACAAATGGTCTGTGGATGGTAATGGGGATTGGAAAGAAGAAAATAGAAAGAATTTTTAGAAAAATTAAATAAGCATCTAATAACTATTAAGGGAGGCCTAGAAATGATTGTTGAGGATGAAGAAATTCGTGGACTATTTGTTTCAGATGAATGTATTTGCAGGAACTGTATCACTAACCAAGAGCTTGATAAAGCATTGGACGGTGAGCTAATCCTTAGGTGGCTCTTGGAAATAGAGCCCAAATACTTATATTGCCAACGTTGTCACATGAGGATTAATTAACCCCAGCTGATTCAAAACCAAAATCTTTCGGTGGGCAGAGAAATTTTTGAAAAAAGGCAAAGGAATTGAGAGTTAGAACTAAGGGTATTAAATAGAAGAACAGAGCACATAAATAGCAGAATTTGAATAGCCAATTGCTCTGTTTCTGTTTTCTCAGCTATATATAGTTTAAAAGTGGAAACAATAAACTATTGCACACTAGTTATAACTAGTTAAACACATCTATTCTTTTTGTTCTGGAATGTGAATGAAAGAACCCAGTTCAAACTGATAATTTACATAGTTATTTTAGATGTGGTTCTTTAAGTGGTTTTACTAGAGGTTTACTGGGGCTTCGGTCGAGACTCCGTCTCTTTCTCTCCTCAGCCCATAGTGGTAAGTCATATTTTATGTGAGTTTATAAAAACTAATTAATAAAAGGAGTAATAACTATGGAGATAGAAAATCAACCATTTATCTCTCAGTCGGTGTCAATGTTTCTAACTGGAAAACAGGCTGAAATTAAGTGGATTGTTCAGGATATCTTACCCAGTGAAGGGGTGGCAATACTTTCTGGTCCTCCTAATATGTTTAAATCATGGACACTGCAAGATATGGGGATAGCTTGCAGTACCCCAAGCGGTAAATGGTTGGGTAAATTTGCCACCCGTGTTGGTACAGTTTTATACATAGATGAGGAGTCTTCTAAAGAACTATTAAAAGTTCGCTTAAATAAACTTTTAAATGGGACGGGTATCAATAGAGATTCTTTAAATCTCCACCTTATGGTAGGACAAGGGCTGAATCTAAACAATCATAACTCGGTAGCCCGTCTTTGGAAACTTATGGATTCACTTAGACCAAATTTAGTTATAGCAGATTCATTAATCAGGCTACATCAATCAGATGAAAATTCCGCTAAAGAAATGGCAAGAGTTTTTGGTGTTGTTAAAGACTTGGTAAGAGAGTTTAAGTGTTGTTTTGTTTTTGCTGACCACCAGAGAAAGCCAAGTCGTTTTAATGGCAGTTTAGATAATATGCTAAGGGGAAGTTCTGAAAAAGTTGCATTTGTTGACACGCTGTTATCAATTAAAAAAAGTAAAAACAGTTTAATCGTGGAGCACTCAAAATCACGTTTTGTAAAACCAGTGCCATCATTCTTAGTTGAGGTCAGGGATGAAGGCGTAGATACAACTAGGGTAGTTTATATGGGGGTAGTAGGAAATCAGAAACAAGAAGAGCAGTTAAAGAAGGTTGGAGAATTTCTTAAGTTGGCTTTAACAAAGGACGAATGGATTTCTAGAAAGAAATTAGTGGAATTATCTAAACTAAAAGGTATGCCAGTGAAAAAATTAGATAACGGGTTAAAGCATTTCTTTGCAGAAGGTGTTATTGATTATGAAGGAAAAACAGTCCCTTCAGGCAGGAAACAGGATTTTTATAGGTTGCATGTAGACAATGAAAAAAACCAGTGTCAGGTAAAGGGATAAGATTATCCAATGAAAAGGAGGCGGCTATGGCAACTACCTGCCAAGGACGGCTTGAAGTTAAAAGTTTAAAAGTAAATCTTAGAGTCTTTAGAGAGTTTGCTTGGGATGAAGATTTGTTAGATGCCCAAAAGTTCATCCCTTTGGAAAATAGGAAAGAAAAGGAAGCAAGGAAACACTGGGGAACTACCCTGCTGGGATTTTGCGAACCTTATATAGAGGAAGAGACAGAAAGCAGTCTCATTTATGGTTTTCATACGCAATATACACCAGCTTTGCCAGTCGTTAAGCAGATGGGGGTGCAGTTTTCAGCCCTCGATTTTAGATATGACTATTGGGAACCCCAGATGGCTTTTATAGGTTATTT
>Ga0302320_10020849_pt1 | contig 13038 bp, 14 predicted proteins | sample Bog_T0_3_FD_202130 | JGI IMG/M metagenome (GOLD analysis project Ga0302320, IMG submission 202130) | Peat permafrost microbial communities from Stordalen Mire near Abisko, Sweden - Bog_T0_3 | ecosystem: Environmental > Terrestrial > Soil > Wetlands > Peat | place: Sweden: Abisko, Stordalen Mire...
ATCCGCGGGTGATCAAACGACAGCAAAGCAAATGGCCCAGAAAACGCCCCAAACACCACAATCCTCCTCAACCCCGAAAGCCATTCGGCGATTCCATTGAGGTTCTCTGTTGAACGGTATTGCGCTTTAGCGTGCGTCGCGGTCGAAAATCGCGATGATCGCGGCAAAACGCACGCTGAAGCGTGAACTCCGAACATGTGGCCGGCCGAGCTTTACACTTCGCCCATTCGCCAGTAGCGTAGCGAACTGTGCCACGGGCGTCCCGCCCGTGTTCAAGCCCCGAAAACATGGGCCCGACGCCCAGGCCACACTTTCAATGGAGATTCATATGCACGCACTCTTGGTCCACGGCGGATGGGACGGCCATCAGCCCACACTCGTCGCCGAACTCTTCCGCGACATTCTGGTCAAAGAGGGCTTCGCCGTGGATGTTTCCGACACACTCGACGCCTTCAATGACGCCGCGGCGCTGCGAAAACTGTCGCTGATTGTGCCGGTCTGGACCATGGGCCGCATCACCGGCGACCAGTGCAAGAACGCCTGCGCCGCGGTACGCGACGGCGTGGGGATCGCCGGCTGCCACGGCGGCATGTGCGATTCCTTCCGCGAGGCCACGGAGTGGCAGTTCATGACCGGCGGCCAATGGGTCGCCCACCCCGGCAACGACGGCGTGAAATACACGATCCACATCAAGGACCCCGACCACCCCATCACGGCCGGCCTGAAGGATTTCGCCGTGACTTCCGAGCAGTATTACATGCACGTGGACCCGGCGGTGCGCGTGCTGGCCACGACGACATTCCCCACGCCGGGTGTTGGCGGCCCGCATGAGGGCAACGGCTTTTTCGAAATGCCGCAGGTGTGGACGAAGTACTACGGAGCAGGCCGGGTTTCCTACAACGCCCTGGGGCACCACGCCGATGTGTTTGATATCCCCGAGGCGCGGGAGATGATGCGGCGCGGGTTTTTGTGGGCTGCGAAGCGGTGATAGGGCGTCACCAGGCGCAGCGAGGCACATTCAACATGACGTTATTGCTGAATCCGATACTCAAAGGTCTGGAAGCAGCACGCCGTGCGGCGGCGGGTGCAACCCACCCGGGAGATGATATTACCGTTGAGGACAGGGGTGTTTCCTGGGTTTTTGCATTCGTGCCAACCGGCGAGTCGCTGGGCGGAGGGGCGTCGGTATGGATGGCGAAGGATGATTTGCGGATCGTAAAGGTCGAACGAGGACAGTAGGACATTCGCTTTTTGGACCGGTCCCATCTATGAGCACATTTCCAAGTCCCCCCGAATCGCCAGAGGAAACGCGACCAGTGGGTCAGGTCGCCATGCTTCTCGCCTTCCTGCGTGACCACGATGCTCCATGCCCGGTGTGCGGCTACAACCTGCGCCACCTCACCGTGCCGCGCTGCCCGGAATGCGGGCGGGAGTTGAAACTCAGCGTGGGCGCGACTGAACCCTACTTGCGCGGGTGGATTGCGCTCATTATCCCCATTCTGCTGTCGGCCGGAATGGGGGTATTCATTCTTCTGATAACGATGATGGCGGGCCGATGGCCGGAACGTGGGGATCGGACATTGATGAATGCCGTGCTGATATTTTGGGTCGCCAACATACCCATCGGCGGATTGGCCATTGGTATGCGGAAAACATTCATGCGTTGGAACAAAGAACTGCAGTTAGGCATGGCAGTGGCGTGGTGGCTGCTGGCCGTGACTGCGTTTGGCGTCGTCCTGGCAAATCGCTGATCGATCAAAGTTATACGGGGAAATACACAGGCGCCGCAGGGGGGCGGGCCGAAGACTCACGCCTCTTCGGTCATAAATTCCTTGTCCTTTTTGGCCATCTGCGCCTTGAGCCGCATGATGATCGACGAGTGCATCTGGCTGACGCGAGACTCCGAAAGATCGAGCGTCGCCCCGATCTCCTTCATCGTCATTTCCTCATAGTAGTACAAAATCAGAATCAGCCGCTCCGCCCGCGTCAGGCCCTTGGTGATCAGCCCCTTCAAATCGCGCCGCTGAATCTCATCGGTGGGGTCGCTCGTCCGCCGGTCCTCCAGCACATCAATCTCGCGCACGTCCTTGTTGCCATCGGCCTCAAACCACTTGCGCGAAAGCGACACCTGCGTCACCGCGGTGGCGTCCTTCATCAGCTTGTCATATTCCCCTGTGGGCAGGCCCAGCTTGCGCGAAATCTCATCCTCCGAAGGCGTGCGCCCCAGTTCCATCTCCAACTGCTTGGTCGTCTGGTCCAGCTTGTGGCTGCGCGACCGCACCAGCCGCGGCACCCAGTCCATGCTGCGCAGCTCATCCAATATCGCCCCGCGGATGCGCGGCGCGCAGTACGTTTCAAACTTCACCCCGCGCTCCAGGTCGAACGACTCGATCGCGTCCTTCAGCCCGAACATCCCCGCCTGCATCAGGTCGTCCAGCTCCACCTCGTCGGGCAGCTTGGCGTAGATGCGCTCCGCGTTGTACTTGACCATCGGCAAGTACTCCATCATCAGCAGGTTGCGCAGCTCTTCGCTCTGCCCCTTGCCGAAGGCACGCCAGACATCGTTGATATCCTGCGCCAGTGAATTGGTGGTGGTATGAGTCTTCGCCATGGGTCGCTCCTTGACCTTTTCGCCCAAAACTCCGCGGCTTCCAGCGTGCGCGGCGTATGAACTTACATCCCTGTCGGCCTAATCCGTGGCCTTCTGCGTCAACTGTTGACTGTAACCATATATTGTGCGCTGCGTACCGTCAAATGAAAAGGGCAAAATAAAAAAATCTCGCCCCCCCCTTTGTTTAGCCTGCGTCATCCTGTCCCCTGCGCCGGAGGACTCCCCCCCGCCATGTGCGAAGCCACCTCCGCCATTTTGGCCTGCTGCTCCGCCTCGGCCTTGGCGTCCAGCTCCTCCACCTTCGCGGCAATACGCTGCGAATGCTCCCTGGCGACGAACTGCGCGATCAAACCCACGAGGTATCCAACGACGTAACAGACCGCCAGGGCCACCAGGGCCCGCATCAAAATGTTGCTCGTCGGGTTGTCCACATACAGCCCCGCCAATAGCGACGCCACAAAACCCACAATCCCAAAACACCCGGCGATAAACATCTTCAGTTGCATCCGTGCACCTGCATTCGAGTCTCATAAGAACGCCGCAATCCATGCTGGCGCTCGTCACTTCTATCGCCACCAGCCGGCCAGACGCGAAAAGAAATTCCGCCGCTGATGCGGGAACACATCCACGTGCGAATCAATCCGGTTGGCCCACGCCACCACGCACTGCGCGGCGGGGCAATGGGGCGATTCCAGCACAAAGGTCTTGCGCTTGCGGACCGCCTGCTGCACCGCCGGATCCCATACCACGTACCCCCCGAAGGTCACGTCCGTCTGCAAAAACTGGCGCGACACCGAGCTGACACGCTCATGCACCACCCGGGCCTCGTCGCGGTTCTTCACCTGGTTGACCATGACCGACATGCGCCCCGTGGCCCCGCAGCGGACCAGCACCTTGATGACCGCGTACGCGTCGGTGATCGCCGTCGGCTCCGGAGTGGTCACCACAACAATATGATCGGCGGGGGCGGCGAACGCCAACACGTTTTTCCCGATCCCCGCGCCAGTGTCAATAATAAGGACGTCGCAGGAGGATTGAAGAATCTCCAATTGCGAAATCAGCCGCCGCCGGTCCGCCTCCGTCAAATCCGCCATGCGCGCCAGGCCCGATGCCCCGGCCACCAGCGAAAAACCCGCCGGCGTCGGCACGATCACATCCGCCAGCGACTTCTGCCCCGCCACCACATGCGCCAGGTTATACCGCGGCTGCACGCCCACGAGAATATCCGCGTTCGCCAGCCCCATGTCGGCATCCAGCACCACCACGCGGCGACGCATGGCCGACAACGTCGCGGCCAGATTCACCGCCAGATTCGACTTGCCCACGCCCCCCTTGCCGGAGGTGATGGCGATCGTCTGCGCTTTTGGCGTCATCCGCTGCGCCATCTGCCGCAGCGGGGTTGCTTGGTCAAGGACAGTCATGCGGGGTCCATTCCTATTACGAAGCGTAAAAGTTCAAAAGCGTAAAAGAGTAAAAGGGGAAGACGAGGCCTCCATGTACTTTTTAACTTTTACTCTTTTTAACTCTTACTCTTTCCTTCAAAGTTTCTCGCCCAGGATCAACCGGGCCAGCCGACGCGGCTGACCGAGTTCCACATGATCCGGAACATCCTGCCCCGTGGTAATATAGGAAAGCGCCTTGCTGGCCTTCCGCGCCACATTCAACAGGACGCCAAAAGATACAGCCTCATCCAGTTTTGTAAAGATAATTTGATCCACGCGCACCCGGCCAAATTGTGCCAATGCCGCTTCCATTGCCGCTTGAGTTGTGGTAGACGACAGCACCAGATGCACTTCGGAAAACGCCACCGCCTGCACAAACGCGGTCAGTTCATTGAGCTTGAGCGAGTCGGACGGCGACCGCCCGGCGGTGTCCACCAGCACGGAGTCGCAGTCGGACATGTCGTTGATCGCCTGCAACAGTTCCTGCGGCGTCAGCACCACCTTCAGCGGCACACCAATGATATTGGCGTACGTGCGCAGTTGATCCACCGCCGCGATGCGGTAGGTGTCGATGGTGATCAGACCCACCTTCTGCTTTTGCCTCAGCTTGAACGCCGCGGCCAGCTTGGCAATCGTCGTCGTCTTCCCCACGCCGGTCGGTCCAATCAGGCAGATCGTCCGGCATGTCCCCCCCACCGTGGAACGGGCCACGCCCGATTTGTCGCCCGCGGGGACCAGGGCGGAGAGCTTTTGCGTCAGCCGCTCACGGACCATGGTGGCGTTGGAAAGTTCGCCGGGGGAAAGTTCCGCCATCACATCATCAACCACGCGCGCCGCGATTTCGTCGGCCACCTGCTGCTCAATGAGCTGCGTGTACAGTTTGGCAAGCTGCTCGGGCAGTTCCGTCCGCGACCCGCCGATGCGGCTCGTGCGCTGCAGCAGGCTTTCCACCATCGTGCGCAGGGACGCGATTTCATTGCGCAGTTCAAAGGCCGGCGCCTGAAGGACCGCCGTGGCCAGATCGCGTGTGGTCCCCATCGTGGCCACCGCCGCTCCGCCGCCGCCCAGGTCCAGTCCCGAGCCGCCGGCGCTTTGCCCCGCCGCGCGTGCCGGCGATTTGCCGTAGGCATTGCGCAAAAGGTTCCCCGTCTCCGCCGGCCGCGCCGCTCGCTTGCGCGCCTGCGCCAGTTTCGCATCCGCGCTGGCGGTCACTTCCACGACATTTTTGGACCAGAAGCCCATCACGCCGCCGCGCTTGAAACTGCGCGTATGCAGTATCACCGCGCCGGAACCAAGATCCGTCTTGACCTTGGTCAGCACTTCCGCCATTGACTTTGCCTGATACGTTTTCACGCTCATCCTTGCGCTCCGACGATGCCCACGGATTCAACTGACACACCTTTGACAATTTCACCATACGCCATCACTGCCACCGCCGGCAGCGACGATTCAATCAGCCTCCGCACAAACGGCCGCACCTGCGGCGAACACAGCACCACCCCCGCAAACCCCGCCGACATCAGCTTCCCGATCTGCGCCGCCACGTTTTCAGTGATCTGCCGCGCCACCTGCGGCGGCAGCGTCAAAACCGCCCCGCGCTCATTGCGCTCCACGTAGCCGTTGATCAAATCCTCCAGCGCCGGGTCCAGAGTGATGCAATGAATCGTATTGGCGTCATCCTTGTATTGCCCGCAGATGGTGCGTGCCAACCCATGCCGCACGGCCTCGGTCAGCACATCGAGGTCCTTGGTCTTGACCGCCCATTCGCCGAGCGTTTCCAGAACCGTTTCCAAGTCGCGGATCGGCACGCGTTCGCGAAGCAGGTTTTGCAGCACCTTCTGCAGTTCGCCGGGCTTGATCTGCGCGGGGATCACTTCCTCCACCAGCGCCGGTGCCTTTTCCTTGAGTTGCTTGATGAGCGCCCCGACCTCCTCGCGCGTCACCAGTTCGTGCGCGTGGGCCTTGACCACCTCGGTGATGTGCGTCGCCAGCACGCCGGTCGCCTCCACCACCGTGTAGTTCATCATCTCCGCCTGCGAGCGCTGGGTTTCGTGGACCCACCACGCCGGCAGGCCGAACGCCGGCTCCTTGGTCTGGATGCCCTGCAGCTTGGCCGTCGCCGTGCCCGAATCCATCGCCAGATACTGCCCGGGATACACCGTCCCCTGGGCCAGCGGATTGCCGCGCAGCTTGATGACATAATCGTTGGCCGCGATCTGCATGTTGTCGCGGATGCGGATCGGCGGCACGACCACGCCGTACTCAATCGCGATCTGCCGGCGAATCAGGCTGATGCGCTCCAGCAAATCGCCCCCCTTGGCGGTGTCCACCAGTTGCACCAGCCCGTAGCCCACTTCCAGTTCCATCGGGTCCACCGCCAGCAGCGATTCAATCTTGTCCGGCTTGCGGGAATTGGCCTGCGCCGTCGCCTTGTCCGCCTTGGCCAGTGCCGCCGCCGCCTTGCCCTTGTTCTTGGTCATCACCCACGCGATGCCCGCACAGCAGCCCGCCAGTGTCACCATCGGAATCATCGGCATGCCGGTCACCGAAAGCACCAGCAGGAACGCCGCGGCGATGAACAGGGCCGGGGCCTTGTTGGTCAACTGGGCGATAAAGTCGTCGCCCATGTTGGTTTCCGACGCCGTCCGCGTGGTCAGCAGACCCGCCGCCAGCGAGATGATGAACGCCGGTATCTGCGACACCAGGCCGTCGCCAATTGTGAGGATAGTGAAGGTCTCAAAGCACTTGGCGATCGGCCATTTGTATTGCAGCATGCCGATGGCCACGCCGCCGAGAATGTTGACGAACGTGATGAGGATGCCCGCCACCGCGTCGCCGCGGACGAATTTGCTGGCACCGTCCATCGCCCCGTAAAACTCCGCCTCCCGCGCGATCACATCGCGCCGCCGGCGGGCTTCATCTTCCTTGATCATCCCGGCGTTCAGGTCGGCGTCGATAGCCATCTGCTTGCCCGGCATGGCGTCCAAGGTGAAACGCGCCGCCACTTCCGCGATGCGCGTGGCACCCTTGGTGATGACCACGAATTGAATGATGACCAGGATGATGAAGATGATGATGCCGATGGCCAGGCTGCCGCTGGCGACAAACTGGCTGAACTGATAGATCACCTTTCCCGCGGCCTCCTGGGCGGCCTCGGCGGTGCTGGCCCGGTCCCCGGCGGTAAGGATCAGCCGCGTTGAGGCGACGTTCAGCACCAGGCGAAACAGCGTCGTGCCCAGGAGCAGCGCGGGGAATACGGAAAGCTCCAGCGGCGACTTCACAAAAATCACGGAGACCAGCAGCACCGCCGCGATGGTGAGATTGCACGCCAGCAGCAAATCCAGCAGCGCCGGCGGCAGCGGAATCATGATGACCATCACCAGCGCGATGAACGACGCCGGTATGATGAGTCCGCGATGTTTGTAAATGGGGGCGAAAATTCCCGAAAGACCCGATGCCGCTCCACCCACCCCGGGCTTGATAGCAGCAGCATTGGCCATAACGACTCCATTCGTCTTTTGATGGTGCGGGCTTTTTCAGCCTGCACCCGATTCCGAAGCATCCTGCTTCGTTTACCAGTTGGAAGTGTATCAATTGATCGGGCCAAAACAAGCCAAAGGGTTAAAAAACGCGCGGAATTTGCGGGGGAGGCAAAACTTGCGCGAACGATAAATTTGGACTTATGGCATGCGCCCATAGTCGAGGCATTGCGTCATAATGAATTCTCCGCCGATGATCGCCGGACCCGGAATCGCGCCTTTTTGTTTTGTGCGCAGCAAGGCCCAGGCACGTTTGTCATCCAAAAAACTCGGATTGTCGCCGTACTTTTGCAACGTGTATGCGGTATTGGCTTCGCAGGCGGCCAGCCATGCTTCATTCGGCGGGACATTGTCCGTACTGCGAAGGTCAAATCGCAGTTGATTCAGGGCGTTCTCTTTGATGCGAAGTCGAATGCCCCCGGTCAGCGAAAAGGCACCGGGATATGCCAATTTCTGCTCTCTCGTAAGCGGGACAAAATCCTGCGCAGAAACGTATTTGTGCCGGGCGTCATCGATTTGCCGGGTATCGTTTGGGTCGGCTAGTTCAACCGAAGCCCGTTGATAATCCTGCGCGGAAAGCTCGACGGAGCGCAACAACCATGCTTCGAGCCCCCCCGTGTCCGTGCGGTAATCAGCCGTTTTCGTCAGATCAACCCCGGAGACAAAAAGGACCAATCGCATATCCGAATCCTCATTGTCCACCACGATGATCCGCCATCGCCCATCACGGAGCAGCTTTATCGAAGCGCTCGGCTCAATGACATAATCCGCTCCGTCCGTGCGTTCAAGATACCCTCCACGGCCCAGATCACCCATCCCTTCCAAATTATGCACGTCGCCGTAATAAAGGAGGCATGGCTTGTGCGGCAGCATCCACATGCACCCGCCGCCTGCGCTCGCGAACAGGATCACCGCCAAACAGGCGAAGAAACGAAACGCCAGCCGAGAGGTCGCTTGGAAAGTGGTCTTCATAGGTATTTTCGCCTTTCAATCACAGACCTTAGAACATCATGCACTCTTCTTCAGCGCCCTACCCTTCCCATTCAACTCATACACATACGCCAAAATCTCCGCAATCGCCTGATAAAACTGCGGCGGAACCTCCTGCCCGATCTCCACGCTCTTGTACATCGCCTGCGCCAGCGGTTTGCGCTCCACAATCGGCACCGCGTGCTGCACCGCGATCTGCCTAATGCGCATCGCCAAGTAATCCGCTCCCTTGGCCACCACCCGCGGTGCCCGCATCGTCTCCGGGTCGTAGCGGATGGCAATCGCCAGCTCCGTCGGGTTGGTCACAATCACATCCGCCCGCGGCACGTTGGCCTGAATCCGCTGAAACAGCATCTTCCGCGCCATTTGCAACCGCCGCCCCTTGAATGCCTGGTCCCCTTCCATCGACTTGGCCTCGTCTTTCACCTCCTGCTTGGTCATGCGGATATCGCGCTCGAACTTCCACTTGTGGTACATCCAATCCAGCAGGGCCAGGATCAAAAGCGCCGCCGAAAGCCGCCATGCGATACTGAAAACAATATCCATCCCCAGTTTCATGTTCGCCGGGAACTCGTAATCCCAAAGCTGCAGCATCAGCGGCAATTTGTCCTTGAACTGGCTGTAGGCAATGCTGGAAATGATGATCAGCTTGACGATGTTCATGGCCAATTGAAACCAGTTTTGCCCCCCCATCAGCCGCCGCAGGCCCCCCAGCGGATTGAGCTTCACAAAGTTGGGCGTCAGCACGGCGGGATTGAATTTGAACCCCACCTGAATGACCGTGATAAAAAACGACGCCCCCGCCATGACCGCGAAAATCGGCCACATGATCGACACAATCGGCTTGGCCACGGTGCGGATGCAGGCATCCAGTATCTGCGTCTTGTCCGGCCAGTCGGTTTCCGAAAGCAGCGCCTTCATGATCCCCGCACACTCCGACACCACCCGCTGACCCACAAACGAAATCACAATGATACCCGCAAACAGCATGAAGGCCGAGGTCAAATCCTGGCTCCGCGCGTTGTGCCCCCCTTCCGACGCCTGTTGCCGCCGTTTGGCTGTCGCGGGCTCTGTCTTATTTTCCTGGTCTTCGGCCATGGAACTTTTACTCTTTTACCCTTTGAACTCTTTTTCTTATCCCGAATGGTGCCCAAACACCGTCGCCAGCCGCTGAAAAAAGTCCATCCACGCCTCCCGCGCGACCACCGCCCATCCCACCAGCCCCAGCGCAATCATCCCAAAACCAATGAACAGGTGCATCCCGATGCCCAGCGTCATGATATTGATCTGCGGCATGCTCTTGCTCACAAACCCCATCGCCAGCGTGCTGACAAAAAACGCCACCAGCGCCGGGGCGCCGACCTTCACTGCCAGATGAAAGGACGCCGTCACGCTCGCCAGCCCGACCTCCAGCATGCGCTCCGGCTGCACGGCATGACCCATGGGGACCGAATCGTAACTGTAGACGAGGGCGTTGATCAGTTGGCCGTGGCCGCCGAGCGTGAGAAACACGATGGTCCCCAGCCAGAACGCCAATTGCTCGATGGCCGTGGATTCCTGGTCGAACATCGGGTCGTACACGCCCGCCATCGAAAGCCCCATCTGCTGGCTGAGCATATGGGCGCCAAGCTGCAGCCCGTTGAAAACCAGGGCCACCATCATCCCCATCACCAGGCCCACGCTCATCTCCCCCAGGATCGCCACCACCAGCGACGGCAAACTCGTGGGCATGGCGATATCGTGCGGCACGGCGCTGAAAATGCAGAAGCTGACGCACAGGGCCAGCAGCACGCGCACATTGCCCGGGATGGCCGCATTGGAGAAAAACGCCACAAACGAAAAAACCCCCATCACCCGGAACAACACCAGGAGAAAAGGTACAACGAGTGGATAGAGCGGTACAAGATCGGAGAACATGGTCCATGAGGTTAATTGGGTTAAGTGAGTCAAATGAGTTAATCGGACTCGGCTGTCCCAATGAACTCAATTAACCCAATTAACTCATTTAACCTGCGCCTCCCTTACGGCAGCGTGCTGAACATCATCGCCGTATAATCCATCAACCGGCGGAACATCCACGGCATCACGATGATCATCGCCAGCGCCATCGCCACGATCTTCGGCACAAACGTCAGTGTCTGCTCCTGGATCTGCGTCACCGCCTGAATCAGCGAAATCACCAGCCCGATCACCATCCCGATGATGAGAATCGGCCCCACGATCACCAGCGCCATGATGATCGCATCGCGCAACAAATCCGTTGCTCCATCAACTGTTACCATAATTCACCTATCCAAACGACCGCATCAACATGCCGCAGACCAGCGACCAGCCGTCCACCAGCACAAACAACAACAACTTGAACGGCAGACTCACCATCACCGGCGGCAAAAGCTGCATCCCCACGCTGATGAGCACCGACGAAATCACCATGTCGATAATCAGAAACGGCAGATAAATCCGGAAACCGATCAGAAACGCCACCTTCAGCTCGCTCAGGATGTAAGCCGGGACGATGGTCATCGTCGAAACCTCCTCCCACGTCTTCGGTTCCGGCTTCCCCTTGTTGGCGAACTTGTGGAAAAGATAGACGTCCCCCTCGTTGTGCGCGTGCGAAATCTGCGTGATCATGAACTCCCGCAGCACCCCCGATGCCGCGTCGATCGCCTGCATCTGCGTCAGCTTCTCCTCGTTGTACGGCTTGATCGCCACATCGTTGATCCTCGTCCACGTCGGCGTCATCACCAGAAACGTCATGAACAGCGACAGCCCGATCAGCACCTGGTTGGGCGGAAGCTGCGCCGCGCCCAGCGCCTGCCGCAGCAGCGACATCACAATGATGATCCGCGTAAAACACGTCGTCATCAGCAATATCGAAGGGGCCAGCGTCAGCAGCGAAAGCAGCAGCACAATCGTCAGCGACGTCGAGAGCTTCTTCGGATCGGTGCTCGTCGGAATCACCCGCGACATATCCGGTGCCGGCGTATCGCCGCGCGCCGCGTGCGGATCGACCGCGTTTCCCGCCGGCACACCCATCTCCTGCACAATCTTGCGCACTTCCTCCCGCTGGACCTCCTGCGGCGTCGGCGGACCGGCGATATTCCGATCCAGCAGCGGATTGACCGATTGCCCGCTCGCCGATCCCCCAATCGCCGCCAGCACCAGCACAAACCCCAGCAAAAATGCCCGCATCCAATGACGGCGGCTGAATTGGCGTGTCTGATTTCCCATCTGCGTCATCCTGACGATTCGTGCCATGGGCGTCCCGCCCATGTTCGCAAACCTTCCAACACCGGCAAAATGCCCGTGCCACGTTGAAACATCCTGCTACTTCAAATTCTCGCGAATCGTCCGCACCTGCGTCCGCAGTTCCATCAATTGCCGCTTCGCCGCCGCCATCTCATCAAGCTGCTCGTCAAGCTGCTCCTCCTCCATCACGTTGTTGGCGCTCATGCGGGCTTCAATGGCGTCATTCTCCGGCATCTCGCCCCGCTCCAAATCCATCTGCGCGTTCGCCAGCAGCCTGTTGAAACCCGCCTGGATGGAATTGGGCTTCGTGCCCTGAATCTGCCCCAGAATGCTCGCCACTTCCCGCTGGTCGGCGATCACCAGAACCGACGTGCTCGCCTCCTTGGTCTGGTTGAGCACCACGATCTGCGACCCGATGCGCACCATCACCAGCGACTGCGCCTTGGCCAGCGGATACCGGGCGAGAATCTCAATCACGTTCTTCCCGTTGGACGCCGCGGCACCCGGCACATACTTTTTCGCCAAAGCCCGGCCGACAAAAATCAGCCCGATGACCACCAGCAGCGCCCCGCCCACCTGCACCGCCGTGCCGATCCCCGTCTGGGTGATGCCGCTGGTAAGCGACTGCGCGGCGGGCTGGGAGGCGGCCGGAGAGGCATCCGCGCCGGAAGCCGTGGCCCCTATAGGCATCTTTTCGATGGCCGCGCGGTACGGCTCGGTGGCCGCCGGAGGCGTGGCAAGTGGTGCCGACGCCCTCGTCGGCCCGTCGACGGCAAGTGGTGGTCCGCTGTCAACGTGGCCGTCGGCGCCTCCCGATGCGACATTCTTTGATTCGACAGTGATGGGCGTATTGGTGGTGAGCGTACCTTCAGGCGCAGGCACAGTGGTGGCATCGCCCAGCGCGATGGTCGCTATCGCCAGGAAGAAGGCCGCTGCAAACCACACGTTTTTGGGAAATACCGTAATGGACATTCATGCCTCGCTCCGGCTCCGCCGGACGTTGCCAGTGGGTGTGACTCAGGAACCCTCTTCCAGGGTGGTCACGATTTCATTGATACGCACGCAGAAATTATCATTGAGAACCAGCACTTCGCCCCGCGCCACCAGTTGGTCATTCACGTAAACATCCACCGGGTCCCCCGCCAGCTTGTCCAGCTCCACCACGCTCCCCTCCCCCAGCCGCAGCACGTCCTCGACCAGCATCTTG
>Ga0302320_10020851_pt1 | contig 13037 bp, 10 predicted proteins | sample Bog_T0_3_FD_202130 | JGI IMG/M metagenome (GOLD analysis project Ga0302320, IMG submission 202130) | Peat permafrost microbial communities from Stordalen Mire near Abisko, Sweden - Bog_T0_3 | ecosystem: Environmental > Terrestrial > Soil > Wetlands > Peat | place: Sweden: Abisko, Stordalen Mire...
CACGGCGATGAGGTTGACCTCGGGCGGCAGCTTGTAAGCCGGATGGCCCCAATAGCCGTTGGCGAAGATGCCCAGACCGCTGGCCGCAAAGGCCTTGATCTTGTCCTGCACACCGGAGAAATAAGCCGGGGTATTCTTGTCCCACTTGGAGAACGATTGCGCCAGCTCGGCGGCCTTTTTAGGGTCGGCCTTGAGAGCGTTCACAATGTCAACCCAGTCGAGCGCGTGCAGGTGATAGAAGTGGACAACGTGATCCTGCACATACTGGGTGGTCATCATGATGTTGCGGATCAGCTCGGCGGTGGGGGGTACTGCGATGCCGAGAGCGTTTTCAACGGCGCGCACGCTGGTGAGCGCATGCACGGTGGTACAGACTCCGCATACGCGCTCGGTGATGGCCCAGGCATCGCGGGGGTCGCGGCCCTGGAGAATTTTCTCCAGGCCGCGCACCATGGTGCCTGCGCTGAAAGCGTCGGTGATGACGCCGTTTTCTACCACTGCCTCAATGCGCAGGTGGCCTTCAATACGAGTTACCGGATCGACGACGACGCGTGTCATGGGGTCTCTTTACTCCTTTTGATCTTCAGCGTGTACTTCCGCAATCACTTTGCGCTTGCGAATGTTGGTGACGACGGCGTGGGCCGCAACACCGGCCACCGTGGCAATTCCCACCACCGCGCCCACCGTATCGGCCGTGCTCTCGATGCCGAAACCGGGGAATGAGGCAAGATGCTGGTAGAAGGGACCGTTATCCCAGAAGCCTTCCTCGCTGCAACCGATGCAGCCGTGGCCGGACTGGATGGGATAGCTGGTGCCTTCGTTCCACTTGACCACCGAGCAGGCGTTGTAGGTGACCGGACCGCGGCAGCCCATCTTGTAAAGGCAATAGCCCTTGCGCGCGTTCTCGTCGTCAAACGACTCGACGAAAAGGCCGGCATCGTAGTTGGGGCGGCGATAGCAGGTGTCGTGGACGCGGCGTCCGTAGAACTCCTTGGGACGACCCTGGGAATCGAGCGCCGGGGGTGTGCCGAGAACCAGCAGGTGGGTGACCACCGCCATCATGACGTCGGCGATGGGCGGGCATCCGGGAACATTGATGACGGGCTTGTCGACCAGTTTGTGAATCGGTGTTGCGCCGGTCGGATTGGGTTTGGCGGCCTGCACGCAACCGTTGGAAGCGCAACTGCCCCATGCGACGACGGCCGCCGCGTCTTTGGCTACTTCCTGCAGGATCGATTCCGCGGTTTTGCCGCCGATCATGCAATAGACGCCGTCGGCGCCGGTGGGCACCGCGCCCTCAACCAGAACAATGTACTTGCCCTTGTTCTTCTCGATGGTGTCGGTGAGGCATTTTTCCGCCTGGAATCCGCTGGCGGCCATTAAAGTCTCGGTGTAATTAAGCGATAAGACGTCGAGCAGCGCATCGACCACGATTGGGTGCGAGGCGCGAATGAACGACTCGCTGCAGCAGGTGCACTCCTGGAAGTGCAGCCACACAACGGCCGGTTTTTCTTTTTTGTCGAAGGCTTTCACGACCTCGGCTACGCCGGTTTGACCCAGCCCAGCCACCGTTGCGGCAGCAGCGCAGAACTGTAAGAAGTCTCTGCGGCTGTAGCCCTTTTGCTCCATCGATTGCCAAATGGAATGACCCATCGCTACCTCGCTCACTGTGCAGGCACCGGACGGCCTGGGTCGGCATCAGTCCAACGAAACCTGGAATGTGCCGCCTGGAAACGCACCGGTGGATGAATGGGACGTTACGCAGCGAAAATAGCGATAGGCTGTGCGCTACATCACACATCGACGTTTGGTGATTTTTAATTCCGGGATGGATGGCACCGGAATCCAATGCACCGCTGCTGGGGCAATGCGCAGCCTTGTCATTTCTCAGTGGTTTCAACTGGACTGTGGGCAGAAACCGGCCATTTCGATGGATATGGCGCCCATGGACTGCCTCGGGAGAGAGGCTCGAAGGGGCGCCCAGGCGGGCGGGTTGCGATACCGGGAAGTGCGGCATTCCTCAGCTCTCAGGAGCGCCACGGCCAGGCGATTCCGGCCCAGTTGCATTGGGAACATCTCACAACCGGCCGGCGATGGTGCGCGCAGGCCCGTGATCGACAACACAACCGGGGAAACCCGAAGAGGAGATGCGCCGGGCGCGCAAAGGGGCAGACCAGTGGCTCGTTTTCTTCACGATCCGGCAGGGGCATGCGATTCGGGGATTGGATTTGGGCCGGCGCAGGCAAAAACATCCCACAAACGAAGACGCCAGAGATCCGGATCTCTGGCGCCTTAATGCGGTCAACTCGCAGGTTGCTCAGACCATGCATCGTCCCTTCAGCCTGTCCTCGGCGGCTCCAGGTTTCCCCGTTTCCAGGGTTGCCCGTCTCCGCGTCCCAGGTCTGCGCCGGCGATGGGAGATTCCAGTTTCCCGGTCTCTCGCGCATCCTTCAACGTTGCCCTCCACGAAGTTCCAGGTTGCCCCGCATCTTCGCTTCGCGCCACGCCTCCCAATGAGTCATCCGGGTTGCCCCGATTGGCTCATCTTCCGACTTCGCCGGCAATCGAGCTTCGAGTTTCCTCGCCTCTCGACTCCTTCGGCGCTGCCGTCTTCAAAGTTCCAGGTCTCCCCGGCTCTTCGCTTTCAGCCTCGCCTCTCGATGAGGCTCCGAGTATCCCCGGCGCCTGCATCTTCCGGCTTCTCCGGCGATGGAGCTTCGAGTTTCCTCGCCTCTCGCATCCTTCAGCGTTGCCGGCGCTCAGCCTCCGGGTTACCCCGAATCCTGTTCTCCCAGCCCCGCCTTCCCGATGAGTCTCCGGGTTGCCCCGGATCCTGCATCTTCCGGCCGTGCCGGCGGTCGAGTTCACGGGTTGCCCCGCGTCCTCTTCCCCCGGCCTCGCCGGCTGGTGGATTTCCAGGTTTCCCCGGCTCTCGCACCTTCCGGCGTTTCCGTCTCCGCGTCTTCGGTGGCCACCGAATCCTGCCTCGACGGTTGGGTCCGATGATGACTTCCCGGCTTGACTCGAACTTTGCATCCTCGGCCGAAACCGCGGATGAATCTTCTTGTCCAGCGGGCTTAGCACATTCGAAGCCAAACTCTGGGTGTTCCCTCAATCTCGCCTGGCACTTCCCCCTGCCGTCTCCGGCCTGGGGCTGCCCAACTCGACTTCGTTTCACACCGTATTGCCTGGCTGGAACTGCGTTTCCAATTCCCTGCTTGTCACCAACTGGAAAGGAGCGTAGGCCCGTTGAACCTGTGGAAGCAAGTGCAAAAACAAGAAAGACCTGTGGATATCACCAGGAATGGTGCATGAATCTGCCGGGCCAACGATGGAGCGGTCAAAACCGGGCTGAAATCCATTTCGCGAGTTTGTAAGGGCAACCGGAAACCCCGTTGGCCAAAGCTGGGGCATGCACCTCTATAATCCCGGCAAAGGGGAAGACACTTTGGAAATGACTGGAAAGAAATGGCTGTGCGTTCTGGCATTGGCTCTGGTTGCGGTTGCTTTGCCCGCCGCCGCCCGGGCGCAGCAACTCTCGCAAAAACTGCAGAATGCCGTTGGCCACTGGCAGGCCTACAGCGACGGAAAACCCGGCGGCCAGGTTGAAACCTACCTGGAAGGCGGGAAGCTGTTCGGCCGCGTTACCCAACTCCGCCCGGGCCGCACGCCGAACGACGTCTGCGAGAAGTGTTCCGGGGGGAACAAGAATCAGAAAATCCTCGGCCTGGTGATCATGCGCAACTTCCACACCGAAGGCGACGACTGGGTGGGCGGAACCGTGGTGGACCCCGAGAACGGCAAGGAATACCAGGGAAAGATGTGGTCGGTTGGCGACAACGAACTGCACATGCGCGGATTCATCGGCATCGCGCTGCTGGGCAGGACCGAGACCTGGGTGCGCATTCACTAGCAGGGACGGGGACGGGCAGTTCCTCGTGTTTTGGTTGCTGTCGGACGGCTTGCGCACGTCTCGACCGAAGCCTGGAGCCGTTTCGAAGCATGCAGGCGGCCGGTCTGCTGCCTCGAGACGGCGTGCCCCCGGCTTAACAGAGAGGTTTGCGTCTCCCGCGGGGCAGCGGGGCCGTTGCTGCGTGTCATCGCGGTGCGTCCAGTCCACAAGGGGAGAAAAATGGGGATGATGAAGATCGTTAAGAAGCTGATGGCTTCCAAAGCAATGCAGAGACGCGGCTTGCTGCTCGCTGTCACCCTCCTGCTGATCGTGCCCGCTGTTGCACAGGTTGAGTATGTCGATCCGACCATCGGCAACGTCAGCATCCTCCTTGTCCCGACTCGGCCGGCGGTCTATCTGCCCAACAGTATGGTGCGCGTCTATCCCATGCGCGCCGATGCGCTCGACGATCGCATTGAATCTTTCCCGCTGACGATCAGCTCCCACCGCCAATTGGAGCTGTTCAGCATCATGCCCGGGGCAGATGGCGCTGCCGCCGCGTACGACCAGGAAAAGACCACGCCTTATTCGTACTCCACACGCTTTGACGAGTCGCTGATTCAGGCAGAATTCACGGCCACTGAGCGGTGCGGCTATTTCCGTTTCACGTTTCCCTCGGGGAAGGCGGCTGTGGTGCTGGCCAACCGCATTGCCGGCACGCTTGAACCGCAGCCCGGGAACGGCATCGGCGGCGAAGAGAGTTTCAGCGGCATGAGGGCCTACGTTTACGGTGAGTTCTCCGCGCCGGTCCAATTCAGCAGCGAGAGCCTTCAAGGCAAATCGCGCGTAGTTGCCTCAGCGCCCGGACAACGGCGCCTGGAATTCCGCTATGGCATCTCGTTTATCGGCGTGGATCAGGCCAAGGCCAACCTCCGCCACGAGATCCCTGCCTGGGGCTTCGACGCCATCAAGGAAGCCGGCAAGGCCCGTTGGAACCGGACCCTGGGCCAGATTGCGGTGGAAGGCGGCACCGAAGCGCAGAAGCGTGTCTTCTACACCGCGCTCTATCGCTGCTTTGAGCGCATGGTCAACATTACTGAAGACGGCCGCTACTACAGCGGCTTCGACCACAAGGTGCACGAGGACAAGCGGCCGTTCTATGTGGACAACTGGCTTTGGGATACCTTCCGCGCGCTGGAACCGCTGCAAACTCTGCTGAATCCGGAGATGGAAGCGGACAAGATTCAGTCTTACGTGCGGATGTATCAACAGTCGGGCATCATGCCTACCTTTAACACTGTGGCCGGCGACCTGGCCTGCATGAACGGCAACCACTCCGCGCCGTGGATTGCCGATGCCTGGTTCAAAGGCGTGCGTACCTTCGATTTGCCTACGGCCTATGAAGGAATGCGCAAGCGCTCGCTTGAGAGCACGCTGCTGCCGTGGCGGCTCGGCCGCAAAACTCCGCTGGACGACTTCTACAACGCGCACGGCTACATGCCCGCCCTGCGCCCCGGAGAAAAAGAGACCGAGCCGCTGGTGGACGCCTTTGAAAAGCGCCAGGCCGTTCCCGTCACGCTTGAGAACAGCTTTGACGACTGGAACATCGCGCAACTGGCCCGCGTGCTCAACAAGCCCGCCGACGAGCAGCTCTTTCTGGGGCGCGCGGCGAACTACAAGAACCTCTATCGCGCCGACAAGGCTCTGCTGTGGCCCAAAGACTCGGCGGGCAATTGGATTGAGCCGATGGACCCGAAGTGGGACGGCGGCATTGGCGGCCGCGACTACTACGACGAGAACAACGGCTACACCTACCAGTGGGATGTGATCCACGATTTTAACGGCCTGATTGCGCTGATGGGCGGGACGGCCAAGGCCGAGGCGAATCTCGATCAGCTCTTCCGCGAGCCGCTGGGCCGCGCGCGCTATGAGTTTCAGGGCAAGTTCCCCGACTCGACGTCGATGGCCGGCCAGTTCTCGATGGGCAACGAGCCCAGCCTCGCCATCCCTTACATCTATAACCGGATGGGCGCGCCGTGGAAGACGCAGAAGCGGGTGCGGATGCTGCTGGAGTCGTTCTTTCCGGATTCGCTTCAGGGCATTCCGGGCGATGAAGACGGCGGCGGCATGAGCGCGTTCGTGGTCTTCTCCATGATGGGCTTCTATCCGGTTACGCCCGGCATTCCGACTTATGATATCGGCAGCCCGGTCTTCAGCAAGGTCACCATCCATTTGAAAAACGGCAAGGACTTCGTGCTGGTGGCGCAGAACAACTCCCACGACAATAAATATGTGCAGAGCGTTGAGCTGAATGGGAAGGCTCTGAACCAGGTCTGGTTTCGGCATGCCGAGATTGCCAACGGAGGCACACTGGTGTTGACGATGGGCGATACGCCGAATACGGCGCTGGGCGCCTCGGCCGGCAGTTTTCCGCCCGCATCCATGGCGGTCAAGCCGGAGAGCTACGTTCCATAGCGCGGGCAGCGCCGCTTCGCGGTTCCGGGAGTTGACGGGGTGATCTGTTTCAGCGGGCGATCGCGTCAGGGGCTGGGAACTTCAAGGCCACCGGTCAGGCTGGCTACGCGCTCGACGTGGTGGTTGCGGCACCAGGAAGCGAGGCCGCGCGCCAGCCGTTCCACGGCGCAAGGGTCTGCATAACTGGCCGTGCCCACCTGGACCGCGGTTGCGCCGGCGAGCAGAAACTCGACCGCATCTTCTGGAGTGAGGATGCCGCCCATGCCGAGAATCGGGATGTTGACCGCCTGCGCCGCTTCGTAGACCATGCGCAGGGCGATCGGCTTGATGGCCGGTCCTGAAAGGCCGCCGGTGACGTTGCTGAGCCGCGGGCGGCGCGTTTCGACATCAATGGCCATGGCGAGAAAAGTGTTCACCAGGCTGAGCCCGTCCGCACCCGCACCGGCGGCGATCTTGGCCATGTGGGCAATCGAGGTCACATTGGGTGAGAGCTTCACAATCAGCGGGCGCGCAGAAGCTTCCTTGGCGCGCTGCACCAGGTACTCCAGCGAACCGGGGTCGGCGCCAAAGGCCATGCCGCCCGCGTGCACATTCGGGCAGGAGACGTTCAGCTCATACGCGGCAATGCCGGGCGCGCCGTTCAGCCGCTCAATTACCGCGATGTACTCGCCCACCGTATAGCCGAAGACGTTCACAATCACTTTGCAGTGGGTGTATCGCTCGAGGGGAGGCAGCTTGCGCGCGATAAATTCTTCCACGCCCACATTCTGGAGGCCGATCGCGTTCAGCATGCCGGCGGCGGTCTGGATGATGCGCGGCGCGGGATGGCCGGTCATCGGCTCCAGCGAGATGCCCTTGGTGACAAAGCCGCCGATCTTGTCGAGCGCAACAATCTCTTCAAACTCGATGCCATAGCCAAAGGTGCCGCTGGCTGCAATCACCGGGTTCGTCAGTTGCAGGCCGGCAAAGCTCACTTTCATGTCGGGTTTCACGCGCGGCTATCTTCCTTGGCCCTGAAAGTCTTTTCGCTGGGCAGTCTTTTTCTTTCCGCCCGTTTGGGGGCGGGTTGGGATCAGCGTCACGGCAGGCACACAGCTTGAACGGGCGGCTCAAGCCCCCGGGTCCATCATACTCGCCTGCCTTCGCGGGCGCACCGAAAGTGAGCGCCGGGTCAACCTTCGCGGTTGGCAAGATCCGGGGCCAGTGGGCAGCCGGTGCAGTGCGCCGTCCGTCCGCAGTGCACCTTGCCCACGGCAACGGTGAGGGCGTGGAACTCATTGAAAAGCCGAGTGCGATTCGCATCCGGGTCAAGGGCAAAGGCCTGCCGTGTCAAATCTGCCAGCTTCCGATAGCTTGCCCGCCCGGGCGTGCGCGGCGACTCCAGAAGCCCATGCCGCTCGGCGATTCGGCGCAGATACTCGTCGGCCACCGGCACGGCGTGGCCCAGCGCATAGAGGAGGATAGCGTCGGCCGTCTCCGGCCCGACTCCGGGCAGGGCCAGCAGCCGGGTGCGCAGGGAGCCGGTCGGCGCGGCGGCCAGCCTGTCCAGCGACCCGCCAAACTCTTTGTCCAGCAGATCCACAAATGCTTTCAGGGCCGGCGCCTTGCGGGTATAAAAGCCGCTGGGCCGGATCAGCTTCTTGAGGTCGTCCACCGCAATCGAACGGAGCCCATCCACCGTCAACGCCCCGGCTGTCCGCAGATTGAGGAGCGAGCGCTCCACAGCCTTCCAGGCCGTGTTCTGGGTCAGGTAAGCCCCGAGGATGACCTCAAACTGCGTGTTGGCCGGCCACCATTGCTGCGGGCCGTACGCCGCGGCCAGCCGATCGTGCATTTGCCGCAGCCGCTCGGCCGGTTTGAGCCGCGGTACGCGCTTCACTTGAGCGATTCCTCGCCGGGCGGCGACTGCAACTGAACCTTCCACTCCACAATGCGTGCCTGCGCCGCCGCCGCCTCTGCCTGGGGAACGTGCCCCGCGGCCTGAAGCGAGATGGAAAGCGCTGTGTGCGCCAGCGGGTCGCCGGGCGTGAGCGCGGTCAGCGCCAGCGCCGCGCCGATGGACTGTTCCAGCTTGCCGGCATCGCGCAGGGAGCGAATCAGCCCGTGGTGCGCTTCGAAGTTTTCCGGATCGGCATCCATGGCGGCTCGAAAGGCCGTGGCTGCGCGCGCCGGGTCTCCCCGGGCGAGCAGGTCAAGGCCTTGCTGGCAGAGCGCTTCGGCGTCGGGTTGTTGGGGCGAGGGCACGGCAGTCTTTAGGATAAAGGCTTGGGCGGCCGCTGGCTGCTTCCGGGAGCCGCCGGCGCAATTCACAAGGAGAGGGAGACAGGAATGAAAAGTCACACGGAGTACCTGGTTTTTGAAACCAGAAAGCGCCGGGAGATGGTGCACATCACGGACCAGGTGGAGCAGATTGTGCGGCGCAGTGGGGTCGAGGATGGCCTGTGCTTTGTCTCTCCGATGCATATCACGGCAGCGGTCTACGTGAACGACCACGAGAGCGGCCTCATTGAGGACATCGGCAAGTGGCTTGAGGAACTGGCGCCGGCGCGCCCCGATTACAAGCACCACCAGACCGGCGAAGACAACGGCGACGCGCATTTGAAGTCGCTGCTGATGCATCACGAAACCACGCTTCCGGTGACCAATGGCAAGCTCGACCTGGGCACCTGGCAGCGCGTTTTCTATGCGGAGTTCGACGGCCAGCGCCGCAAGCGGGTTATTGTGAAGGTGCTGGGTGTTGCGGCTGGGTGAGTCCTGAAGGGAGACCGGGCCCCCGATAGGCCTGGCTCAAGATCTCTCACGCCCCGCCGATGAATACTTCTTGGTCCACGGCTCGCGAGGGGCGCCCTTATGTTCTCGTTCTGTTGGAAGAGCAGATACTCGGTAGGCATCAAAGTCCTGGATAGCCAGCATCAGGCCTTCATGGGCCGCCTCAACGAGCTGCACGAAGCCATGATGGGCGGCAACGTGAATGACGCGGCTGGGCCGCTGATCACCACTCTTGTGGCGCTTGCACGCGAGCACTTTGCTACCGAGGAGGACCTCATGCAGTCCACTGGCTATCCTGGCCTGGCAGAGCATCGTGCTCACCACGAGGAACTCACCGCGAAGGTTGGCGAGTTTATCGCTCGATACCAAAGAGGCGACAAGACCGTATACGCCAACTTCATGTATTTTGTGCGCGACTGGCTTACCCGGCATATGGAGAAAGAAGACCGTGACTACGCTCCCTGGCTGGCCGGGCATGGCATTCACTAGAGCGAAACCAGGGTTACAGTGTCCTGTTCGGTCCTGAGGAAGGTCGCCGCTCCCTCCACCCCACGGATGAAGACCTATCCGTGGGGGCCCCGGTCCTGGTGGTCCAAGTCAACTTGGCTGTCGTGCTTTCGGGATATAGCGTCCCTGGTTTCGCTGTAGTCTGCCGTTTTGGGCGCGGGCGTCTCCCGCAGTTTGATCTGCAACTTGTTGCAGTGATGAAACTTGCAATCCATGCGGCGGCAAAGAACTGGGCGCAATTGGCGCTGCCGCACCGCGAGAGTGGAGCCTGCATTTCTCTGGTAACCAAAATGGTAACCAATCTGGTAACCTGGACCCACTCAAGTTCCTTGCTGGTGCTTTCCGCTTGGTTTAGATTAACCACAAACGTGCCCGTAAACTGGGCGACGCAATTACCGCAGAAGCCTGACTTTTTACGCCATTTTGCCGAATCGTTCGGGGCGGGCCACAGGACGAAATCGCCAATGCCGTTTGGCTGGATTTTCCGAGACGGGTTATCGCCCAGCCTGGCCAAACAAAGGTAGAGAGAGCATCATGTCTTCCACGGGAATGCGGCGCATTGCGGCTCTTTGGGCTTCGTTTGCCTTCGCTGTTTCCCTTTCGGCCCAGGGTTCCTCGCCCTCCGTACAAGTCCTCAACCGGGTAGACGATCGCGACCGCGTCACACTCCGCGGCAATACCCATCCGTTGGCAACGGCCGAGCATGACCGCGGCAGGGTTCATGCCGGCCTGCCCATGACGGACCTGATCCTTGTGTTGCGCCGGAGTCCGGAACAGCAGGAGGCATTTGACCGTTTCGTCGAAAGCCAATATGACTCTGCCTCGCCTGAGTTTCACCACTGGCTAAAGCCCGGCGAGGTGGGTGAGCGCTTCGGCCCGGCCCAGAGCGACATCGATGCCATCTCGAACTGGCTGCGTGGTCACGGTTTCTCGATCGACGAAGTCAGCAAAGACCGCACCTCAATCCGTTTCAGCGGCATTGCGGCCCAGGTTGAGGACGCTTTCCAAACCGAGATTCACAATCTTGAAGTGGACGGCGAACAGCACATCGGCAACATGACCGATCCGCAGATTCCGGCGGCGCTTTCACCGGCCGTGGTGGGCGTGAAGGCGCTGCATAACTTTTTTCCGAAGCCGCAGTACCAATTGGGAAGCCAAGTGGCGCTAAACCGGAAAACAGGCAAGTGGGAGCGGCTGCCCAGTGGCTCTTCCCCGGATTCTGTGGTTCCCGGTTGGGCAGCGCCGGAGATGGCCGAACCGGCCTATGCGAAATCGAGTGGCAAGGTGGAAGACGTGACACCGTACGATTTTGCGACCATCTACAACGTGCTGCCGCTTTGGAACGCAAACCCGCCGATCGACGGCACCGGCCAGACCATTGCCATTGCCGGAACCAGCAACATCAAGCTTGCCGACGTGGCTCTGTTCCGCAGTACCTTTGGGCTCCCCGCCAACGTTCCTCAGGTGATCATCGCCAACGGAGTTGACCCTGGCCTCAACGGCGCACAAATTGAGAACACCCTCGATGTGGAGTGGTCTGGAGCCGTCGCGGAAGGCGCAAAGATTATCCTGGTCACCTCTGGCGCAAATTCGTCAACCACCGACACGCTCTTTGCCTCCGCAAGCTACATCGTCAGCAACGGAACCGCCACCATCATGAGCTTCAGTTATGCCGACTGCGAACTCGACATGGGCACAGCTGGCAACGCCGAGTACAACAATCTCTGGCAACGCGCCGCCGCTGAGGGGATCGCGGTCTTTGTGGCTTCCGGCGATTGGGGTTCGGCAACCTGCGAAGCCGGCGGAGACTCAGCGGGCACTCCCTATGCGGCTCATTACGGGCTGTCCGTCAACGGCATGGCCTCTACTCCGTATAACACCGCCGTCGGCGGCACGGACTTCAACTGGGGCTCAACCCCGGCGCCTTATTGGAGCACCAGCAACAACGCCACGACCAAGGCCAGCGCTCTGGGCTACATTCCTGAAGTTCCTTTGAATCTGACCTGTACCAATCCGTTAGTTCTGCCTCTTCTTGCCGACGACGCTGCAACCTACGGGTATTCTGTCGCGGTCACTGACGCTGAGTTGGCTTGCAATTTTGTCTATACCAAGTACTCCAGCTTCAACCAGAAATACGGCGTCAACCTTGCCCATTATGTGGATACATTGGGCGGAGGCGGGGGCATGAGCCTCTGCACTGTCAATGAGGGCTGGCCGCAACTTTCCACTTGCTCGGGCGGTTACGTAAAGCCAAGCTGGCAATCCGGCGTCCCCGGCATTCCCAACGATGGCAGGCGCGATATTCCCGACGTCTCGTTCTTCGCTTCCAATGGGTTCCTGGGCAGCGCTTACATTATCTGTGTTTCCACCAGCGGCTCGTGCAACTACGTTGAGATCGGCGGCACTTCGGTCTCCTCTCCGGCGATGGCCGGTGTGATGGCGCTCATCAACCAGGATGCGCGCGGTGCGGTGGGGAACCCGAACACCTATCTCTATAAGCTGGCCGCCCAGCAGAGCTATTCCAGTTGCAGCACTGAGGCCGCAACCTCCTCCAGCCAGTGCTTTTTTAACGACATTGACTCGGGCACCATTGCCATGCCGTGCATCTACGGCACAGCTGCCTGTGCTGAAAACCACGCCGGAGATGCGCTGGGCATTCTCTCCGGCTATCCCGCGGTGAGGGGCTTCGATTTGGCCAGCGGCCTGGGCTCGCTGAACGTGGCCAACGTGGTGAACAACCTGCCGCTGCCCAACAGACCCGCGGTGAGCCTGACATCATCGACCAATGGCGCGCCATATGGCACTTCGATCACCTTCAAGGCAACGGTCACTGGCAACAACGGTATCTCCACAGGCACGGTCGTCACATTTCTCGATGGCACAGCGCAAATAGGCACGGGCACACTGAACGGCTCTGGCGTGGCTACTTATACCACCAGCGCGTTGCAAGCCGGAACGCATTCGATCACCGTGAACTATCCGGGCAATCTCGTCTATATCAATGCCACAGCAACCGTCGGTCTGCAAGTAATCCAGGCCACGCCCGTGCTCACCTGGGCAAACCCCTCAACCATCACCTACGGTACCGCATTGAGTGGCACTCAGCTCAATGCCACGTCCTCGGTTCAGGGCACGTTCCTCTACACGCCTGCATCGGGCACCGTGCTGACCGCTGTCTCGCACACCCTCAGCGTCACCTTCACGCCCACTGACAGTCTTAACTACACCACCGCCGCGGCCTCGGTTACCCTGCAAGTGAATCAGGCCACTCCATTGATCACCTGGGCGAGGCCAGCGGCGATCATCTACGGCGCCACGCTCTCGTCCGCGCAACTCAATGCCACCTCTCCTGTGCAAGGAGTGTTTGTTTATACCCCCGCGGCAAGCGCGCTTC
>Ga0302320_10020855_pt1 | contig 13035 bp, 10 predicted proteins | sample Bog_T0_3_FD_202130 | JGI IMG/M metagenome (GOLD analysis project Ga0302320, IMG submission 202130) | Peat permafrost microbial communities from Stordalen Mire near Abisko, Sweden - Bog_T0_3 | ecosystem: Environmental > Terrestrial > Soil > Wetlands > Peat | place: Sweden: Abisko, Stordalen Mire...
AGGATTCGTGCGGCTTGCCGCCAATCCCCAGGTTGGTGGACGCGGCCTCCAAGATGCGGTCGATCTCCTTGAGGAGATTCGTAGCCTGCCGAACTGTAGATCCGTGCCAATCGACGCCAGCTGGCTAGAACTCATCCGGCCAATCACTGCCCGGATGCACGGCTACCGTCAGGTGACCGATGCGCTGCTGCTCGGCCTCGCCATCCACCACAACGCGATTCTGGTGACCCTCGACCAGAAGATTCGGGCGCTCGCCGGGGAGGAATCCAACGCGAACCTGTTAACACTGCTTTGAAGACTCGAACTGATTCCAATCTTTGGACGGATCGCGCTGGTCACTGAAGGCGCCGGTATCTGAGCCGCCCTCACCACCGGCTGATAAAATCGTTGTTTAGTCCCGACAAGAGAGATTGCCTGTGCCTGCGACTGAAATTGATTTGCATACAAAGTCCACCGCTCTCACCTTTCAGGAACTGCTCTTCCGTCTGCAGAGTTTTTGGGCCGCGCGCGGCTGCATCCTGCAACAGCCATACGATGTGGAAGTGGGCGCGGGCACCATGGCGCCGGAGACCTTTCTGCGCGTGCAGGGGCCGAAGCCTTACCGCGTGGGCTATGCGCAACCCTCGCGCCGGCCGGCCGATGGACGCTACGGCGAAAACCCCAACCGGCTCTTCAAGCACACCCAGTTTCAGCTCATCCTGAAGCCTCCGCCGGTCGACGTGCAGGGGCAATACCTTGAATCGTTGCAGGCCATCGGCATCGATCTCGGCCAGCACGATCTGAAATTCGAAGAAGATAACTGGGAGTGGCCCGCCGGGGGCGCGTGGGGCGTGGGCTGGCAGGTGATGCTGGACGGCCTGGAGATCACGCAATTCACCTACTTCCAGCAATGCGGCGGCCTCGATCTTGACCCCATTTGCGCCGAACTGACTTATGGCTTGGAGCGCATTGCCGCGTTCCTGCAGGACGTTGACTCGATCTACGAAATTGTCTGGTCGCGCGATCCTGAGACCGGCGCCGAAGTGACTTATGGCGATGTAAGACTGGAAGAGGAGCTGCAGTTCAGCGTGTATAACTTCGAGTTTGCCGATGTTAGCAAGCTGTGGGAACATTTCAATCTGTACGAAGCAGAAGCCAGGGCGTTGCTCGACCAGGCAAACGCGCTGTTTGCCGGCGAAACCGCAAGCGTAGATGAAAAGCGCCGCTTCCCGTTACTTGCAACATATGAATTGGCGCTCAAATGCTCAAACCTCTTTAACCTTCTGGACGCGCGCGGAGCCATCAGCGTCACCGAGCGCGTCGGCGTCATCGGCCGCATTCGCAACCTCGCCGTCGGCGTAGCCAAAGCATACGCATTGCAGCATGCAGAATGAACGGAGGGAGCAGGGACCTTTAGGTCCCTGACAAAAGCGAGAAGCGAATCGTAGGCTTTAGCCGCGGGTTTTCCGATCCTCAACTTCGATCTCTGCAAAACAAGAAAGAAACTCAAAGCGATGTCGGATTTTCTCTTGGAAATAGGGTTGGAAGAAATTCCCGCCCGCATGATAGCCGGGGCCGAGGCCGAGTTAGGCAAGCGAGTAACTGACCTCCTGACCCGAGAGCGGCTTCTGGGCGCCGGCGGCAAGGTCACCACTTACTCCACGCCGCGGCGGCTGGCCGTGCTGGTGAGTGACGTGCTGCCCAGCCAGGCGGATGCCGAGGAAAAACTTACCGGCCCTTCGTGGAAAGTAGCCTTCAAAGACGGTGCGCCGACGCCTGCCGCGGAAGCATTTGCGAAGAAGGCCGGTGTGCCTGTCGCGGCGCTTGAAAAAGTCACCAACGCCAAGGGCGAGTACGTTGGCGCAACCGTGAAGCGCCATGGCCGCGCGGCTGCGGATCTGCTGGTGGCCGAACTGCCGAAGGAAGTGCTCAGCCTTTACTGGGCCAAGAACATGTATTGGCGCGCCGGTAAGCCGGAGCGGTTCGTCCGCCCCGTGCGCTGGGTTGTCGCGCTGCTCGACGCTGCGGTTGTGCCCGTCGAAATTGCTGGCATCCCGGCCGGCAGCGCCAGCCGCGGCCATCGCATCCTGCATGGCAATGCGCCTGTGTTTCTCTCGAAGGCCCTGGACTACAAGGAAGGCCTTCGTGCGGCCAGCGTGGTGGTCGACGTAGCCGAGCGCCGCCACACAATCCGCAAGGCGCTCGATGCCGCCACGCGCACCGTCCCCGGCGCGCGCTGGCGCGAAGATGCAGCGCTGATTGAGACCGTAGTCCACCTCACCGAGTGGCCCAGCGTAGTGCTCGGCGACTTTGAGCCCGAGTATCTCGCGTTGCCGGAAGAAGTGCTCGTCACCGTAATGCGCGACCACCAGAAATACTTCGCCGTCGAAGACGCTGACGGCAAACTCGCCCCGCATTTTCTGGCCGTTCTCAACACGCAGGTCGACGACGCCGGACAGGCGATCATCCGGCATGGCAACGCCCGCGTCCTCCGCGCCCGCTTCAAAGACGCCCGCTTCTTCTGGGACTTCGATCAGAAGACGCCGCTTGCCGATCGCGTCGAGAGCTTGAAAAGCGTGACTTTCCAGAAGGAGTTGGGAAGTTATTACTGGAAGATGGAAGAAAGTTTAGACATAGCGAACTCTCTTGCAAAAGCGACTTATAAAGCAGGGCTCGACAATGACAATCGCGCGCTGCTCAAAGCTGTCAAGCTCGCGAAATCAGATCTGACCACGGAGTTGGTGAAAGAGTTCACTGAGCTCCAGGGTATTATTGGTGGCCTGTATGCACGTGCGCAGGGAATAGAAGAATCGGTAGCTACGGCTATCTACGAACAATACACACCCGCGTCAACCGAAGATTCGATTCCTTCAACCGTAGTTAGTCAGTTGTTGGGCTTGACTGACAGGATTCAAACGATTACATCGATGTTTTCTATCGGAAACGCGCCAACTGGTTCAAAAGACCCATTCGCGCTCCGCCGGGCGGCCAATGCGATTGTCAAGATTCTTGCCGAATCCCGCTTGCCCCTGACGGTGAGCACCGTCGTGCAATCTGCGGGTGTGCCCGATGCAGATAGTCAGCAGGTGACCGCTTTTCTGCGTGAGCGCCTTCACTTTTACCTCAAAGACGTGCGCGGGTTTGCCTACGACGTGGTCAATGCTGTGCTCGCCGCTGGCGCCGACGATGCGCGCGACGCGATCGCCCGCGCTGAAGCACTGACGGCGGCGCGCGAGTCGGCGGATTTCGCCGCGATTTCGGCGGCTTTCAAGCGCATCAAGAACATTCTGCGTCAGGCGGAGGAAAAGGGGTTTGCTCTCGGCTCGGCGAAAGATGCCTCGCTCTCGGTCGAGGCGCAGCAGCTCGCCGACGCAGCGGCGGCGCTGGCTCCAAAAGTCGCAGAACTGCGCCAGAAGCGCGCCTATCCGGAGGCGCTGACCTTGATCGCAACTCTAAGGCCTATCGTTGATGCTTTCTTCGACAAAGTCATGGTGCTCGACCCTGACCGGGCGGTTCGCGGGGCGCACCTTGCGCTGATCGACGAAGTGCTGCGCGGATTTTCCGGCATTGCGGACTTCAGCGAAATTGTGACGACGTAACTTCGTTTCTGCGGCCAGCGAGGTTCGTGGTTTCCCACCTTTGCGACAAAAAGAAATCGGACCCAGAGGGTACCCCGATGGGGCACGGAGCTTCGTTGCCTTGGAGCTTTGGAACCATTCCTGCTACTCATGCCGATCAACGCTTGCGGTGTATGTTGAAACCATGCTCAGAGGGCGGCGGATGAAGAAGGCGAGGCTGTTGGCGATGGCGCTTTGTGCGCTGGCCGCGGGCTTGCTGCTTGCTCAACAGCCGGCTCACAAGGCGCGTCCGGTGCCGGGAACTGTAATTCCAGCGGCCAAATCCGCCGATGGCTCTTCGCACCAGGTGTTCTTCATTCCCGTCGAGAAAAACGTGAAGCTGGAAGTGCTGGATTGGGGCGGCGTGGGCCGTCCCATAGTTCTGCTGGCGGGCCTGGGCTACGACGCGCACGTCTACGACAAGTTCGCCCCCAAGCTCATCGCGCACTGCCATGTGTACGGCATTACACGGCGTGGATTCGGCGCTTCGAGCGCGCCCGCGCCCAAGGATGACAACTACTCCGCTGACAGGCTGGGCGATGACGTGCTGGCGGTGATGGATCAACTGAAGCTCGACAAGCCGGTGCTTGTGGGTCACGCCAAGGCTGGCCAGGAGTTGAGCTCCATCGGCAGCCGTCATCCGGAAAAGGTGGCAGGGCTTGTCTATCTTGACGCGGGCTATTCGTATGCGTTCTACGACGCCAAGCATGGCGACTTGCTGCTGGACGCGATCGACCTGCGCAAGAAGCTCGATCTTTATTTGTCGGCCAGCGCGCCGGACCTGAAGCAGTACTTCACCGATTTGCAGGCCAGCCTGCCGCAGTTTGAGCGCGACGTGCAGGACTTCCAGGATGAACTGGCGCTGATCCCTGCGCAGCCGTCGCGGACGGTTGCTCCACCGCCGATCATGGTGGCCATCGGAGCGGGCGCCGAGAAGTACACCGAGATTCATGCGCCGGTGCTCGCCATCTTTGCCGACCCGCATAACCTGGGCCAATTCGACGCCGACGATTCAGCTGCGCGACAGAAGCTGATCCTGGACGATTTTGCGCGCACCACGGCGCAGGCGGATGCATTTCAGGCGGGGATTCCGAGCTCGCGCGTGGTGCGCCTCCCCAATGCCAGCCACATGATCTTCGAATCGAACGAGGCCGATGTGCTGCGGGAGATCAACGCATTCATGGCGAAGCTCAAATAAATGTTCGGAATGGGGATTTCGCAAGCGAGTTGAACGATGCAAAGGGAAGAACAGCGGCGCGGATTTGGATCGGTGCAGCGAGTTAGCCCCGCTGGCGCGGGGTTAGCAAGTTTGCGGGTTAGCTTTCGTCAATTGTCTTCGCATCTTCGGCTCTGCCCGCACGTCTACAATCTAGGGAGATGTCTGACACGCTTTATCTGAGTCTGTGGTACCCGAATCTGCGCCTGGAGGGCATTGCGGACAAGCTGACCGAGGTGCTGGGCGCGTTTGCAGCGCATGGCGGCGAGGCCCGCGTTTACTCCGCCACCGTGTGGCCGGTGAGCTGGAGCGAGACGCCCATCTTTCAGCAGGTTTATGGGCGCCGGAACGCTGCCGTCCTTAGCGGCGACGGAACCCCAATGTTGGGTGCAGAGCCGCGCGCCGCGGTTGAAGAGGCGATGGGGTTGCTGCACGACGACTACGCCTACGAGTTCCAGATTGGCTGGAGCCTGTGGGAGCTGGAAGGCGGCGCGAACCTTGAGGAACCGGCAGCGACCCCTCGCCCAGATTTGGCCGTGCGCTGGGCACGGGAGCCGCGCCTGGTGCGCGTCACCGGCTACGGTCCGCTGTTCGACGATGGAGCCTATGAGACCGACGGCCACATCCGCATCGATTTCGGCCCCGATGGCCCATTCCTTGAAGAAGGCGTCGAGCTGGATTCCGTTGCAGCGCGGCACGTGGAAGAGAATGTGCGCCAGTTGGTTGAACTCACAGCGGCTGTCGAAAAGGCTTCCGGGGCCACGGCGAGGCTGCTGTGGAGCGAGCTGGGCGAGAGCCTTGCGCAGCGGCTGGCGGCGCGTTTAGGGGTAGCCAACTGAGCGCACCATTCACCATTGAACGGCTGCGCACGCTGGTGCTTCTGGCAGGAGTCGTTCTTGTTGTGGCGCTCGGCGTGTTCCTGGCCAGGGGCAGGCTGAAGAACCCGCTCAATCTCAAAGAGCTCCCCCAGCGTCTGGGTGTCAACATCACCCAGGACGCCAGCGGTTTCACCATGGACCATGCATTCGGCGGCCATTCGCGCTACCGGATTCACGCCTCGAAAGTTGCGCAGTACAAGGACAATCACGCCGTTCTGCACGATGTGAAGATCGAGCTGTTCGGCGAAGATGGCAACCGCGTCGACCGCATCGAGGGCGCGGAGTTCGATTACGACCAGAAGGCCGGAACTGCCAGGGCCGCGGGCCCGGTGGAAATTACCCTGATGCGGCCCGGCGTGGCGCCGGCCATTGCGCCCAAGGCTTCGGCGGCCGCGGCTCAAAAGGGCAACGCCGAAAAGGGCAAACAGACGCCTATCGCCTCCGTCGCGCAGACCGCCGAGCGCGGCGAAATGCACGTGAAAACCAGTGGCCTCTCCTTTGACACCGGGAGCGGTCTCGCGACAACCGCGGAGCATGTGGATTTTTCCATGGTGCAGGGCAGCGGCAGCTCCATGGGCGCCTCCTACGACTCGAAGGGCTTTCTGGTGCTTGACAAGGCGGTGGAACTTAAGACCGCGCGGGGCGGCGAAGCGGTCTTGATCCGCGCCGAGCACGCTGAGTTTGAGCGCGACACGCGCCTGTGCCGGCTGCATGCGGCCACAGCCGACTACCGCGGCGGCCAAGCGACCGCCGGGGACGCGAAGATTCTTTTTCGTAACGATGGATCGGCGGTGCGCCTGGATGCGATGAACGGATTCAACATGGCCACCGCGAATGGCGGTCACATTGCAGCGCCGGTGGGTTGGCTGGAATTCAACGAGCATAATCAGCCGCGCCACGGGCACTTGGAAGGCGGTGTCCAAATGGACTCGACGCGCCAGGGGAAAGACGGCGCTGAAGTCCGCCGAATGCGCGGCACCGCACCGACCGCCGAACTCGATTTCAGCGCAAAGGGAGAGCTGCGGCACGCGCACCTGGAGCGCGGCGTGGAGATGCAGAGCGAGCAGTTGAGCGATTCGTCCAATGTCCCGCTGCGCGTGAGCCGGACCTGGAAATCGCCACTGGCGGATGTGGACTTTCGCGACGACGGCAAGGGCCAGGCGGAGCCGGCAGCGATTCACGGAGTGCAAGGTGTTGTGGTGACTGGCGAAAGCCAGCGCGGCAAGGCTGCCGCGGAGCCCTCGCGCATGGCCGCCGATGAAGTGACTGGCGCGTTCGGGCCGGACTCGGTTTTATCGGCGATGACCGGGACCGGCCACGCCAGCGTAGAAGAGACCAACGCCGCCGGAACCCGGCAAACCTCGACCGGCGACCGGCTCGAAGCGCATTTTGCCGCGCAGGGTGAGAAGGGCACAGCAGGGAGCGGCCTGGGCGGCGGGCAGATTCAGTCGGCGGTGCTCGAAGGGCACGTGGTACTGAGCCAGCAGCCCGCTCCCAAACCGGGCGCGAAAGCAGACGCCGAAACCCCAGCGCCGCTCAAGGCCTGGGCCGGCCGGGCCGGATACGAAGGCGCAGGCGACTGGCTGCACTTGACGCTGAGCCCGCGCGTCGAAGATGGCGGCATGGAGATGACGGCGGACAAGATCGATGTTTCAAGAGCATCGGGAGACGCATTTGGCCACGGGAATGTGAAGGCGACCTGGCTGGATACGGGGTCAGGAACTACTGGCCAACGGGCCGCGGGGCCGGGGAGTGCTTCCAGTCACGGTGATGTCGCTCTCGGCGGAAAGGGTCCGGCGCACGTGGTTGCGGCCGAGGCGGAACTCAGCCGCGCGGCGGACGGCGCGGTGGCGACCTTCCGCGGCCACGCACACCTATGGCAGGAAGCCAATTCGGTAACCGGGCCAGTGATCGTGCTCGATAGACGGAAGCAGACGCTGGTTGCCACCAGCACCGACCCGGAAGAGCCGGTTAAAGCAGTTCTTCTGAGCGCCGGTGGGAAGGGGAACCGGCAGCCCGCAAACGATGCCGGCAAGGATTCGCCGCCCAGATCCAATGCGCCCTCGGTAATCAGCGTGCGCGGTGGCGATCTGAGGTATTCCGATGCCGAACGCAATGTCTTGATGCGTGCCGGTGCGCTGGGTTCCGTAGTGGCCGAGACTACTACCGCGACATCGGTGTCGAACGAAGTCGAACTGGTGCTGCTACCGCCCGGCAATCACGCCGGCAAAGACGGCGGCGCGGCCCAGGTGGATCGCATGACCGCGAGCGGCCGCGTGTCCGTTACGTCCGATGGTCGTCGCGGTACCGGGGAGCAGTTGGTTTACACCGGCGAGACTGGCGATTATGTGCTCACTGGAACCGCTGCCGCACAGCCGCGCATGACTGACCCGGTGCGCGGCAACGTGACCGGCGAAGCTTTGATCTTCCATAGCCGCGATGATAGTGTGAGCATCGAAGGCGGCGGGGGCAGGACCACCACCCAGACCACGACGCAGAAATGATTCATGATTCTGCGGCCACATATAACCCAACCGCTTCGGTTTATGATAGGATATCTCCATGCCACCCGTTCTTTGGATTGGCGCTTTGCGGGTGGCTGTGTATCCAAACGACCATCGCCCGCCTCATGTGCACGTCATCGGACACGCTTGCGAAGCTGTCATCATTTTGGACCGCGTTACAGGTACTGTCGTCTTGCGGGAGAACTACGGATTCGCCACGCGCGAATTGGCGCGCATCGCGAGAGCGCTTGTAGCCAATCTGGCCGCGCTTCTCAGCGCGTGGGAGAGCAAACATGGAATTCGATGAGCAAATAGAACGGGCAAACCGACGAGCGCACGAACTCGCGGACTCGCATCCCCGCGCCGTGGAAGCCCACTACGACGGCCGCATGGGACAGATTGTTGTCCGTCTCAGCTCCCGGCTCAATGTGATGTTCTCGCCCCAGGACGCGGAAGGCTTAGAAGGCGCAATTCCTGCGCAGCTTGAGCCGATTGAGATTTCGCCCTCCGGTTTTGGCATTCACTTCCCCAAACTGGATGCCGACATCTATCTTCCCGCACTCCTGGAGGGTTTCCTTGGATCGAAGCGATGGATGGCCGGAAGGCTCGGAGCGTCTGGAGGCAGGTCAAAAAGCGTGGCCAAGGCGTTGGCTGCGAGGAAGAACGGCAGGACGGGCGGCAGACCAAGAAAGGCTGCTACAGTTGCCACTACTGAAGGTTCTTGACCACATTGAGAACGAATCAGGGAACCTCTGAATAAGTCGTTGTTTTGAAAGGGCACGACTTTAGTCTTGCCGTAAGTGCTGATTAAGTCGATGTTTTGAAAGGGCACGACTTTAGTCGTGCCGTAAGTGCCACAAAACGAGCTTGGGCTTTAGCCCCCGAGGGAATGCCGACGGCTCATTCAGACCTTGCTTAGAGAAGCGAAGTGCAAGAGGCAGTTCCTTCGAAACCCCTCCGATACACTGAGGATGACATGTTGGTTTTTCAACGGGTCTTTGGGATGCCACGGTAGATGGAAACATTGATTGCCGAGGGAATCGGCAAGAGCTACAAGGGCCGGCAGGTGGTGCGCGGCGTCGACCTGCGCATTTCGCGCGGCGAAGTGGTGGGCCTGCTGGGGCCGAACGGCGCCGGCAAAACCACCAGCTTCTACATGATCGTGGGCCTGGTGCAGCCGGAAACGGGCCGCGTGATGGTCGACGAAACGGAAATCACGCGCGTGCCCATGTACCTGCGGGCGCGCAACTTCGGCATCAGCTACCTGCCCCAGGAGCCTTCGGTTTTCCGCAAGCTCACCGTCGAGGAGAACATCCTGGCCGTGCTCGAGGCGCAGCCGCTGGGCAGCAAAGAGCGCCGCACCCGCACCGAGCGGCTCATTCATCAGCTCAACCTGGGCCACGTCCGCACCACCCGCGGATACGCGCTCTCCGGCGGCGAGCGGCGGCGTGTGGAAATTGCCCGTTGCCTCTGCATCCAGCCCAGCTTTATCCTGCTGGATGAGCCTTTTAGCGGCATCGACCCCATTGCGGTACTGGAATTGCAGAAGATCATTTTCGAGCTCAAGGCCAGCGGGATTGGCATTTTGATCACGGACCATAACGTGCGCGAAACGCTCAGTGTCACCGATAGGGCGTACATTATTGCCGAGGGGCGTATATTTTTTGCCGGAACCCCGCACGAGCTGGGCAATAACGTGGACGTGCGGCGGCTTTATCTCGGCGAGGGGTTCTCGCTGGGATAATGGAGATGCAGAGACTTCGGGAGCCGGGGAAGAAATGGCGGCCCTGGGCAGCAAGTCAAAGGCCAACCGGGTTTGTCAATACCCTTTGCGGCCAATCCGGCACACAAAAGTCCATGCGCGCATTCCCGAATTGTTGGTTGCCTGAACTGGCACAAAGGGCACAATGGAAGGTAGTTTGGTCCCAGGCAGTTTTCTCACGCGATTACACTTGATGTAAGTACAAACAGGGAAAAGTCTCAATCATGGCGCTGCTGCAACCAAGAATGTCGCTCAAGGTATCGCAACGCCAGGTCCTCACCCCGGGCCTGATGCAGATGGTCTCCGTGCTTGCGCTCAACAAGCTCGAGCTGAAGGAGATGATCGATGCCGAGATGGTGGAGAATCCGGTTCTGGAAGAGATTGATGAAACGGTTCCCATGCTGGACGAGGTTGCAGGCCGGCAGGAGCGCCAGGAACGGCTGGAACGCATCGAGCTTATGGACAGGCCGGTCGAAGGCGCCGTGGCCGAGCCTGCTCCCGCGGCCAAGGACTCCTTCGAGGAAGTGGACTTCGGCTCGTACTTCCAGGATTACCTGGACCCCGGTTACCGCACGCAACCGGAGTATGAAGACAGCGAAAGGCCCTCGTTTGAGCATTTCCTTTCCCAGCCTACGAGCCTTTCCGATCACCTGGCGTGGCAACTGGGAGCTCTGACGCTCTCGCCCCCGCTGCACGAAGCGGCTGAATATGTGATCGGCAATCTTGACGGCGACGGCTACCTGGCCGCGGACGACGAAGAACTTGCCGTCGCGCTGGGTTCAACCAAGGCAAGTAACGGTCACGCCGCCCGGGAAGCGATGGAACCGGAGGCGGCTCTCGACCTTGTTCGCCGCGCCATCGACCTGGTGCAGCACCTTGACCCCGCCGGCGTGGGCGCCCGCGATCTGCGCGAGTGCCTGCTCATCCAGATCGCCGCGCAGCAGTTGGAGTTTGCCCAGCTTTTCGCCCGCAATGCCGCCGAGCCGCATCGATCCGAGTCCGATTCAAACGAGTGGGAAAGCGGCGAGTTCATTTCAGCACTTTCTCGTCCAGTCCATCTCCATCCGGTCCCGTCTCACTCGGCCCAATCGCATGCAAACCAGCCCAGCCTTAACGGGTCCAGTCCTGACCCCCACGGCAGCTTCCGCGCCGAGGCCGATGCGCGCCTTGAAGACCGCCGCCGCGCCATGGAAGTGGGCACGCTGATTGTCTCCACCCATCTGCACCTGCTGCAGAAGCGCGACGTGAAAGACCTGGCCCGCGTCGCGCAGATCACACAGGCCGAAGCCCACGCCGGCATCGAGTTCATCCGCACCCTTGACCCCCGCCCCGGCCGCCAGTACAACCGCGAGCAGACCCGCCTCATCGAGCCGGACGTGGTCTTCGTCAAGCGCGGCACGGAGTGGGAAGTGGCCATGAACGAGGAAGACCTGCCCAGCCTGCGCCTCAGCTCCCGCTACCGCCGAATGTTGGTGGCCGAGGGCACCGACAAGGAAGTCAAGGATTATGTGAAGGAGCGCTTCCGCTCCGCCATGCAGTTGATGCGCAACATCGCCCAGCGCAAGAGCACCATTCTGCGCACCTGCGAAGTCATCGTCCGCCGGCAGAAGGAATTTCTCGAGCAGGGCGTCGAAGCGCTGCGCCCCATGATGATCAAGGAAGTGGCGGAAGAGATCGGCGTTCACCCCTCCACGGTGAGCCGCGCCGTGGCCAACAAATACGCGCACACCCCGCAGGGCGTCATCGAGCTGCGCTTCTTCTTCTCCGAAGGCTCCAACGGCCCCGAAGGCGCGGACACCCCGCTGCTGGTGCTCAAGCGCAAAGTTCGCAAGCTCATCGAAGATGAAGACGCCCGCCATCCCCTAACTGACGACCAGTTAGCCGCGCTCTTGCAGGTGCAAGGCATCCAGCTAACAAGGCGCACCGTAGCCAAGTATCGCGAAGACATGAGCATCCCCTCGACCCACCAACGGAGACGACGGGACGCTTGAGGAGCGGGTTGCCTGAGCTCAATTGCAAACGAGTTCAAAGGCGTGGCTCGGTCAGTCAATGTTCTGATCCATCCCAATTACGACGGCATCCGGATACGTCCCTTTTGGGTCAAATCCACCCTTGAACTGCGAGATTGAATTGCCTACTCTTCCACCTGGAATCACGAACTGAAGGGCGTATTGGCTTTGGTGGTGCTCCTTCGCTGACGGAGAACGATAGTCAACACACACGATTAGGGCAACAGGAATCTGCCCGACGCTCATTCCTGGGAACAAGCCATGCACGGACTTATTTATTGCCTTGTCAAGGTAGATCTGATTCAGGTTGGCGTCGACGGTTTGCGCAATTGGCCTGCTCGGATAAAGAGAAAATTTAATGGCCTGATCCTGCTGCGTACGAAATCGATCACAAAACGCTGCTTCTGCTTCCTTCATCTGCTCCCGAGAGAAACTCATGAATGACATTGAGAACAAACTTCCTCGAACGTCAACATCTGCAGCGGGCTCAATCCCATTATCGCGGAGCGTAAATTTTACCCCTGCAGACGCGCCCCCAGCCGGGTTGAAGGTCAGCGGAGTTAAGGCGTAAAGCCCCTCGATCGCCAGCCAGGGGCGTGGCGCACTTCCGGCTCGGTCCCGTGACGGCTCTGGCGGTGGATTCCCAGCCGCGAGGTTCTGGACGATGGTGACATTGCCCTGAACGCCCTGCACATTGTTATTGCCGTTCCCGGTGTTGCTCTGACTGATGTTGCCGGTCTGCTGCTGGTTTGTCTCGGTCCTCGTGCCCAGTTGAATGGATGAGGAAGGAACGGACTTCGCGGTTCGGAAATACGATAGCGCTAATCCACCAACAAGAGCGACAATAGCCGCTGACAGCGCGACACGGGGAATCCAGCGCCGCTCGTCGTTGCGTTTGAGCTGACCGAGGAAACCAAAAATGAGAAACAGGGAATATCCGGCGAGACCCAACGGGTCGGTGACGACCTTGGTCCATGGAGTCATTAGAATCACCCGTCCTAGGAGCTTGTTGAAAATTGCCTATGTGGTGCGCGGTTCTTTGGCTTTTCTGCTTGCTCCGGGCTGATTTT